>OGDD01001932.1_pt1 | contig 13839 bp, 14 predicted proteins | sample 1570301 | NCBI WGS metagenome assembly OGDD01 (sample SAMEA2581971, study PRJEB24529) | metagenome | biome: Human gut stool | place: China | collected 2011 | reverse complement strand
AGACAGCTTCACATGTCAGTTCTTGTCCCGCGAACAAATGATTTAAAACCAGCCATTATTTATTATCCCGGCGGCGGATTCATGTCTTCTGAACATGACAAATTTATTGAAATGAGAATGGCTCTGGCAGAAGCTGGTTTTGTTGTGGCCGCTGTAGAATACAGAACAATTCCTGATACATTTCCAGCACCAGTTGAGGATGGAAAAGCTGCAATACGTTACCTGAGAGAGCATGCCAGCAATTATGGGATTGATCCTCAAAGAATCGGAGTTCTGGGTGACTCTGCCGGTGGATGGCTTGCTCAGATGATGGGAACTACAAATGGTGACAAAACCTTTGATAAAGGTGACTTTCTTCAGCAATCCTCAGATGTTCAGGCAGTTGCCACACTTTATGGGATTTCTGACTTGTTGAATATTGGCGAGGGGTTCCCTGAATCAGTGCAGGAGGTTCATCGCTCTCCTGCCGTAACCGAAGCCTTAATGATCAATGGCCCTGCATTCAGAAATTTTGCGGGAGCCCCCATCACAGCGTCAAAAGAAAAAGCGCTAAACGCCAGTCCAATCGGACATATGAAAGGAGTAAAACCCCCATTTCTTATTATGCATGGTAGCAAAGACACTCTGGTTTCACCTGAGCAAAGCGCCAAACTATTCAGGATGTTGAAGAAGAACGGCGATAACGCTGAGTACGTGCTGGTAGAAGGGGCCGAGCATGGCGATAAGACATGGTATCAGCCAATTATTATAAACAGAGTCGTTGAGTGGTTTACTAAAAACCTGGGAGCGCCTATAAAAACAGCTCCCCAACAACAAAACCCAAACGCTAACCTGTAAAAAGAGGGAGGGCTAAGCCCTCCCCATTCAATTTTGTTAACTATCCTTTTCAGGTAGTTTTACAACATAAGTCCTTATTGTTTTCTCATATGTATTTTTGCTATTCGTTATTTTGGCCTTAATCCAGTGATAACCACTTTCATAGGTGCTGAATTCCGAAGCTGCATTACCTGTCCAGTGTAACGTTACTGTAGCAGGCTCCATTTTGACCCGTTGAGAGTCTGGACTATCTTCACTACCAGCAGAAAACTCAACCGTACCAGATAATGGGTTTCCAAAATGATCGACAAATCGAGCATAAATACCTACTGGAGAGCCATCGTTTGTCTCATAACCAGGATCTTTTGTTAGAGTCAATACTCCATTTGCGTCATCAGCGTACAGGGAGAATGATTTCACCGCGCTAACATCACTGCCAAGTTCGTTTAAGGTCGCCGTTAATTTATACGAACCAACCGTTCGACCATGTACGCTTACCGTAGCCTGACCGTTCTCATCAGTCGTTACTGTGGTTTTATCAACCACCAACGCACCATATTTAGACGGCCCAGATGTCTTAACATTCAATGCTCGACCACTTAATGCTTCGCCTGACTTACTTTTCAACAGTAACGTAAATACCAGATTGTTGGTATCGCTCACTACAGCCGAAGATGCAGATGATGTGATCTCCAACACAGCCCCCTTCACATCCGTCACGGCATCAATATTCTGGCTTGCGGTTATGCGTTTCCCATCCAGAACATACTCGGCCTGAATTGTGTACTGGCCTGATTTCGATGCAGTGAACTGCGTTGTTGCCTGTCCATGAGCATCCAGTTGCAGATTACTACTGGTCAATGATGCTCCCGTCGATGGTGTAATCGTTAAATCCACCTCGCCTGTAAACGCATTGTTATTCGCATCAACCAACTGAATGTTTACTGTTGCGTTTTCACTGCCATCGGCCACAATCTCTTGTTTTGATACACTCATAGTAAGTTCTGCAGAAGCAACATCGGGCACAAAAGTTAACTTAACGCTGCCAGATTCCACGCTATGGGAACCGTCAGTCACCCGTGCAGTCACCGTGTACTCACCAGCTTTCACCGTTGTAAGCGGAACAGAAACATGCCCTGTTGAATCAGTCACGATATTTGTTGGTATAGATAATCCTTCAGATGAGGTGATGAGCTGAATCTTTTGCCCATTGACCGACGCATTCGTATTTGTCAGCTGCACATCTAATACCGCTGCATCCTTACCATTAGCAGGAATATTGGAAATTAAACTACTGCTTTCAGGCGTCAGTGACAGTGAAGCTCCGGTCATATTTGATGCAAAGGTCACTGTTAACTCAGTAGACATCTGAGAACCAGCATGAGCTGTAATCACGTAAGACCCCGGAGTGGAGCTTATTAACGCAAAAATAGCATTACCATTTTCGTCAGTTGAAACAGCATGTTCACCACCAACTTGAGTTATCCCTGCTGGTAAAGACAATGTGACAGCATAACCAGGAACAACATTGCCGAAACGGTCCGCAAGGCTTACAGTTACCATATTTCTCTGTTTTCCATCAGCCAATGCATTATTTTGGCTGGCTTCAAACTGAGAGAATGTAACCTGCTGCCGGTCCTCAATAAAGGTGATTTCTTTCTTAACACCTGAGAAATCATGACTATCAGATTTAACACCGATAGTAATCTTACCAGCTCGTTTTGAAGTTACTGTCGCGCTATAGACACCGTCTTTTTCCGTTACAGTCCCAAACTCGACTCCTTCTGCCTGGTTAAGAGCATAAAAGCTCAGAGTGTTATCACCAGTGATTGCATTTCCTTGTGAATCCTTCACTGCCAGTTGTAGATTGATATTGTAACCAACTACCTGTTCTGCTGGTGCAGCGGTTAAAACAGCACTGACCTCAGAATCAGGTTCTGTTGCTGCTGTTTGCTTAATACTGAGAGTAAATGTTTTTCCCTGAACTTTTGCAGTTACACGTACCGTACCAGCCTGCGAACCAGCAGTCAGAACAGAGCGATATACCCCAGCAGAGATTTCCTCTACCGCGCCTAATGACGGAGCAGTTACCGTTTCACGCTGTCGAGCACTATTGCTATCTGCTGTAAATTCCACTGACATTTCAATGTCATCAGCCAGTCCGGTTAATGCCTTACCGTTACTATCTTTCAGGCTTAATACTATCGGATAAGTGGATTGGCTATCAACAGAGATCGTCGGCGACGAATCTCCATCCAGTGTAAAAGACGAATCAGCCGTCGAGACACCACTATCAGTAACGCTAATATTCATCACGGCATAGTTGGAAACGTTGCCTCTGTTATCCTGTACTGTGGCTCCAACATTCCACGAATTTACACCTTCGCTTTTATAAGCCGGTAAAGTGATCTGCCATGATGTGCCATTTCCACTGATCTTGCCGCCAGCCGCAGTGAATGCACTATCATTCCACTGTACAGACTTGATACCACCACTAGCATTGTTGATTGTCAGTGTTACAGGGATGATTGATTCCCCCTCCCCCTGAACAGACTCTGGCAAACTGATTTTCAGTGCATGCTTCTTCTTGTACTCCAGAACAATGTTGTTATTTCGTTCAACAAAATCATAACGCCGGTTCTGGACTTCTCGCATAACAGCAACATTGTCACTGCTAAGCTGTTCAGCAAGGGAAACGCCCGGGCGATAATTAAACTCAACACCAAAGGTTGTATCGTGAACGTTGCTCTGTCCTTGCTTATGCTGTGCAGAAAACTTAATCAGAGGAACTGGTGTATAAGAAATTCCCCCAGTAACTGCGTAAGGGTTTTCCTGCAGATTATCGCTTCCAAATAACCCGACATTTTTACCATAATATTTTTCAAACTGAATGGATGCCCCTAATTGCGGATAAGCAGGTAGCCATCCTTCAGCAGAAAAATCCCAGCCATTTGCGGGTCTTTCCAGATAATCATCAATATCCCGACTGTTCTTCCAGTCAGACAAACCAAAATAGGTATTTACACCAAGCCTGAAATAATCTCTCCAGTACTCAACCCCAAAACCTGCACGAGAGTGACTGCGACTTAAATCGTAATCATAGAAAACATTCGCACCCAACATTGCGTTATCAGGAGTGAAATGACGAATCCCCAAACCAATATTGGTCTGATTTCGGTCATCAGTACGATGTAGTGATGTCTGACTGAATAGCACATAATCCTGAGTATCCAGCCATGGATATAAAAAGTCGAATGATGAATCCTTCAAGGAAAAAGAATCATCGACATTAAGCTTGATGCGCGCATTGCCATATTGTTGCAACCAGTCGACGACCTCTTTTGTCGCCTGAGTTGATAAAGTATTTACAGCAAAACTACTTGCATTATTATTCGCCAGGCTCTGACCTGCACTTGCTGCAAATGAGGCCACTTTATTTGCATGCTCATCGCTGGCATAAGTTTGCGTAACATCTTTATTACCAGATGATGCAAAACTGTTTGCTGGGATCAAAGAAAGAGAAACTGGAGATAATATCTGGGTAACAATTACCGACCATGTAATCGCGCCAGATGCAGTTTTTTTTAACTTTTTATTCACAGTGGTCATAGTTCAATCAACGTTATGAATATAATGAAAAAAATAACTGGTATGACAAGAGGCGCGAAATATACAGCTCGTTACAAAAAAATCAACTCAAAAATAAAATAAAATCTCTGCATAAACTTTATGGCTAAATGATTTCACAACAATGGAAGAAAAATTTTGTTGCTCACGCAATCAATCATTTCGGGCGTTACAACTAGTCCTAGATTATATTCGCTAGGTATACTTAATTTTTAAGCTAATACTTTAGCTCTATTTCATCGCTCCTTTCAGCCCGAACTTAGCTTTGATTTCTGCGATCTTCGCCAGAGCCTGTGCACGATTTAGAGGCCTACCGCCCATGACAGGAAGTTGTTTTACTGGTTCAGGTATAGCCTCACCACGGTTAATTCGCGCGGTCATACAGGCCAGTTCATCGGCAGCCTTGCGCCGTAATTCCGCATCAGTAAGCGCATTGGCCCGCATGTTCTGATACAGGTTGGTAACCAGCCAGTAGTGCGCGTTTGATTTCCACGGATAAGACTCCGCATCCGGATACAGGCCTCGCTTCCGGCAATACTCGTAAACCATATCAACCAGCTCGCTGACGTTTGGCAGTCCGGCGATAACGGATGCTTCTTCCCGGCACCATGCAACAAACTGCCCGGGTGATGGCAGGAATGGTCGATTCTGCCGACGGGCTACGCGCATTCCTGCGTAAACCTGTTCCATTGTGGTGATCCCGTTTTCCCGGAAAGCCAGAACCCACTGGCGGCGGATTTCGTTCAGTTCGTTCTGGTCACGGTTAGCCAGGCTCGCCGGGAAAGTTGCCAGTAACTGGCTGAACACACCGTTGATGATCTGCGCTACCTGCTGTACCTGCGGCTTTTCGTCGTACTGTTCCGGCATGTTGTTGGCGATCCGACGCATCTGCTCACGGTCAAAGTTAACCATCTGTGCGGCGATGTTTTTCATAAATCCACCCCGTAAATCCAGTCAGTGTTTGTCAGGTCGAGTTTTGGTTTGCTGGCTGTCACGCCTGCCTGTTGCTTGTTACGGTTGATTTCGAGCTGGGTCCACTTGTCGCGGAGTTTGGCCGGACTCAGCACGTTACCGGACCAGAAGTTGTCCTGGCATGCCCAGCGGAACAGCACGCACATGTCGCGGTGGTTACGTCCATCACGTTCACGCATCAGGCGGATATCGTTAGCCCACCCTGCAAAATTCGGTTTTCTGGCTGATGGCGCGATGGTCTTCACCATGTCAAACATCCACTCTGCGGCGGTCAGGTCTTCTGCTGTCCCCCACCTGCTGCCGCTCTGAATTGCAGCATCTGGTTTCTCCACAGGAAGATCGTTTTCTGGTTGGTCAGAGGTTTCGCCAGAATTCTCGGACGAAAAAGGTTTTATATTGTCTTTTGTTAGTTTGTCTTTTGTGTTTACCTGATTCGGGTAAACGCCTTTACCTGATTTGGGTAAACTTTTTTTACCTGATTCAGGTAAATTTACCTCTTTCAGGTAAACTTTATTTTTCTTACCTGATTCGGGTAATGTTGACCATTCACTGACCACATTATTAATGCCGGTATTCCGCCCGCTCTGAATAAAAATCCCACGCTTTACCAGAACACTTTTTGCAGCAGAACACTTGTGCGGCAATATCCCGGTTAATTCGGAAAGTTGCTCGTTGCTAACCCAATCCAGTTTTTTATTAAAGCCATATGTTTTGCGCATGACAGCCAGAAAGACCAGAAGCTGGTGCTGTGTTAATCCGGCCAGCATCACAGCTTCCAGCAACTCATTTGCAATGCGCGTATAACCATCATCGAGATCTGCCACGCGCGGCTCCTTTTGTGCCGCATCCGGCACTGGAAAATTGAATATCTCAGCAGTGTTTGCCATAATTCCTCCCGCAATGAGTGTGTTACGATTTGCACCTGAAAGTCGGTTCTGTTCCAGCAGACCGGCTTTCGCCATTTCTGAACCTGTCATATCGCCCCCAGCATGGTAGTAACCATCGCCATCAATGGACCAGCCAGATCCGGGTCCACACGAAACATCGACACAATACCTTCACTAATTTCCTTCAGTTTCTGGTGGCGTGGTGCGTTGAGAATGACAGCCTGTTTTGCCTCACTGAGTTCCTTTTCCATTTCAGCCAACCTAGCCATGAAGCTATCCTGCTCAACCAGGTAACCGCGATATTCCAGCGGTAGTACCGCCAGAATTGCCGGGGTCAGTTCACGCACGTTATTTCGGTATTTTTCAGAATCGAATTTGTTATCGAGGAAGCGGAACAGCTTCTGGCGTGCACGGCTGACATCATCAGGGAAATCGATGGTGCCGCCGCCCTGCTCCCGATACTCATTCACAATGAGTGTGGCAACGACATCCTGATTATCTACAGCCGACCAGGCGCGGACGGCATCACGGATTTTTTCGTGGCCTGGCACCTGTTTTGTTTGAGAACGATTTATCACCGCAGTCGGGCTAAATCCGCTAGTCTGTTGGTATGTAAGTGGTTGCATAATTGACTCCTTTAGTTTGAATTGACTGTTAAGTTGATTGCTTATTGTTAAAGAGCGTGAAATGGAAATTTAAGCTGCGTTCTTTTCGGTGTGTGGAAACAACTTCGGAAGATCCGGGCGAATCTGGTATGCCTTCACTACTCCACCAGTAGCCGTAACAATGCTGCCGACATGTTCAGGGGATACCTTTGCTTTGTTGTGAAGCCACTTATAGACGGCCTGCTGTGAAACTTCGCAAGCAGCGCCCAGTTTCTTTTGTGAACCAACGATATTGATCGCTGTTTTGATAGCTGGGTTCATAACAACCTCCGTGGTTAATTTGAATCAAGATTAAAACTATGGTTGTTTTTAGTCAACAACCATTTTCGTTTGATGGAATAAAACCTTGGTTGTACATTTGGACTATGAAAACAACACTCTCAGAAAGACTTAAAGAAGCCAGATTAGCGCGAGGCCTTACACAAAAGGCGCTTGGGGATTTGGTCGGGGTTAGCCAGGCTGCTATTCAGAAAATCGAAACAGGGAAAGCTAATCAAACAACTAAAATCGTGGAGATCGCGAACGCTTTGGGTGTGCGCGCAGAATGGTTATCTTCTGGCGTTGGAAATATGTCAGACAGTACAGTGCAACCAATACAATCAACTGTCAGCCATTCCAAATACTTCAAGATTGACGTTCTTGATATAGAAGTCAGTGCTGGGCCGGGAGTCATCAACCGTGAGTTTGTAGAAGTTCTACGCTCGGTTGAGTACTCGTTTGACGATGCTCGTCACATGTTCGATGGTAGGAAGGCGGAAAATATCCGCATCATTAACGTGCGTGGTGACAGCATGTCAGGAACGATCGAACCAGGTGATCTGCTGTTCGTTGATATCACAGTTAAATCTTTCGACGGTGATGGTATCTATGCGTTTCTGTACGACGACACAGCCCATGTAAAGCGCCTGCAAATGATGAAGGATAAGCTGCTGGTCATCTCTGATAACAAAAGCTACTCACCGTGGGACCCGATCGAGAAAGACGAGATGAACCGGGTGTTCATCTTCGGTAAGGTTATTGGGAGCATGCCGCAGACATATAGGAAGCATGGGTAGTACCAATTAAAAATTATCAACTGGGCATTGTGCTCATTCAGTAAAGAACTAATTCCTATCTTTGCTCTAGGTAGTAATATTAAGCCACCGCAATAATATCTTTACCTAACGGCGTAAGAATCCCGGTCACCGTGCCGGGTTTTCTTTTGCCCTCCCCTCATCACACACACCGTTAAAAAAACCACCATAACCTCGCTTCAGTTATCGCTATGCGATTCAAGTCACAAAATAAATCCATCCTAAATACAACCAGTTATATCTAAAACAACCAATAAAACAACTTTTGTTGTTGACGATAAAACAACTATAGTTTTAAATAAGTTCATCGCAACAACACAACGATACGGCAACTACCTGATTCACCGTTGCGATGACCGCTTAGATCCGCAGTTTGAATTTCAGCAGGCTTCGGGGAGTGCGAGGGGTGAAACGGACGCGTGAACGTCGGTGTGACCAGCTGAAATTAACTCAACATTTCATACCTTAGTCGCTTCAACGAGGCGGCTTAGTTATGACAACCGGCGGCCATCCACCGCCTGAATACGCGCAGAAGTCTCTATATGTTCAGCAGCCCAGCTTACGGGCAGGAGTTTTTATGGTTCATCAACATTATGGAACGCAGACCGTTAATCGAGGTGCGGTCATGCCAGGAATGCTGGTCAAACACAAAGATGGTACCTGGACTGCATCAGCTAATTTACGCGGACGGCTATATCTGCATCGCGGCATCGAGCGCACTTATACCCGTGATTTGCTCGTGGAAGTTTTTCTCGACGGACGCGGTAACGGCCTGAATCACTAATCCCCTTTCCTGTTTTCCTAATCAGCCTGGCATTTCGCGGGCGATATTTTCACAGCCATTTTCAGGAGTTCAGCCATGAACGCTTATTACATTCAGGATCGTCTTGAGGCTCAGAGCTGGGCGCGTCACTACCAGCAGATCGCCCGTGAAGAGAAAGAGGCAGAACTGGCAGACGACATGGAAAAAGGCCTGCCTCAGCACCTGTTTGAATCGCTATGCATCGATCATTTGCAACGCCACGGGGCCAGCAAAAAAGCCATTACCCGTGCGTTTGATGACGATGTTGAGTTTCAGGAGCGCATGGCAGAACACATCCGGTACATGGTTGAAACCATTGCTCACCACCAAGTTGATATTGATTCAGAGGTATAAAACGGATGAGTACAGCACTCGCAACGCTGGCAGGGAAGCTGGCTGAACGTGTCGGCATGGATTCTGTCGACCCACAGGAACTGATCACCACTCTTCGCCAGACGGCATTTAAAGGTGATGCCAGCGATGCGCAGTTCATCGCATTGTTGATCGTCGCCAACCAGTACGGCCTTAATCCGTGGACGAAAGAAATTTACGCCTTCCCTGATAAGCAGAACGGCATCGTTCCGGTGGTGGGCGTTGATGGCTGGTCCCGCATCATCAATGAAAACCAGCAGTTTGATGGCATGGACTTTGAGCAGGACAATGAATCCTGTACATGCCGGATTTACCGCAAGGACCGTAATCATCCGATCTGCGTTACCGAGTGGATGGATGAATGCCGCCGCGAACCATTCAAAACCCGCGAAGGCAGAGAAATCACCGGACCGTGGCAGTCGCATCCCAAACGGATGTTACGGCATAAAGCCATGATTCAGTGTGCCCGTCTGGCCTTCGGATTTGCTGGTATCTATGACAAGGATGAAGCCGAGCGCATTGTCGAAAATACCGCATACACTGCAGAACGTCAGCCGGAACGCGACATCACTCCGGTTAACGATGAAACCATGCAGGAGATTAACACTCTGCTGATCGCCCTGGATAAAACATGGGATGACGACTTATTGCCGCTCTGTTCCCAGATATTTCGCCGCGACATTCGCGCATCGTCAGAACTGACACAGGCCGAAGCAGTGAAAGCTCTTGGATTCCTGAAACAGAAAGCCACTGAGCAGAAGGTGGCAGCATGACACCGGACATTATCCTGCAGCGTACCGGGATCGACGTGAGAGCTGTCGAACAGGGGGATGATGCATGGCACAAATTACGGCTCGGCGTCATCACCGCTTCAGAAGTTCACAACGTGATAGCAAAGCCCCGCTCAGGAAAGAAGTGGCCTGACATGAAAATGTCCTACTTCCACACCCTGCTGGCTGAGGTTTGCACCGGTGTGGCTCCGGAAGTTAATGCTAAGGCGCTGGCCTGGGGAAAACAGTACGAGAACGACGCCAGAACCCTGTTTGAATTCACTTCCGGCGTGAATGTTACTGAATCCCCGATCATCTATCGCGACGAAAGTATGCGCACCGCCTGCTCTCCCGATGGTTTATGCAGTGACGGCAACGGCCTTGAACTGAAATGCCCGTTTACCTCCCGGGATTTCATGAAATTCCGGCTCGGTGGTTTCGAGGCAATAAAATCGGCTTACATGGCCCAGGTGCAGTACAGCATGTGGGTGACACGAAAAGATGCCTGGTACTTTGCCAACTATGACCCGCGTATGAAGCGTGAAGGACTGCATTATGTCGTGGTTGAGCGGGATGAAAAGTACATGGCGAGTTTTGACGAGATGGTGCCGGAGTTCATCGAAAAAATGGACGAGGCACTGGCTGAAATTGGTTTTGTATTTGGGGAGCAATGGCGATGACGCATCCTCACGATAATATCCGGGTAGGCGCGATCACTTTCGTCTACTCCATTACAAAGCGAGGCTGGGTATTTCCCGGCCTTTCTGTTATCAGAAATCCACTGAAAGCACAGCGGCTGGCTGAGAAGATAAATAATAAACAGGAGGATATATGAGTCAGGTTGGTAATCATTCATTCGAATTTCCGGCATCGCAAGGTGTACAGGGTGGTACTGTTACACTCTTCCTTACCATACCAGGAAGATCGCTGGCTCGTTTCCTCGCTTCAGATAATTACGGCCATACACTGGACCGCTCTCAGCGAGAAATTAATCCAAATCGAGTACGAAAATTTTTAAATTATCTCACTAACGCAGACTCAAGAAATGAGCCTTTTATCATTCCCCCTCTCGTAGGTAACTGTGATTCGAATATAGAATTTGTACCGTTTGGCAACACAAATGTTGGTATAGCCAGAATTCCCCTCGACGCCGAAATAAAACTTTTTGATGGTCAACATCGTGCAGCTGGCATTGAGATATTTTGCCGAAGTTCCCCATCAACGCTCATGGTTCCCATGATGCTTACAATGAATCTGCCGCTAAAAACCCGGCAGCAGTTCTTTTCGGACATAAATAACAACGTTTCTAAGCCATCAGCGACCATCAATATGGCGTATAACGGCCGGGATGATATTGCTCAGGGAATGATATCCTTCCTGACCCAACATACTGTATTTGCCGATATAACCGATTTTGAACACAACGTAGTTCCATTAAAAAGTAATATGTGGGTGAGTTTCAAGGCACTCACTGATGCAACGTCAAAGTTCGCTAGGAACGGCAATCAACAACTTGAAATGGGATATATAGAATCTGTCTGGGAGGCATGGATTACACTAACTCAGATTGACTCAATCCGACATGGTGTACACCACGCTACGTACAAGCGCGATTATATTCAGTTCCATGGAGTAATGATTAACGCTTTCGGTTTTGCGGTTCAACAGATGATGGTTAATCATTCCATCGCAGAAATAACTTCTATGATCGAAAAACTATGTGCAACTACCAGCTCTGCAGAAAGAGAGGATTTTTTTCTGATGGATAACTGGGCGGGGATCTGCACGAAAGCCAGCCAGGAAAAACTATCTGTTATTGCCAATGTGGCAGCGCAGAAAGCAGCAGCAAACAGACTGATACAAGCTTTTACCAAAGGAAGTCTGGAATCAACTTAATGAATCAACATTGTCTCATATCAGCATGCTGTACGGCGTCTTTAAGGAACGGTGAACATGAAAAGCAAAATCATCAGGGAGCTACAGGCTCCTTTTTTATTGTTCGCATTCACCCTCAAGCGTATTAACCAACAATTCAGGGATTAATGAAAGATGGCAGACATCATTGATTCAGCATCAGAAATTGAAGAATTACAGCGCAACACAGCAATAAAAATGCACCGCCTGAACCACCAGGCTATATCTGCCACTCATTGTTGTGAGTGTGGCGATCCGATAGATGAACGAAGACGTCTGGCCGTTCAGGGTTGTCGGACTTGTGCAAGTTGCCAGGAGGAGATCGAACTTAAGAACAAACAATGGGGACTGTGATGGCCTCAAAGCTGCAAATTTCAACATCGTCCAACTGAGGTGTAAAAATGTTCAGAATCATTTTTCCTAACACCTGGTACGTCGACCACCACGGCACTCCCTGCAAAATCCTGCGTTCTACCCACAACAAAGTTCACTACATCCGAAAAGGCAGAACATGTATCGCCAGCATGTTCCGCTTTAATCATGACTTTGAACCTGTGAATAAAGCTGATGCAGATCGGATAGCAGAAGAGATCGAAACGGCAGAACACATTAAGAAGTTACGTGACATGCGTTCAAAAAGCAGAGGTAACCATGGAATCATACAGCCTCACACTCGATGAGGCCTGTCAGTTTCTCAAGATATCCAGACCTACCGCTACCAACTGGATACGAACAGGCCGCCTACAGGCAACACGCAAAGACCCCACTAAACCAAAATCTCCTTACCTCACAACGCGACAAGCCTGCATTGCGGCGCTTCAGTCTCCGCTGCATACTATCAAGGTGAGCGCGGGTGATGGCATAACAGAGGAAAGAAAATGTCACTCTTCCGCAGAGGTGAAATATGGTACGCCAGTTTCACATTGCCGAACGGTAAAAGATTTAAACAGTCTCTTGGAACAAAGGACAAAAGGCAGGCGACAGAACTCCATGACAAGCTAAAGGCTGAAGCATGGCGGGTCAGCAAACTTGGTGAAATACCTGATATAACGTTCGAGGAAGCGTGTGTCAGGTGGCTTGAAGAGAAAGCACATAAAAAATCACTGGACGATGACAAAAGCCGGATCGGATTCTGGCTTCAACATTTCGCAGGAATGCAACTAAGAGACATTACTGAATCAAAAATTTATTCAGCAATGCAGAAAATGACAAACCGGCGTCATGAGGAAAACTGGAAACTCAGGGCAGAAGCATGCAGAAAAAAAGGGAAACCTGTTCCAGAATACACGCCAAAACCAGCGTCCGTTGCAACGAAGGCTACGCATCTTTCATTTATAAAGGCCCTACTAAGAGCCGCAGAGCGTGAATGGAAAATGCTGGATAAGGCACCAATTATTAAAGTGCCTCAACCAAAGAATAAACGGATCCGCTGGCTGGAGCCTCATGAAGCACAAAGGCTGATTGATGAATGTCCGGAGCCATTAAAGTCTGTTGTTGAATTTGCACTGGCAACAGGCTTAAGACGCTCGAACATCATCAACCTTGAATGGCAACAAATAGATATGCAGCGCCGGGTGGCATGGATAAACCCGGAAGAGAGTAAATCAAACCGCGCAATTGGCGTTGCGCTGAATGATACTGCATGTCGCGTATTGAAAAAACAAATAGGGAATCATCACCGTTGGGTATTTGTGTATAAGGAAAGCTGTACCAAACCAGACGGAACGAAAGCGCCAACAGTAAGGAAGATGCGGTATGACGCAAACACAGCCTGGAAAGCGGCGCTGAGACGGGCTGGTATTGATGATTTCAGATTTCACGACTTGAGACACACCTGGGCAAGTTGGCTGGTTCAAGCCGGAGTCCCGTTGTCAGTGTTACAGGAAATGGGAGGTTGGGAGTCTATCGAAATGGTTCGTCGATATGCTCACCTTGCACCTA
>OGDD01001908.1_pt1 | contig 13983 bp, 10 predicted proteins | sample 1570301 | NCBI WGS metagenome assembly OGDD01 (sample SAMEA2581971, study PRJEB24529) | metagenome | biome: Human gut stool | place: China | collected 2011 | reverse complement strand
GTATTCCATACCGGCGAAGGAACTCAGGGGCTTGATGGTGGATGCAGACATGTACTGCCCGCCAACGACGCGGTTGACCAGCGGACGTCCGCCCTTGTCATCGTTGAGCTCGGACCAGATGTCTGAGGAGATACCGCCGACGAACACGGACGGATCGAACGACGGGAAGCTCGCCATGCCGAGGACATCGCCATTGGTGCAGTCGAGGCAGACACAGGCGCCCGCGCCTCCCGGATACCCGGTGCGCTCGGCGGTCTCCTGGCTGATCTTGAGACCTTCCTCGCACGCCTGTTGGATCTTCACGTCGATCGTGAGCTTGATGTCGCTACCGGGCTCGGCGGGCACGGCGCCGGCTTGGGCCGTCACGTTGCCACTCGCGTCGACCTTGACGGTCTGCTCGCCACGGATGCCCTGAAGGAGGCTCTCGTAGTAGTATTCGACGCCTGCCTGGCCCACGATGTCACCATGCTGGTAGACGATCGAACCGGAATTGGCCTTCTCGTCCTTTTGGGCGTCGAGCTGCTCCTGAGTGACCGTGCCGGTATATCCAACGACGTGGCACGCGAGCGTGCCGTAGGGGTAGGCGCGCTCGGTCCGCTCGGCAATGTAAACACCGGGGAACAGGTCGATGTGTTCCTGGATGTAGGCGACGGTGGAGCGCCTCACGTCGGTGGCAACGGTATGAGGACTTTGCGGGCCCTCGGTGTTGTTCTGGATGTTGCGCAAGACGGCCATGTAGGGCATGCCGAGCACGTTGGCGAGATGCCGAACCGTGACCGGATCATCCGCAAGGTCGCGGTACGCCGTGATGGCAAGCGAGGGACGGTTATCGACGATGGCCACACCATTGCGGTCGAGAATGCGGCCGCGCGGCGCGGGAGTGGTCACCGTACGCGTCTGATTCTTCTCGGCGAGCGCATCGTAATGGTCCGACGAGACCATCTGCATGCTCCATAGCTTGGCGATAATGGCGGAGAACACCGCACCAACGCCAGCCGTGAGGAGCTTGAAGCGCCCGTTGGACTTGACGCCCTGAGTGGAACCCTCCCCCTCCGAGGCGCGCGGGCGCGTGCCGTTCTGGGTATCGAAGGTGAACTTACCCGAGTACCCCTTGAGGAACAGCAGCGAGCCGATGATGGCGACGAGCAGAATGACGCCGGCTATGATAACGATGAGCTGGGCATCCATGGGTGCGACCTACTTCAAGCCCTTGAAGCGCGAACCGCGCCCGTAGCCAAAACCGCGCGAGGAAAACCCGCGCTGGGCCGCAGGCGAACCCGCCATGAGCAGGAACGGGATGCTCGCAAGCACGTCGAGCACCGTCGAAGCGAGGCCATGGACGCCAATGGCCACGAGCACGCTCGACTCGACACCGAGGCCGAGCATCGCAATCGAGTAGATGAGATTGACGCCGAGGATGGCGGCGATCACGACGCGCAGCGTCTCCATGCCGACGCCGGAGGCCAGGCCGCGCGACACGAGGGCCACACCGTATCCCACCAGGGCGAGCAACAGCGACATCAGTCCGACGGGACCCGTCGTGGTCAGGTCATACAGAAGGCCGGAAAAGAAGCCGACGTACACCATGGTGCGGGAATCGAGGGAAATGGCCAGAGACACCGTCAGCACGAGCATGAAATTGAACGCCCCACCAAAAAGGTGAATCTGCGGCGCGAGGGCCAGGTGCAATAGAATGCACGCCACGGCAATGCCCGAGAGACGGCCGCGGGAGGGGCCTGAGCTGTTAAGTTCGAATGCCATGGACTACCTCCTATGCGCCGGCCGGGGCGTCCGCGTCTGCGGCGCCGTCTGAATCAGTTGCATCGTCTTGCTGCTTGGCCGGACCGCCCTGCGGTGAGTTGTTGGCCGCGGCGACCTCCTCATCGGAAGCGACCTGGTCATCCTCGAGCGAGGTAATGACGAGAACCTCCTCGTTGTTCTCGGCCGTGGAGGCGGGACGCACGACGATCGTGTAATACACCGCATTCGCGGCACGGTTGATTGACGCGACGGTACCGAGCGGCAGCCCCTTGGGGAACGAGCCGCCAATACCAGACGTGATGATGATGTCGCCGGCGGACACCTCGGCGTCGGAGACGACGTACTCGAGGCGCAGGGTGCCATCGGCCTGCCCGCGGAGCATGCCCTGAGCACGCGAACCCTGAACCATAGCCGAAATGCCGGACTGCTCGTCGCTCACGAGACGCACGGTGGAAGTGGTGGCAGAGACCTCGATGATCTGACCGATGACGCCACCCGAGCTGCATACGGGCATACCGACCTCGAAGCCGGCGTTTGCGCCCTTGTCGATGATGACAGCGTTGGACCAGGCATCGCCCGTGGACCCGATAATGCGGGCGGCGGTCGACTTCAGACTGTACGTGGACTGGAGGCTGACGAGCTTCTCAAGACGAGCAGCCGTTTCCTGGGCCTCGGAAAGCTCGGCGACCTTGGCGGTCAGGCGCTCGTTCTCCTTCTTGAGCTCCGACAACGTCTCGGACGAGGCGCCGGCGTTGCCGATCGCATTGCCGACGGCGTTGAACGGGGCCGCAACGGCACCGCCCAGCATGCGTACGGGAGACGTGATCGTCATCGCCGCGCCACGCAGGGAGTGGATCATGCCGGTGTCCCCCTCACGTAGGTAAAACGTGAGGAGCAGCAGCGACACGAGGCATAAAACAATCAACGGGCGACCACCCGTTGATTGTCTTGAGCTATGCAGATTGGAGGAATACTTGGGCTTACCCGGCACAGGCCGACCTTTCCGCTACGCGTTGCTCTGGACGAAACCGCCGTCGAAGGCGTTTGCCTCCAGGACGCGCGCACAGCCGTTCACGACGTTGTCGAGCGCGGTGGGGCTCACGTTGACCGCAACGCCCGTCTCATCGCGCAGACGGACGTCAAGACCGCGGAGCATGGCACCGCCGCCCGTGAGCAGGATGCCGTAGTACATGAGGTCGGAGGCAAGATCCGGCGGGGTCGCATCGAGGGCGTCCTTGACGGCCTTGGTCATCTCATCCAGCGGCTTGTTGAGGGCGCGGCGGATCTCCTCGCTCTCGATGCGGACGGTCTTGGGCAGGCCAGTGATCACGTCGCGGCCGTTGACCTCGACGTCGAGCTCGTCCTTGAGCGGGACGGCCGAACCGACCTTGATCTTGATGTCCTCGGCGGTGCGCTCGCCGATGGCGAGGTTGTAGGCATCGCGAACATGCTGGAGGATCGCCTGGTCGAACTCATCGCCGGCGATACGGATGGACTGGGAGACGACGATACCGCCCATGGCGATGACCGCGACCTCGGTGGTACCGCCACCGATGTCGATGACCATGGAGCCCGTGGGCTCCTCAACGGGCAGGTCAGCGCCGATGGCGGCAGCCATGGGCTCCTCGATGAGGTAGGCCTGACGCGCACCGGCCTGGATGGTGGCCTCGAACACGGCGCGCTTCTCGACGGAGGTGACGCCGGAGGGCACGCACACGACGACGCGAGGGCGCGGGGTCCAGGGATAGCGCTTCTCACTCGCCTTGTCGATGAAGTAGCGAAGCATGGCCTCGGTCACATCGAAGTCGGCGATGACGCCGTCCTTGAGCGGACGGACGGCGACGATGTTGCCGGGCGTGCGGCCGAGCATGCGTTTGGCCTCGATACCGACAGCCAGGATGCGCTCGTCGTTCTTATCGATTGCGACGACGGAGGGCTCGCGGATGACGATGCCCTTGCCGCGCACGGAGACGAGGGTGTTGGCTGTACCGAGGTCGATCGCCAGATCGCCGTCGTACTGACCGAAAAACATATCCATCAGAGAAAACAAGTCTGCTCCTACGTCAAACACACGGGGTTCACTGGGACAAGTGTAGCGTCCGCCCGTACGTCAAAGACAACGTGCGCGGAAAACGCATCACCCATCCACTGAAACTACTACTGTGCGGCAGCCTCGCCGGCAGGCTCGGCAGTCGGGTCCTCCGCAGCGGGCGCATCGGCGGCAGCGGCGTTCTCAGCGGGAGCCTCGTCCGTGGCAGCGTTGGCATCGGTGGACTCGGCAGCGGGCTCATCGGTACCAGCGGAGGCGTCGACGTCGCCGGAGACGTTGAAGTCGGAGGCGATCGCGCAAACGACCCAGCCGAGACCCTCGCGGACGAAGTCGACCTCATAGGTCATCTCGCCGCCCTGCTTGAGCGTGACCTTGACCGTCGCCTTGGTCTCGCTCATGCCGGCGTCCATGCCCTCGATGGCCGCGGTGGCGTCCTTGGGGATGGAGGCCACGATGACCGCACGCTGGCTATCGTCAAGGCCAGAGGCCAAGAACTCATCGGTCGCGGCATCGGAGGAGGCAGCCTCGAACAGCTTGGTGAGCGTGTCCTGCTGCGTGGGGAAGCCGAACCCGCGGGTGTAGGCAAAGGCAAGGCCGCCGCCTGCAACAACCAAGATGAGGAGGATCGTGATGAAGATCTTGAGACCGAGGTGACGGTGCTTGCGACGAACCTTGGCCTCGGCGCGATCCTGCTGGACCATCTCGTGCTCGGAAAGCGTGAAGAATCCGGTGTCGGACGGATCGGGCATGAAGTTGCCGGACTGTCCGAGCGGATCGAGCGGGTCGACCGCGGTGTCGAAGGCGTCGGTCGCCGGCATCATGGCCGCGGAGGCGGACAGCGCATCATGCGCGCGATCGCGAGCAGCGGCCTGATCGGCCGTGAGCTGATACACGCCGTCGGCGGTTGCGGCGGTGAAGGCGTCGAGCGCATCGCTGAAGCGGTTGGCGGCGGCGTACGCGCAGCCCAGACCGGCGTTGATAGCACTCACATCATCGCGCGGACCGGCAAAATCGAGCGCGGTGCGGTACGACTCGATGGCGTCCTCGGGACGCTGCAGGGCGACGAAGCAATCGCCGAGGCTCGCCAAGGCGCCAGCCGGGGCGGGGTTGGTCCCGTCGATAGCAGCCTGGCGGTAGGCCACACCGGCCTCCGTGAGGTTGCCGAGCTTCTCCAGAGCGCTGCCGAGGCCGAGGTAGGCCTTATACGGGGTGGCGTAGCTGGCATCCTGGGTGGCAGCGGAGAAGGAGGAGACGGCAGAGGCCAGATCGCCGGCGGCGACGAGGGCCTTACCCTGGTTGGTGAGCAGCGCGCCCTTCTTGCCGTAGGCGTCGTCCTTCAACGCGACGGCATAAGCAGCCGCCGCCTCGGCATAACGACCGAGGCGCATGAGCGAGTTGCCGCGGAGATGGTCGGCCTCGCCCCAGGGCTGGTCGCCCTCTTTGGCAGCGGAGAACAGCTGGGCCGCGGCGGCAAAGTCGCCGGTGCGGTAAGCGCTGCGGGCCTGTTCCAAAACTTGAGCGTTCACATGTACTCCTTAGACGCGTAAGGGTCGTTTACTTCTCGCGAGGCGAATCTTTAAGCCTCGTGGACGATCTCGATATGGCGGATCTCGTCGCCGGCGCGCAAGCGACCGATGACGTCGAGGCCCTCGACCGTGGAGCCGAAGACGGTGTAACCAGAATCGAGGTTGTGCTGCGGACCCAGGCAGAAGTAGAACTGGGAGCCCGCGGAATTGGGGTCCATGGAACGGGCCATCGCAAGGGTGCCGTCCTCGTGGCTGTTGTTCGGGTTGGTGGAGAACTCCTCCTGGATGTTCCAGCCGGGACCGCCGGTACCGGGCTGGCCGTCGGGACCCATCTGGCCCGCGGCGACCTGCTCGGGGGTCATATCGCGCGTGTTGGGGCAACCGCCCTGGATCACGAACCCGGGGACGTAGCGATGGAACTTGAGGCCGTCATAGAACCCCATCACGGACAGCTCGCAGAAGTTCGCGACATGAATCGGGGCGCCCGCGCAATCGAGCTTGACGCGGATGGTGCCCTGCGAGGTCTCGATGATGGCGCTCTCGTCGCCGGCGAGCTGGTACTCGGGCGTGCGGGTCTTCTTGAAGAACATGAGTCTCCCCCTAACGTACGTGCATATAGAACTTATCTTACCACGCTCAACGCGACCCGCCCGCACGCGGCGGGCGGGGCACGAACCTTACTTTTCGACGGGCTTCCACGCGGCGACGTTCTTCTCGTACTCGATGACGTCGACGGCGCGGCCATCGACCATGGACACCTCGCGCAGGGGTGCGAGGATCTCGTCCTGATGGTCGGCCGGACGCTCTCCCTGCGGAACCGCGAGCGAGACATCCCAAGATTTGCACAGCACGTCGACGCGGTTGTACATCCACGTGGCAAGCTGCTTGAGGTGCTCGACGTCCTCGGCATACGCCGTGTTCTCGGCAAGGCGCAGGGAGTCGAGCTCATCCAGGGTCTGCTGGATGGTAGAACGCAGGTCATACGCGCCTTGGGAAGCCTGCGAGCGCTGATCGAAGTCCTTGATGAGATATTGCCCGTTGAAGGTCTCGATCACCGGTCCCAGGGCGTCCTGATACGACGTGATCTCGGCATACACAGCGGAGAGCAGATGGAAGGCCTCAGGCTCGGAGAGCACATGGGCGCCGTCGGCCTCTCCGGTCCCCGTCTCCCCCGCCTCAGCGGCGGAATCGTCGGCGGAGCCCTTCTCGGCCACCTGGCGGCTCGGGTACATCTCGCTCGCGGCCCGATCGAAGGACTCGACGATACCGGGCATCACGCCCAGCGGGTCGGTCGCGACGAACACGCCAACCGCCCCAAGGAGGAGCACTGCGACAAGCGGAGCGACCCAACGGGGGCGGCGCGCCTTGGCGTAGGCGTCGTCCCCACGCGCAAGGTCGTCATCGCTCACGACGGGCCGCGGACGCGGTGCTGCGGAACGCGAAGCCGAGGGCACCTGCGCGGCGGAAAGCTCGTCGCCATCCAGGACGCTCGTCGCCTGCTCGTCGCGAGGGGCGGCGGAGCTCGTAGAGGCGCTCGGGGCCGGCACGGCGCCGGCGATCATCTCGGCGGTCAGGCGCGGGAAGCTCGCGGTACGACCGGCCGCGAGGTCGGAGGCGGCGGACTGCTCAGAGAGGATGCCCGGAGCGGGTCGGCCGCATTTGGGGCACGTGCGATCCTGGTCGCCCAGGCGCGCACCGCAGCCTTCGCAAAAAATGAAATCGGGGTGCGTGGAAGCGGGGCGCGGCGACAGGTCGGCACCGCACGCGGGGCACGTGCTCGAATCATCGGAAATGGAAGCGTTGCAGATGGGGCAGATCAATGGTCCTTCTTCCGCTTGGTCTTGGGCATCCGCACGCGGATGCCGCCGTTGGCCTGCTCAACACGATAGCGTTTTTTGCGTCCGGACGAGGCTCCGGCCGCGGTCTTCACGCTCTCCCGACGGGTATCGGAAGTCGCGCCCTCGGGCGAATCCGCCTCGGAGGCAGCGCGTGCGGAGGCGCCGGCCTTTCGACGCGCCAACTTCTCGCGAGCGCGGTCGAAGGCGCGCCGAGCGCTCGAACCAGTGGAGGTCACCTTTCGCCCGCCGGAGCGCCCGCGCACGCTCACCCGAACGCCACGACCGAAGCCGGTGGCAAGCTTGCTCGTCTTCTCGGGCGAGCGCTCGAGCATATCGGTGAGCCAGGCGAACAGCAGACATCCCACAGCGGCGAACAGGGCGCCGAGCAGTGCGGGAATCAGCTTGAGGCGGGCAATCGAGAAGAATCCGGGGAACCCGACCACACCGACCGCGAGACCCGCGATGACGAACACGAACACGGCGCGGCGCAACGGCGTGAAGGGCACCGAGATGCGCCAGATGAGATAGACACCCACAGCACACGCGGTGATGAGGCACATCGTGGAGAGCATCGCCTCGGAATACCCAAAGAGCGCGGCGGCCCCCATGCACAGGATCGAACCTGCCAGCACGCCCGCGCTCGCGGGGAGGGCTCGCTTGAGGACGTTCGCCAAGAAGTTGCCGCGAACGCGCGCCGTGTTGGGCTCGAGCGCCAGGACAAAGCTCGGGAACCCAATGCAGAAGAAGTTTATGAGCGTCATCGTGATGGGCTGGAAGGGATAGGGCGGCACGAAGATGCACAGCGCGGCCAGGCCCATGGAGAACAGGGTCTTGGTGAGGAACAGCGCGGCCGAGCGCTGCAGGTTGTTGATGGAGCGGCGCCCCTCGGCAACAACCTCGGGCATGGCCGCGAAATCGTTGTCGACGAGCACGATCTCGGCGACGTTGCGGGCAGCGTCAGAGCCAGCGGCCATGGCCACCGAGCAATCGGCCTCCTTGAGGGCGAGCACGTCGTTCACGCCGTCGCCCGTCATGGCAACCGTATGGCCGCGGCGCTGCAACGCGTTGACGAGTTCGCGCTTCTGCTGCGGGGTCACACGACCAAAGACGTGATAGCGATCGACCGCGGCGTCCACCTTACCGGGCGTATCGAGCGTGGTGGCGTCCACATACCTATCGGCCCCAGGGATGCCGACCGTGCGCGCGATCGTCGAGACCGTACGCGGGTCGTCACCGGAAATGACATTGAGGGTGACGCCTTGCTCGCAGAAATAGCGGATGGTGTCCGCCGCGGACGAACGAATCTCATCGCGGATGGTCACAAAGCCCAAGGGACGGGGCTCACCAACGATATCGCCCTCATCGGTGAATCCGTCGACCTCGGCAACCACCAGCACGCGGCACAGCGACGCGAGCTCGGCGACGCGGCCCTCAAAACGGGCAAAGACATCCGGCGTGAGCACGAACTGCGAGGCGCCCATGACGCACGCGACCGAATCTGAGCCGAACGCACCTCCCGTAAGCTGTGCGCCGCTCCACTTCTTAGCAGAGGAGAAGGCGATGACGCGCTGGGCCTCGGGCGCGCTGACGAGGTCGCGATAGTGCGCAAGGACCGCCGTGCAGGTCTCGTTCGCATCGTCCGACGTGGCGCGGGCGATGCCAGAGAGCGCGGCATGCATCCGCTGCGCCGCGGGATCGATGTGGTCGGCGTCGAAGGCCTCCGCAGGTTCGGCCCCGCCGAGATCGTCGGCCACATACACGCCCTCGACCTCCATATGACCCGAGGTGATCGTGCCGGTCTTGTCAAGGCAGAGCACGTCCACGCGGGCGAGCGTCTCGATGCAGTAGAGCTGTTGCGCGAGCACCTTGCGGCGCGCGAGTCGGATGGTCGCAATGGCAAGCACGGAGGAGGTGAGAAGCACCAGCCCCTGCGGGATCATGCCGAGTAGGGCACCCACCGTGGAGAGGATGGCCGACGAGATGGCACCCCACGAATCGCCCGATGCGACCCACGAGGCAAGCGTGGAGGAAGAGTTGGGATCGAGCGCGCACCAGGACTGATAAGAGTTGTGGACGCTCGAGTAGAACAGCGCAAGGCCGATGGGCACCATGAGAACGCTGGCAAAACGCACGATGGCGTTCAGCGCGTTCATGATCTCGGAGTTGACCTTCTTGACGTACTTCGCCTCGTTGTTGATGCGCGCGACGTAGTTGTCGGCGCCGACATGGATCACGCGTGCGTACACGAGACCCGCGTCGATGAAGCTGCCGCTCATGAGCTCATCGCCGGGACGCTTGTGGATCGCGTCGCTCTCGCCGGTGAGCAGGCTCTCGTTCACATGGCACTCGCCCGAGACAACGACCGCGTCGGCCGGGATCTGGTCTCCCCTGCCCAGGCGGATCAGGTCGTCGAGCACGAGCTCATCGAGCTGGAGTTCGACCTCCCGATCGTCGCGAACCGCGACGGCGCACTTCGAGGCGAGCAGCGTGAGCTTGTCCACCATGCGCTTGGAGCGCAGGGCCTGCACGATGCCGATGCCCGTGTTAAGGAGCACGACCCCAAGGAAGGTCAGGTTCTTCCAAGCGCCGGTCAAGATGACGAGCGCGGCCAAGATGATGTTGATGAGGTTGAACAGGGTGCAGGTGTTCTCGATGACGAGTTCCTTGACCGACTTGGTCTTGAGCTCGGTGTTGACGTTGACCTTGTCCTGCGCGACGCGCTCGGCGACCTCCGATGACGTCAAGCCGCGCGTGCCGAATTCGCCGGCGGCGCGCTCGTCCGGGGACGCGCCTTTGCTTGCAATACCCATAACCGATCCGTTCCGCAGCGCACGCTGCCTGGTTACAAGAAAGGCCACGTGCGAAACCGCGCGCGACCCATAAGGATTCGGGCTCAAAGCCCGAGGATGTTTGATGGTGCGCCATATAGGGTTCGAACCTACGGCCTTCTGCTCCGGAGGCAGACGCTCTAATCCACTGAGCTAATGGCGCGCGACGGATTGAATTATACCCAAGTGAGGGGACGGACTGATGCTCTTTGCCAATCTTTCAAAAACGAAACCCCGGGCTCGGTACCGCCGTCTGTAGTCTCTACTCTAATACACGCGAGCCGCAAACCCCGTCGGGACGGTGGGGTACACTCGATGGGGTCAGACAGTCCGGCTCTGCCGGGCGTAACTAGCAACGTAAACGAAAGGGGCTCCATGATCGCGATCTCGCACGCACATGCGGCAAAGCCGCAGCGAAAGGTCGACCGCGCCTCGCACCCCGAGGACACGGTCATCGACCTCGGCGGCGGCGTTAAGATCGGCGGCGGACACTTCCAGGTCATCGCGGGCCCCTGCTCTGTGGAGGGCGACAACCTGATCACCATTGCCGCGCGCTGCAAGGCGGCGGGCGCCACACTCCTGCGAGGCGGCGCGTACAAGCCCCGCACCTCCCCCTACGACCATCAGGGCATGGGAGAGCGCGGACTCGACCTCTTGCTCGAGGCGCGCGCCCAAACGGGCATGCCGATTGTGAGCGAGGTCATGGACACGCGCGACGTGGAGCTGTTCGTGAACCGCGGCATCGACGTAATGCAGATCGGGGCGCGGAGCGCACAGAACTTCGCTCTTCTCAAGGAAGTCGGCCGCACAAAGACCCCGGTCCTACTCAAGCGCGGCATGGCCAGCACGCTCGAAGATCTGCTCATGGCCGCCGAATACATCATGAGCGAGGGCAACGAGCAAGTGATCCTGTGCGAGCGCGGCATCCGCACGTTCGAGACGGCCACGCGCAACACCTTTGACCTCAACGCCATCCCGGCGCTACACCACCTCACCCATCTCCCGGTCGCAGCGGACCCCTCCCATGCGACCGGTTGCGCCAGCTACGTAGGGCCGATGGCACTCGCCGCCTGCGCGGCGGGGGCCGACGCACTCGAGATCGAGGTACACGACGACCCGGCAAACGCCTGGTCAGACGGCCCGCAGGCCCTCACGTGCGACGAATTCGACACGACGATGGAGCAGATCCGCGCGATCCGCTCGGCAATCTCAAGCCCACGCGGCGAATAGCCGCGCGAACAACACACACCCACCACTCGGCAAAGGACGGCATCATGGTAACCTCGGCATACACGCTCGACATCGATACGGCACATCCCTATCAGATGCACATCGGCACGTTTCTCCTGGAGCAGGTCGGCGCCCTTACGCAGTCGGTCGCCCCTCAGGCCCAGCGCGCACTCATCATCACCGACTCGAACGTCGGCCCGCTGTTCCTGGCGCCCGTCGAGCAGGGTCTGAAAGAGGCCGGGCTGACCGTGGGCGTTGCGACCTTTGAGGCCGGCGAGCAGAGCAAGAACCCAACAACCTATGCCGAGCTTCTCGAGCGCGCGGCAGAAGAGCAGCTCACGCGGGACGATGTGATCATCGCACTGGGCGGCGGCGTTGTGGGAGACCTCGCAGGTTTTGTCGCGGCGACGTACATGCGCGGCATCGGCTACATCCAGGTGCCCACCACCTTGCTGGCGATGGTCGACTCCTCCGTGGGCGGCAAGACCGCCATCGACCTTTTCGCCGGCAAGAACCTCGCAGGCGCCTTCTGGCAGCCGCTCGCCGTCATTGCAGACGCCGGCTGCCTAGGCACCCTCTCCGACGAGCAGTTCGCCGACGGCTGTGCCGAGGTGATCAAGCACGCCCTCATCGCAGATGCCGAGCTGTTCGCCGAGCTTGAGAAGACGCCCCTCACCCTCGACCTGCTCAAGCAGGACCTCGCGCGCGTTTGCTGGCTCATCGCACGTAACGTCGACATCAAGCGCGCCGTCGTTGTTCAGGACGAGCGCGAGGCGGGCATCCGCAAGCTGCTGAACTTCGGTCACAGCATCGGCCACGCCGTCGAGGCGGCCGAGGGCTACCGTCTCGGCCACGGCACCTGCGTCGCCATCGGCATGGTCGCCATCGCGAGCGCGAGCGTCACCGCCGAGCTCTGCCCCGAGGAGCTGCCCGAGCGCCTCGCCCGCCTCATCAAGGCACATGGGCTCTCCCTCGCCTTTGACGCGGCGCCCGATAAGATCTTCAACGAGGCGCTGCACGACAAGAAGCGCTCCGGCTCGACCATCGACCTCGTCGTCCCGCGCGGCATTGGAACGGCATCCCTCGCACCCACCCCGCTCGACGAGTTCAGGCGCATCCTCGAGGTGGGCCTTGCCTGCACCCAGGCACTGTCCGCCGAGATCGACGGCGAGGAGGATCCATGCTAGCCAAGATCAACCCCAAGCCCCTCTCTGGCACCGTCCCGGCCATCTCGTCCAAATCGATGGCGCATCGCATCATCATCGCGGCGGCCCTCGCCAACGGCGTGACTCGCGTCGCTTGTGACACCACGTGCGCCGATATCGACGCGACCATCCGCTGCCTTACCGCGATTGGCGCCAAGATCGACCCCATCGATGGCGGCTTTGAGATCCACCCCGTGCTCAAGAGCCTCGAGCACGGCATCTTGCGTGCTCTGGCAGGCGCGACCCTCGACTGCGGCGAATCTGGCTCGACGCTTCGATTCATACTCCCGGTCGCCTGCGCCCTCGGCGCGGATGCGACCTTCGTCGGCTCGCCGCGGCTCGGCGAGCGCCCCATCGCCCCGCTCACCGATGAGCTCATGGCCGCGGGCTGCACGTTCCAGGGAGCCGCGGGACTCCCCTTGCGTACTTCCGGGCGCATGCGTGCCGGGCGCTTCGAACTGCCCGGAAACGTGAGCTCGCAGTACATCTCGGGTCTGTTGCTCGCTGCACCCCTGCTCGACGGGGACACCCAGATCGCCGTGACCGGTGAGATCGAAAGCCGCCCGTATATCGGCCTCACGCTGGCCGTCCTCAACGCGTTCGGCGTGAAGGTCGGCATCGAGGAGGGTGCGACGCCGGGCGGCCTGCCGCTCACCGTCTTTACCATCGAGCGCCAGGGATATCGCACCCCCGGCGCCATCGCCGTCGAGGGTGATTGGTCCAACGCCGCGTTTTGGCTGAGCGCCGGCGCGCTGGGCCGCCACTCCGTGACCGTCCGCGGCGTGACCCCCTCATCAATCCAGGGCGATCGCGCCATCAGCGCCGCGCTCATGCTGTTCGGCGCCAAGGGACAGCGCAACGCTCGCGCCGCGACGGTTCGCCCGGACAACATCCACGGTATCGAGCTCGACGTACGCGACATCCCCGACCTCGTCCCCGCCCTCGCTGCGGTGGCAGCGTGCGCCGAGGGGACCACGCGCTTCACCGGATGCTCCCGACTGCGCATCAAGGAATGCGACCGTATTGCGGTTCCGGCTCAGGAATTGTCGAAGGTGGGCGTCCGTTGCGACGAGCACGACGACGGCTTGACCATACACGGCGATCCCGCTTTGGCGTCGCGTCTGCATTCGCTTGACGGCATTGCCTTTTCGGCGCACGGCGATCACCGTATCGCCATGAGTTTGGCCCTGCTGGAGCTGCGGGGAGGACGTCTGACGCTGGACGATCCGTCTTGCGTGAGCAAATCGTTCCCGAATTTCTGGGAATGCTGGGGACAGGTGCGGGTATGAGCGGCAACACGGCTGAAAGTGGTTTTACGCCCCGGCGTCTGGTCATCGTCGGCTGCCGGGGCCGGATGGGGACTTTGCTGTCCGCACGCTGGAGCGCGGCGGGGCATACGGTGGCGGGGCTGGATCTGCCGCTGACCGATGAGGCTTTCGCCGAGGCCCTGCCCGGTGCGGATACCGTTTTCCTGTGCACCCCCGCCGGGGCCATGGCTGAAGTATTGCCGCATCTCGTGCCGCATCTGGACGGCCGGCAGATCCT
>OGDD01001906.1_pt1 | contig 14005 bp, 7 predicted proteins | sample 1570301 | NCBI WGS metagenome assembly OGDD01 (sample SAMEA2581971, study PRJEB24529) | metagenome | biome: Human gut stool | place: China | collected 2011 | reverse complement strand
TATAGAGAAAAAGATATGACAGCGCTTAGATTCACCCTCTTTCTTACTATGCAACTCTAATGTAATCTACTTGTCACATGAATAGTCGTACTTTGTAATAGCTAAAAATTAAAACGATTTATGAAAAATTGCAAACATGTAGTCCCTATTCTGGGAGCCTTTTGCTTGATGGCATCTTTATCCTTTATGCCAAAGGAAGCTTGGGCAGAGTCTTCATTAGCACCTATCAGCCAGCAACAAGGCAGTTATCAGTTAACCGGTACCATCCTCGATGGAATGGGTGAACCTGTAATTGGAGCCAATGTATTGGTAAAAGGAACAACGAATGGAGTAGTAACAGACTTAAATGGGAAGTTCAGTTTACAAGTAAAGCCAAACGACATTCTACAAATCAGTTATATCGGTTATAATTCACAAGAAGTGGCAGTCAAAGGCCAACATACACTTAATATTACCCTGAAAGAAGATGTGGAATCTTTAGATGAGGTAGTGGTAGTTGGTTATGGGACAATGAAGAAGAAAGACCTAACCGGCTCTGTGAGTAGCGTGAAGGCAGATGAGCTGACAGCCTTTACCGTAGCCAACCCAGTACAGGCTTTACAAGGAAGAGTTCCCGGCGTAGTACTCTCCCAAAATACAGGTGATCCTTCCGGAGACTATTCTATTAGGATACGTGGAGTAAACTCTATCAAAGGTGACAACTCACCCCTATACATTATCGATGGTATTCCTGCCAGCACAGCCTCTATCAATACCTATGATATTGAATCTATGGAAATTTTGAAAGACGCATCCGCTACTGCCATCTATGGTTCACGTGGTGCTAATGGTGTCGTGATGATCACGACCAAGAAAGGGAAAAGTGGAAAAGCGAAAGTCTCATACGATTTTGAATATGGATTCCAAAAGCAAATCAAGAAACTGGATTTGATGGATGCCCAAGAGTGGGCCCGTTTTTATAACGAATACCTTGTAAACGCAGAGATACTGGAAACCGCTCCCTTTAGTGAAGCTGACATAACCGCCATGGGGAAAGGTATGGACTGGCAAAAAGAGTTCTTTCAAAATGCTCCCATTATGAATCATAACATCAATGTATCTGGAGGTACCGATGACCTAAAATATTTTGTCAGTGGCTCTGCCATGACTAAAGATGGTTTGATCCCGAACAGTTATTATAACAAGTACAATTTGCGTAGTAGTTTGGATATGACTATGAGCAAGATGATAACCGCTTACGTCAGTATGGGCTATAGTATGATTAACCAGATGAACCAGTCTGATGGAGGTGGTAATGGCGGTTCATCTATGATTGGTGCTGCTTACTCCGCCTCACCAAACTTTTATCCTTATGATGAGAATGGAGATTATAAAGATCTACGCTCTTGGTACAGCTGGTCTAGCCATGAGATCAAGAACCCTTTATGTATGGCTTATGAGTCCACTTATAAAACCGTGACAAATCTGACCAACATCAACGCCGCCTTGAACTTCAATCCGATTAAAGGCTTAAGCATACGGACCAGTTTCGGATTGGAAGGATCTGATGCCCGCTACGATGGTTACACCACCAAAAAGTATATTTACAAAAATAATACTGCCGATGTCAACCACAAGCGTAGTACGAACATCATTAACGAAGATATCGTGACCTACGATTTTTCGTTAAACAACATCCACAGTTTTAACGTAATGGGCGGCTTTACTTACCAACAAAATGTTTACAAATCGATCGCAGCCTCAGGCAACACTTTCTTGAGTGACGTTCAAGAAACGAACAACCTGTCATCAGCAGGAACAGCCAACACACCAAGTACAAACTACAGCAAATGGGTCTTGATGTCTTATCTTGGGCGTATCAACTATAGTTTATTAGGACGTTACCTCGTAACAGCCAGTTTCCGTGCTGATGGATCAAGCCGCTATTCGGAAGGATCAAGATGGGGATATTTCCCTTCTGGTGCTGTGGCATGGCGTGTGTCTGAAGAGCCTTTCATGAAAGAATTTGAAAGTATTTCAAACATGAAGTTGCGTGTTGGCTATGGAAAGACAGGCTCAACAGCTATTGATCCCTACATGACACAAAATCTACTAACCACAGGCAAGACTGCTACTGGAAGCGAGAACGTACCTTACTACTCACCCAGCAGTACCTATCCAGAAGATCTGAAATGGGAGACGACCTCGCAATGGGATGCCGGCGTGGATTTGGGATTCTTTAAACAACGTCTACGTATTACCGCAGACTACTATTATAAGAAAACCACGGATCTACTGAATACAGTATCACTTCCTTCATCATCCGGTTACAAGTCCACCGTACGTAACATCGGTAGTATAAGCAATCAAGGCGTCGAATTATTGATCGAGGGTGATGTGGTACAAAACAAGGACTTTGGCTTAACCTTACAGTTCAATATAGCTCATAATAAGAATCGCGTCGAAGAATTAGCTGATGGTAAAGATATCCTTGGCACAACTTATAGCAACTATGGATCTGGTTCCATCACAATTATCCGTGAAGGTGAGCCATTAGGAGCTTTCTATGTCTACAAAGACACTGGTTTAGACGAGAACGGTTCTTTATCTTATGAGGATATGAACGGAGATGGCCAGTACACCGATACGGAAGACCGTTACATCGCAGGTTCTCCTTTCCCTGATTTTACATATGGTTTGAACTGTGGTATCCGCTATAAGAACTGGGACTTCAACTTCTTTTTACAAGGCAGTCAAGGTAACGACGTGTTTAACTTGAGTGAGATGCGAAACTACAGCTATGGCCAAGGCATGAATATTGAGCGTAAAGTATACTACGAGAGTTGGCGAGAAGGTCAAGACAACAGTCATGCTGCCTATCCCAAGATCAATGCCGTTGGTTCACTGAAATACTCTGACCGCTTTATCGAGAATGGTTCCTATCTGCGTCTAAAAAACATCAGTTTAGCTTACAATCTGCCATGTGACAAGTGGGCTACCAAAAATTGGCTAAACGGTATTCGTATCTTCGTTAGCGCACAGAACTGGTTGACATTAACGAAGTATAAAGGTGTAGATCCTGAAGTTAGCTCAAAAGGCAGCGACGTGAATGCAGGTATAGACCATTTGACTTATCCAAACAGTAAAACCCTTTCCATGGGTGTGAGTGTTAAATTTTAAAATAAGCGAAAACAATGAGACATCTAATAATAATAAGCGCAATGGCCGGAGTTACTCTACTAACAGCTTGTGACAACGCCTTAAATGAGACCGATTATACTTATTCGATCTCAAGCGAGACATTTTATAATACTGTAGAAGAAGCAAATGCTGCGGTATTAGCACCGTTAGACGCAATGCGGTCAGCCTATAATTCAAACTTCTTCGCCACATTAGAGATCAATACAGAATATTGTTATCCAAAAGGAGTTTATCAAACATACAAACAATACAATGGCTTTGTGAACGCAACACATATGAACCGGAGAGATTCAAACTGGCAGAGCCTCTATAAGGCTATTATGTTCTGTAACACCGCTATCGAGCGGATACCTAACGCTACAAAGATGACCGAAGAGGAAAAGTTGGCCTATCTGGGAGAGTTACGCTTTTTACGAGGCTTCAACTACTTTAATCTCGTGAAATACTGGGGTGGTGTACCTTTGAAAACAGATAAAAATATCACAGAGTGGAATATTCCCAAGAGTAGCAAAGAAGAAGTATACAACTTCATAATCGAAGATTTAAAATATGCTTTAGATAATTGTCCTGACAAAAAACGTTATTTGGCTACTCCAGATAAAAATACCGTACGGGTCTGCCTAGCAGATGTATATATGCATACAGGAGATTACATCGAGGCAAAAAAGCTAAGTGGAGAAGTGGTGAACAGTGGTACATACCAATTAGTACAAGTTGCGGAACCACGTGACTTTGACAAGGTATTTGGCGCAGACTTGACCACCTCTACAGAGGAGATATTCTACATCAAGACTTCACGTATTGATGGTAAGACATGGGACTACCTATCCTATACCTCACATCCAAAGTATGAGTTCGTTCCCGGTAAAACCATGTTAAATGGTAACGGCTATTACACGCACTATACAGACCTGCGTAACCATATCATCAAGAGCTGGGACACGAATGACCTACGTTACGGTATGAACATAGGTTTTTATGTATTCGGCAAAGACGCTTACGGTGAATATACTTGTCTACTCACAAAATATACGGATCCGAACGCACAAGGTAATGGCGCAAATGTATCTATTCCTTTGATCCGCTATACAGATGCTATGCTGATCTACAGTGAGGCTTGTGCCCGTGTTGCCAATACCCCAACTATGGAATCCATTGAAATGTTAAACCAATTGCGCCGACGTGCCTATGGCAAAGATCCTAAAGTACCTAATGCTGAACTGGACTATAAGTTGAGTGATTACGCCAGTATGACCGCTTATATGGATTTACTATTAAAAGAAGAGACTTATGAACACTTCAATGAGGCAAAGCACTGGGACTTCATAGTCCGTCAAGGTCGTGCTCAAGAACTGGTAGGTAAGTACTTTAATGTGGAGACCGGTGAATATACACAGATTCAAGAACGTCATTATTTATGGAAAATACCAGACAGCGAATTCAATTATAACAAAGCAATGGATCAAGTTAAAGATCAGAATCCGGGTTATACCAGCTCCAATTAAAAAAGAAAAAGATAAATTTGTAACAAACCAGTCCCGGGTTACTTACGCCCGGGACAAAACAAATCAGATATATTATGAACAGAAACAAATTTTTAAAGACATTATCCGCAGTCTGCATCTCCACTCTCTTAATCTCTTGCGGACAAAAAAAAGAACAGAAACCATTACGTCTACTCTACTGGAATATACAAAACGGTATGTGGTGTGGACAAGATGATAATTACGAGAAATTCACGACTTGGGTAAAACAACAAGATCCTGATATTTGCGTATGGTGTGAGGCTCAAAGCATCTATAAAAATGGTACCGCGGATCCTTTGGATTCCCAAGAACGTTTTCTGGTAGATAATTGGGGAGTATTAGCCAAACGGTACGGACACCCTTACTGGTACATAGGCGGACATCGGGATAATTACCCGCAGGTCATCACCTCTAAGTACCCGATCGAAAATATAAAAAAAATAATAGGTGAGGAGCCAAACCAAGTAGTAACCCACGGTGCCGGTTGGGCAAAGATCATTGTAGACGAAAAGGTTTTAAATATAGTAACACTACACACATGGCCACAACAATGGGCTTTTCGCACTGAAGACCAAGAAGCAAGTAAAGCTGAAAACGGTGGTGATAAATACCGTCGCATGGAAATAGAGTATATTTGTAAGCACACCATTGGTACTAGCACGAATGCTACCAACGAATATTGGATGATGATGGGTGACTTCAACAGCCGCAATCGCACAGACAACGCCATCTATCGATATCCGGAAGATAGTCCTAAGTTTTTGACGCAAGACTATATCGCTCAAGAAACACCTTATGTAGATGTCATCGCTAAGAAGTATCCAAATGAATTTAAGACAACAACCGGTAAAGAAGCCCGCATTGATTACGTATATTGTACACAGCCTTTGTTTGACATAATCCAGTATGCAGACGTAATTACAGATGAGTACACGAAGCCTGTACGTGACCCGAAAGAGCTATCTAATTTCTGGTGGCCATCCGATCATCGTCCGATTATTATTGATTTTGATCTGAGTAAATTAAAATAATACTATCAATAATCTTACCCAAGCTTACAAACTTCAATGTAAACTTGGGTAAGTATAAGCTACTTATTTAACGATCTGATACGAACCCGCACGATACTCGTGAGCTTGGCTTTCGCCCGGAAGTGTCACGAGAGCGACCGCTCCTTCGGGAATGGTGAAATCCCAAATCCACTGGTCTCCCTCATACTTCCAAGAGCTCTTGATAATCCCTGCCGCCGAATTGTACTCCGCGTTTACGAACTCCAGACGCTTATCGGGAATCGGCTTCATGATAATGCGCTTGAATCCTGGCTCCGACGTATCCGCAGAGATACCAGCCATGGTCTCCCACATCCATTCACATACACATCCATAGGCATAGTGATTAAAGCTGTTCATGCCTTGCGGTCCCATGCCTTTATCAAGCATATAGCTATTCCAACGCTCCCAAATCGTTGTCGCCCCATTATCTACCGAATACAGCCAACTCGGATTCTTGCGCTGGAAAAGAAGCTCGTAAGCGATATCGCTCATTCCATTCTCCGTAAGCGTAGGCATCAGGATAGAAGTACCCAAGAAACCTGTCTGAAGGCAATTGCCATGCTCGGCGAAGTTGTCACGCAGTCGTTTCATCATGTTCTCCTTGGCTACCCCTTCGACCAGCTTGTTCTTCAAGGCGAATAGGGCAGGCGTCTGCATGGTATTGAATATCGCCGTCTTAAATTCTCCGTCAACATTCAGGAATTTATCCAATATATACTGTTTCGCTAGAGCAGCCATCGCTTCGTATTTCTCGGCATCCCGTCCCGTCGCACGAGCCATATCGCTCATCATTCCGGCATCTATAAGCCAGTAATTCGCACTTAGATAATTCCAATAATCATAGGCTTCCGGAAGCGTTCCGGATCCATCCTTCGCTGTATGTCTGCCGCTGCAACTCTCAAGCGGCTCGTAACTGAGCCAGTCGGCCCACTGGTAATTGCCATTCTCCGCGCTGAGGGCATGATGGTCATACTTGGTCTCGTTGATATGATTGAGATATTTCTCCATCGCCGCCCAATTCTCATCGATAATCTGAGTGTCACCAAATTGTTTCCAGACAACCCAAGGCACGATAACTCCCGCGTCCGACCAGCCCAAGCGGTTCATATCAGTAGGAGACGCACCGTATTGAGCCAATGGAGCGACACCGGGATACGCACCGGTTGGTGATTGTGTGTCACGCATATCACGCATCCATTTATGGAAGAAATCAGCGGTATTGGCAAAGAAAGTACCAGTCTCAGCAAATACCTGCGTGTCGGCGGTCCATCCCAGCCGTTCGTTGCGCTGCGGACAGTCGGTAGGAACCGAAAGGTAGTTGGAACGTTGTCCCCATAGGGTATTTGAAATCAACTGATTGACTAGTTTGTTGCCGGTCGTTATTGATCCGGTCTCCATCTGTTGGGTAATCGAGGAGACAGGAATCGACTGGATCGACCGGATACGTACCTCCTGATCGGCCGTGATCGATACGAAGCGATAACCATAGAACGTGCGAAGAGGGCGATAGGTCGTATAGTCCTTATGATCCGCAAAGGTATAGTCGAGTAACATCCCGGTATCCGGAGTGCGTAGATTCAAGCGATGGCAACTACCTTCAGGCCCATCCATTCCTCGGCTCTTCGCACCATTTCCATCGTTCAATATCTCAGAAGGACGACAATTTAGTTGGGTACCCTCCTTTGCCATGAACTCGAAAGCAGGAACCGCCGCGCAATTCTGGCCAAAGTCCACGACAAGTGTCTCGCCCGGATGAACCACCATTTCCTCGCCAGCCGCATATTCTTTCGTTATAACAACCTTTCCATAAGCATCTTCACTCTCTCCGGTGACCCCTTTCCATAGATAGGCCTTTTGAGGAGAAAGCGCCAAATCTTCACGAAAATAGACCTCACCTCCATTTGAAGGAAGTATCTCTCCCTCAAATTCCGTATTCTTTTCCGGTGTCGAAAGCTTATCGAGCGTATCGTATCCCGGTAACTCACGGGCATCATATTCCTCACCATCAAAGATAGCGGCATGTTTGACCGGTCCGGCGATCCCGGCTTTCCAATCGCTCGTATTGGAACCTAAGTACGCCTTGCTACCATCCGCATAGGTAAGCTCAAGCACTCCACGGAAAGCGACCTTGGTACCCACCATTCCTTGCTGGCCGCTGTATGTGATGATCTTATCGGCCCACCATCCCGGTGTCACCTGCACAGCGAAAACATTCTCCGCTCCCGCTTGTTTCGACAGGGCATTGCTTACCTCATACGTAAACGAACGCTTCGTCTTGTAGGGATGCGTAAAACCCGGTTTGAGAATCTCTTCTCCGATCAACTTCCCATTCACGTATAACTCGTACACACCCAAGCCCGTGGTCATCCAGCGTGCCGAGGTTATCTCTTTTTCATTCCTTACGACACTCACGAACCAAGCGGCACCATCGGCCGCACGCTCATTCGATCCGTTGATCTCACCCGTTATAACAGGAGCATTTGCCACGGATATCCATTCGGAATGGTTCCAAGCGGCATCATCCAATGCGGAGACACGCTTCCCCGATTCGTTCGTCTGATCAGTCGAACATGCATAGAGAGCCGCACAAACAACCCCTAAAAGCAATAGTTTTCGTTTTTTCATACGTATATTCTCTCTAATTGTCATTTACAGATCAAACCCGATATCCCGACGGAAATACTTCTTATCGAAATCGATCTGCTTAGCTCCGGCGAAAGATTGGGCCAAAGCCTCTTCCTTAGTAGCCCCATACGAACTGACCGCAATCACACGACCGCCATTCGTCAGGATCTGGCCGTCTACCAGCTTCGTTCCGGCATGGAACACTATATTGTTCGAGGATACGCCATCCAATCCCGTGATTACCTTATTTTTCTCGTAAGCCTCCGGATAACCGCCGCTTACCAACATAACCGTAACCGCCGCGCGAGGGTCCTGTACCAATGTACGAGCCGCTAAATCGCCTTCCGCTACCCCTTCCAGCAAATCAACCAAATCGCTTTGGATACGAAGCATGACTACCTCTGTCTCCGGATCGCCCATACGACAATTGTATTCTATCACCATCGGCTCATTCTTCACATTGATCAGACCCAAGAAGATGAAACCTTTATAATCGATATGCTCCGCTTTCAATCCCTCTACGGTAGGACGGATAATACGCTCGTCCACCTTCGCCATAAATACCTCATCCGCAAAAGGAACCGGGGAAACAGCTCCCATTCCACCTGTGTTTAAACCCGTATTACCCTCACCGATACGCTTATAATCTTTTGCTACCGGAAGCACCTTGTAATCGTTGCCATCCGTCAAGACGAATACGGAGCATTCGATACCATCCAAGAACTCCTCGATCACGACCGTCTTGCTCGCGTCGCCAAACATTCCGCCCAGCATATCTCCCAACTCTTTCTTGGCTTCCTCCAAGTTATCGATAATCAGTACCCCTTTACCGGCAGCCAATCCATCCGCTTTCAATACATAAGGAGCGGAAAGAGATTCCAAGAACGCATAGCCTTCCTCTAGGTTTTCAGTGGAAATACTCTTATAACGAGCGGTCGGGATATGATGACGCATCATAAACGCCTTGGCGAAATCCTTGCTACCTTCCAATTGGGCACCTTCCCCACTCGGGCCGATCACGGGGATGGAGCTTAATGCCTCATCCTTCTTGAAATAATCATAAACACCCTTCACCAATGGATCCTCGGGACCTACCACGACCATATTCACTTGGTTCGCCAACGCAAAATCCTTGATAGCGGCAAAATCATCCGCTTTAATATCCACGTTGGTTCCTACCAACGCTGTTCCCGCATTACCGGGAGCGATAAATAACTTATCAACTTTCGGGCTTTGAGCGATCTTCCAAGCGATCGCATGCTCACGCCCACCAGAGCCTAATAACAATATATTCATATCTCTTCTAATTTTCAATTCTCAATTCTCCATTCTCCATTTTCAATTCCCAAGGTAGTCATCGAAATACCTCGTAATCTTCTCATGCAAATGCGGACGGTCCTTACCGGTCACATTATGCTCATGGCGAGGATACACAAAGTAATCCGGATACGTATCAGCCTCTACGCAAGCCTTTAAGAAACCAAGGCTGTGTTGCCACACTACCACCGGATCGATATCCCCATGTATCATCAACAGATGGCCTTTCAGATTACCGGCCTTCAGTTTCAGGTTCGCGTTCTTATAACCTTCCGGATTATCCTGCGGGCGATCCATATAACGCTCGCCATACATAATCTCGTAATTGCTCCAGTCGATAACCGGCCCTCCGGCCACGCCCACCTTAAAGATCTCCGGATAAGTCAGCATCAAGTTCGTTGTCATAAAACCGCCATAACTCCAGCCATGTACCCCGATACGGTCGGCATCCACATAAGGCAAGGATTTCAGGAACTCGACACCCTTCACTTGGTCCGCCATCTCATTGATACCCAAATTACGATGAATCACGCTCTCAAAAGCATGTCCACGATTTGCCGAGCCGCGGCTATCCACGGTAAACATCACATAACCTCTCTGTGCCATATAGAGGTCCCAACCACGAGCCCCGTTTTGCCAGTCGCCCGTAACAAGCTGTACTTTAGGGCCTCCATATACATAGACAATCGTAGGATACTTCTTCGTCTCATCCAAATCCGGCGGTAAAGTCAACCGGTAATTCAAGCGAGTCTTACCATCGGCAGCAAGGATATGTCCAACCTTGATCCGGGGCATCCGATACAATTTAAAGGGATCCGGAGCGGAAAGTAAGGTAGAAATCACCTTAGCGTCCTTTATACAGACTAAATCGATATCCCTCGGGGTAGAAGGAGAACTTACATAATCAATCGCATATTCGCCGGAGGGACTCAGCAACCAACGGTGCACGCCCACTTTCCAACTCAAGCAATTCATGATATCACCCGTTCTCAAATCCGTCTCCCAAATATAACGTTGCATCCCCGTTCCTTGCATATTCGGAGATACGGGATGAGGTGCCGTTCCCTCGAAAATCACCTTATTTCCGTCTTTGCTAAAGCCTAGCACCTTGGTAACCACCCATTCCCCACCGGTTAGCTTCCTTAATTCCTTTCCAGTCGTATCATACAGATATAGATGGTTATAGCCATCCGCCTCACTCTGCCAGATAAACTTATCCGGATCGTTCGGCAAGAAGAGCACAGGATGCTGCGGCTCCACATAACAACGATCCGTCTCGGTAAACAGATCAGCCTCTTTCTTTCCCGTCAAGGCAGAGTACCGCACCAAATGCATCTCGTTCTGCTCACGATTCAACTCAGCGATATAAATACTCTTCTCATCCGGACTCCAAGCGATATTTGTTAAATATTTCTCTTTCGGCAAGCCTGTCTCCAACCAAACCGTCTGCCCGGTAGCTACCTGATAGACACCCACCGTAACCTCATGGCTCTTCATTCCAGCCATCGGATATTTATGAGGAACCGGCGTAGCGCAACGAGTATCGATATTCACCAGCGGGTAAGCGGTCACCATACGCTCATCCATACGATAAAACGCTAGAGCCGAGCCTTTAGGAGACCAAAACATACCTTTCGTAATCCCGAACTCCCGTTGATGGACAGCCTGTCCGCATACGATTCCATCCTGTGTTTCACGTGTAACAATCGTATTTCGTCCATCCGGGGATAAAATATGCACATTGTTTCCCTCCGTAAAAGCTAAGTTATTCGTAGCCGGGCAAAAGTCATAATTCGCCCAGTTATTCTTCAAAGCATAATCAGCGACTACCTTATTCTTCTTATAGTCATAATGAATCCGGTGCTGTTTGCTAGTAAAAGCCAAGACCGAACCACTTTCATAAGGTACCGAAAAGCTAGGCAAGGAACCAACCGTCTGTAGGTTTGCCACCATCAAGGCCCCATTCAGTCTTTCCAACGAAAAAAGGACCTCTTCTTTTTTCCCCGGCTTAGCTCCTAACACGCTATCTCCCTTAACATATAAGTACTCGTCCCCACACCATCGTAACTGTTTCAAGTCACGAGGTACGAAGCGGCTATACGTTTTTCCTCCCGGAATCAAGTCGTGCAAGGAGAGTTGCTTATCTTGGGCGGTAATCGACATCGTTAATAAAATCAGACATAGGCTTATGAATAAAGATGATTTAATCCTCATAATCATCATACCCTCTCCGTTTTATAGGCTTTATAGGTTTGCTAAACGGGCGCTTTCCATCCCGCTTATGATCGCCAAACCCTTTCTTACGGTCATCCTCATCCCGATAACGCATTTTCACAGGACGTTCTCCTTTTGGCTTGATCGGCTTACGAACCGGGGCATCCACGAATTTCTTGCGGACCGGACGATCCTCTCCCCGATCCTCTCCAAAGATACGTTTCCCCGGAATGGAAGCGAAACGCTCCTCATCATCCTCGCTATGAGCAGCGGCGAAACGACGTTCCGGACGATCCACACGGCCCGTACGGAAGTTTGGACGATCATTGCCTCTACGCTCGAAAGAGCCTTCCGATCTGTGCGGACGCTCCTCTCCATCCTCATTCAATGCCTTTTTGAAGTCCTTATTGGTTCCCTCAAATAACTCATAGCAACGGTATTCGCACTCCAAGGAACCGTTCATCAATTTGATCTTCTCGCTCGGGCGCAAGCCGATCTTATCGAAACATTCATCTTTATAGCTCAAAATCCAAGCCTTATATCCCATGAACACATGTTTCAAACGCTCGCCGATCATATTATACAATCCCAATAGATCACGAGATGATATACGCTCTCCATAAGGTGGGTTCGTCACCAATATACCTGGCTTCGGAGCCTCTGTATATTGTTGGAACGGTTTCACCTTCAGATCGATATATTTCATCAAGCCAGCGCTACGGATATTCTCCAAGGCGATATCGATAGCGGCTTGGGAAATATCGGAGCCATAGCAATGGAAAGCGAACTCACGCTCCCCGCTCTCATCATTATAAATACGATCGAACAATTCCTCATCATAGTCCACCCATTTCTGGAAAGCGAACTCTTTCCGATGAATACCCGGAGCGATATTCAAGGCGATCATGGCAGCCTCGATCAACAATGTACCGGAACCACACATCGGATCTACGAAATTAGATTCTCCTTTCCAACCGGTTTTTAGGATCATGCCGGCAGCCAACACCTCATTCAACGGAGCTTCCGTTTGATCCACCCGATAACCACGCTTGTGCAAAGACTCGCCGGAGCTATCGATAGATAAGGTACAATCGTTATGCGAAATATGGATATTGATATATAAGTCCGGGTTATTGACACGAACGGACGGACGCTTCTTGAACTTCTCGATGAAATAATCCACGATAGCGTCTTTCGTACGGTAAGCGACAAACTTCGAGTGATTGAAATCCTCGGAATAGATCACCGAGTCGATCGCGAACGTCTTGTCCAGCGACAAATACTTCTCCCACTCTACCTTTTTCACCTCTTTATAAACGGTATCAGCATCTTTGGCCTTGAAATGATAAATCGGTTTCAGAATGCGCAGGGCAGTACGGCAGTGGAAATTCGCTTTATAAAGCAATTCCTTATCACCCGTAAAGGAAACCATACGACGACCGATCTGCAAGTCGTTGGCACCTAAAGCTAATAACTCCTCGGCCAAGATCTCTTCCAACCCGTATAGGGTTTTGGCCACCATTTCAAATGTCTCGCTCATTTTAATTGAAAATTGAGAATTGAGAATTGAAAATTATTCCCAATTGCGTATTACGTTGTTTATTATTAATTATTCTCATTTCGCTCTCTGACATGCTTCGATCTCCTTCCAGCTACCCTCTTGATAATTTTCAATTCTCAATTTTCAATTGTGTAACCGTACTCCCTGCCGGTACATCCTCCGCTATCCAGACGTTACCACATATCGTAGCCCCTCTGCCAATCCGGATTTTACCGATTAAGGTGGAATTAGAATATACTGTCACATGATCTTCCAAGATAGGATGACGGGCTACGCCACGGATAGCGTTACCGTTCTCATCGGGGGGAAGTTTCTCTCCCGCCAAGCTGACGCCCTGAAAGATTCGGACGTAATTGCCGATCACGCTCGTCTCGCCGATCACCGTACCCGTCCCGTGGTCTATCGAGAAATGATGACCGATCTTCGCGCCCGGATGGATATCGATACCGGTCTCGGAATGTGCCATCTCCGTAATCATACGAGGAATATATGGGCCCCCGACCAACGAGCGTGTCCGCAGCATACGGCTA
>OGDD01001897.1_pt1 | contig 14053 bp, 10 predicted proteins | sample 1570301 | NCBI WGS metagenome assembly OGDD01 (sample SAMEA2581971, study PRJEB24529) | metagenome | biome: Human gut stool | place: China | collected 2011 | reverse complement strand
CGGCGACCACCGAGATCTACACTCTTTCCCTACACGACGCTCTTCCGATCTTTGAGGTTCCCGGCTGGCTCGAGGTCGACATCGAGAAGCTTTCCGGCAACGTCATCTCGCTGCCCTCTCGTGACCAGATCAGCGGCGATATCAACGAGCAGCTCATCGTCGAGCTTTACTCGAAGTAATCGTTCGCGCGCTACGCTGGAGGTATTACATGTCAGAATTCATCAGGCCCCAGGTTCACGTCGAGGAGATCAGCGACACCGCTGCTCGCGTCTCCGTCGAGCCTCTGGAGCGTGGATACGGCGACACGCTGGGTAACTCCCTGCGCCGTGTGCTGCTGTCCTCGCTCGAGGGTGCAGCCGTCGAGGCCATCCAGATCGATGGCGCCCAGCACGAGTTCACCACGATTCCCAACATGGTCGAGGATGTCACCGACATCGTCCTGAACGTGAAGGGTCTCGTGTTCCGCACGCTCGGTACCACGGACGAGGGCACTGCGACCATCTCGGTCGACGGTCCTTGCGAGGTTACCGGCGCTGACTTCTTCATCCCGTCCGAGTTCGAGCTCGTGAACCCCGAGCAGCACATCGCTACCCTCACCGAGGGCGGTCACCTGACCATGAGCATGCGCATCGGGTATGGTCGCGGTTACGTGTCCTATGAGCAGAACAAGCGCGACAACGACCCGATCGGCATCATCCATGTCGACTCGCTCTTCTCGCCGGTCAAGCGCTGCGCCAAGCTCGTCGAGGCCTGCCGCGTTGGTCAGCACACCGACTACGATCGTCTGGTCCTCGAGATCGAGACCAATGGCGCGATTTCCCCGCGTGAAGCCGTCGTCTCTGCTGCCAACATCATCAACCAGCACATGGCTGCGTTCATGACCCTGGCCGACGAGCCCGAGGCGGAGGAGGAAGTCTCCATCTTCGCCCCCGAGGTCACGAGCGACAATGCCGAGCTTGATAAGCAGATCGAGGATCTGGACCTTTCCGTCCGTTCCTACAACTGCCTCAAGCGCGCTAGCATTCACTCCGTGCGTCAGCTGGTCGAGTTCTCCGAGAACGACCTGCTGAACATCCGCAACTTCGGCGTGAAGTCGATCGAGGAAGTCAAGGACAAGCTTGAGTCCATGGGTCTCAGCCTCAAGGCTTAACCCAGGTATTAGAGGAGAACCAGACCATGCGTCACAACAAGAAGAAGGGCCTGAAGCTCGGCACCGATGCCAGCCACACCAAGGCCATGAAGAAGAGCCTTGCCAAGGCGCTCTTCGAGAACGATCGCATCAAGACCACCGAGACCCGCGCCAAGGCGCTGCGCAGCTACGCCGAGCCCATCATTACCTGGGCCAAGAAGGGCGACCTGCACTCTCGTCGTCTCGCCATCGCCAAGCTCGGCGACAAGAACCTCGTTGCCGAGATCTTCGACAAGGCCGCTCAGGGCATGTGGGCCGACCGCAACGGCGGTTACACCCGCATCATGAAGCTCGGCCCGCGCAAGGGCGACTGCGCCGAGATGGTCATCATCGAGATCGTCTCCGAGCCCTGCACCCCCAAGGCCAAGAAGGCTGCTCCGGCCAAGAAGGCCGCTGCCCCCAAGGTCGTTGAGGCTGAGGAGGCCGCCGAGGTCGTCGAGACCGAGGCTGCCGAGGCTCCGGCTGAGGAGTCCGCTGAGTAGCTCATGCTACTTTGCTAGCTGCATACGAGGGCGGTTCTTCGGAACCGCCCTTTTTCGTATCCTGCATTGGTTTAGATTTGAGGGGAGTGACATGATCGACCTGCATGAGGTGTCTATTGCCTACGACGGTATCGCCGTGATTAACGGAATGTCCTTCAGCATCGCTCCCGGAGAGATTGTTGCCTTGGTGGGGGAGAACGGGTGTGGCAAGTCCACGCTTGGTCGCGCCATATGTGCATCTCAGCTCGTTGACGGAGGTGCCGTGGTTGTTGACGGTCACGACCCTTCCGCCAGTGAGCTGGAACGCTTGCGCGTGCGTGAGCTGGTTGGCTACGTCCGGCAGGATCCGCTCGATCAAATCGTCTCGTCGCTCGTTTTCGATGAGGTGGCGTTTGGTCCTCGGAACCTCGGCATCGATGAAGAGGAAATTGCCCGGGGCGTCGATGAGGCCCTGGAATTGTCATTGCTTCACGGATTTGACCAGCGGGTAACAACAGAGCTTTCCGGTGGTGAGCAGCAACGTCTTGCACTCGCCGGTGTGCTGGCAATGCGCCCGCGCTATCTGGTGCTCGACGAGCCTACCTCCCAACTTGACCCTCGCTCCCGTGAGCTTATGCGCGGCCTGTTCACCGCGCTCTCCCATGAACGTGGCATGGGTCTCGCTCTCATAACCCATGATGACGACGAGATGGCGCTGGCTGATAGGGTCATCGTGTGTGACGGATCCGCTGCCTGCGATTCGGTCCGTGGTGAGGCACATTCTGGCGCTGAGCCCCGTATCGAGGCTGGCTTACGAGTCGACGCTGGACGGCGAGACGCTGGCAGAACCGCTGGAGAGACCGTAGTGTCGCTCGATGGCGTTGTGCTCTCCCACGGTGGTCGAACGGTTCTTGACGGCGTGGACCTTGATCTGCACGCCGGTGAGCTTGTGATACTCGCCGGCGCGTCCGGCGCTGGAAAATCGACGCTCTCCTCCCTCGCTGCCGGTCTGCTCGAGCCCGATGCAGGCACTGTGCGTGTATGCGGGCATGCCGCGACGCCGGGGATGGTGGGAGTGGCGTTTCAGCAGCCGGAGGCGCAGTTCTTTCATGATACCGTCTTCGATGAGGTGGCCTTTGCCCCGCGCAACGCCGGTTTTGACGAGGGAGAGGTCCACGTGCTTGTGGAGCGGTCCATCGGGGCGGTCGGGCTTCCTGTGGACGTTCTTGAACGCTCTCCGTTTGAGCTTTCGGGTGGCCAGGCGCGCCGCGTGGCAATCGCCTCGGTCATTGCTTTGGATGCGCCGGCTTACATCTTCGATGAGCCGAGCGCTGCTCTTGACGCGGAGGGCCGTTCATTCATCCATCGACTCGCCTGTGAACTCGTCAATGAGGGACGCGCGGTGCTCGTTGTCACGCACGATCTGCCGGAGTGGGAGCGTCTTGCCGACCGTGTGCTCGTGCTGGAGGGCGGCGTGCTTCGCCCAGATGGTCTTGAGGGCGCTGAGGCCTGTGCTGCCCATTCCGACGAGCCACCAGCTCTCAAGAGGCCTTCTGCGCGTTCTCAGGCCCCTATGGGGCCATTTGGCGGCTATGTGGCGGGTACCCCGCTCGCCCATGTCGATGCGCGCGTCAAGATCCTAGTGCTTCTTGTCGCCACGCTGGGCGTCTTTACCGCAGCCGATGCGTGGGGGTGGTGCTTCTGGTTCGCCGCGCTTGCGGTCACGATGTTCAGCGCGCGCATGGGGGCTCGCGATGTTTTGCGCGGTATGCGACCCGTAGCCATCATCTTGATGTTTACGCTTGTGGCTAATCTCGTCTCCTGCGACGGCCATGGAGCGGTGCCGCTTGCGGGTCCCGCACGTCTCGATCCTGCCGGCGGGATGAGGGGCGTCACCGCTGTCGTGCGCATTTTGATCCTTGTGGGATTTTCCCTCGCGGTTTCGTCCTCAACCACCGCCACGCAGATCAGCGATGCGGTCGTGCGCCTGCTTCGTCCGCTTGCGCGTTTCGGCATGCCCGTGGCCGCCCTCGGAACGGTGCTGTCGCTGGCATTGCGGTTTATACCCTTGGTGAGCGAGGAGCTCGGCCGTATCCGTCTGGCGCAACGCGCCCGCGGGGCCCGCTTCGATGCGGGCGGTCTTGTCGAGCGCATTCGCATATGGGGGTCCGTGCTCACACCGCTCATGGTGGGCCTGTTCCGTCGTGCCGACTGTCTCGCCGAGGCCATGTCGGCCCGTTGCTACGATGCGTCTTCCGAGGGGAAGCCTTTCTTTTTGAGGCGGACCAGCCGCCGTGACCGAGCGTTGCTTGTGGTCTCCCTGACGTCCATGGCGGCAGTGATCGCCGCTTCTTTGATAGGATGAGCCCGATGAAAGGGGATTCCATGACCAAGACCGCCACCGTTGACGCCGTGCCCGTGTCCGGGGCCTATCCGGCTGTAGATGAGCTCGATGGGACGCTCGTGTTCCGCCTGGGTTATGACGGCGCCGCCTTCAGCGGATTTGCCGAGCAGCCCGAGGGCCTGAGGACCGTGGCGGGGGAGGTTCGAAGGGCGCTCGAGACGTTCTTACGCCGGCCTGTCGATTTGACGTGCGCCGGTCGCACGGATGCCGGTGTTCACGCCGTATCGCAGTATGTGAGCATTCCCGCGCATGCCGAGGAGCTTGCCATCACGCATGCCCGTTGGATGCGCGCCATGGCGGCCTTGCTACCCTCCGACATCGCCCTGAACGCCGTATATCATGCGCGCCCGGGGTTCTCCGCCCGTTTCGACGCTCGCTCGCGTACCTACACGTATCGCATCGTCACGGGGGATGCGCGTCCGCTGCTCACGCGTTCCGTCACGTGGTGGCATCGACTGCCGCTCGATATGGATGCCATGGAGCGCGCCGCGACGTGCCTGGTGGGGGAGCATGATTTCAAGAGTTTTTGCAAGACATCCTCCGCTATCGACAAACCAACGTGCCGCAACGTCATCGCCGTCTCGTTTGAGCGGGCGTCGGCGCTGGGGGAGGAGCACATCGCCTTCACCATCACCGGCAATGCCTTTCTGCACTCGATGGTGCGGACGATTGTGGGCAGCCTGGTCGAGGTCGGGGCGGGTCGAAGGGGTGAGTGCTGGCTTTCCGACGCCCTGGCTGCCTGCGACCGCCGGGCCGCGGGCCCGACGGCGCCTGCACGCGGCCTGTGTTTCATGGACGTCGCCTATGACGAGCGTGCTCTGACACCGTGCCCGTAGGCTCTTGGAATCGTAAATTTTGCAACATTATTCACCTCGTGCTTATCAATTGAGCATTCTATGCAAGAATGGTTCAATCATAAGCAAGAAGAGGTTCGAGAGGGCCTGAGTTACGGGCGTGTTCCGCTGCAAGTGGCGCGTCCGCAATGGGGACGGTGATTGTCATGGCCAAGAAACGCAACGGTCGTCAAGACGCTATCCGCGAGATCGTGCGCACTGCGGATGTTCGCACGCAACGGATGCTCGTCGATGAGCTCAAAGCGTGCGGTTTCGACTGCACCCAGGCGACCGTGTCGCGCGATATCGCCGACATGGGCCTGCACAAGCTTCCTGAGGGCATGTACGTCTTGGCGGAGGACTTGCATCTGCAGCGCATGGTCTCCGAGCTGGTGATCGGCGTGCAGCGCACTGAGAATCTCGTGATCATCAAGGCCCAGCCCGGTACGGCTCTCGGCATCGCCGCGGCCATCGATGCGGCCGAGTTGCCCGATGTTCTCGGTTCGCTCGCCGGCAACGACACCATTCTTGTCATTACACGGACTGCCTCCGACGGCGAGCAGTTCGAGCTCATGATCGGCAAGCTGAGGAGCGTGCGCAAGTGAGCCCCATGATCGTGCACACCGTGCTGTTCACTTTGCTCGTGGTCCTTCCCATCGCCCTTATCGCGCTGCTCGTATCCTATTGGCGCCGTTCGAGGTAGGTCGCGTGAGGAATGGTCGGTTGGCGTAGCGCACGTGCGGGTCTTAGGTGCCCGGTGCTCCTGTCTCGCTGCTGGCTCGTTTCCTGCCGCGTGCCCATGGCGGCCCTGGAGCTGCAATATGGATTGATATGAAATCGCCCCCGTCGCATGGCGGGGGCGATTTGCGTGTACCTGTGCAGGGTGCGTGCTATTGGGGCGTCGTGGGGGTTGTTCCGCCGGTCTCGGGGGCAGGAGTCACGGGAGGCTGCGGGGTCGTGGGGGTCTGAGGCTGCTCCTCCTGAGCCTCGTCATCTCCAGACTCATCCTCTTGCTGAGCTTCTTCCTCGGCCTGCTGCTGTGCGGCGAGCTCCTCGGAGGACTTGGTGTGGGAGAACTTCCACTCGCTGTTGGGCTTGTACTCGGGCGTCGGACCCTCGGGGAATTCCTCTCGGGGCGTGTCGGCCAGGACGGCCTTCATGAAGGCCTTGAAGACAGGCAGGGTCATCGTGCTGTTGTTGACGTTCTTGATGGGCGTGTTCGTGCCGGAGTGGCCGACCCAGATCGAGACGGAGAGTTGGGGGGTGTAGCCGCAGAACCACAGATCCGTGGTGTCGGAGGCAGTACCGGCGGTTCCCGTCTTGCCGGCGATGGGCTGCTTGATCCAGGGGTTGCCGGTAACGCCGGTGCCGCCACGCTCCATGACGGTTTCGAGGACCTCGGTCACGGCCGCGGCATCGCCGGCGGTGAGGGCCTGGGTCTTCTCGTCCTTGTGCGTGTACACGACCTCTCCAGTGCGCGACTTGATCTCGGTGATGGCAACGGGTGCGCGGTGCTCTCCGCCGTTGGCGAAGGAGGCATAGGCATTGGCCATTTGCAGCGTCGTGACGTCGCCGGTGCCCAGCGTCATCGAGAGGACGTCGTGCATCGAGGAAGTATCCAGACCGAGGCTCTTGCAGGTCTGCAGGATGTTCTGATTGCCGATGGTCTCGGCCAGCTGCACGTAGCCGGTGTTGGAAGACACGGCGGTCGCGGAGGCAAGGGAACGGTACCCGTAGTTGTGATTACCAATGTTCTGGATCTTGATGTCCTCGCCACCGGGATTGTCCCAGTACATGGGGGACTCGCAGTTGATGGTGATGTTGGGGTTCACGCCCATTTTGATGGCGGTGGCCAGGGTGAAGCTCTTGAAGGAGGATCCGGGCTGGCGTTTGGCGGTCGCATGGTTGACGTGGTTGGGGTCGGCGTTGTAATCGCGGCCGCCGACCATGGCCTTGATGTGACCGGTTTTGGGGTCGACAACGCTCATGCCGATCTGCAGGTCGTTTGCGGCAGGGTACTTGTTGATGTTCTCGACGGCGGCGGTCTCGGCGGCCTGCTGGATCGCGGGGTCGATGGTGGTGGTCACGGTGAGGCCGCCCTTGAACAGGACGTCGGTGGAGAACTCCTCCTGCAGCAGGGATTTCACGTAGTCGACGAAGTAGGGATGCGCGTACACGGAGATGCCGGTGTCGGAGGTCTCGGTGACGTTGAGTGCGAGCGGCTCGGCCACGGCGGCGTCGTACTCATCCTGGGAGATGGTCCCGATGCGCAGCATGTTGCCGAGAACCTTGTTGCGGCGGTCGACGGCCACGTCGGGGTTGACGGTGGGGTCGTAGTACGAGGGCGAGTTGGGCAGGCCGATGAGCAGCGCGGCCTCGGCGAGCGTGAGCTCGCTGGCATTCTTGGAGAGGTACGTCTTGGAGGCGGCCTGGATGCCGTAAGCGCCATGTCCGTAGTAGATGGTATTGAGGTACATCATGAGGATCTCGTCCTTGGAGAAGATCTTCTCCATCTCCATGGCGATGAAAGCCTCGCGCACCTTGCGCTCGATGGTCTGGTCAAACTGCTCTTCGGACAGGATAGTGTTGCGCACGAGCTGCTGGGTGATGGTCGAGGCGCCTTCGGATCGGCCGGAGAGCTGTGCCAGGACGGCGCGTCCGATGCCGATGATGTCGACGCCGTTGTGCTCGTAGAAGCGCTCGTCCTCGACGTCGACGGTGCCCTTGAGGACCCACTCGGAGACCTTGTCGGCCGTGACGCTCTCACGATTCTGGACGAAGAACGTGGCGATCTCGGTGCCCTGGGAGTCCAGGATATGCGTGGGCTCGCTCACGAGGTACTCGTCAGCATCCGTGTAATCGGGGAGGTCGGAGAGCCAACGGTTGATGTTGCCGAGCATGCCGATGCCGAACGCGATGCCGGCGACGAGGAGAAAGCCCAGCACGGAGAAGAGCACGACGGGGGTGGCGTGCGTTTTTGCGCGAGAGCGCGCATGACGCTGGCGAGGACCCATAGTTGACCTCCTGCGATCCAATCGGGCGAGGAGCCCGGTCACGTACACATAGATAGCTGATACGATACCGCATGCGAGGTCCCGCGCCCGCGTGGCGTCGGGTCCTTAAGCTAAATTACATGCTGGGAAAGGGCGAATATGGTTGAGCTTTTGGCGCCTGCGGGCACTCCCGACGCGTTACGGGCGGCGATTGCTGCCGGCGCCGATGCCGTTTACGTGGGCCTCGGCGCGTTCAATGCGCGTGCGGCCAACGGCGGCTTCTCGCTTGCGGAGCTCTCTTCGGCGTGCGTGCTGGCGCACGCCCACGGGGCACGTGTCTACGTGACGCTCAACGCGTACGTGCGGGATGACGAGCTCGGCGATGCCGTGGCGCTGGCGGTCAGCGCGCTCGCCGCAGGTGCCGACGCCCTAATCGTCGCGGATATGGGCCTCATTACCCGTATCCGAGCCGCGCTGCCCGATGCCGAGCTGCATCTGTCCACCCAGGCAGGCGCGCAGTGCGCCGCCGCCGTGGACTTTGCCGCGCGCGAGCTCGGGGTCGAGCGCGTGACGTGCGCCCGTGAACTGTCGGTGGCCGAGTTGGCCGAGCTGTGCGCCACGGGCGTTGAGATCGAGGCGTTCTGCCACGGGGCGATTTGCATCTGCTATTCCGGAGCCTGCTCATACTCAGCTTTGATGCGGGGCCGTTCGGCAAATCGAGGCGACTGCACCCAGCCGTGTCGCCTGGCTTACGAGTTGCAGGATGGCTCGGGTGCGGTCCTTGCGGGTGGTGCCTGGGAACGCGGACGTGCGGCGGAAGAGCAGGCGATGCGCCCCGATGGTGATCGCCTGCTGTGCCCACACGATTACCTTGGTATCCGGCATATCGCCGAAATGCTCGAGGCGGGTGTCTCGGCATTTAAGATCGAGGGCCGCATGAAGAGCCCCGACTATGTGTACAACGTGGTTCGATGCTATCGCGAGGCGCTTGATGCCGCTTTGGCAGGTCGACCGCTCGGCGATGTCGAACTCGACGGGTTGGAGGCGTGCCTGGCACGTTCGTTCAGCCGCGGTTTCACCTCGGGGTATCTCGAGGGTGGGCACGCTGCTACCGGCAGCGATCTCATGAGTGTCGAGCGCGCTATCAACCAGGGCCTGCGGGCTGGCCATGTTGTGGAGCCGCGCTACGAGGGGGCGTTGGCGGCGTTCAACTGCGAGGTGGCTGCCGGTGACATGCTCGAGATCCGCTCGACCCCCGGCCCCGATGCGCCGGCCGACGTCCCCAAGCGCTGGCCGATCGTCCCGTGTCCGCGCGATGTGGCTTCGGGAGAGGAAGTGCTCATCCCCTGCAAGCGAAAGGTCGAGGCGGGCAGCGCCGTGCACGTGGTCCGCTCGGCGCGCACGATTTTGGAGGCCGAGGCTGCGGTGCGGGAGATGCGCGAAGAAGAGCCCCGCCTAGCCGCCGCAGAATCCGAGGGCGTGGCGCCCGATGCGTGTCTCGAGGCGTCGGAAGCCGGTGCCAGACGTGGAGGGGTTGCTGCCAGCGTGTTGGGTGTCGATTGCGCGCCTGCCGAACCCGCTCGCTTCGCCCATGCTCGCCGCCGCCGAGAAAATGGTCGGGATGTGCCAGTCTGTGACAGCGCGGCAAATCGCGACCAAAAAACGCCGGAAAATGGCGAGAAAATGGTCGTGAAATGCCAGGCTGCGACAGCGTGGCGTATTTCGACCGGTTCCGAGGCCCCTGCGGGCGGCGATGGTGTCGATGCTCGGTCGGTGAGTCGGGCGGTGAGCGAACCGAGTGCGCGCGGTGCGTGCGCGGTCGAGCCGGGCGCGGGCGGTGCGTGCACGGTCGAACCGGGCACAGGCGGTGCGTGCAAATCGCCTTACACCGCTGTCGACCTCGGCGAAGTTTGCCGTCTCGAGGACCTCGAGGGCGTGCGAGCCGCTTGTGAGCGCGTCGTTCGCGGAGAAGCCCCCGCCGTCGTGGTTCGCAACATCGGTCAGATTCCGACGGTTCGTGCGGCCGGTGTGTCCTGGGAGGCGGCGTCGCCGCTGCAGGTGTGGAACGCCGAGACTGCCCGCGTCCTGGTCCGCCTCGGCGCGCGTCGCGTCTGGCTCCCCGAGGAGCTCACAATGGAGGACCTCGCGTCGGTTAGGGCTCGGATGGAGGCCCCCGCGTCGGGGGACCCTGCGATGGGAGACCCCGCGTCGGAGGACCTCGCTTCGGTTCGTATGCATTGTGCCGAGGCGGCGGGTTCCTCATCTGCGGAGTCTGCGGAGAGCCATCACGTTGCCGAACGCCATCCGGGTGACATCGTCGACATCGCGGTGGGCGGCTCGACGCCCCTCATGATCACAGAGCACTGCCTGCTCACCGCCGAGGGCCCATGTTCGAACAGCTGCCCCACCTGCCCGCGTCGCCTCGCGAGTCAGGCGGGCGATCGCTTCCTCGTCGAACTCGACCGCAAAAGCTCGGGAGCGCGCCTTGCCGTGCGTGTGGACGAGAAGGGCAGGACGCGCCTGTATCGTATGTGATGCGGCTTTGGGATGAGTCCAGGGCAATGGAAACCGTGGATTCCGAGGTGATTGCAGACGCTCGTTCAGTTCGGCTACACTTAACCAATCTGTCGTTTCTCAGCACCGCCCGTTCGCGCCATCCGGGCGCGGTCGCGGCGAGGGTGCTATGACCCTCCAGGAAAGGTGCATCTCATGTTGCCCGTAGACGAGCAAATGCGTATCATCACCTCCGGCGCTTCCAAGATCGTGCCCGAGGCCGACCTCAAGAAGAAGCTCGAGCGCGGCGTGCCGCTCAACATCAAGCTGGGCGTCGACCCTACGAGCCCGGACCTTCACCTCGGCCATGCCGTCCCGCTGCGCAAGATGCGCCAGTTCCAGGACCTCGGCCACCGCGTGACCCTCATCATCGGCAACGGCACCGCCACCATCGGCGACCCGTCCGGCAAGAACTCCACGCGCCCGCAGCTCACCCAGGAGGAGGTCGAGGCTAATGTTTCCTCCAACCCCTCTACGCCATTCTAGATCCTCGACCCCGAGAAGACGACCATCGTCCACAACGGCGACTGGATGTTCCCCATGGACCTCAAGGAGCTCCTCTCCATCGCCTCCAAGTTCACCGTCGCCCGCATTCTCGAGCGCGATGACTTCACCAAGCGCTATCAGTCCCAGACGCCCATCGCACTGCACGAGTTCCTGTACCCCATCATGCAGGCGTACGACTCGGTCAAGATCGAGGCCGACGTCGAGATGGGCGGCAGCGATCAGCTCTTCAACCTCCTCGCCGGCCGCGAGCTCATGGAGAAGATGGGCATGGAGCCACAGATCGCGCTCACCATGCCGCTGCTCGAGGGCACCGATGGCACCCGCAAGATGTCCAAGTCCTACGGAAACTACATCGGCCTGACCGATGCGCCGGCCGATATGTTCGGCAAGACCATGTCGATTCCGGACGAGATGATCGGCAAGTACTATCGCCTGGCAAGCTCGCTCGCGCCCGCCGAGGTCGACGCCATCGATGCCGCGCTGGCCGACGGCTCCGCCAACCCCTACGAGCTCAAGCGCGCTCTTGGCCGTGATTTGGTGACTACCTATCACTCCGCCGAGGACGCCGTGGCAGCCGAGGCCGAGTTCGACCGCGTTCACAAGAATCACGACCTGCCCACCGACATCGCCGAGGTTTCCGTCGAGATCTCCGCCAATGACGAGGGCCTCGTGTACCTGCCCACCGTGCTGCAGGCCGCCGGTCTGGTCCCGAGCGCCGGCCAGGCTCGTCGTGACATCGACGGCGGCGGCGTCAAGCTCGACGGCGAGGCCATCGCACCCAAGACCTACAACGTGGACCCCGCGGCCCTCAAACCCGGCACGGTCCTGCAGGTCGGCAAGCGCAAGTTCGCCCGCCTGGTCTAAGCTCCGCCCTGTGTAAAAGGGGACGGGTGCAAATTGCACATTCAAAAGGCCGATCGGTTTTCCCGGTCGGCCTTTTTCTGTGAAATGTGACCATTCGTCTTCGGTTCCGATGACGGGCGGGAGCCGATGGCGAACGGGAGCCGGTCGCGGGCGGGGAGCCGATGACGGGACGATGACGGGGCCTGGCCGGCAATCGGCTGGCCGGGCCTCTTGTGCGTTTCGATTGGGCGCGCGTGGGTACCATGGGTGAAATGTGGGCGCGCGCGAAGGGTAGGTGCCGTGGATATGGAACCCGATCTGGTCAAACTCATGCAGGCTCTGATCGATGTGGCCGAGGGCCGTGCGCCGGCGGACCTTGTGTTCGCGAATGCGCGCATCGTCGATGTGTATCGCTTGCGCGTGGCGCGCGGACAGGTTGCGGTGAAGTTCGGTTGCATCGCGGGCGTGCTGTTCGAGGGTCGCGATTGCGAGGACGCCTCCGTTCCCGCATGGGAGGCGATGCGCGTCGTCGACTGCCAGGGCCGTTACCTCGCCCCTGGCTTCATCGATGGCCACCTGCATATCGAGAGCTCGAATATCCGCCCGGCCGAGTATGCCCGCATGGCCCTCTCCCGCGGCACCACCACCGCCATCGCCGACAGCCACGAGATCGCCAACGTGTGCGGCCTCGACGGCCTTGCGTTCATGATTGAGGACGCCTCGCGCGCGCCGCTCGACATTAAGTTCATGATGCCCTCCTGTGTCCCCGCCCTTCCCGACGAGCAGGCGGGTGCGGTCATCACTGCGGCGGATATGCGGGCTTTCATGGACGAGTATCGCGGCGCGATCTTCGGCCTGGGCGAGATGATGAACCTCCCCGGGGTCTTTGGCGCCGACGAGGAGACATGTCGCCGCATCGCGGTCGGCGCGCAGACCGTCTCCGGCCAGGTGGATGGTCACGCGCCCATGACGGCGGGCAGCGACCTCAACGCCTACGTTGCGGCCGGCGTCATCGCCGACCACGAGAACACGGGGGTCGACGAGGCGCTCGACGAACTCTCCCGCGGCATGTACGTGATGCTCCGTGAAGGTACTTGCAGCCACGACCTCGCCAGTCTCGCCCCGATCATCCTCGAGAACCCCGCGCTCGCGCGTCGCTGCTGCTTTGCGACGGACGACCGCGCTCCCTCGGACGCGCTCAATATCGGCATGATCGATAACGCTTGCCGTGTGGCGGTCGAGGAGGGGGTCGACCCGGTGGTCGCCATCTCCATGGCGACGCTCTCCACGGCGGACGTCTTCGGCCTCGATCACGGCACGCTGTGCGCGCAGGTCCGCCGTGGCGCGATCGCCCCGGGCAAGCGCGCCGACATCTTGCTGCTCGACGACCTCGCGTTCACCGCGCCACCGCATCGCGTGTACAGTGCGGGCGAGCTCGTCGCCGAGGACGGCGCCTTTGTGGGGCGCGTCGCTCCGGTTGCCTCGCGCTGCGGCCTGCTTGAGCTGGAGGGCCGCCTGCGCGATACCGTCCATCTGCCCAAGCTCTCGCTCGATGTCTTTTCCTATGAATTCCGCCCCGGCGAGGCCGTTATCGACGTGCTTCCCGGCAACGCTGTCACCGGCATGGCGCATCCGGAAACGGATGAGGGCCTGCGCCGCATCATGCTCATCGAGCGTCATGGCCGCGGCGTCGCGGCGCAGGGGGCCGGCGTGGACGGCAGCGGGCCTGCGGGCGCGGGGCTGGCGGGAAGGCACATCGGCCAAGGTTGGGTGCGCGGTTTTACCATCACGGGTGGGGCCATCGCGAGCACCATCGGACACGATTCGCATAATGTCTGCGTGGTGGGGGACAACCCGGCGGACATGCTCGCGGCTGTCGAGGCCGTGGGACAAGGCGGTTTCGTTCTCGTGCGGGGCGGCGAGATCGTTGCCAAGATCGACCTGCCGCTTGGCGGTCTCATGAGCGATAAGACGGCGGAAGAAGTCGCACGCGAGCACGACTCCTTCATGGCGGCGGCCCGCGCGATGGGCATCGAGCCTCCGCTCGACCCGATCATGGGCATGATCTTCCTGCCGCTGCCCGTCATTCCCGCCCTGCGCATCAGGCCCGAGGGCATGTTCGACGTGACCAGGTTCCAGTACGCATAGGGGTTTTGAAGCGCCCTGAGCGGCACTTGGTTTGAAGCTCCTTTGATGGGGGCTGCTTGCGGCTTGGCCGACTGCGTTCCCTAAGGTGAAGCCGCTAGGTCCGTGCGATTGCATCTGCCGAC
>OGDD01001895.1_pt1 | contig 14067 bp, 9 predicted proteins | sample 1570301 | NCBI WGS metagenome assembly OGDD01 (sample SAMEA2581971, study PRJEB24529) | metagenome | biome: Human gut stool | place: China | collected 2011 | reverse complement strand
GTTGCTCAGGAACTTATAAATAAAGTTAAATTATAGTGTTGCGGAATTAAGGTATGTAAGGAATTGACTGAGCAATATGGCTTATTTATCGCAAGAGGAAAAGAGGCCATCAAAGAAAGAAGACTTCGCTCAATGGATGCCATCCGTTATCAGATGTTGCATCGAGTAAGCGAATCGTTGCAAGTCTCTCGAAATTGGAAAGAATTTGAGGGCGAATTGTCAAAAGCAGGAATCCGTTTGCGCTTCCGATATAATACTAAGACAAACGGTATAGAAGGAATATCTTTCACTCTTGCCAAGGAAAATATCAGCAGCAAGATGAAACATGACATCTCTTATAGTGGCAAGCAATTGGATTCATCACTAACTCTTGCATGTATTTGCAAGAAGCTTGGCAACCCTATAGCTATCGTTCATGAACAGGCAAGAGATATGTATGACGATGCTCGGCAAGAATGGTACGACACCCATAATGCCTACGAGGTAAGAGATATAGACAGAGTGTTCCCTGATTTCGATTTACGTTTCCCCTGGCAAGCCCAAGCAAGAATGTATGATGCCCCGCAGATGTGTGGCAACGAACAGACTTTGGAACAAGACTTCTTTGATGAATTGTACCAAGCTGCAGATGACGTTTCCGATATAGGTAAAGGAGCAATTCAAGTAGGACTCACTTCCCTTAGAGCCATTCTCTTTCCTCCATATCAACCTGCCATATCTGCAAGTGGTGGAGGCACGTCTTCTAAACTTGGTTGGGGAGATGATGACAAATACAAGAAAAAATATAGCAGTAGAAGTCGCAGCTTCGGAAAAGGCAGGCGTTAATCAAACTTATAAACATCAACAATATGGCTAAATCAAACGAACAGTTAGAGGATATACTTGATGACTTGTCTGTCATCAAAAACAATAATGTCGCAACAGAACAGAGACTTGGTAATATCGAAAATCTATTGGCGAAGTTGGCAACGAAAGAGGAAGACGTACCAATAACGCCTGTTGCCGGCACCTCAGCAGCCTCCATTCCGTATGACGAAATAAAAAGTGCAGTTCACGAAGAAATGGATAGTTACTTTAATGCCATGTCTGATTCTGCAGAACTTCTATCGGATAAGACCCTCAAACGCCTGGGGACTATCTTCATTGAACTGTATGTTGAAGAAATAGAAAAATACTTGGAAAAAGACGAAAAAGAAAGAGAGTGCAAACGCAACGTGTATCTGCAAAAGCGAAAAGCGCAAGGCTTAATGACAATTGAGCAAGTAGCAGAATGGGCTCCACAATATTCGTTAGAAATCCAACGGACAATCCGTTACATCGGCATGAAAATCATTGATGAGAATGAATCTGTAGAAAAAGCACATGCGATTTTGAAGATATGGGGCGATGCCTTGCAAACCATCACAAGTCCTAAACCATCTCCTCCACCTACGTTGAAATCGTGGTGGCTCTACAGGTGGAACAGATTCAAACAAAGGACTGACAAATGGAGATTGCTCCAATGGTATCTTGTCATTCTTGGCATTATTGCCAGTATTTTCTTTTCATCTCTATATCAAAATCGGGTCATGGATCTCGACAGAACTAACCGCATTTTCTACAAGAAGGTTATCATGGATGAAAAGAGAAAGAAAAACTATCATGAGCTGGATTCGCTGATTCACTCCGATTCGTTTTTCAAGACATATTGGTGTTTGGAACATTGAACACCTCTACAAAAAGAAGGTCAATGATGTAATTGATTTGTATCTAATAGTCAAATCTCAATAAAATTTAGGCGGCTAACCTTAAGGTTTGGATTAGCCGCCTGTAAAGTATCAAATATTTCTGAGAATTAACCATTGCCCGTTTTTATCACTTCCGCTACGAGCTATATAACCTCTCTTTCTTAGCGAAGTTAGTTCTCTTTTTAGCGTTGCAAGTGAAACATCAAGTTTATTGGCCAATTCATCTCTTGTTATAGATGGAAATTGCTTCATTGCAGACAGAATGGCCCGCTGTCGCTCATTTACAGGCTCATTTACAGGCTCATTTACAGGCTCATTTCGGATATGCAGTGTCAATTTTACTTGCATAAGTTCGGGCTGTTCCAATAATTCAGGCTTTATCCAATGCTTTTCATTCCAAGCATTTAGGATGAGAGGAAAACCTGAACCAAGGTTCTCGCCATAGCCTATCATGCGGAACATATTCTGCATACGCTGATTACGTGCCTTTGACTCGCCACCTTTGTAAATCTGCTCAATAGGCAGTTTCAGAAGTCCTGGATTGGTCAGAACAAAACAATCGTCATACTTTTCAACTTTCAGCACTCCATTCACCATAAAATCGGAATGAATAACCATATTTGTAACGGCTTCACGCACAGCCTTGGCTTGAAGCGTATCGTCTTTGCGCACTACACCGTCCATACTGAAAGGGTGAGGCAAATCACGTGTCAGTTTCGGAATGACCATGCGAATAAAGTTGAACAGGTTGTTTTCCCAAGTCCCATCGTATGTCAATCGGTCGCTATAGCGTTGGTCGCCGATCAAATTGGATTTATCAATGTAGTCCATTCGCAGATTGTCGAAACGCTCACGGACTGGCAATCCTTTGCCAAACATTAAAAGTCCAGCCATAGTCAGTCCTTCTTTTCCTGTCCTTCGGTCTCGTGTATAACCTCCAAAGTTCGTTAGAAACTCCTTATGTTCTGCCGAGTTCCATTGATGCTCTGGATGCAAGTTCTGAAACATCTGACGGAAGCGTTCCAATGTTGGGATGTCAATGTCGTCCATTGTGTAGTATTCCAACAACAATCCATCATTGCCAGCTTCATTGGCATCACGGAGCATCATTTTCAACTCTTGCTCCGTACAATGATAGTCGCCTTCATGGTTGCGTTTGAAAGTTCCTCTTGACAGATTGTTGTTGATATAGACAGGACGGACTGTATAATCGGCACGAGGTACGTTGATGGCAATAACCTTTTTGCCGTCAACATCTATCGTCTGAATGTCATCGTCGTACAGAAGATTGATATTCACCTTCTCACGACTATTTACAGTATTCCACAAGTCCTTGCGGATTTTGTCTGCATCCTCAACACCAACGATTTCAAACCGCTTGGTATTGTTTTGCTCGTCCATGTGCTCTACCACACCCAACAGAATGGTTCCGCCGTATGTGTTGGCAAAAGCGGAATAAGTGTCCCAAAGTGAATTTGGCACACCTTTCGAGGCTTTCTTGCATTCGAGCGTTACACGCTCACCGTCAGATAGAAGCTTGTATATATTGTCTATTTTACTCATCTTAGTTATCTTTTTTGGTCCTTTCATGCGTACATCACAAAAACTCTACCAAAATAATGGAACTTCCAACAGCTAATTTGGCATGACGTTCTTCTAAACCTTTGTATGAAGCTACACGCCCATGCCCACTACCATATGAGTTTCTTAGCGTTGCCATGCCATCCGCAATAGCACTTAAATTGCCCAAAATTTGTTTCATCGCTTTTGCTGCTGGTATAGCATCATCTATATCATTTGGTGTTACTTTCAACAAACTCATTGTTCTCCTTGTTAAAGCACCTATTTTTTCATTTTTCGGTATTGGCTCGTTACGTTCTTCCAATATTGTTTTACAGCAACTTTCGATAAGTTCTTTAGCCTTACCAATAGCCTCTGTCGGGTTTTCAGAAGTCATGTGCATCATTATAGATATTTGAGAAGTCATATACTCGCTTGAAAAACGTTGTTCTAACTCTTGGGCAGAATTGCTTATATAAGCAATTCCTGAGCGTATTCGATTAACAATGCTTAAACATTTTTGATAATTATCACCTTTTCTTTCTTCTTCATAATAAGAATTGGACGAATAATAATCAAATAATGCTACAAGTAGTTTAATGACATCATTCTCTTTGCCTTCTTTAGTATATGCCATCAATGACTTTCCTTTAGATTTCCCATAGAATTCAGTTAATTTTAGACCTATTTCTTTCAGTGTTAATTCGTCAAAGGCCGGTGTGCTTAAATCAAGGACATATCCTCCACGATTGAACAAAGCAATAAGTAAGTTCAATTCACTTGGTTGTATAATTCTAAATTTATCATCTTTCAATCTCCAACCATACACTATACAATTGGAAATAATATGTTCAATGTAAAACTCATATCCATCAACCTTTATTAGTTCTTGAATTTTTTCAAAGAAGGTTTTCCAATAACTTTGTTCGTCTCTTACTTCTGGATTAAAAATTTCGCATAAAAAGTCTAACAATTGTTCGTCGGTTCCATTGCATAAAGGGAATCGGTCATCTGTAAATAACCAATCTTCTGGATAGTCGTTTGGATTCAATATCGTGTGACGGTAAATATCTTCCTCTGCGTTATTCAATCTGCTATCTTTTGAGGGCATATCTTTAAGATTATACAAACGTGTTAGAAACTCAACGCACGATAACGTACCATAAAAATTGAATGTAATACGTACATCTTCTCCCAATATAGCTGACTCTACATAGCCGTTTGAAAGAAGATTGAATATTTTCTTTCGAGTTATAGAAGTTATTTTATTCATCATTCCAAGCACTTTGAATTTATATTTTAGCATCAAATGTATTGTCATCCATCTTTAACAGAACTAATTCTGCTAGTTCCCAATGATTCTTTTTGGCTATTGATACTACCGAGCAAGAACTTTTGTTGTTTTCCCGTTCTCGTCTCGCATGATATAAATCTGCCCTGGTGTCATAGCTTTTACTTTGCGTCCCTCAATAGTGTAAATAGCTTTTGCACCATTTGGCGTTACAAATATTCCTTCTACACCTGTGCCTTGATTCATCTTGGCGGAAGATATGCCTCCCGATGCTTCATAGCTGAGCCAAATCATATCTCGCTTGACATCTATCTGCACCTGAATTGGCCACGGATTAGCCAGCCCACTGTTGTAGATTGTGTAAGCATCCCATTGGTTTTCCCCATCGAAGCGTACAAGACCTATATCAGATACTGCCATCCATAGGGCATCATGCTTGTCTATTGCAATATCCACGATGCTGTTGCCGCCTATGTTGGAGTTATATTGGTTATAGATTTTCCAATTCGTGCCATCGTAGCAAACCAATCCACCACCATAATCTTTACCCATTACAGGCGTTCCATTCCTACTATATCTACTATTCATCCATACTCTGTTATGCGAATCAACAGCGATACAGTCAACATAATTATATGGAATAGGGGAATTTATCGTATCATGACACACCCAATTATGCCCATCAAAAGAGCACACTCCAAGGTCCGCGATTCCAACCCATAGCCTGTCGCTCTTATCAAAAGCGAGGGATGTTATCATGTCGCCTGGCATTGGCGAATTTGAAGAGTTGTATTGAGACCATTGTACGCCGTCGTATTTATATAAGCCATTTGATGCTCCAACCCATAAATGGTTTTTGCTATCGAATTCCAGTTGTTTTAACTGCCCTGTTTGAAATGGCGTGTTATCTCGTTTGAAAACAGTTGTATCGGCATTTTCTATAACAGCCAGTATGGTATCGCTATTATTGGGTGCAACCCACAAACGTCCTCGCTTATCGTATGCAGCTGCGTTAATAGCAGGGTAATAGTCCTTTGCATTAGGAAACAGGTGTTTCCATTCCCCTTTCTCTGTGTATTGGGCAAGATAATCATTGGATGCAAAGCACACGTTGCCTTTCTCGTCGACTGTGGAAACCTCGTGCATCCGGTTCTGCGTCAATATATTCTTCTCCAGTTCTGTCTGTTCAAACGTGCCGTCATAGAATCTGAGCAATCCATGAAATCGTGTTGCTACCCATACATCGTTACCATCGGGTGCAATGTCGCATATCCAGTCGTTGCTGTAGTTTGAAGGAAGCGGGTAAGAGGAGAATTGTTTTCCGTCATATTTGACAAGTACGTTCCAATTTCCCATCCATAAATTACGATTCGTGTCGAAAGCTAATCCGTTAACATTGTTACTTGACAGTTGTCCGCCTGAAGTGTTGTACGAAGTGAAAGATGTGCCGTCATACTTGATTAACCCTCTGTTAGTTGCCAACCATTTGTTGTCTTTATCGTCGATTATTATATTGTTAACTTCACTTGCGCCACAGTTTAGAAGCGTGGTATTTCCATTGGAGGAAAGGAAACCAAACGTAAAGCCACCAAACCACAGTGTACCGTTTTTATCAAGAACAAGAGATTGGATAGCAGGATAGTAATGTATGTCTGCTTTGGGGTCGGGAGTGTAAACCGTATAGTAATTATCTTTCAAGATATAGATATCGTGTATTGCTCCAATATACACCTTATCTAATGCATCATCAAAGGCGAAACAGCTTTGAAGTGCAAAAGGGAACTGCCAATTCTGAAATGAGTTTTCATCATAAATGCTCATGCCTGTGTATTGGCCACCTATCCACCACTTGCCATTGTGGTGAGCCAGTCCAACGATATTGTTGTCTGCCAATCCATTTGTTCTATCAAGGAATTGGCATCGACCAGTGTTTTTGTCGTAAATAGCCAGACCGCCATCCGTTCCCAGATAAAGTTTGTCGCCATCTACAACAATGTTTCTGACCCATGCCTTTGAAAGATAATTCTTCCAATCGTTCACCTGTGCGTGACATACAGAAGCAGAAATCTGTATGCAGAGCAACATAAGGAAAATGACCATCTTTTTCATACGGAAATTATTGTCGTCCAACAATTGTCAAATATTGACTACAAAAATAAAGAAAGTTGTTGAGATTAAAGAACTATATCTTGGAAATCTTTACATTTGGGCGATTTTTAACATTTAGAGAGTGCATTGCCAAATTATAAATAAAAAGCTATTGCCGTTGCCCAGTTAGTGTCACTACAAGCTACATCTATTTTTACCGATAGTTATCCATTTTTACTGAAAACGAATTATGTGGAGCTATGAGCATCTATATTTGACTTGTTTTTGCTTGTTTCAATCTCATGATTTAGCATTCATATTTGTACCAATAAAAGCTAAATTACTGATTATCAGTATGGTTTATTTTCGAGGAGGTGAAGTAAGCTTGACTGTTTAAGAACAGACATTCTGAATAAGAATAAATAATAAGGCGTACAACTGAAATCTTATGGATATCGGTTGTACGCCTTTTTGTATTATAGTGCTTTATTTTTTCTTTTGACAAACTTGATACTTGGATAATTGAGAATAAAAAATAGGGAATGGTAGAAAAAGAAACTCCCACCGAAGCGGGAGTATAGGTTTAACACCTTCGGCAATTACTGCCTTATTGTGATAAGATGTAGGAAATCTTATATTCTGTTGCAAATATATAATGAATAATTTGTTCGTACAAATAATTTGTAGTACTTTTATGGATTATTAATAATTAACTAAACAATTATTATATTTGCATGACAAAAATATTAGGAATTGATACTGGAACAAATAGCCTTGGATGGGCTATTGTTGATAAGACGGCAGATAATTATAATCTGCTTGACAAAGGCGTGAATATATTTCAAGAAGGAGTCAAAATAGAGAAAGGCATAGAATCTTCAAAGGCAGCAGAACGTACAGAGCATAGGGCTACACGTGTAAGATACTATCGCATAAAATTGCGCAAGATACGTTTGCTTCGCATATTAAGTGACAATCATTTGTGTCCTCCTCTTTCACAAGAAGAACTTTCAATATGGCGACTAAAGAAGATATATCCAAAGAATGAATTGTTCATGCAATGGCAACGTACTGATGACGATACAGAAAAGACTCCGTATGCATATAGACATAAATGTATTCATGAGAAATTGGATTTGTCTGACGTTACCGATAGGTACATTTTAGGTAGAGCTTTTTATCATATCATTCAGCGCCGTGGTTTCTTGAGTAACAGAAAAGAGCAAGGTGGAGAAGATTCTGGCAAAGTAAAGGAAGGTATCAGTACCCTTACCCAGGAAATGAGTGAAGCCGGTTATGAATATCTTGGTGATTATTTCTATGCTCTTTATAATAAGGGAGAGAAAATCCGCAAGCATTATACTGCACGTAATGAACATTTTCTTTCCGAGTTTAAGGCTATATGTGAGAAGCAAGACTTGGAAAAAGAACTGGGTTCGGAGGTTGTACGTAATATTGAAAAGGCAATATTTGACCAAAGACCTTTAAAGTCGCAAAAAGGACAGATAGGCAAATGTGTGTTTGAGAAGAACAAGACAAAATGTCCTTCTTCACATCCAATGTACGAAGAGTTTAGAATGCTCACATTCATCAATAACATTAAGATCAAAACTCCTAATGATGATGTATTACGCCCTCTTAATACTGGGGAACGTGAAAAAATAATGCCTTTATTCTTTCGCAAGTCGAAAAAACAATTTGATTTTGAGGATATAACCAAGAAGTTGGCACCAAAGAAGATGTATGGCTTCTACAAGAAAGAAGAAGATGCAGAAATGCCATTCCTGTTCAATTATCCAATGGATACATCTGTTTCTGGCTGTCCTGTTACAGCTGCCCTTAAAGATGTATTTGGGGATGATTGGATAACCGCTATTTGTGAAACATACACATTAGGTGAGGGTAAAAGTCGATTTGATATTGTAAATGACATTTGGCATGCTTTGTATTTCTATTCTGACAAAGATAAACTTGCCGAGTTTGCTATAAGCCGCCTGCAATTATCCGAAGATGAAGCAAAGATATTCAGTGAGATTTCTTTGCCAGCTGATTATGCCTCATTAAGCCTTAAGGCTATCTGTAAGATTCTTCCTTATCTAAGGAGAGGGTTGATATATTCTCATGCTGTATTTTTGGGTAACTTATGCGAAGTTATGCCCAAATACGAGTGGAGCATAAAGGAAATGCGCGAGACTATTATCGATAATATCATCATGGAGATGGATAGATGTGACACCAAAGACAAACGCACTTTCGAGGTATGCATTAAAGATTATTTGAAAGAGCAGTATAATGTTTCTGATAATAGTCTGAAGAAGTTGTATCACCCTTCTATGATTGAGACATATCCAAGGGTGCAATACCCTAATGAGCATGGTGTTTATCAACTTGGTTCGCCAAGAATAGATAGTGTTCGCAATCCTATGGCGATGCGTTCTATGTTCAGATTGCGTAAATTAGTGAACCGTTTGCTTGTAGAAGGAAAGATAGATCAAAACACTGAAGTTCATATTGAGTTTGCACGTGAACTGAATGATGCCAACAAGCGAAATGCCATTGCTTTATTCGTAAAAGAGAACCAAAGTGCCAATGATGAGGCTCGAAAGCAAATAATAACTCTATTCAAGAAAGAAACCGGGACGGATATTGAACCCACAGACAAAGATATATTGAAATATGTTCTTTGGGAAGAACAGAATCACATATGTCTTTATACCGGAAAGCAGATACGTATATCTGATTTCATTGGAGCAAATCCAAAGTTTGATATTGAGCACACCATTCCTCGTAGTGTTGGTGGTGATAGTACTAAGATGAACTTGACGCTTTGTGATAGCCGTTTCAATAGAGAAGTAAAGAAAACCAAGTTGCCCGTAGAATTGCCAAACCATGACGAGATTATGGAGCGCATCAAGGAGTGGAAAAAGAAGTACGAGTTGCTTGACATTCAAATACGCAAAAATAAGAAATTGTCAAAAGGTGCGACAACAAAAGAGCAGAAGGACACAATTATTCGTAAACGTCATCTGCTGGAACTTCGTCGTGATTATTGGCGCGGTAAGTATGAGCGTTTCACAATGGAAAGTGTACCTGAAGGCTTTAGTCGTCGTCAAGGCACCGACATTAGTGTGATTTCAAAGTATGCCCGTCTTTACTTGAAGTCTCTCTTCAATCGTGTCTATACCGTGAAAGGCATAGCAACTTCTGACTTCAGAAAAATATGGGGAATACAAGACATCTATAGCAAGAAAGAACGCATCAATCATGTACATCATTGCATAGATGCCATTGTCATTGCATGTATTGGCTTGGATGAATATAATAAGTTGGGTGCATACTATCATGATGAAGAAAACAACAAATGGTATGGAATGTCGAAAGCATCTTTCAAAAAGCCATGGGCCACATTTGTAGAGGATATAAAGAAAATACAAGACGAAATCTTGGTGTATCATTACACTCCCGACAACATGCCGAAGCAAGGACGCAGAAGAATTAAGATTGATGGCAAGAAGATTCTTTGCAAAGGCGATGCCGCAAGAGGTTCTTTGCATAATGACACTTATTATGGCGCTATTGAAAATGATGGGGCTGTTAAGTATGTTAAGCGTATAGACTTAGCATCGTTAGAAGAAAAAGATGTTAAGAATATTGTGGATGATACGGTTAGGAGTATTATTGAAGCTGCCATAAAGGAGAAAGGCTTTAAGGATGCAATGGCAAGTACAATATGGATGAATGAGGAAAAGCGGGTTCCGATTAAAAAGGTGAGATGCTTCACCCCCTCTATCACCAAGCCATTGAATATTCGCAAACAACGTGATGTCTCTATCAAAGAATACAAGCAGCAATATCATGTTGCTAATGATAGCAATTATTTGCTTGCTCTATATATTGGTACAGATAACAAGGGCAAGGAAAAACGAGAGTTCGAAATTGTTAATATACTCCAAGCTGCTCAATACTATAGAACAAGTAATGATAAGGAGGTGGTTGACAGACATATTGTGCCTATTAAGAGTGAGCATGATTATCCATTTGCTTATACATTAAAAATAGGAACAATGGTTCTTCTTTATGAAAAATCACCTAATGAGGTTTGGGATGCTACGATCAAGGAAAGGAATAGACGTCTTTATAAGGTGACAGGATTGTCTACAATGAGAATGAAAGGACGAAATGGTGAATATGCATATGCCACAGTAAAATTAATACACAATGAAGAAGCCCGTCCAAGTAAAGATATAAAGGCAAAAAATGGAGAATACGAGCAAGGTGAAGAATTCCGTCCTGCAATAATAATGCTTCACACGCAGCTGAATGCCCTTGTTCAAGGTTATGACTTTGAGATAAATGAACTTGGTGAAATAAGAAGGCTTAGATAATATGATAAAGCAGACATTATTCTTCTCAACTCCGGTTTGTCTTTCGCTAAAGAATTCACAACTTGTGATTTCTTGGAAAGACAGTGATGACAAGGTAACGCGCCCTATAGAAGATATAGGGTGTGTTGTCCTGGAAAGTCAAATGATAAACATTACTTTACCGTTGCTCAACGAGTTGGTGAAGAATAATGTTGCTGTCATTTTATGTGACAATAAAATGATGCCTACCGCAATGCTTCAAAGCTTAGATTCCAATACTACACAATCTGAGAATATAAAGTCTCAGATTGCTGTTAGCGAACCGATGAAAAAACAAGCATGGAAACAGATAATTGAAGCTAAGATAAAGAACCAGTCTGCAGTCTTGGATACGTTTGGTAAAAACGGTAGCAGTCTTAAACCTTTCTACGCTAACGTGAAAAGTGGTGATACCGACAATAGGGAAGGCATTGCAGCAAAAATATATTGGACCCAACTGTTCGGTAAAGACTTTAAACGTGACAGGTGCGGAGATTCGCCAAATGTACTGCTTAATTATGGATATTCAATTTTGCGTGCAGCAACAGCACGAGCGTTACTTGGTTCTGGGCTGTTGCCTAATCTTGGTATATTCCATAAAAGCAGATACAATGCCTTTCCGCTTGCTGATGATGTAATGGAGCCTTATCGTCCTTATGTGGATTCAATAGTCTTTAATCTTTATGCAGATGGCATTACGGAATTAAACAAAGATTCCAAAATGGAGATAATGCGCCTTTTAAGCTGTGACGTAAAAATAGGCAAGGTAATGCGTCCGCTACAGATTGCATTGACTTTTACGACAGCATCTCTTGTTAAGTTTTATGCTGGTGAAATTAAGAAAATATCACTTCCCTTTATCTTATGACGGAATACAGACTTAATGCATATCATATTATGTGGCTATTTGTGTTTTTCGATTTGCCGGTTTCTACCAAAAAAGAAATGAAAGCAGCTGCACTTTTCCGTAAGAATTTGGAAAAGGACGGCTTTTCCATGATGCAGTTTTCTGTTTATATACGGCATTGTGCATCAAGAGAAAGTTTGGATGTGCATGTGAGAAGAGTGAAGGCATTATTGCCAGAAACGGGAAAGGTTAGCATACTAAGTGTTACTGATAAGCAATATGGGGACATCTATAATTTTTGGGGTAAACCAAAGAGCATTAAAAAGAGTAAAATCACTCAGAAAATTTTAGGTGCCCCAATTCAATTGGAATTTTTTTAGTACTTTTGTAGCGTAATAATTCTTACACGACGATTTCTTATAACAAAGCAAGAACTATAAAATATTGGTTCTCTGACATTTAATAGTTATAGGTTGTGGTTTGATGTAGGAATCAAAAGATATACAACCTGGTTTTCTCCTGGTCTGCGCAGTACTGGTTGTGGTTTGATGTAGGAATCAAAAGATATACAACCTCCATAACATTCTCCTTTCTGCTTATTGGTTGTGGTTTGATGTAGGAATCAAAAGATATACAACTTATGATACAAAGATAAGGCGATGGAGGTGTTGTGGTTTGATGTAGGAATCAAAAGATATACAACGTACTGAAGCTTTTGTCATTTAAACTAGAGTTGTGGTTTGATGTAGGAATCAAAAGATATACAACATTATTGTTCAATCGAAATGATTATCTTTGGTTGTGGTTTGATGTAGGAATCAAAAGATATACAACCGTGTGTCGCAAAGCACGAACGTGCACAAAGTTGTGGTTTGATGTAGGAATCAAAAGATATACAACTTTCTCTGTGACAATTTGAGCGTCTGTAAGTTGTGGTTTGATGTAGGAATCAAAAGATATACAACCTGTGCCATAAGGTCCGACACACTCTGAGGGTTGTGGTTTGATGTAGGAATCAAAAGATATACAACAGAAAAAGCTTTTTTCTTCATTGAAAAGAGTTGTGGTTTGATGTAGGAATCAAAAGATATACAACAGGATGTCGAATAGCAGCATACGGTCAATGTTGTGGTTTGATGTAGGAATCAAAAGATATACAACATGCAAAATGTGCGGTCGATGTCGTGATAGTTGTGGTTTGATGTAGGAATCAAAAGATATACAACGGAATTTTAATAGAATATGACTAACATACAGTTGTGGTTTGATGTAGGAATCAAAAGATATACAACAAAAAACGACAGAAGATTATGAAATTTAAGTTGTGGTTTGATGTAGGAATCAAAAGATATACAACGGAGTACCGAAAGGTACGTTCAAGAAGGGGTTGTGGTTTGATGTAGGAATCAAAAGATATACAACGCCATAAAGAACATTAGCGAGCGCACGATTGTTGTGGTTTGATGTAGGAATCAAAAGATATACAACCTGCAAATGTACACATAAATACTATTATATGTTGTGGTTTGATGTAGGAATCAAAAGATATACAACAAAACTCACAGATGCTATTGGAGATGAAGAGTTGTGGTTTGATGTAGGAATCAAAAGATATACAACTGAGAAATCCAGTATTAAGCAACTTTTAAGTTGTGGTTTGATGTAGGAATCAAAAGATATACAACGAGCAGCAATATAACTACTTGCATCGGTAGTTGTGGTTTGATGTAGGAATCAAAAGATATACAACTTCTTGTCGGCTTCATACTTTTTCGCAGCGTTGTGGTTTGATGTAGGAATCAAAAGATATACAACTTGTCTGTTGTAGTATTGCTTATCGACTGGTTGTGGTTTGATGTAGGAATCAAAAGATATACAACTACCGTCACACTCAAGAACTGGTTGTTCAAGTTGTGGTTTGATGTAGGAATCAAAAGATATACAACTCAAGGTCGAACCTTTCTTGTGCGGCTTCGGTTGTGGTTTGATGTAGGAATCAAAAGATATACAACTGTTAATATATCATCGCCAGATACCTTGGGTTGTGGTTTGATGTAGGAATCAAAAGATATACAACAGACCACTCATAGGTAATACGCTTTCTATGTTAAAATCCAAATGTTTTGACCATTATTTTCATTTTAAGCTGAG
>OGDD01001870.1_pt1 | contig 14259 bp, 12 predicted proteins | sample 1570301 | NCBI WGS metagenome assembly OGDD01 (sample SAMEA2581971, study PRJEB24529) | metagenome | biome: Human gut stool | place: China | collected 2011 | reverse complement strand
GAGCGCGAGCTGCAGCCCATGGAGCAGGACATGAACGAGGCCGGCGAGCCCGCGTTCGAGGGTGAGCCCGAGTTCGAGGAGGATCTCGAGGACGATTCTGAGGACTCTCTCACTTATTCCAACGGCGTTATCGAGAAGATCGTCGCCATGGCCACGCGCGAGGTCCCGCATGTGCTCGGCATGAAGGGCAATCTCATGCATCTCGTGCAGGAGACCTTCGGCGCCGAGAACCTCACCAAGGGCGTTACCGTTGAGGTCACCGACGACAACCGTGTGATTGTGAACATCTCCGTGATCATCGAGTACGGTTGCTATGCGCCGGCGATCTTCGAGGACGTGAAGGAGCGCGTGATCGAGCGTCTGACCGCTATGACCGGTCTGGAGGTTGCAGGCATCAACCTGCGCATCGAGGACGTGGTGACGCGCGAGGAGTACGAGGCGAGCAAGAAGCGCCACGCCGAGGACGACGAGTAAGACATCGCCAAAGCTGTTCAATTGGGGACAGGTACAATTTGCAACATGTTGCCAAAGGGCATGCGGCCGTCTGTTTGCAGACGGCCGCGACGTGTGTAATCGGGGACGGGTGCGCACGTCTCAATTTGCGCCTGCCCCCAATTGAGACGCACGGCCGTTTTTGTTTCATGGCGGTTTCCATGGTTGCCCGATATGGGGTACCCTGTTAAGCTCATCCCCATGATTACGTTTGTCGGACATATCGCGAGCATGATGATGGTCATGGAGATGCCCTCGCCCGGGCACTTTGTCATGCCGCGCGATTTCCGCGTGCTGACCGAGACCGGGCGCCTCCACTAGGTTGTCTCCGGCGGGAGATGGCCGTTTATCCCAAAACCATCTTTAAGCGGAGTTTTCCTCGTGATCAGCATCAAGCATGTGTACAAATCTTTTGCTACGCCCAAGGCGTCTGGTAAGACGCGTCGCAAAGTCGGCGCAGATGTTTCCTACGCCGCGTCGGTGAGTGGTAATCCGGCGCTCGGCGCCGCGGCCGTTGTCCAAGCGGCAGACGAAGCCGCCGAGGCCCTGGCCCCCGTCGACTCCGACGGCCTGGTCCACGCCCTCTCGGATATCAACATCGATATCGCCGACGGTGACGTCTTCGGCATCATCGGCATGAGCGGTGCGGGCAAGTCCACGCTCGTGCGCACCATCAACCTGCTCGAACGTCCCACGTCGGGCACTATCGAGGTTGATGGCCGCGACGTCACCGCCCTGTCCGGCGAGGAGCTGCGCGCGTATCGTCGTCGCGTGGCCATGATTTTCCAGAACTTCGGCTTGCTCGCGCAAAAGACCGTGTTGGACAACGTGTGCTTCCCGTTCCTCGCCGCTTCCGGCAAGGTGACTGCCGAGAACCGCGCCCGCGCGCTCGAGCTGCTCGATCGCGTCGGCCTGGCCGAGAAGGCCCAGAGCTATCCCGGCCAGCTGTCCGGCGGTCAGAAGCAGCGCGTGGCCATTGCCCGCGCACTGGCCTGCGAGCCCGAGGTGATTCTCTGCGACGAGGCGACCTCCGCGCTCGACCCCAAGAGCACCAACACCATCCTCAAGCTGCTGCGCGACATCAACCGCGAGACCGGCGTGACGCTGGTGGTCATCACCCATTCCATGGATGTGGTCGAGAAGATCTGCAATAACGTCGCGGTGCTTGAGCACGGTCGTGTGGTGGAGCAGGGGAGCGTGGCGAAGGTGTTCGCCGAGCCCCAGGCCGAGGCTACGCGCGTGCTGCTTGGAAAGGTGGATTGGGATGCTTAACGATTTCCTCGCGGAGTTTGCTCCGCTGCTTATTCAGGGCACCATCGACACGCTCGTCATGGTGTTCGCGTCCACTGCGGTCGCCTATGTGATCGGCACGGTCCTCGGTGTCGTGCTGCACCTCACCGCGCCGGACGGCCTGCGTCCCGTGCCCGCGCTGAACGCGGCGCTGGGCTGGGCGGTCAACATCGGCCGTTCCCTGCCGTTCATCATTCTGCTGATCGCCCTTATGCCCGCCACTCAGGCGCTCGTTGGCACCTCCACGGGCGTGGTGGGCGTCATCCCGCCGCTGGTGGTTGCGACCGCTCCGTTTGTGGCCCGTATGGTCGAGCAATCGCTCGCCGAGGTGAGCCGCGACGCCGTGGAGGCCGCTGAGGCGTGCGGTGCGTCCGTGCCCCGTATTGTGTTCTCGGCGCTTCTGCCCGAGGCACTGCCGAGTATCGTGCGCGGCATTGCCGTGACGCTCATCGCCGTGCTGGGTTACACCGCCATCGCCGGCGCCGTGGGTGCGGGCGGCCTGGGCGATATCGCCATCCGCTATGGCTATTACCGTTACGAGGACGGCGCCATGATCGCCACGGTCGTGCTGCTCATCGTGCTCGTCCAGCTCATCCAGTCTGTGTGCAATCTCATCGCCCGCAAGGTCGATCACCGCTGACGGGCTTTCCCAGGCATCGCATCTCGGCGTTCGATCGTCGCTTGTGTCAGCCTGCGGCATCTGGGAAATCCCGTCTTGCCCCAGACCATTCATCTCTCAACAATTTCCTCCGAAAGGATCCCATCATGAAGAACTTCAACGCTTCCGTTTCCCGTCGCTCCCTGCTCGCCTCTTTTGCCGCCGGTCTGGGCGTTGTTGCCCTGGGCGGGCTCACCGCTTGCGGCGGCTCTTCTGCCCCCGCTGGCTCCGCCGCAGCCGATTCCGCCGTGCTGACCGTCGCCGCCAGCCCCGCGCCGCACGCCGAGATCCTGACGGATTTTGCTGCGCCTCTTCTCGCCGAGCAGGGCATCGAGCTCAAGGTGAAGGAGTACACCGATTACATCCAGCCCAACAAGGACACGTCCGCCGGCTCCGTCGATGCCAATTACTTCCAGCACATCACCTATCTGGAGGATTACAACGAGAAGAACGGCACCGACCTCGTGTCCGCCGGCTTGATTCACTACGAGCCCTTCGCGGTGTACGCCGGTACGTCCGATGACCTCGACAACATCTCCGACGGCGCCACGGTCGCGATTCCGAATGACCCCACCAACGAGGGTCGCGCCCTGCTCCTGCTACAGGATCTTGGCCTGATTACCCTCTCCGACCCCGAGAACCTCGAGTCCACGCCCAAGGACATCAAGGAGAACCCGCACAACCTCAAGTTCCAGGAGCTCGAGGCCGCCGCGCTGCCGCGCGCTCTTTCCTCGGTCGACTTTGCGGTCATCAACGGCAACTACGCCATCGAGGCCGGCTATCACGTTGCCGATGCCCTCGCGCACGAGTCCTCCGATTCGCTCGCCGTTGAGAGGTACGCCAACATCATCTGCGTCGCCAAGGGCCAGGAGGATTCCAAGGGGATCAAGGCCCTCGTCGAGGTGCTTACCTCCGAGGACTTCAAGGCCTATCTCGAAGAGAACTACGGCGAGGACGTGCTTCCCGCGTTCTAGGTCTCGCTGTCGATTTTGGATCTGGGCATCGTCTCGGGTGACAAGAGGCTATATGGGGCGGTCGCCGTGGGGCGGCCGCCTTTTTCATGCCGATGACGCCCGTGATCGTCCGTTGCCCGAACTGTTGCAAACGCTGCTTGCATAAGGGGCTGCGCGCGTTACCATCAGGGGCGCGAGGAACCGATTCGAAAAGCGGAGTGCGGCGTGGAAGAGCAGAAAGAGCAAGCAAGGCCTACAGCAACGGAGACCGCCTCTTCATGGACGGCGGCCCATCATACGACACCGGTCGAGCCCCTTGAGCATCTCGTGAGCGAGGAGGACATCCGCCGCGGCGAGCAGGCGGGCGCTCGTCGCAGCAAGGACCCGGGCTTCCTGCGCTTCTTTGCCATCCTGAATGGCGGGCTGATCCTCACCGCCCTGGCCATCGTGTTGTTCAAGACGCCCAACCACTTTGCGTTCGGCGGCACCTCCGGCGTGTCGGTCATTCTTTCGACGCTGTTTCCCACGTTGCCGGTCGGCGGCTTCATGTGGATCATCAATATCGTGCTGGTGGTGCTGGGGTTCATCTTCTTGGAGCGCAAGGCGATCCTGTGGAGCGTGTTCGCATCATTCGCGCTTTCGGGTTACGTGTCCCTGTTCGAGATGCTGTTCCCTGGGGCGTCGACGGCGTCCATCACGGGGGATATGTGGCTCGACCTGTGCTTTGCCGTGATTTTGCCTGCGATAGGCAGCGCCATGGTATTCGACATCGGTGCGTCGACGGGTGGCACCGACATCCTTGCCATGATCCTCAAACGCCACAGCACGCTCGAGATCGGGCGTGCGCTGTTGCTGGTGGATATCGGCATCGTGTGCATCGCGGCGGTGCTGTATGGCCCGCGCGTGGGCCTGTACTGCGTGCTCGGCCTGTTCGCCAAGACGCTGGTGGTCGATAAGGCCATCGAGAGCATCCACTTGAGGAAGGTCTGCACCATCATCTGCAAGGAGCCTTTGAAGGTCGAGACCTACATCGTCAAAGAGCTCAACCGCACGGCCACCATCAGCCGTGGATACGGTGCGTTCTCAGGTCAGCTCGTGACGGTGATCATGTGCGTTTTGAGCCGCCGTGAGGCTGTGAAGCTGCGTCGATACGCGCGTGAGGTCGACCCGGGGTGCTTCATCACGATCGTGGACAGCTCCGAGATCGTGGGCAAGGGCTTCAGGGGCGTCAACTAGTCGACGACGTCTTCGTCATCCAGGCAGAAATCGACGATGGCCTGCTTGAGGCGGTCGATGCCCAGGCCGGATTCGCTGCTCGTGACGATGAGGCGATCGGCGGGGACGCCGAGCTGCTTGCGGATCGACGCGGCCTGCTTGCCCTGCTGCGACTTGGAGAGCTTGTCGGCCTTGGTGAGGCAGACGATGAAGTTGAAGCCGTTCTCGCGCAGGAACTCGATCATCTGCAGGTCGAGCTTGCTCGGATCGTGGCGGATGTCCACAAGGGAGACGACCAGGTTGAAGCTGCGCTCGGAATCGAAGAAGTCGCCGATGAGTCGGGCCCAGCGGTCGCGCTCGGCCTTGCTGCGCTGTGCGAAGCCATAGCCGGGCAGGTCGACGAAGTGCACGCCGTCGGCCTCGAAGAAGTTGACGTTGGCGGTCTTGCCCGGGGTGGAGGAGACCTTCACGAGGCCGCGGCGGTTGAACAGCTTGTTCATGATCGAGGATTTGCCCACGTTGGAACGGCCCACGAAGCTCACTTCGGGGCAGGTCGACGGCGGGATCTGCGATGCCTTGCCGTAGCTGGCGACGAAATGGACCTTGTTGTAGTTGATGGCCTCTGCCATGGGAAATGCCTCTCTGCGTGATCGGGGACGGGGCTTGCGGAGCGCGCGGATATGGCCGGCGCGTTCGGGAATGTGCCGTGCGCCGTTAGTCGCGCGGCTCAATCCCGAGCTGGACCGCGAGGCGGCGAACGATGGAAAGCACAAGGGAGCTGGCGCTCTTGGCATATTCCTCGAGATCGAACTCGCGGGAGGAAAGGGCGTCATAGCTCTCGTCACAGTTGTCCGAGATGGCGCGCAAGACCAGGCAGTCGATGCCGTTCTTGGCTGCGACGTGTGCGATGGCGGCGCCCTCCATCTCCACGCAGTCGCCCTGTGTCGCGGCGATCGCGGCCGCCTTGGCCTCCGCGCCGCTTACGAAGCGGTCGCCCGTGGCGATCGTGCCGCGCAGGAAGCGCTGCGGCTCGGAATCGGTGTTGTTGCGACGGAAGAGGGTGGCGTCGGCCTCGGCCCGGGCGGTTGCTGCATCGCCCTCGGAGAGCGCGGCATCGACAAAGCCGTGGGCGCGCAGGGTCTGCTCGGCGAGCTCGACGAGGAAATCGCTGCTGGAGAATTCCTCGAGGCCGGGCGCGGATTCGGCGATGAGGGCGGTGTCGGTGTCGAGGTAGCGCAGATGCTCGCCGATCACGACGTCGCCGATGTGCAGGGCAGGGTTGAGACCGCCGGCGATGCCGGAGAAGATGATGGCGTTGGCGCCGTGCGCGCTGATGAGGTGCTGCGCCGCGGCCGCGGCGTTGACGGTACCCATACCGGCCGTGGTGGCAACGATCTCGAAGCCGTGGTATTCGCCGCCCACGATGTGCAGGCCGGCCTCGTCGACGACGGTGCCCTTCTCGACGGCGGCGTAGATCTGGCGCACTTCCTTCTCGAGCGCTCCGATGATGGCGATGACAGGTGCCATGGGTCTCCAATCTTCAAATTCAATCGCGACCTATTCTACCAGCACAGAGTCTCTTGGATCTCAATTGGGGCTCTGTGCAGAAATGACCCTAATTCGATAGACGTTCCGTGATGATTCACACTGCGTGCAATAATGCACGTCGAGTGAAATATCCCATATGGAAAGGACTCGATGCCCAGATGGAGGCCATGCGTCCCCTGAAGTCGGATCGGCGTATCCTACGCTCGCAGCGCGCTTTGCGCGAGGCCCTTGTGGCAGAGCTCAACTCGGGCGTGGATATTGCCCGCGTGAGCGTGGCTGCGCTCACCGAGCGCGCGGGCCTCACGCGCCGCACGTTTTACTCGCATTACAAGGACATCCCCGATTTCATCGAGCAAGTCGAAGATGCACTGCTTGCCGAAGTCCGCGTGCTCGTCCGCGCCATTGCCGAGGCGACGCTGCCCGATTTGTACAAGAACATCGAGCGCCTTGAGCCGGCGCCCGGCTCGGTCGAGTTGCTCACGTACATCTCCGAGAACCGCGACCTCATCGGCGCCCTCATCGGGCCCGGCGGCGACCAGGCCTTCATCAAGAAGGTCATCGACATGTCGTGCTCTGAGGTGTCCGACCGCATGCAGACGGGCATCCTGCCCGCCGCCGTGGGATCGTTCTTCGACTACTACCTCGCTTCGGTTGTTTCCGCCGAGGTCGGCGTGGTCCAGCTGTGGTTCGAGCGCGATCTGGCGGAAAGCCCCGAGACCATGGCGCGCATCATGACGGTGATCGCCTTTGTGCGCCCGGGAGACCTGTACGGCATGCCCATCGACGTCAAGGTCCCCGCCTACGGCGCCAAGCTCATGGGACTGAATATTGACATTCCAGCTATAGACTTCAACGACATCACCTCAGGTTCCACAGGGAGGAACGACTGATGACCGACATGCAGACCAAGGCCGTTGAGAACGCGGTTTGGAACCCCGAGAACGCGCGCGGCGCGCTCCACCTGGGCATCGACGTTGGCTCCACCACCGTCAAGCTCGCGGTCCTGAACGACGAGAACCGAATCGTCTACGCCAAGTACCAGCGCCATCACACCGATGTCCGCGCATGTGCGCGCGACCTGTTCGAGGGTGCGGCGTCGCTGCTGCCCGAGGCGCAGATGACCTGCGCCATCACGGGTTCGGGCGGCCTGTTGCTCTCCCAGTGGCTCGGCCTCGAGTTTGTGCAGGAGGTCATCGCGAGCAAGCGCGCGGTGGAGACCCTGATCCCGCAGACCGACGTCGCCATCGAACTCGGCGGCGAGGACGCCAAGATCATCTACTTCGACTCGGGCATCGAGCAGCGCATGAACGGCACGTGCGCCGGCGGCACCGGCGCGTTCATCGATCAGATGGCTACCTTGCTGCACACGGATGCCGCGGGGCTGAACGAGCTCGCAAAGCGCGCCGAGAACATCTATCCCATCGCCAGCCGCTGCGGCGTGTTCGCCAAAACCGACGTCCAGCCGCTGCTGAACGAGGGCGCCCGTCCCGAGGACGTGGCCGCCTCCATCTTCCAGGCCGTGGTGACGCAGACCATCTCGGGCCTGGCGTGCGGTCGTCCCATTCGCGGGCATGTGGCGTTCCTCGGCGGCCCGTTGCAGTACCTCTCCGAGCTGCGCCACCGCTTCTACCTCACGCTCGACCTCGACGACGAGCACATCATCGTGCCCGAGAACGCGCATCTGTTCGTGGCCTCCGGCGCCGCCATGGCGCATGAGTCGAGCAAGCTCGTGCGCCTCGGTGAGCTCGTCGAGGCGATCGATGGCCTGGGCGACACGCAGGGCGCCGAGGTCGCCCGCCTCGAGCCGCTGTTCGCGACCGACGATGACCTTGCCGAGTTCCGCACGCGCCACGCCAAGGAAGTCGTGCCCCGCGGCGATCTCGAGGGTTACACGGGTCGCGTGTTCATCGGCTTGGACGCCGGTTCCACCACGATGAAGGCGGCCATGGTGGGAGAGGACGGTCAGCTCCTCCACACCTGGTACGGCAACAACAACGGCGACATCCTGGGCACGGCCAAGACGATCATGGCCGACTTTTACGCGCACATCCCGTCAGGGTGCACGATTGGCCACGTGACCACCACTGGATACGGCGAGGCCCTGCTCATCGAGGCGCTCAAGGCCGATTCCGGCGAGATTGAGACCGTGGCGCATCTGCGCGGCGCCCGTGCGTTTTTGCCCGGCGTCGAGTTCATCCTCGACATCGGCGGCCAGGACATGAAGTGCCTGCGCGTCCGCGACGGCGTGATCGAGCACATCATGCTGAACGAGGCATGCTCCAGCGGATGCGGCAGCTTTATCGAGAGCTTCGCGGTGTCCATGGACATGGACGTGCGCGCCTTCGCCGCCGAGGCGATTGCCGCCCGCGGCCCCGTCGACCTGGGCAGCCGCTGCACCGTGTTCATGAACTCCCGCGTGAAGCAGGCGCAAAAGGAAGGCGCCACGGTGGGTGACATCGCCGCCGGCCTGTCCTACTCCGTCATCAAAAACGCCCTGTTCAAGGTCATCAAGCTGCGCGACCCCAAGGAGATCGGCAGTCAGGTGATCGTCCAGGGCGGCACCTTCATGTCCGACGCCACGCTGCGTGCGTTCGAGCTGCTCACCGGCGTTAACGCCGTGCGCCCCGATATCGCCGGCTGCATGGGTGCGTACGGCGCGGCCCTGCTCGCGCGCGACCGTGCCGGCGCCACCGGCACCTCCACCGTGCTCTCGGCCGACGAGATTGCCGGCCTCACGGTGGCTCAGCGTCATGTGCGCTGCGGTCGCTGCTCCAACAACTGCCAGCTCACGGTGAACGACTTCGGCGAGGGGCGCAAATTCATCACCGGCAACCGCTGCGAGAAGGGCGCGGGTCACAAGAAGCGCAAGACCGAGGCGCCCAACCTGTTCGCCGCCAAGAACAAGCTGCTGTTCGACCGCGAGTGCCTAAGCCCCGACGAGGCCCCGCGCGGCACGGTGGGCATTCCGCGCGCGCTCAACATGTACGAGAACTATCCGTTCTGGCATGCGTTCTTCACGCGGTTGGGCTTTTCGGTGGTGCTCTCCGACAACTCCAACAAGGCGACCTACGAGAGCGGCATCGAGTCCATGCCGAGCGAGAGCGTGTGCTATCCGGCCAAGCTCTCCCACGGCCATGTGATGAACCTCATCGCCAAGGACCCGGATTTCATTTGGATGCCCTGCGTGCGTTGGGAGCGCAAGGAGGATCCCACGGCGGGCAACTGCTACAACTGCCCCATCGTGATGAGCTACCCCACGGCCCTGGGCCTGAACGTCGACGCCATCACCGAGAACCACGTCGAGTTCATGTACCCGTTCGTGCCCTACCATGACAAGGTAGAGCTCAAGCGCCGCCTGTACGAGCTGCTCGCCGTGGAGCGCGTGGCCGACGCCGAGGCGGGTCGCGGCCGTGTGCGCGGGCCCAAGCTCACCCGCACCGAGATCGACGACGCGGTGAACGCCGCTTACGAGGCCGACGCACGCTTCCATCAGGATATCCAGACTATGGGCGAGGAGGCCATGCGCTGGATCGAGGACAACGGTGGCCACGGCATCGTGCTGGCAGGTCGTCCGTACCACAACGACCCCGAGATCAACCACGCCCTGCCCGAGCTCATCGCGAGCTTTGGGTTTGCGGTGCTCACTGAGGATTCCGTGGCGCATCTGGTGAAGCCCGAGCGCCCGATTCGCGTGGTTGACCAGTGGATGTTCCACAGCCGCCTGTACGCCGCGGCGCGTTTTGTGACCATGCGCAACGACCTCGACCTCATCCAACTCAACTCGTTCGGCTGCGGCCTGGACGCGCTTACCACCGACCAGGTCCAGGAGATCCTCGAGGCGAGCGGCAAGATCTACACCGTGCTCAAGATCGACGAGGTGTCCAACCTGGGCGCCGCGCGCATCCGCATCCGCTCGCTCATGGCCGCCCTGAAGGACCAGGAGGCCGAGCGCGCCGCCGAGGCGGTCGCCGCGGGTGAGACGTACGAGCAGGGTGCCGCCGCGCCCGTCGCGCCGAGCTCCGACGCTCCGGTGTTTGCCACGCACAAATACGCCCTCGAGCCGCAGCGCGCCGCCGCGAGTGCGGCGTTTCCCAAGGTGCCCTTCACCGAGGAGATGCGCGAGGCGGGCTACACCATCCTGTGCCCGCAGATGGCGCCCATCCACTTCGACCTCATCAAGGAGGTCTTCCGCGCCGGCGGCTACAACCTGGAGCTTCTGCCCTCCACCGACCGCGGTGCCGTGGAAGCGGGTCTGCGCTATGTGAACAACGACATCTGCTACCCGTCCATCCTGGTGACGGGTCAGATCATGGAGGCCATTGAGAGCGGCCGCTACGATCTGTCCAAGACCGCTGTGGTGATCACCCAGACCGGCGGTGGCTGCCGCGCCACCAACTACATCGCGCTCATCCGCAAGGCCCTGCGCGACAGCGGGCACCCCGACATCCCGGTGATCAGCCTCTCCGCCGTGAAGCTCGACGAGAACAACCCGGGCTTCAAGCTCACGGTTCCGCTGCTCAAGTCCTGCGTGTACAGCGTGCTGTTCGGCGACCTCATGATGAAGATGCTCTATCGCACGCGGCCCTACGAGGCTGAGGAAGGCTCCGCCAACGAGCTGTTCGAGGACTTCATGGAGCGCGCCCGTCGCCTCGCGCCGACATTCACGCGCCGCAGCTTCACCAAGCTCTCCCGCGAGGCCATCACGGCGTTCGACACATTGCCGCTCACGGGTGAGGGCTCCAAGCCGCGCGTGGGCGTGGTCGGCGAGATCCTGGTGAAGTTCCATCCCACGGCGAACAACCACGTGGTGGACGTCATCGAGGCGGAGGGCTGCGAGGCCGTGGTGCCGGGCCTGCTCGACTTCTTCCTGTATTCCATGAGCAACGCGCAGGTGCAGAAGGACGAGCTGGGCAGCTCGGCTGCGACGCGCGCCAGCATGGACGCCGCGATCGGTCTGGTGGATTGGATGCGCAAGCCCGTGGATGAGATGCTCGAGCGCAGCGATCGCTTCGAGCGCCCTGAGCCCATCTCCGTGATGCAGGACAAGGCGCGTCAGATTCTCTCCCTGTGCAACAACATGGGCGAGGGCTGGCTGCTCACTGCCGAGATGCTCGACCTGATTGACCATGGGGCTCCGAACATCATCTGCACGCAGCCCTTCGCGTGCCTGCCCAACCACGTGGTGGGCAAGGCCGTGATCAAGGAGCTGCGCCGCCTGCATCCCGAGAGCAATATCGTGGCCGTTGATTACGACCCGGGCGCGAGCGAGGTCAACCAGCTCAACCGTATCAAGCTCATGATCAGCGTGGCCAAGGAGAACATGCGCGCGGGCAAGGGTTTTGTGATGGAGCCCATCGCCACTATCCGCCGCGACTCGGTGACGAGCCGCATGAAGCCGCACCATCTCACGAGCGATGCCGAGGTGGAGCGCGTGGCGCACCGTCTGAGCCGCGGTCTGCACTGGAAGCGTGCGAGCAAGAGCGACGGCGAGTAGTAACTCGGGCGCATCGCGCGTGCCGTGTCGCTGCTCGCCATGCGTGACGAATTTGATAAGGGGGGGGGAAGCCGCTCGGTTTCCTCCCCTTTGCCATAGGCGTGCGAGTTGCGGGGGGGGGTGCTTAGCGGCCGTGTGCCGTCAGATAGACGGAGATGCGCGGCGAGGTGTACTCGTCGAACTCCTCCTTGGGCTCTGTATCGAAGAGGGCCCAGGCGCGCAGGGTGCCGGTGTCGTCGAGGTCCGTGTCGAGGTCGGTGTAGTAGTCGCCGGCAAGGAAGGCCTGGCGGAACTGCTCGGGCAGCACGGGGGCGTTAGCAAGTCCCGTGTCCAGCAGCTCGATTCCCCCCGCCTCGACGTCCACGCTGGCGATCGCCTTGTGGAAGCGGGTGAAAATCTCCTCGGCAAAGGCGAGGTTTTCCTCGGGCGTGCGCGCAATGTCCACGTCGGCGTTGTAGACCACGCTATCGACGGCGCCGCGCTCGTCCGTCTCGATTGAGACACTCGCCACGATGTCGTCGTCTTCATCGGTGATGTTCCCACTCACACGGTAGCCGCTGTCTTGGCGGTGCTCGAGCGGGTCGTCGGCGAGGGTGTAGCTGCACACCGGTTCGAGCGCGGTGTTGAATGCCTGGATGGCGCGCGCGGAGGCCTCTTGAGAAGCCGAGGATTGCGCGGCCGAGTCGATGAGGCGCGGCACGAAGGAGAGCGTGAGGAGCAGGAGCGGCAGGCCGATCACCAGGAGGCACGTGCGGCCGAGTCCGGGGAGTTCCATCCCGTGAGCGCGCGCAACTGCGGCCGCGGCCCTGCTCATACGCCGCATGGTGTCAAAGAAGCCATATGCCGCCATGGCGCCGCCGGCGATTTCCAGCCCCGTGCTCAGGGCGTCGAGGTCGTCGTTGTCCAGGGTGTCGACCAGGCGCCCCGCGGCTGCCACGCCGATGCCGCCCGCGACGGCGGGGTTCGCTCCGCTGTTCGCATTGCCGCCGATGGCCTCGCGTTCGAGCTCCTGCCAGTGGGCACTGCCGAGCCCGCGTCTGGCGGTTACCCCGCAGGCGATGCACGCCGCACCCTCGGCGATCATGAGGGCGGTCATGGCAATCATCTGCAGGTCCCCAAAACCTTTTGATCCCAGCCCGATTTTGTCGATCATCACAAGCAGGATGGCGAGCCCGCCCGTGAGGAACAGGGCGGCCAGGGAATACCAGGCTGCCTTGGGGAGCAGGTAATAGCGCTTCACCAGTTTTGCATCGGCAGTGCTGAGCATGAGCCCTCCCAGGTTTGACGCTGCATTTCCATTTTGAGGCGCGCCATCGCGCCCCTCTATTCAGGGGGCGTCTTTGCACCTCGGTGCTCCTGAGTATGGCTCAGGAGGGGGTGGTGTATGATGGGGCGACGGTCCCAATCCGCGAATGGAGTGATATTGCCGCTGCCCGTTATGGTTGCCTTGCTGCTTGTCACCCCGCTTGTCGTCGCCTGGTAAAGCGCTCGACGATTATTGCGCTGTTGCTCCAAACGGCAGGAGCGAGAGCCTGGCCATCTTGAATGCCTGCAGGCCAAAGGGTTGCCGACAATGGTGAGGCAGTTGACGCAGCCGGCGGCGAGATAGCTCAGCGCCATGGGAACGCCCGCGCAGATGACCCAAAACACGTTGGCGATGAGTGACGGCGCTCCGCCGCCGTATTCGATAGTCTTGCCGAACGGCGCGAGCGTGAGGGATGCCATCTTGAATGCTTGGCGACCGAGCGGGATTCCTACGATGGTAATGCTGAATAGGCAGCCTACGAGAAACCAATATATCGCAGTGAAGATGCCGCCGAAGAGCATCCAGATGATGTTGCCGATGAGGCGCATGGTGAGTCCATTCCAGTTGGATGAACCTGTGCCTCAATCATATGCTGCCGCGTGGGCGCATGCCTACTTAAGCTCTCATTAAATTGACGCCCATGTCGGCAAGTCCTCAACTTGGTGGAGATCCGCAGGTAGGGTCGGTCCGCAGGCGATGGATATAATGGGTGGAAAACGCGATTGAACGGGGGAGATATGACGGGGGAGATGCCGAAGGAGCGGTTGACGGAGGACCTTCTGGCGCGCCTACTCGAGTCCGAGACGCCCGAGGCGTATCTTGCGCAGGGAGAGACGGGCGACCGCAGGCTGTCGGAATACCTGGCGGACTTGCTCGCAGTAAGCGGGATGAACAAATGTCAGGTGGCACGTGCGTCATGTATCACTACCCCGTATCTGTACAAGATTTTCGATGGGAAGAGCAAACCCGGGCGCGACAACGCGCTGCTGCTTGCCTTCGCCCTGGGCTGTGATCTTCGCCATACGCAGCGTCTTTTGCGCTTGGCGGGCGTGTCCGAGTTGTGGCCTAAGGTGGCGCGTGACGCCATCATCATCTGGTGCATTGAGCACGGCTACACGCGAGAGGAGTGCGACGATGAGCTGTATCGCCTTGGGGAACGGGCGATCCTCAAGGTGACGGGCGGTCTTGCATGAGATCCTCCGCTCGAGTCGCACGGTGCCGTTCGATTGCTTGCCGTTTTCACCTGTCAAGATCGGAAGAGCGTCGTGGAGGGAAAGAGTGTAGATCTCGGTGGTCGCCGTAT
>OGDD01001856.1_pt1 | contig 14385 bp, 10 predicted proteins | sample 1570301 | NCBI WGS metagenome assembly OGDD01 (sample SAMEA2581971, study PRJEB24529) | metagenome | biome: Human gut stool | place: China | collected 2011 | reverse complement strand
CGCCGAGGCCAACGACATCGCCGACGAGTGCGGCTCCATCCGCCCCGGCCGCAATGCCGACTTCGTCGTCCTCAACCCCGACCTGTCCCTCGTCGAGACCTATCTCGGCGGCGAGAGCGTCTACACGGCGTAAACTACACGTGAGGACACCTTTAGACGCGTATGTCTTGAGAAGCGCCACCTCGTTTGGGGTGGCGCCTTTCGTATGGTCGGGTCCGGTCGATCGATCTGGAGGTCAAGGTACATGGATATGAAAACCATCGGCATGGTCATGGTGGCTGCGGTACTCGTGTTCACGGTCTACATGGAGGTCAAAAAGCGGACGACCATCGGAAAGCTCGAGACTTACCTCGCCAAGGGCGATTTTGAAAGCTATCTCAAGTTGGTCGACCGCCCGCTCACGAGCATCCTGTATCCAAAGTACAACGTGCTCTTCCTGCGTTTAAACGCGACGATGGCGTTGAGTGACGCTGAACAGACGGAGCAGACCATCGAGCAGATGGCTAAGCTCAAGATGAATGATGAGCAACGTCTCGCTCTGGCGGTGAAGGCGTTCAACTTCTATGTGGACGTCGAGGACAAACGCAAGGCCAAAGAGGCGCTCAAGTACATCGAGAAGCACGGCGGTAAAGAGGCGGCCCGCGTGAACAGGCGCACGTACGATATCTTCCTCAAGAAATCGAGCGCCTATATTCCAGAGATGGAGCATGCGCTTGAGAAGGCGACTCCGTCCGACGAGGTCATGCTTTGTCAGCTGCTTGCCGTGCAATATGAGAACAAGGGCGATCACGAGAAGGCGGCTGCATACCGTGAGCGCGTCGAGCGCGTCATGGATGCGACGCTTGGCAAGAACGCGGGTGCGCCCGAATAGCGATCGCGCGGCCGCTCGAGGGGTGCTAAGCCTTTCGTTTGCTTGCGCCAGCGCTGCCCCAAATCGCCACGATGCACGTTCCGACCAGCGAGAATCAAGCGCTGGAATGGTGCGGAGCGGTAGAATGGGGAGGCGTGGTGAAAGCCATTTACCGCCGCTCATGCGGCCATCATACCGAGATGTTGTAGGGGTAATCGCGCGGACGGCCGAGTCCGCGTACGTAAGGAGGAACCATGATCCTGACCGTCACCATGAATCCCGCCATCGACACCGCGTATCAGCTGGACAAGCTGATCATCGACGACGTGAACCGCGTCGCCCCGAAGAAGACCGCCGGTGGTAAGGGTCTGAACGTGAGCCGCGTCCTGTGCCAGCTCGGCGATGACGTCGTTGCCACGGGCCTGCTCGGCGGCCACATGGGTGCCTACATGGGCTCTCTGATGGATACGGATGGCATCAACCACGACTTCACGCCCATCGCCGGCGAGACCCGCATCTGCCTGAACATCCTGCATGAGGGCAATCAGACCGAGCTGCTCGAGAGCGGCCCTGAGATTTCCGCCGAGGAGCTCGCCGCCTTCTCCGCCAAGTTCGCCGAGCTCGTCGCCAAGGCCGATTGCGTGACCATCTCCGGCTCCCTGCCCAAGGGCGTTCCCGCGGATTTCTACGCCGGCATGGTCGCCGAGGCCGCCAAGCACAACGTTCCCGTGCTGCTCGACACCTCCGGTGCATCGCTCGACGCCGCCCTCGAGGCCGAGGTCAAGCCCACGCTCGTGAAGCCCAACCTCACCGAGATCAACGCTCTGCTCGGCACCAGCTACACGCCCGAGCAGGTCACCGATCTGGCCGCCGCCCTCAAGGCCGACGAGCGCTTCGCCGGTATTCCGTGGGTCGTCGTGTCCATGGGCGCCGCCGGCTCCTTTGCCTTCCACGGCGATAAGATCTACCGCGCCGTGACTCCGCCGATCCCGGCCGTGAACGCCACCGGCTCCGGTGACTCCACCATCGCCGGCTTCGCGCATGCCATCGCCGCCGGCGCCGACGACGTGACCGTGCTCAAGACGGCCAACACCTGCGGCAAGCTCAACGCCATGGACCCGCAGACTGGCCACTTGGTCATCGAGCGCTGGGACGAGGTCTACAACGCCGTTGAGGTCACCGAGCTCTAGGCGGCTTTCTTAGGTACCCGATCTTGCCGTTCAATCGCTGGGCGCCGTACGCAAGGCGTGCGCCCTCCTCTTTGACGGCAACCTCGGGCATCTGGAAAACCCGCTACTGTTCAGTGGTGACTATGAGCTGAGGACGCTTGGCGTCGTTCGGTAGTTTGTCGAGGGCATCCGAGAGGGTGCCCTCGTCGTCTTTATCGATGACGATGTGGTCGACCGCGTGGATGGGGGCGAAACAATACGTTCCGCGGGAGGTGAGTTTGCTGGCGTCCATGAGGGCGACGGAATGGCTCGCGGCGCTCATCGCGGCCTGCTTGATTTCCGCCATTTGGGGAAAGTCGGTCACAAAGCCGCGCCCTGCGACGAATGCGCCCGGGCAGATCACCGCGAGGTCGGCGTGAATGGTGGCGATGGCCGTCATGGTGAGCGGCCCAAAGAGGTACCGGTGGCCCTTGCGGAGTTCGCCGCCGAGCATGATGACATCGACCGAGGGGAGACTCTCGTCGATGTAGTCGGCGATGGTGATATCTGCGGTGATGACCGTGATGCCCGTTCGCATGTCCAGCATGCGTACGAACTCGAGGGCCGTGGTGCCCGAATCGACGAACACGGTGTCGCCATCGCGCACCAGCTCAAGGGCGGCGCGCGCGATAGACTGCTTGGCATCGACATTCACGTTGACGCGCTGATCTTGGACCGAAACGGTCAAGGTCTTGTGCAGCGAGACGGCCCCGCCGTGCGTGCGCCTGAGTTTGCCGGCGGATGCGAGTGCATCCAGGTCACCGCGGGCCGTGACGGTCGAGACGCCGAAAGCCTGTGCGATGTCGGCGACTTGCACGGACGCGCTGTGCTCGAGCATATCCATGATGGCCGTGCGACGCTCCTCGGCGAACGTGCGGGATGCGGGTGCGGACATGGAAGCCTCCTCGCCAATCGTGTGCAAAATGTGATGAGTTCATTTTGCATTATTTTCTTTTTGAGAAACAAAAAGAGTTTGTTTCTCTTTCGTTTTATCACGAACGCAAATATGACGAAATGCGCGAGGATGGGCAAATCTTTCGTTTCTCTTCTGATGGGCGTGTGCGGACACGCCGTCCATGCGTGAATAGCGCAGCACGTGAGCTGCCGCTTTTGTACAATGGATGCAGCAATTACGTCGGTATCGGTGCCGGCGGTATGGCAGGTGCCCACGGGTGAACCGGGGCCGAGAAGGGAGCGATCGCTCATGCTCGTAACCACCAAGGAGATGCTGCTCGACGCGCAGAAGAACCACTACGCCGTCGGCGCTTTCAACGTCGAGAACCTCGAGTTCGTCATGGCCGTCCTGGCCGCCGCGGAGGAGACCAAGTCCCCCGTCATCATGCAGACCACCTCTGGCACCATCAAGAAGACCGGCCTCGATTACTTCTACGGCATGGTCAAGGCCGCCGCTGAGCGCGCTTCCGTGCCCGTGGCCCTGCACCTCGATCACGGCGATGGCTACGATCGCTGCATGAAGGCCCTCCGCACCGGCTACACCTCCGTCATGATCGATGGCTCCCACGAGTCCTTCGAGGACAACATCGCCCTGACCAAGTCCGTTGCCGACGCTGGCGCCTGCATGGGCGTGCCGGTCGAGGCTGAGCTCGGCAAGGTTGGCGGCAAGGAGGACGACGTCGAGGTCGAGGGCGAGTCCCCCTACACCGACCCGGTCGAGGCCAAGGAGTTCGTCGAGCGCACCGGTTGCACCTCTCTCGCCATCGGCGTGGGCACCGCTCACGGCGTGTACACCGAGGAGCCCCACATCGACCAGGACGTCGTGAAGTCCATCCGCGCTGCCGTCGACGTGCCGCTGGTTCTGCACGGCACCTCCGGTGTGCCGGACGAGCAGGTCGCCGAGGCCGTCAAGAACGGCATCTGCAAGGTGAACTACGCCACCGAGCTGCGTCAGGCCTACACCAAGGGCTACATGGCCTACATGGCTGAGAACCCCAACAACTTCGACCCCAAAAACCCGGGTCAGGCTGGTATGGCCGAGATCACCAAGATCGTCAAGATCCGTATGGAGAACCTCGGCTCCTGCGGCCGCGCCTAATTCGCGGTAACAACTTGCTCCCATCGGAAGGGCCGGCGTGGTTTCCATGCCGGCCCTTCTGTATGGGCGCGCCTTGTCGGTCGCGTATGGCAGTCGGCCGCGAGGGCGACGCCTGGGATAAGATAGACGAAAACGATTTGAGAGGGGATGGCCATGAGCGGAGACGTGAGGGTTAGGCTGGCACGCATCGAGGACGCCGAGGAGCTGGCTGCCATATACGAGCCGTACGTACGTGAGACGGCGATCACCTTCGAGTACGTCCCGCCCACGCCCGCGGAGTTTGCCGAGCGCATGCGCAAGACCATGGAGTTCTACCCCTATCTGGTTGCCGAGCTCGACGGGCGCCTGGTGGGGTACGCCTACGCGGGAACTTTCAAGGGCAGGCCCGCCTACGATTGGGCAGTCGAGACCTCGATTTACGTGGCGCAGGGTCATGCGGGCGAGGGAATCGGCCGCGCCCTGCACGATGCCCTGGAGCGGGCGCTCGCCGCGCAGGGCATTCTCAACATGTACGCTTGCATCGCCGTCCCGGATGGCGAGGATAACGAGACGCTTACCCGCAACAGCCAGCATTTTCACGAGCATATGGGATACCGCTTGGTGGGGGAGTTCTGCCGATGCGGGTTCAAGGGCGGCCGTTGGTACAACATGATTTGGATGGAGAAGATGATCGGCGAGCACCGTGCGGACCAGCCTCCGGTGACGCCGTTTCCCGAGACCTCCGTCACATACGCGGAATGCTGAACCTGACTCTGCGCCTAGCCACACGGCTCCAGCGCGAACGATGGCCCGTCGTTTTCACATATATCGAGCCAGCGCTTTAGCGTGGTGCGTTGAGCTGCAGGTAAAGCGTATGGTAATGTTTCTTAAGTCGGGGGGCCGACGCTAGAACTATGTGATGCCGAGTGGCGCCTATGGGGTGCGGACACCACGCTCGGGTGCGCGGGGGGCCGGGATGACCAGCGTCGATCGCGAGCGTGGGGATGACATCACCACCGTCAAAACCATAGAGGACGTGCGTGCGATGAAGCGCGCGCATAAGGGTGGCACCTGGAAATACGCCTGTGCCTGCAGGTCCGGTGTGCGTTATGAGGGAGAAAGCGAGGCGTGGGCTCAATTGAAGACCGTGATTGAGGAGCAAGTGGCAAAGGCCACCACCGGTATCGAAGAAAGCGATCCGTTCGCAAGCAAGGACGCCGTACCCGTCCCGCCTGAGGACCGCGCTCCGGGGAAGCTTCGAGGCGCCGGCGCCCGCTCGCCGCTGTTTTGGAAGCTCATGCTCGTCGCGATGGCGCTCATCTGGGGCTATTCCTTCCTGACCATGAAGACTGTACTGGATACGGTTCCCACGTTCATGTTGCTCGCCTGTCGCTTCTTGCTGTCGGCAGTCATCATGTTCATCATCTTCCGCAAGCGCATCAAGGCGCACTTCAACCGTGAGTACCTTGGGTTCGGCGTGCTCATGGGTTGCGTGATCTGGTCGGCCTATGCCGCGCAGACGCTCGGCCTGGTCGACACCACCCCGGGCAAAAACGCGTTCCTCACCGGAACCTACTGCATCCTGGTGCCGTTCATCGCGCTCATCCTGTTCAAGGAGCGCGTCACCAAGTGGCATATCGCCTCTGCGCTGCTGTGCCTGGTGGGCGTGGGCTTTGTAGCGCTCGACAACTTCAGCATTCAGATGGGCGACCTCATGACGCTTGTGGGCGCCGTGTTCTTCGCCGTGGATATGGCGGTTGTGGGCCATATCGGCCGCACGCGCGACGTCAGCGTCCTGACCTCGTGGATGTTCCTGTTCGTGGGTCTGTTCTCGCTTGCGGCGACCGCCGCCTTCGAGCCCCGTGTCCCCGCCGAGCAGTGGACGCCCGAGATTATCGGCCAGCTCGTGTTCCTCGCCGTGGTGTGCACCACCATCGGTCTGCTGCTGCAGAATCAGGCGCTCTCGCACGTGCCGCCGGCGACTGGCTCGCTGCTGCTCTCGCTCGAAAGCCCCTCGGGTGTGCTGTTCTCCGTCCTCATGGCGGGCGAGGTGCTTACCGGCAAGCTGATCTTCGGTTTTGTGTTGATCTTCCTGTCGATCGTGCTGTCCGAGACGCACTTCAGCTTCCTGCGAAAGTGGTTCCCCAAGAAGTAGATGAGAAAAGGCGCCCGTCTCCGGGTGCCTTCTTTTGCGTTGCGCGAGGCCGAAGCGGCCGCGCGCAGTTATTTTACAGTCCTCGGACAAACTCCAGCAGCTCATCGACATGCTCGGGGCGGCAGGCCCAGCTCGTCACGAAGCGCAGCAGGATGCGGTCGCGGCCCGCGGGATCCACGGCGGGTGTGACTTCGGCGCCGCATGCCTCGACGATGCGGACGGCGTCGTCGGAGTCAAACCAGAAGAACTGCTGGTTGCCGTTGGTGTGCACGTGCGGCTCGAACCCTGCGTCCTCAAGGCCGTGGGCGAGCATGCAAGCGCATTCGTTCGCACTTGCAGCGTGGGCGAAATAGGGCAGCGACCCGTCTTCGCCGCGCGTGAATGCCGCGGTGTACTGCACGCCCATGAGGCGTCCCTTGGCGGTCATGTGGCCACCGCGCTTGGTGAGGTAGGGGATGCGGTCGATGGCACGCCGTCCGCGCTTGGAGCGCGGGCTCACCACGAGCGCCTCGCCAAAGAGCATGCCGGCTTTGGTGCCGCCCAGCGTGAACGCATCGGCGCGTGCGGCCAAGTGCTCGAGTGTGAGGTCGCCGCCGGGCGCGGCGAGTGCGCTGGCCATGCGCGCACCGTCGACATACACGGCAAGATCGAGCTTCTCGGCCACATCGCACAGTGCATCGAACTCGGCGCGTGTGTACACGTGGCCGAGCTCGGAGGTGTTGGAGAAGTAGAGCATGGCCGGGCGCGTGCAGTGGCAGCCGCCGGCAATCGAGGCGTGGTACACGCGCTCAACCTCGGCAGGGGTCAGTACGCCCAGGGCGTCGTTCGTGGCGAGGATGCGTCGGCCGCACGCCTCGATCGCGCCGGTCTCATGCGCGGTGGGGTGCGCATCGGCGGCGAGGATCGGGCCCTCGAAGTCCTCGGTGAAGGCGGAGATGCACACGGCGTTGGCGGCGGTGCCACCGGGAATGAACTGCACGAAGGCATCGGGCTGGCCGCATGCCGCGCGAATCAGGTCCGCGGCGTGCTCGCAGTGCGAATCAGTGCCGTACCCGGGTGCCTGTTCGTCGTTGGTGCGGATGAGCGCCTCGAGCATTTCTGGTGCGGCGCCCTCGGAGTAATCGTTGCGGAACTGGTGCATGTCCTGCCCCTTCATACGTGCGTGAGTTGAGCGTAAGACGGCGCGCGGGTCGCAGCGAGATTCGGCGACGCACTTTGCCAAAACGAAGTATAACGCGTGGAAAATGTCGGGGCACATCCGTATCTGCCCCTATAATGGAGAGATTGACGATGTACCGCCCGGCGGATGACGGGGGATATGCGAAGGAGACGCCACATGCAGGCACAGCGAGCAGAGGGCACCAAGGACCTCATCGGGCGCGATATGCGCGCTTGGCAGAAGATGCAGGGGGTCGCGGCCGAGGTGTTCGGGCCGTTTGGGTTCGAGCCCATCGAGACCCCGGCGATCGAGCAGCTCGACGTGTTCGTGCATGGCATCGGCCAGTCCACCGACGTGGTCCGCAAGGAGATGTTCCGCGTCTTTTCCGGCGCTAATTTCGAGCGCGTTCTCGCGGAGGGCACCGATGCGAAGCTCAAGGCCAAGCAGCGTCTTGCCCTGCGACCCGAGGGAACCGCGGGCGTTGTCCGCGCGGTGGTGGAGAACAACCTGGTACCGCAGGGCTCCGCTCCGTTCAAGGCGTGGTACGCCGAGGCGATGTTCCGCGGCGAGCGTCCCCAGAAGGGGCGTTTGCGCCAGTTCCACCAGGTCGGCATCGAGTGGCTGGGCGCGCCCGACCCCGCGGCCGACGCCGAGTGCATCATCATGCTCATGCGCTTCTACGAGCGTCTTGGATTCGACCTCTCCCAGCTTCGCCTGCTGATCAACTCCATGGGCGACCCGGCGTGCCGCCCCGCATATCGCGAGGCCGTGCGCCAGTTCATCCTCGACCATGAGGATGAGATGTGCGACGAGTGCCGCGAGCGCGCGGAGCTCAACCCGCTGCGCGCCTTCGACTGCAAGAACCCGCATTGCCACGAGATCATGCAGGGCGCCCCGCTCATGCCGGATTCCCTGTGCGACGAGTGCCGCGAGCACTATGCGAAGGTCAAACAGTACCTGGACGCGGCGGGTATCGCCTACGTCGAGGACCCAACGCTCGTCCGCGGCCTCGACTACTACACCCGCACCGTCTTCGAGGTCGAGGCCCCGGGTGCGGGCGTTGGCTCCATCGGCGGAGGCGGCCGTTACGACGGTCTGGTTGAGCTCGAGGGCGGCAAGCCTACGCCGGGCGTCGGCTTTGCGGTCGGCTTCGAGCGCGCCGTGCTCGCCCTTGAGGCATTCGGCAAGGAGATGGATTGCGACGCCGACCGCTGCGTGTTCGTCGCCAACGCCGGTGCCGACCTGAGGGACGAGGTTTTCGCGCTCGCGCTCGAGCTCCGTGGTCGCGGGGTCCGCACCGAGTGCGACTACCAGGGCAAGTCATTGAAGGCCCAGTTTAAACTCGCCGATAAGCTCAACGCCTCGCACATCGTGATCATCGGCGGCGACGAGTTGGCTGCCGGTAAGGTCAAGCTGCGCAACATGGCCACGCATGAGGAGAGCCTGATCGAGCGTGCCAGCGCCGCCGAGGTCATCGCGGGGCTGTAGCGCGAAAGTCGAATCGCATGGTTGCGGCGGGGCGAACGGCCCCGCCGTTTTTGGCGCGCGTGCGTCCGTCCGTTGGGACATCCGCGCCGTCTGCCGAATATTTGTTGAAAAGCGGGAGAGGAACTCTATCAGACTAAAGTAGGTGGTAGGTGATGCGTCGCCCGCATATAATAGTGCGGTCGCACGGAGCCCCTGGGAGTGGGAGCATCCGTGCCTACATCTAAGGAGGTAGCGTGGCAGAGAATACGTCTGCAGAGCAGCGGCTCGGAGACTTCATCACCGGTGACATGGTCGCCGACGTGATGTCCGGCCCCCGCCGCATCGACCTGACCGACCTGGCGGCCGCCGTCGAAGTCCTGTCCGATATCGACATCCCCGCCGAGCTCCGCGACAACCTCGCGCTGTTCCTGCGTCTCGAGCGCCGCGTCTTGCGTGAGTATGATGCGAAGGTGCTCGACGTCTTCGACGAGCTCATGATGAACGTGATCCGCGCCAACGCCGGCGACCCCGGCGCCGAGGCCGATGGCGAGGCCGTGGACGCGCAGGGCATGCCCGCGAGCGACACGCCCTCCGCACGCGCCTTCCGCGACGCCGTGGCGCTCATCGACGCCTTGCCCGTGGACCAGGCGCAGGTCATCGTCCGCGCGTTTACCGCGTTCTTCCACCTCGCCAACCTGTCCGAGGAGAACTATCGCGTGGCCCAGCTGCGCGAGCGTGAGCGCAATGTGTCCACCGAGGACGCGGTCGACCCCGCGAATGCCCTCACCGTGGCGTTCCACCAGCTCAACGAGGAGGTCGGCGGCGCCAAGGCCACCGAGCTGCTCTCCCGCCTGGAGTTCCACCCGGTCTTTACCGCGCATCCCACGGAGGCGCGCCGCAAGGCCGTCGAGGGCAAGATCCGCCGCATCGCCCGCCTGCTTGAGGAGCGCCCCTACATGGGCGGCTCCGACCTGGTGGAGAACGAGCGCCACATGCTGCAGGAGATCGACGCCCTCGTGCGCACGAGCCCCATCGCTCTCAAGAAGCCCACGCCCGTCGAGGAAGCCGACACCATCATCGACATCTTCGACAGCACGCTGTTCGACACCATTCCCGTGATTTACCGCCGCTTCGACGACTGGGTGCTGGGCGAGGTCGCGGGTACGGTTCCGCCCGTGTGCCCGGCGTTCTTCCATCCCGGCAGCTGGATCGGCTCAGACCGCGACGGCAACCCCAACGTCACCGCAAAGGTGAGCCGTCAGGTGGCGGCGAAGTACGCCACCCACATGATTTCCAAGCTCGCGGACAAGTGCCGTCGCGTGGGCCGTAACCTCACCCTCGAGGCCGCGTATACGCAGCCCTCGGATGAGCTACTCAACCTGTGGAGCCACCAGGTCGAGATGAGCGAGGTCCTCACCGAGCGCGCCCGCGAGATCTCCAACTCTGAGCCGCATCGTGCCGTGATGCTCGTGATGGCCGCCCGCCTGGACGCCACGGTGACGCGCAACGCCGACACCATGTACCGCACCGCCGAGGAGTTCCTCGAGGACCTGCGCGTGGTCCAGCGCTCGCTGGCCGCCGCGGGTGCCCGCCGCGCCGCGTACGGCCCGGTCCAGACCCTCATCTGGCAGGTCGAGACCTTCGGCTTCCACATGGTGGAAATGGAGTTCCGTCAGCACTCCGTGGTCCACAGCCGCGCGCTCGCCGACATCCGCGAGCACGGTATTCACGGCGAGCTCGCCCCCATGACGCGCGAGGTGCTCGACACGTTCCGTGCCATCGGGTCCATCCAGAAGCGCTTCGGCCAGAAGATGGCCCGTCGCTACATCATTTCGTTCACCAAGAGCGCGAGCCACGTGGCCGATGTCTATGAGCTCGCGAACCTGGCGTTCGCGCATGCCGAGGACGTCCCGACCCTCGACGTGATCCCGCTGTTCGAGCAGCTCGAGGACCTCGAGGGCTGCGTCGACGTGCTCGAGGAGATGCTCGCCATCCCCGCGGTGCAAAATCGCCTTGCCGAGTCCGGTCGTCGCATGGAGATCATGCTCGGCTACTCCGACTCCTCCAAGGACGCCGGCCCCACTACCGCCACGCTCGCCCTGCACTCCGCCGAGGAGCGCATTGTCGCGTGGGCCGAGAGGCACGATATCGACCTGGTGCTTATGCACGGCCGCGGTGGCGCCGTCGGCCGTGGCGGCGGTCCCGCCAACCGCGCGGTGCTCGCCCAGCCCGCTGGCTCGGTCAACTGCTTCTTCAAGGTCACGGAGCAGGGTGAGGTTATCTTCGCCCGCTATGGCAATCCTGCGCTGGCGCAGCGCCATGTGGAGTCCGTTGCCGCGGCGACCCTGCTCAACTCCGCGCCTTCCGTGGAGCGCACGAACACCGAGATGACCGCGCGCTATGCCGAGATGGCCGCCTCACTGAACGAGGCCAGCCACGAGCGCTACCTCGACTTGCTGAACACCGAGGAGTTCACGCCGTGGTTCTCCTGTGTGACGCCGCTCACCGAGGTCGGCCTGCTGCCCATCGGCAGCCGTCCGGCCAAGCGAGGCTTGGGCGCCAAGTCCCTCGACGACCTGCGCACGATCCCGTGGGTGTTTTCCTGGAGCCAGGCCCGCATCAACCTAGCCGCGTGGTACGGCCTGGGCACCGCCTGCGAGAAGCTGGGCGACCTGGAGCTTTTGCAGCGCGCCTACCGCGAGTGGCCGCTGTTCAACACGTTCATCGACAACATCGAGATGTCGATCGCAAAGACGGACAACCGCATCGCCAAGATGTATCTTGCGCTCGGCGATCGCGCCGACCTGGCCGACAAGGTCTTTGATGAGATGATGCTCACGCGTTCCTGGGTGCTGCGCATCGTGGGCGACGCGTGGCCGCTCGAGCATCGTCGCGTGCTCGGTCAGGCCGTGCGCGTGCGCAACCCGTTCGTGGACGCGCTGTCGCTCGCGCAGGTTCGCGCGCTGCGCGAGGTTCGCGCCAACCAGGACGAGCTGTCCGAGGAGGCCAAGGCCGAGTTCATGAGCTTGGTTCTGGAGACCGTCACCGGCGTCTCCGCCGGTCTGCAGAACACCGGGTAAGGTCTGCTGCCTTCGGCGTCCCCGCATCGCCCCGCTCGCCCCTGCAGGTCGCGTTTTGCCTGCGGGGGCGTTTTTTGCGAGGGGGCTTACGCGGTGAAATTCGGTGCACTTTGTAAACTTCGGAGCGCTTTCTGACCATTTTGAGACCTTCCAATGGTCGGGAAGTGCTCCGAGTTTTCAAAGGTGCACTGAAGTTGATGTGCGCCGGAGTTTCAGGATGGGCCGAGGGGGAGTGACGAGGGAAGGGAGGGGGATGGGTCGAGGATCCCGAGCCGTAGTCGAGCTCGAGCCGAGTTCGGGTTGCGAACCTGTTAAGACAACGTGAGCCAGACGCTCTTCTATGATAAAGTGCCCGGATTTCCGCTATCCTAGTGAGCTATCGCGCACAAAGGCTGCCTGCGGCGAGGGCGAGCCTCATCGCCGATTCCGGTAGCCAATATGCAAGTGCGCGATATGCCGAGCCGCGCTGTCTACGCGCCCCGGCAGTCTGTACACCAGCCGCCCGCTTACGGCACGGGGCGGCACAGATCACGAGGAGGGCTTATGGCCGAGACGCCTGCCACCAACCCCGCCAACATGCACTGCATGCATACCCACACCTGCGGTGAGCTTCGCGCCGCCAACATCGGCGAGGAGGTCACCCTCACCGGTTGGGTGAGCCGTCGCCGCGACCACGGCGGCCTGATCTTCTGCGACCTGCGTGACCGCGAGGGCATCACGCAGATCAACTTCGACCCCGAGCATTCCGATGGCGATGCCTTCAAAATCGCCGAGACCATGCGTCCCGAGTGGCCCATCTGCGTGCACGGCGTCGTGCGCTACCGTGGCGAGGACGCGGTGAACCCCAAGCTCGCAACCGGCGAGATCGAGGTCCTTGTCGACCACGCCACCGTGCTCAACCGCTCCAAGACCCCGCCGTTCCAGATCGAGGACGGCATCGAGACCGCCGAGGACACGCGCCTGCGCTATCGCTACCTGGACCTCCGCCGTCCCGAGATGGCCGCTCGCCTTCGCCTGCGCTCCGATTTCACCTTTGCCATTCGCTCCGCGCTGCACGACCGCGCCTTTACCGAGGTCGAGACGCCGGCCCTGTTCAAGTCCACGCCCGAAGGTGCGCGCGACTTCGTGGTGCCGAGCCGCCTGCAGCCCGGCAGCTTCTACGCCCTGCCGCAGTCCCCGCAGCTGCTCAAGCAGCTTCTCATGGTCGGCGGCGTCGAGCGCTACTACCAGGTTGCCAAGTGCTTCCGTGACGAGGATTTGCGCGCCGACCGCCAGCCCGAGTTCACCCAGGTCGACATCGAGATGAGCTTTGTCGAGCAGGACGACGTCATGGCCCAGCTCGAGGACGTGCTGTCCGACGCCTTCGCCCGCGTGGGCGTGGAGATGCCCACGCCGCTGCGTCGCCTGTCCTACTGGGACGCCATGGACACCTATGGCTCCGATAAGCCCGACACCCGTTACGGCATGGAGCTCGTCGACCTGACCGACGTTTTCGCCGAGTCCGCGTTCAAGGTGTTCGCAAGCGCTGCGACCACCGAGGGCCATGTGGTCAAGGCCATCAACGCCAAGGGCGCCGGCGCCTGGCCCCGCGCTCAGATCGATAAGCTCGCCAAGGTCGCCGCGACCTTCGGAGCCAAGGGCCTCGCCTGGATCGCTTTCCGTGAGGACGGCTCCGTGAACAGCCCGATCGTGAAGTTCTTCACCGACGAGGAAATGGCCGAACTGCGTCGTCGTTGCGACGTCGAGCCCGGTGACCTCGTCATGTTCGCCGCCGGTCCCCGATTGGAGGCCAACGGCATCCTCGGCGGTATGCGTTCGCACATGGCCGACGCGCTCAACGTTCCGCGCGAGGGCCACGAGTTCCTCTGGGTTGTGAACTTCCCGCTGTTCCATTGGGATGAGGAGGGTCAGCGCTACGAGGCCGAGCACCAGCCCTTCACCCTGCCGCATCTCGACGAGCTGCACCTGCTCGATGAGGATCCGCTCAAGATGGGTTCGTGCACCTACGACTTTGTCATGGATGGCTTCGAGGCCGGCGGTGGCGGCATGCGCATCCACGACGCCGAGCTCCAGCTCAAGATGCTCGAGTTCATGGGCTTTTCCGAGGAGCGCGCCCGCGCCCAGTTCGGCTTCCTCATGGAGGCCCTCGAGTTCGGCGCTCCGCCCATGGGCGGCTTCGCGCTCGGCCTCGACCGTGTGTGCATGCTTCTGGCCGGCACCGACTCCATCCGCGACGTCATGGCGTTCCCCAAGACGAGCAGCGGCAGCGACCTCATGTCCGCCGCGCCGTCCGAGGTGAGCGTGGCTCAGCTCAAGGAAGTCGGCCTGCGCCTGGAGTAAGTGGCTCCGCGAGGCACCCCAACAAGTGAAAACGTGGCGCCGTCCGCTTTGGCGGGCGGCGTTTTCTTATGCTGACCGGCTGTTTACCTGGACC
>OGDD01001836.1_pt1 | contig 14520 bp, 18 predicted proteins | sample 1570301 | NCBI WGS metagenome assembly OGDD01 (sample SAMEA2581971, study PRJEB24529) | metagenome | biome: Human gut stool | place: China | collected 2011 | reverse complement strand
ACCGCAATTTCACCGGAACGGTGTATAATTGCGCCCTTTATTCTAAAGGGTTTTGGACGTTGCCGCGTTCGTGAACGTCATGCACCATCTTTGCAAGAGCCAGCACGACTTCCGGTTGACGAAACGAGATTTTCAGCAGTTCCATCACCTGATCGTCTGTCAGTTCTCCCGGACAGACCAGAAAACTTTCCAGCATTCCGGCACGGGTACAAAGACGGTGCACACGCTCTCTCCGATTCAGCTCTGATATCTGGCGTTCAAGGATCTTCTCCCGGTGCTGACAAGAGCGCAGCTTCTGTTCTGCTTTGTCTTTTTCGTTGCGGAGGTAGGCAAGGTCGGTTTTCGGTTGGGTCATGGCATCACGCTCCTTTTCAGAAAATAAAAAGCCAAACAATCAGTATGGAGGCTGATCATTTGGCTGTGGAAACATATTTAATTTTCGCAGTTTAATCGAACTTTTACGGTAAAAGTTCCATTCTTCTTTTCGGCATAAAAATCGCCATCGCTTTCCCGTACCACACGTTTTACATTTTTCAGCCCATATCCATGGTGGCTGCCAACCCGAAGGCTGCGCGAGATATCACTGTATGGATTGTCAAGGCGGTAGAAAAGGCTTCGATACTGTTTGCGCAGCTGCAAATGGATCTTTCGTTGTTCTGGCGGCAAGCCACAACAAGCTTCAATTGCATTGTCGAATGTGTTTCCAATCAGGATGCTTAAAGATAACGGAGATATAGATAGAACTTCTGGAATCGTTACGTCCAGAGTTACTTTGATGCCGTTTTCTTCTGCTATATGTAAATACTGATTCAGCAGTGCGTCCACAACTGGATTTCCAATCGTAGAAATATTTTTGGAACGTTCAAAGGCATCCGTTGCATCTCGTACAATTTTGTGAAGTTCTTCGGAATTCCCGCGTTCCGCAACTGCCTGCATTGCCAGAATATATTTTTTGATGTCGTGCCAAAGGGCTCTTGTTTCTTCTTGCCGTTCCTTTAGCTGCTGATAATACTCCATCTGCAAGCGATATTGCTGCTCGTTAAATTCCGCTCTGAATTTTTCCTGCTCATTTTTTCGGAGAGCTTCTACATAGAAAACAATCAGGATATTCATTAAGAGGAGCACTACCATCAAGCCAATCAGGTAGTCTGGAAAATTTTCATCCGCTGCATGGTACTGTACCACATAACAAACTGCGATACTGGCAATTTGGATAGCGATGATCGGCAGCAGCCAAAGAATACGAAGAACATTTTCTTTTCGACTGAAAAAATGCGAGATTAGGATCAGCAATGGAATCTGAATCAGATTTGAGAACACCACATAAATCAATCTGGCCGATCCTGCTTGCATTAAGGCATCAGTATCAGAAACTTGTAGCCCAATAAGAAGCATCGCAAGAACTTCAACTACTGCTACAAGCGTGAAAAACGCAGCACTTGCAAAGATGGCTTGCCATATTTGTGCTTCATAAAACAAAATGGCCAGAAGAAAGCCTCCCAGCAGAAAGTAAATCGTTCGTGGCATCACCCAAGTTGGAAACAGACTTAAGAGACATTGCCCAACGATTAGAAGCGCAATATAAAGATAGAACCATCGTGAAGATAAATCTTTTTTCTGGAATAAACGGTCAACGAAAAGTACAAGCAGTGCGATGTTGGCAAAGCTCCCAGCAAATTCAACAAAATAATATATCATCTTCCCAAATAAGCGTTAAAGTTCTGATTGAACTCCTGACGCTTCCTCCGGCTGATTGGCAATTGATTTCCGCTGGACAGAACAACGGCCGTTCCAGTAGCATAGACAATATGCTCCATATTTACAAGATAGCTTTTATGGGGTGAAGCAAAACACCTTTTCGGCAACTGTTCTAAGGCTTCTGGAATCGTCATTCGCAGAGTGAGGTCTTGACCTTTACAATGAATCAAGACTTTATGCCCATGGCTTTCCAGATAATAAATGTCCGATGTTTCCAATGAGAGTGTGGCTCCTTCATATTCAACGGTAAAGTGTTTGGAATCCAATTCTTGAACGACTGCATCCATTGCAGCAGCAAAAAGCGATTCATCAAGTGGTTTCACTAAATACCGAAATGCAATGCCATACCCCTGCACAGCGTATTCATGCCGCTTTGTAACAAAGATCACCAACGGATGCTTTTCCATCTGTGTTAAGGTTTGCGCCATCTGGAATCCGTTTGAAGGCATTTCGATGTCAAGCAGCAGAAGATCGAAGGATTTCTTTTTTAGTTGCAAATCACTTAAAAGCACTGCACCGTCTGTGTAATTTTCAATGTCAAAGTCGCCATGGGCATCGTATCGCTTGACGCTTTGAACAATATCTTCAAGTTCTGACGGTTCATCATCACAGACTGCAATTCGATACCTCGTCATTTTGTCGTCCTCCACAAAGTAATGTTTCTGACACTATTATAAACTGTGCATTTGCGCCTGACAAGTGGTTTGACATACCACTTTTGCCACTATAACGACCAGTTTTGCCAAAGGTCTTGCTTTCGGAAAAATCTATGGTACATTGATATTGAAATTAGTATCAGTGTTTCTACAATTTCAGAACCGGAAAGGATAAGCATGAAGTTTTCACTATTGGAACTTTTACTGGTTATTTCGATAGCGGTAATCGTAGGAATCGTACTGGCAGTTCTTGTAAAGTATCTGATTCGCTATGCCATTAAGTTTTTACGCAAAAATTGAAAGGACACTGATTGCCAATGAAGAAAGCATACTATGGCCTCCTTACATTTGCAATCATGAGCTTGTCTTATGATTTGTATTATTGGAACATGAGAAGTGCTGTGGGTGTTCTAAGGGCAGAAGATAAGGCGCTTTGTTTATCAAGTGGAATTGTTTGTGTTCTTATGATAGCTTTTGTTATAATTAAAAGCATCAAAAATCGCAAATAGACTGACTTGAAAAACGGTATTGATAATGAAGAAAAATTTGTTAAGCATAGTGATTCTTGAATGGTTTGTGCTTCTGTGAGTGGTTATAATGATTATGGTTCATTTTTTTAGATTGACTGAATGATTTCAGGCTTGAGGTGAGCAAAGATGAAACACGATAAGTTGGTTTTTATAAGAATTATATGTTTGGTTGGAATTATAGGAGAAGTACTATTTCCAAATAGTACAGGCGGCATACTATTCGGCCTAATTCTTGCAATCACGAGCGTCATTTTCTTGCTGATGCTAAAAAATGAAATGGCTTTAGAAAAAAGCGACTGTGAGAATAATTATTCGATTTCTATAATGTGCATTAGTGTCGTTGTACTTTTACTCATCATCGTTGGATACATAATACTGAAAGATTTTCAAATTATTACGCTGTCGGATACGCAAGAATATTTCTTTTCTGAAATTCTAGTATTCTCTTTCATGGCTCTTTTTGGTAGCTGTGCTAATGCTCTTCCTTTTAATAAATATGTTGGATTACGTTTGCCGTGGACTTTAGTAGATTACCAAACATGGCGATATGCTCATAAACTTTTACATGAACTGACTTTTCCTGCTATCCTTTTTAGCATTGTTATTCTCAAGATGTTTCCCAATAAATCAAAAACACTTATGATTTGGTCAGTACTGTTATATCTTGGAGTACCATCTTTTTTCTCTTACCTTTACTATAAAAAGAAACACCAGTAAAATATACAATATGACCATAAAACAGAAAATTGATTACCGTATTAGGAGGATTTTATATGATGGGACTGTTTTTGATGATTATTCAGCCGCTTTTTACATTTTAGGAACTCTCGCATTTGCAAAGTATCTTTGGAAAAGTGAGTAGACCTTTGAACGTTATTCGACTGACGGACGAAATAAACTCGCTAAGTATCTAGGAAACATTGATTTTACGGAGTCACTAATTATCAACTGCGTGATTTGAAGAAGAGGCCGCTTTATGAAAATCACACGAGATGAAATGTTTTTTTCAAAAGATCTTATTCATACACTGGCGTATGTCGGAATGTTTGCGGCGGCAATTATATCGGTTGGAGCGTGTAAGTCTGGAATTTGGGTGGCTGCGATATTAGCATGGATTGTAGCAGGTATAATTATCGGATTGGCGACTATTTCTGACTATAAAAAGGCAGAACTCTTGAAAAATGGAACAAGAATCACCGGAAAGGTTACCGCAACAAAACGAGTGCATATAAAATTTCATTTGAGTACCTACCACCTTGCCGATGAAGATGTAATCTATCCATATGTGGTGCATTATCAGTATAAAGTTAAAGGTGAGACCTATAATGGCAAGTCGCAGTGGTTTTGGTTCAATCCATGTATTCCGAAAGGAACGCCAATAAAAATTCTAGTGGACCCAAAGAATCCGACCCGAAGTACAGTTCTCAACCCGGAAAATCAAGGTTGCGAAAAAGCATCGAAAGGGAAAAATTATGAGTAAATTTATAGGAGTGTTGTTGTTAGTTGCTCTTGCAGTACGGTTGGTGGTACTTTTCTTTTTTAAGCAGAATATTGTTCTGAATGAAATATCGTTGGTACTGTTTATAGCCGTTTTCGTGGTTGCCGTTATTGTGATGCTGGTAAAGTGGTGGAAATGGAGAACTAAATAATTTATATCATTGTGTTGTAGGGCTGTTTTATTTATTATCGTTATAAAGGGGCACTATATGGAAAATACTGATATTCCCCAATTTCATACTTATCGAGGAGAAATCGAATTTGAAGGGACGCTAATACAGGCTGATATTTTTATTGACAATAAAATGCTTGAAGACAAAAACAGTTTTTTAATAAGTTTTTTATGCAAGTCTAATACGATATATAAAATGGTTTGCAGAAATGTTTTAAAAAAGGAAGGATATTACATAAATCTAAAATTCAATGGTGTAAAATTGAAAACCCGTGTCCTTTCAGTGTCACAAAGCTTTATTGATAGTAACTCGGAAACATATAGAATCGGCCTTATGTGTTCTAATGATTTGAGCATCTAAATCAAAAGACAGTCGATGGTACGGTTCGGAGTGAAGCATCAACAAACCAACAGCCCTCTATTTGCGAGGACTGCAAGTAGAGGGCTGTTGGTTTGTTTGAAATATTTTAATTAAAGGTCAATCTTCTAACCTGCCATGGTCACAGCCGAGCGAGAGATAATGCTCAATCTCACCACCCAGTACAAGCTGAGCATACTCCAAGGGCTTGTTGTAGAGCAGCCAATCCAGTTCTGCTCGCTGCGCAGGGGTGTTGCCGTATTCGTCCTCTATGGCGATGCAGTCGATGGAAAGGACGGTTTCATCCTCAAATCGGGCTTCCACCCGGTTGGTGTCCATGTTGTAGCGACAGGAAAGCGCTTTTTGAGAGTGATTATGGTCGAAATACTGATTTCGTTTCATTTGAATTGCTCCTTAAATGATTTTTGGATTTGATTTTCAACGAGATGAGGTCTCTTTTTCCTTTTTCTTAAGTCACCCAACCGCACTGTCCTGCATCCGTAGCGCAGATCACGTTGTCCACATCCGGGTGGTGCATGAGCTTTTGCAGGATGCCGAATTGCTTTTTGGTGGACGCAGACACAAGATACTGCCACCTTTCCGGCAGAATGGGCAAATCTGTGATACTCCACTTGACGTATTTGGCATCGTAGATGTTGGGCGGTGCCAGTTCCACCAAGTGCCCCACGCACCAGCTTACCAGATAACCGTTGCCCTCAAGGTAGCCGTCCTGACGGTTGGTGGCACCGAGGACTTTAGCGTAAGCCATGGCAACGGACGGCTTTTCCGCTACGATCAATTTTGCGATAAGAATCCCTCCATTCTGTTTCGGATTGCAATATGTAGGGCGGCAAAACGCCGCCTTAAAATCAGATGGGTTCGGTATCTTCTTCGCCGGCCTCCTCCGGCTCATCCTCAGTGGGAATTTCAAAATCGCCCTTGTCCTCGGTGTAGTTAGCATCCGGGTCAAGGGCTTCTTTTTCGGCCTGCTTTTTCTGCTTCTGCTTTGCGAAAGCGTAGAAAATGCCGCCTGCCGCCAGCGCAATCAGCACGACTACGCCCAGAAAGCCGGATGCGATCTTTGTGACCTTGTTTTCCTTGGGCTGTTCCTCGCCGGATGCTGCCGCTTCTTCGGCGGCTTTTTTCGCTTCTTCCTCGGCTTTCAGCCTGTCCTGTTCCGCCTGCGCCGCTGCTTCTTTTTCAGCGGTGTAGGCATCGGCGGCATCCTCTTCCATCAGTGTCAAAAGGTCCGCTTCGTCCACCAGATTCATAAAGTGGACGGTCTGCTGCCCTTTGGCGTTGCGGTCTATCACCAGATAGAAAGTCGCACCCGACTTCGACACCAGCGTGATAAACTGCTGACCGCTGCCATCAGAATAGTTGGTGTGGTAGTCGTCCACCAGCGTCAGGTTGCCCTCCGGGGTCAGGGCACCGGTTTCCTCATCGGTCACGGTGACTACATCTTCTTCATCGGTGGTAGAAGTCAGGACAGGCTGCTCCACTTCCTCCACAGGCTCACCGCCATAGGCAAAAGCAGGAGCAGCCATGCCAGCGCACAGTGCCACCGACAGCACCAGCGCACAAACCTTATTCATCATCTTCATTATCAGAATCCTCCTTGTTGAATGTTGCACCAACTGCGGACAGCGCAGCCGGGTTCGGGGTAGTGTTTGCAGACTGCCGCAGCAGCGCAGCCAGCTGTTCCGGCGTGACCTTTGCCGTCCGAACCATCTCGTTCACTTCGGCGGCTTCCGCTTCCTGAATCCGCCGCTCAAGACTTTCGATGCGGTTGTTGATCTTGATGCGCCGTTCCTTCTCTTTTTCCAGAGAAGCGCGCAGCTTATCGAGTTTTTCGCTCATTTCTTCCTCCAATCATTTTGAGAGTCGCCCAAAACCGGACAGATATTTCTGCCAGTAGGACGAATGAATATCGGCATACTTTATGGGGTCTCCAGCGCTGACCATCATGCCGTTGCCAAGGTAGATGCCCACATGACTTTTTCCGGGGGTATCATACGTTCCCTCGAAGAAAACAAGATCACCGGGCTTTGCTTCGGCTTCGGAAATGTGCTGGCTTTTCTGCCAAAGACCGTTGGCTGTGGTGCGCCCTACATCATAGCCGTTCTGGTTGTACACCCAACAGACATAACCTGAACAGTCGAAGCCGGTTTCCGGGGTGGAGCCGCCCCACACATAGGGTGTGCCCACATACTTTTGGGCTTCCTTGTAGATGGCGGCAAATTCCTCGTCCGTCAGGGCTTCTGCCGGAACCTGATAGTCGATGCCCGGTGTGCCGGAGCCATCGGAGCCACCGGGCGGCAGACCGCCGTTAAACAGGTAAGGTCTGCCACCCAAGGTATCTTGAAAAATTTCGTACCGTTTCCATTGGTCGTTGTTCAGTTCCTCCCGGATAACGACCTCCAGCCCTTTATTCACCAGCTTTGTGTGAAAAATTCGATACTCATAGGGGACTTGCACGGTGTAGGGGATGCCAGTAAAAATGTCGATCATCACTACCGTGCGGTACCGGGTCTGGACTTCCACCCATGTGGTCAGCTTGTATTGCTTGGCAAACGTCTCCTTGAGTTTTGCCTGCACCTCGCTGCGGGTGTAGTCGTCATAGAGCGTGGTCAGGAACGAAGTCAACTGCCACGGGTCGTGCTCAATAGCATCCAGATGGTATCGGTATTCGTCATAGCCGGGGTGGTCGGTGGGGGTACGCTTGATCTTTTTATCCAGTTCCTTTTCCAGCTTCTTGTAGTCGGTTTCGGCTCCCCGGATGTCCCGGTCCTCTGCGGTGTAAATGGTCTGCCCGGATACCTGCGTGGTGCCGGAAAACAGAATGGAACAGGACGAAAACGCTGACATGACCAGCATCAGGAGCAAAAGAAAAACGCCCACGATCAAAAGAACGTGCGCGTTGCTCTTTGCAAAATTGGCAATGCCGTTGACTGCGGTGCTGACCACCGATCTTCCTTTGTCGATGACCTGCTCCATGCCGGACTTCGCAGCAGTGGTGCCATTGGATACCGCCTTGCCGCCTGCGGTCTGCGCCGCTGTGCCCGAATGGGCGGCGGCATAGTAGCTCTGCCGGATGTCCTGTTTCTGCCGCCATCGGGAGAGCCAGTTGGAGCCGCCCTCGCCGGTGCAGGATGCGCCTGCATCTTGTGCCGCAGTCGGCTTCTGCGGGGAAGATTTTGCGGTTTTGGCACCCTTCTTGCCCTGCATCTTGGCTTTCTTTTTCAGTTTTCTGGCGTATCTGCTCTTGGAAATATCGTGGGCAGTCTCAGCGGCTTTTTCGCCCTCGCTTAAAGCCTGCATGCCCACATTATCGTCCTCGTACTGGTCAATCTCCCGATGCACCGCAGACCGGGCGGCAGCGGCGGCATACATAGCACGTTTCTGCTGCTTTGTCATGCGGGATGCTTCATCCGGGGTAATCTCGGCCTTACCGAAACGCAAGTGCTGTGCCTTTTCTGCTGCCTTGTCTGCATCCTGTTTCAGTTTCTGCTTTTGGGGCACCGACTGCTCCACTTTGGACTTTTTCGGAGGGGAGCGTGTAGCCGTGCGCTCCTTTTCCTCCTCGAATTTCAGCTTCGGCTGTTTCTCACTCATGCTTTTGCGCCTCCGCAACTTCGGAAAGGCGGGTCGTAAGGATGCGGTAGAGTTCAAGGTCTTTCGGGAAGTGATCGACGAACGGCAAAATGACGTTGCCGAAGAACAGCAGCCCTTCGCCCTCGCCGGAATGGGTCACATAGGAAAGCTGGTGGGGCGAAATGTTCAGCTGCTTTGCCAAGATCTGTCGGTCTCCGTTGGCCTGATTGAGCATATAAACGAAGTCCGAATTCTCAAAAATATTTGATACTTCGGGGCTTGCCAACAGGTCTTTGACGTTCTGCGTTAGGGCTGTCGGGATGCCGCCCCACTTACGGAAACGCTTCCAAATCTCCACAGAATAAGCGGCAGTCTGCTCTTCCTTCAAGAGCAAATGGAACTCGTCTGCATAGTACCGGGTGGATTTTCCGGCACTGCGGTTGGCGGTCACACGCCCCCACACGGCATCCTGCACGATAAGCATACCGAGTTTCTTCAACTGCTTGCCAAGCTGCTTGATGTCAAAACAGACAATGCGGTTATTGATATCCACGTTGGTGTGGTGGTTAAAAATGTTCAAACTGCCCTTGACGTAGATTTCCAGCGCAGCCGCCACATGGCGGGCCTCCGGTTCATCTTGCGTCAGCAGGGCGTTGTACAGATCTTCCAACAGCGGCATATTTTCCGGGGTGGGATTCTCGAAATACTTGCGATAGATCACATGGACGCAGCGGTCAATGACCGTCTTTTCCACTGGCTGCAAGCCCTCCTTGCCGCCCACCACCAGTTCGCACAGGGACAGTACAAAGTCGGCTTTCAAAGCCAGCGGGTTGTCCTCCTCCGAGTAGTTGCTGTTGATGTCCATCGGGTTGATATACTGGGTGCTGGCAGGGCTGATGTGGATGACCTGCCCATGCAGACGCTCCACCAGCGGAGCGTACTCTGCTTCCGGGTCGCAGATGATAATATCATCGTCTGTCACGAGGAATGCATTGCAAATTTCACGCTTTGCGCTGAACGACTTGCCGGAGCCGGGGGTGCCCAGAATCAGACCGTTGGGGTTCTTCAGCTTTTTGCGGTCAACCATAATCAGATTGTTGGACAAAGCATTCAAGCCATAATACAAGCTTTCTTTGCCGTTGTCGAACAGTTCCTGTGTGGTAAACGGCACAAAAATCGCCGTGCTGCTGGTGGTCAGACCACGCTGGATCTCAATCTGACAGTCTGCCAGTGGCAGGCTGCTCATCAGCCCCTGCTCCTGCTGAAAATCAAGGCGGCATAATTCGCAGTTGTGCTTCTGCGCAATGCTGACCGCCTGAAACACGTTGGTTTCCAGTTCCTGTTCGGTCTTTCCGGTGTTCAACACCAGAAAAGTGACAAGGAACATCCGCTCATTCTGGCTCTGAAGCTCCTTCAAAAGTGCCTTGGCATCCCTGCCGTAAGTCGCCAAATCAGACGGCAGCACGTCCATGTCGTATCCGGCGCGGATAGCTTTTTTCTGCTCCTCGATCTTGCTGCGGTCGAGTTCGGTGATGGTGTGTTTGATGGTTTTGATGGCCTTGTTCTGGTCAACGGACTGGATGTGCATGGTAACGATCTGGCTGGAATCCATGTCCAGAAAATCCTTCAGCAACTGGTCGCTCAGGTCAGAAGCCGTGATATTCAGAAAGCTGACCGCTCCGAAGATGCCGCCCATCTGAAAGGTGCGGCTGTTCTTAAACGCCAGCGCAGTGGGGGCAATGGCATCCTTTACGGACAGACCACTGGGCACAAGGTCTTTCCAGTTGAAGTGGAACTTGTTGGCTCCATCCATGTTCAGCATCCCGTGCATCAGCCGCAGACGCTCCGTACCGTCCAACGGCTTTGCCAGAACGCCCAACCTGTGAAAGTTGTTCATCAGGTCGTTCTGGATGTGCTCCAACCGAGGTTTGACCTGCGCCATGCTGTCGCCCTCGATGCCGTAGGTCAGAAACTTCGTTTTCGTCAGGCCGTTGTTTCCCTTGGAAAGCTGCTGCCGCAACATCTGGCTGTACTCGGCTCGCACATCATCAAAGCCATCCTGCTGGTACGGGATGCGGATGGACTTCTCGAAGTCTGCCGAATCGGTGGCGGTATTCACGAAAGACAGTTCAAAGTGGATAGAGCTGTCGAAAAAGTTGAGAAAAGAGCACCATTCCTCAAAGATGGCGGTCTTGTCCTCCTGCTGCGCCAACTGATAGTTGATATCCTGATACTGGATGGTGCGGGTGTAGTAGCCGGGACGGACACGGCAGGTGCCGTCCTCAAACATCCGCTGGAACGGAATGCTCTCCTGTGCCGTGCGGGGCACTGTGGGCTTGGGCGGCTTTTTGCCGTCTTTATTCTTTTTCAGAAACGGAATCATGGGTGTCATCTCCCTTCATAAGCAGTGCATAGTAATTGCGGGTCTGGTACGGACGCACCTTCGGACGAATAAAACGCGCCTGAAGGTAGTACCGCAGGATCTTTTCGGCGGGCTGACCGTTCTTCTGGTACATGGCCAGAAAAAACATGGGCAGCATCACCGACATCATGCCGAGGGTAGCACCGGAATTGCCAGCGGTGTCCCGCAGAACAAAGAACAGCGGCACGCCTACGACTGCCGCTGCACCAAAACAGACGAGCTGCCGGGCGGTCAGGTTGAAGGCTACTTTGGACTTCACCTTGCTGAAATCGCGCGGCACGGAAATATAAGCTGCCAAAATTTCACCTCCGAATCAATGGGCACCCAGCAGAGTTTTGGCGACAGAGCTGGTCTTGAACAGCGAGAAGCAGAGCAGCACGGTATACCCCACGATGCTCCAGATCGAGTTGATGGCATCCCCGGATATTGCAACATTCTGGAGCAGAACAGCGTAGATCGCCACGCAGATCAGGATCAGGAAACCTTGAAATCCCAGCGCGAACAGAGAACGAAGATAGTTCTGTCCAACATGGGATTGCTCATGGTTGCCCCATGTTGCCATGGGCACCGGAGCCAGACTGACCATCATGTAGATCTCAATCATTCTTCCGTAGACGATGACGAAAATCACGATGGACAGGATGCGCATGGTGATACCGATGAAGAAGGACTGCAAGAACAGCCCGAACAGGGGTCCTACGTCCATCTGCATCATGCTGGATTGCAGCATCGACAAGCCGATATCGTTGACCCTTGTGTTGCCGCTGATGATGCCGCTGGAATTTGCCACCACCTGCTGCGTCACGTCGAACACCGCCATGATGATATCGAAAGTGTTGGAAATCATCCAGACCGAAATGGCAGTTTTGAAGATCCATTTCATCAGCAGCGCAGGCTCAAATTGTGCCATGTTGTTGTGCTGTGTGATCATCTCGATCAACTCATAACAGGCGATGAAGGTCAGAATCACGCCTGCAATGGGAAGCACTACGTTCCGGGACAACGCCTCGATCATAGCGAAAACGCGCGGTTCAAAATTGGATGGTTTGGTGCCGACCTGCTGTGCGATGTTGCCCACTTGGGTGTTGACGTCATCAAACAAGCCGGAGAGATTGGACATGATCGCCGCTGTCAGCAGTGACTTGATCCAATCGGAGATTGCTTTGAGAACAGTTTCCACTCAGCGCCACCACCCATCAAGAAAAATGGTTGATAAGGGTCTTGAGCAGGTTGAGCAGAAAAATAAGGTGAGTCAGAATCTGCATAATAGCACCATCCTTTCAAAATAAAGGTGAATATTCGATTTGCAATGCGTTTCCTCTTTATAATAAGAATCCGTTTGCCACGGAGGGGCTGGAAATGCTTGCAAGTAAATATGTACGGGGCGGCAAACGCCGCCCGGAAAAGATCAGCCGAACAGACCGCTCAGCAGGGGGATCAGGGTGATACCGATGAGGGCAACGCCGCCGCCAGCCATCAGCTGTTTTATCCCCAATTAGGTGTAAAACTCTGCTCGATGGCGGGCGGCGGCGTACAAAAAATCTATATGGTGTTTTTAAGAGAACCGTCCCGGCGGGACAGGTCAGGCAGTGACCTGTTCCACCTCCGGGATGGGTTTGAGATTAAAATGAATTTCGATAGAAATGTGTCTTGTTTTATCTTCGTCAATGCGCTCATGCACGACGATTTCTTTGATTAAGCGGTTGAGGGTGGCTGCGTCCAGCTCTGTGATGTTGGCGTATTCCTGAATGGCTTCCACCCATTGTTTTGCGTCATTGGCAAGCTGGACTTCATCGGACAGCCGCTTTCTGCCCTCGGACACTTTTGTTTTAAGCTCCGTCTGCTCGGTCTGTGTCTTTTCCAGCATGGTGTTGAAATTCTGCTCACTGATACGCCCTGCAATCATATCCTCATAAAGCCGCATTACCATTTTGTCCAGAACCTCAATCCGTTCCTCGTCCCTTGTAAGGGAGCGTTCCATTGCTTCCCGCTGTTCCCGCTGCTCGGCTTCACAGGTATTGGTCAGGCGGTCAGCAACCGCTTTCCCGTCCATCAGGGCAGCTCTGGCACATTCCCGGATTTTCCGCAGCACATGGCTGTAAAGGGTGTCATAATCAATCCGGTGCTGGGTGCAGTGGTTCTTTCCAAAGGCATTGTAGGTCTTGCAGGAGTAAATCTGCTGGGGATGTTTTGCGTTTGTGTAGCGTATCGTCAGCGACTTCCCACACTCGCCGCATTTTATCAGTCCGGCAAACAGGCTGATTTCATTGGTCTGCCCCGGACGCTGGCGGGATTTCAGCTTGTTCTGCACAATGTCAAAGCTCATGCGGTCAATCAGCGGTTCATGCTGTCCCTCCACCACAATCCAGTCCTCCGGCTTCTTTTCCCCAATCGTGCCGATTTTGAAACGGTAGTCCTTTTTCTGGGAAGCAATCGCCCCGGTGTAGACGGGATTCATCAAAAGGTCTTTGATAACGGAGAAGTCCCACATATACCGCCCGTTTTCCGGGTCTTTCTTTTCCCATTTGGTGCGGGTATTGCGAAGCCCCCGTTCCCGGTTCCACCATGTGGGGCAGGGGATTTTTTCTTCCTCCAGCCGTCTGCGGATATAGTTCGGACCATGACCGTTTAGGGCATATCCGAAAATCAGCCGCACAATCGGGGCGGTTTCCTCGTCAATGAGCAGATGGTTTTTGTCCTCCGGGTCTTTCCGATACCCAAACGGGGCAAGACACCCGGTAAACTGTCCTTTCTGCGCTTTCAGAAGATAAGAGGAATGGACTTTCTTGGAAATATCCTTGCTGTACATCTCGTTCAGGATATTCTTGAACGGGGCGATGTCGTTGTTATCCCGCAGGGTGTCGATACCGTCATTCATGGCGATATAGCGGACACCGTTTCTTGGGAAAAAGTCCTCAATCAAATGCCCGGTTTGCAGATAGTTACGCCCCAGTCGGCTGAGGTCTTTCGTGATGACAAGGTTGATTTGCCTGCGCTCAATGGCTCTCAACATTCTCTGTAAATCAGGACGCTCCATATTAAGACCTGTGAAGCCATCGTCCTGATAGACTGCCACAACCTCCCATCCCTGCTTTTCGCAGTATTTTTCCAGCATATCACGCTGGTTTGCGATACTGGCACTTTCGCCTTGCAGGTCATCGTCCTTTGACAGCCTGCAATAGACCGCCGCACGATAGCCCCCGGCAAGTGCCGAACCGATTGTTCTGTATTCCATTTCGTTCATCATAGCCATTTACCCACACAATCCAGACGGTATCTGGCTCTTTTGAACCTCATCTTCATTATAGCCTATATCTTTCTTTTTAGCAAGATATTCTTTTGCATTTGTCTTTCCGTATTTCTGGGAAATCAGGCTGACGAACACATCAGTGGCGTCAAGCTCCCCGTCAAATACAGTGGTCACATGAATCTCTGTTTTGTTTTTTGCCATAGGCAGTTATCCTCCATACATGAAAATAGCCAGACAGAGGGTGTCGGCAACGAAGTCCGGCAACGGGCTTCAAAAGACCTTG
>OGDD01001815.1_pt1 | contig 14724 bp, 12 predicted proteins | sample 1570301 | NCBI WGS metagenome assembly OGDD01 (sample SAMEA2581971, study PRJEB24529) | metagenome | biome: Human gut stool | place: China | collected 2011 | reverse complement strand
CTCTCGGCTCTTTTTTATATAAATTTGTAATTTACACCATTATATGGACTTTATCCATATACATACATTTATCATCAAAAAAGACCTACGAAAAGAGCTTATACATCTCTTTTCGTAGGTCTATGCCATATCAACCAGCAGAATAAACTTCTAAAAAGCCTACTAAAACTAGATTTATTGGTAGATTAGTAGGCTTTTGGTTAATTAAATCCGTCACTTCACCAGCATACCAAGCATGCGGTTAGTCAATTACATCTTAAATCTGTAACCAACTCCCCATATAGTCTCAATATACTGAGGCTTGCTTGTATCAAGCTCAATCTTCTCTCTGATTTTCTTGATGTGGACAGTTACAGTTGCGATGTCACCGATTGAATCCATATCCCAGATTTCCTTGAAAAGTTCTTCCTTAGTGAAGACATGGTTAGGATTCTCTGCAAGGAACGTAAGAAGGTCGAATTCCTTCGTTGTAAATGGCTTCTCCTCACCATTAACAAATACTCTTCTTGCTGTCTTATCAATCTTTATTCCTCTGATTTCAATAATATTGTTATTGTTCTTAGAATTACTTACAAGTCTGTCATATCTTGCAAGATGTGCCTTTACTCTTGCAACAAGCTCACTAGGGCTGAATGGCTTGGTCATGTAATCATCCGCACCAACTCCAAGTCCTCTTATCTTATCAATATCTTCCTTCTTGGCAGATACCATGATAATAGGAATATCCTTAACTTCTCTTACCTGCTTGCATATCTCGAAACCATCAGTTCCGGGAAGCATGATATCAAGGATACACATATCAATATCCTCATGCAGTGCAGCCGCAAGGCCACTTGTTCCATCATTACATACCTCAACCTCATATCCGTTAAGTTCAAGGTAATCCTTCTCAATATCTGCAATACTCTCTTCATCTTCTACAATTAATATCTTGCTCATAGCCAGTCCCCTTTCGTGTAGTTTCATTATGCATTCTCAGGATTCTCTTCATCCTTTGCTTTAAGCAGATTAAGATGCATGGTCGTGCCTTCGCCCTCTACACTCTCTGCCCATATTTTTCCTTTGTGGTCCTCAACAATCTTCTTAACAATTGCAAGGCCTATACCACTTCCACCATGCTTGCTGTTTCTTGATTCATCAGTTCTATAGAAACGCTCAAATATTCTCTCAACATCTTTAGCTGCAATGCCAATACCGTTATCTGAGAATATTGCATGAATGTAGTCGCCTTCATCGTACAGGTCAATCTTAATCTTTCCCTGTCGTCCCTCAGCCATATACTTAACCGAGTTACTTATAATATTATTAACAACCCTCTTTAGCTGCTCCGGATCAACATTCATATATGCCGGCTCAGTAAGATGGTCATTATATTCCAGTTCAATCTGGCTTGCCTCAAGCTCAGTGCCTATCTCTTCACAACAGTCTCCAAAATAGTCACTTACATTACATCTGACAAATGTATATGGAACCCTGTTAGTATCAAGCCTTGAATATATAGTAAGCTCATCAATCAGCTTGTCCATATCATTAACCTTGTTAGCAATAGTCTGGATATACTTAGCCTGCTTTTCAGGCGTGTTGGCAATTCCGTCACGCAAGCCTTCCACATATCCTTTAATAGCCGTAAGCGGTGTCTTTAAGTCATGTGAAATATTTCTGATAAGCTCCTTTTCCTCGGCATCAGACTTAATCTTATCCTCCGCACTCTGCTTAAGTACGACTCTCATCTCCTCAAAATCCCGACATACATCTCCGATTTCATTATTAGATACCTTTGGCATCTCGAAATCCATATTACCTTCTTTAATATTATCAGTTGCAAGCTTCAGCTTATTAAGTGGCTTAACAATAGAACTGTATATCCACAGAGTAAGTCCAAGACTTGTAATAATTAACACCATAATTATAACAAATATAACCTGCATTATAAATGTCTTAACCTGTGGAAGAATCTGTTTCAATGAAGTAACAATTGACACGCTGTAAAAATTATCTTCTGAATCCTTAAAATTAAGCTGTTTTATAAGACTCTGGTACTCTCCACCCTTGTAAGTTCCAACATCAGAAACATTCTCTTCATCAGCAGAATAATCAGGAAGAATCTTTACAATTTCGCTGTCTGGTGCTTCTGTTGAATTATATATAATAATTCCATTCCTTCTTACAACAAGACAGGACATCTTAGATGACAGCTCTCCTGATAATTCATCAAGATATTCCTTATTAGTAAACTGCTCCGGCGAAGTATCAACCTCCGTCTTCATATCCTTATATATGCTGTCAGTAATCTTTCCAAAAAGTATTATAGGTGAATATACGCCAACGAGAATTGCCCCATCATCTACATTATATGTTCTCTCAATGCTTTCCTTCTGTACACAATACAGACCTCCCAGAGCAAGACCACTCAGCAGCACAGGAAGTATAACCATAATACAGAAAGAAATATACAACTTATTCTTTAGCTTCATAATTAACCCCTTTTCCTCTCAATACTACCATATACAGGGATATTTGTAACATTACAAATGTATTAATTTTATTAAATATAAATTAAAACAGCTGTAACGGAATATCCGCTACAGCCTGCAATTAACCTATCTTGAGCCTGAACTTCTGAAGTTCTCTCTCAGAATCAACTCGTTTAATAATTCCACCAAGGTTAGTAATCTTTCCTTCAAAATCCTCATAACCTCTCTGGATATACTCAATATCATCAATCTCTGATATTCCATCTGCTGCGAGCGCAGCAATAACAAGTGCCGCACCAGCTCTTAAATCCGGAGCATTAAGCTGCACACCACAAAAACTTTTAACACCTTCAATATAGGCTGTGTTACCCTCAACCTTAATCTTGGCACCCATTCTTCCAAGCTCATCTACATATTTGAATCTGTTCTCAAATATGCTCTCAGTTACCATACTTGAACCTTCAGCAAGTGCAAGTACAACTGAAATCTGAGGCTGCATATCCGTTGGAAATCCAGGATATGGCAAAGTCTTAACATTAGTACTCCTAAGTGTACAGCCCTCTGCTATAACTCTTAAGCTGTCATCACCTTCCTCAATCCTGCATCCCATCTCAATTAACTTTGCAGATATTGATTCCATATGCTTAGGAATAATATCCTGAATAACAACATCACCATGTGTAGCTGCTGCTGCCATCATAAATGTTCCGGCCTCAATCTGATCCGGAATAATAGAATAAGTACATCCGTGAAGTCTCTTAACGCCTTTGATACGGATTACATCAGTTCCTGCACCTTTAATGTTAGCACCCATAGAATTAAGAAAATTTGCTACATCAACTATATGCGGTTCCTTAGCCGCATTTTCCAGAATAGTGTCTCCCTCTGCCATACATGAAGCCATCATAAGATTAATTGTTGCACCAACTGTTACAACATCAAAATAAACATGAGCTCCTGTAAGCTTCTCTGCCTTTGCATGTACAACTCCACAATCTATATCAACATCCGCACCAAGTGCCTTAAAGCCCTTGATATGCTGGTCAATTGGACGGCTTCCGATATTGCATCCTCCTGGGAGTGCAACATGAGCCTCATTGTACTTACCAAGTAAAGCACCTAACAGATAGTAAGATGCTCTTATTTTTCTTATATAATCATATTCTACATTGGTATCACAGATTGAACCACCATTTATCTGAACGGAATTGTTATAAACATACTTAACCTTAGCACCAATTCCTTCTATAGCCTGAAGTAAAACTCTTGTGTCTCTAACATTAGGTACATTTTCAATTGTTACAGTATCATCTGTCATAATTGCTGCCGCAAGAATACCTAAAGCCGCATTCTTTGCACCACCAATGGAAACTTTTCCTCTGAGTGGCACTCCACCCTTGACAACATATTGTTCCATATAGCACCTCTAAACATAATAGTCACATCTTATAAAGTATATCACAGAACTTCGATTTGTAAAGATTTTCCCTGAAAATACATTTATAAAAATATGGCAATTTCACCCTTATTTTATTATATGCATTTAAAATACATTTATTTACATAATAAAGGCTGTCCTTAACAGGGCAGCCTATTTAATACTTATTAATTCTTATTAACGTAATTGAGCGGATTCACTACAGTTCCTCCAACCCATATTTCAAAATGAAGATGTGGGCCTGTACTATAGCCTGTATTACCTGATGCTGCAATAGCCTGTCCCTGAGAAACACTCTGACCAACGCTTACTTTCACTGAACTTAAGTGACCATATCTTGTCATAGTGCCATTACTATGTGTAATATCAACACAATATCCGTAATCGCCATACCATCCGGCTCTGGTAACCGTTCCTGCAGCGGCGGCTGTAACTGTTGTACCCTGCGTAACATACCAGTCAACACCCTTGTGGAAACTTCCCCATCTGTAACCAAATTCGGATGATAAGGTTCCTCCTGATATTGGTCTTAAATATGTTGGAGGTGTTAGCGTTCCGACTGCAATAGTCTTCGGAACGGATTCTTTAATAATAGTCTCCTTAACATATGTTCTGCCTGTTTCGTTACCATTAGTGTAGGTAACTTCTGCTATAACAGATCTGTGACCAACGGTTCCTTCAGAAATAACTGTATTAGTTCCTCTGTAATTAGTGTTGTCATCCTCATAATCAGGCTCTGCTTCATAATCTTCTTCATAAGTCATCTGATAAGTTGTAAGAACAGATATCTCTGATTTAGGAACTGTAACAACAATTGAATCCCCCGGTGCAATTACACTGTCCTCTGTAAGATTAGAATTAAGCTCAAGAAGCTGTGACATTGTAAGTCCATTATTCTGTGCAATAACCGATAATGTATCACCAGCTTCAACTGTATATACTGTCTTTTCTTCGTGTTCTTTAGTAATGCTCTCATAAGCGTCATTTACTGATGTTACAGTTGCATTATCCGTAGGAACTTCCACAACAACTACATCAACATCGAATCCAATTCCAATAAGACCATCTCCATTAGCTACTGTCTCTCCGTCCTGTGAAATTGCTGTACCACTAATTGCAGAGGATACAATCTCTGCTGCTGTAGTTTCCGTAGCCTTTTCATTCACACTTATTCCATAAGTACCTGTCGCTGCATCAACCGTATCAAGTGATACTGTAAAAGCATTATTGGGATCATATTTGGCAATAAGCTTCTCAAATAAAGAAACAACTGCATCCTTTGATTCCAATGTTACAACAAAATCACCAAGTCTTACTGTATAATTCATATGGAAATCAACATCCATAACATTATCAAACATGTAACTATATATTGCACCAGACAACTCGTCCACACTCATTCTCTGTGCAACTGCTTTATTCTCTTTGGCAATCTCTATATCAGGATCCATGTACACGATTTCTTCATACTGTGCACTAAGTTCCTGCCTTGCTGATGCCAGTGCAACAATAACCTCTTCTTCCGTATTAGCTGCTCCAACCTTGATTCCGTTAATTGTAATACTGTAATAATTAGCTTCCGTCTTTAATAACTTCTTTGATAAAAATGGAATAGCAATAATACATACAAAACAGGCAACCGTCATTGTCTTAATGAGTGTTATTCTCATTCGTCTGCCATATCTTGACAAGCGTTCCATAATGTCCTCCAAATATTATATTAATATATAGTCATCTTCTTGTAATATCTTTGTAACAATTTCGTAACATTTATACTAACATATGATATTTGGTTTGTAAACCCTATTTTTTCTTTCTGGAAGATTTTGTCTTAGACGGCTTCTGCACAGAATATCCGAACTTACCTATGAAATCACCAAGTCCATAATATCTTCCATGCGAATATGCGATAAGGTCTGCGTCTGACAAATGCAGTGTTCCCTTCTCGTCTAACAGGCTTTCATCTACATTTACAGCCATAACCTCTGCTATAAACATATCGTGGCTTCCAAGCTCTAACACCTGCTTTACCTTACATTCGATATTGACAGGACTTTCTGCAATTGCCGGAGCTTCAATCTTAACTGAGGGTACTGCTGTAAGATGCATATCTGCAAATTTGTCAACGTCCCTGCCAGATTTTACTCCACAATAATCTGTGGCTCTCGCAAGCTTTCTTGTTGTAAGATTAATAACGAATTCTCCCGTTTCCTTAATAATGTCATGGCTGTAGCGTTCTTTTCTTACAGATATTGAAACCATCGCCGGATCAGAGCATACAGTTCCTGCCCATGCAACCGTAATAATATTAGGCTTCTCTCCTTTTCTTGCACAGCTTACCATAACAGCAGGCACAGGATAGAGCATATTGCCAGCCCTCCATGTCTGCTTCTTAGCTTTCTCGTTCTTCTTTATCTTCTCACTCATGCGTTAAGTGCCTCCTTAACATGATGGTATCCTTCCAGTATAATAGCCGCATGGTCTGCTGCCAGCCCATCGCCGTTAACAACCTTATATGTGCGGTTCTTAAGGATACCTTTTCTATAGGTAATTTCCACTCTTGCACAGATATTAATATTCTTATCTGCATTGGACAGCCTGCACAGCCATTCTTCCTTAACAAGTGACTTATCCTCTGTCTTATTAATCAGCTCATCTGATATATCAAACCATCCAGCTTCTCTTGCATCATCACCTGCCTGTGCCTTCTGGCTGCCTTCATCTATCAATGCAACAAATGCTGTTGTAATAATCCTTGTTCTTGGGTCACGGTCATAATCGCCATATGATTTAAGCTGTTCTGCCTCAATATCATGCAGACCGGTTTCCTCCTGAAGCTCTCTTAAAGCCGCATCGTAGAGATTCTCTTTAAACTCAACAAAGCCTCCCGGACACGCCCACAATCCAATACATGGATGATTGCCTCTCTTTATAAGCAGAATCCTCTTAACCTGTGAATCTTTCTTTGTAAATACAAGCGTATCCACCGTGTTGCATGGGTTCTGATATTTATCAGGGTCGTATTTGTCAAGGAAAACAGCCAGACTATCACCAGCTTTATTAAGTTCTCCCGTTCCCACAAAACATTTATTCTGCTCTTCACTTAAATATTTCATCGTTTCTCTCCCTTACCTGCACCAAACCATTTAATTCTTGTATCCTTTGCTCCACAGAACTTCCTGTGTATGAAATCATCCAGCACCTCATTAAAGCTGCAGAATTTATCTACAAGTACAATAACAAATGTTTCTTTATATTTAGGTGGTGTAACTGTCAATGGAAACATATGCTTTGCAATCATGTCTCCCTCTTTTTCTGTTATATCAAAATACTTTCCTGCATTCTTAAGTGCCTTTGTAGGATGCTCAAAACCATGAAGTCTCTCACCCTTCCCAGGCGAATACTTGTGCCAGTCGTACAGAAACAGGTCATGTAAAAGTCCTGCCTTAGCTCCTGCCTTCTCATCAAGATGTAATTTCTTGCACACAAGATAATTATAATAAGAAACATGTACGCTGTGCCCGAAAAGGCTTGTACGTCCATGATGCGAATATTTCTTCATACTCTGTATCACATCATCTGAAAACAGCTTATTCATCCTGTTCCTATATTCCCTGCCAGACTCATTCTGCTTAATGTGTCCTAACTTATATCTATTACATATTCTGTCTATCGCATTAGAATATTCATCTTTCTTAATTCTCGCCTTGTATACCGGTCTAATGCTTCTTCCTTTGTAAGAATTAATCTTAACTGACATATTAATCTCCATTCCTGCCCATAAACATAATCTCGTACATGCGGCATTAAAATCACCTTGAAAATTATATCATAAAAGCCTGTACATTTGCATAAATATAATTATTAATATATTCAACATTTAAGTTGTATGATTATAGAAATTGTGCTAAACTATGCCTATAATCACTTGCATTTTTTATGCAGAAATATGATTCGGAGGAGAATATAATATGGATGGTAATGTTATAGTTGGACAGTCAGGAGGACCTACTTCTGTTATCAACTCAAGTCTTGCTGGGGTATATAAGACAGCCATAGACAGAGGAGCTAAGAAAGTTTATGGTATGCTCCACGGTATTAAGGGACTTCTTGATGGTCAGTATGTTGACCTTTCAGAGAAGATTAACTCTACAATGGATATCGATTTATTAAAGAGAACACCTTCATCTTATCTTGGTTCATGCAGGTACAAGCTCCCTGAGATAAGCGAAGACAGAGAAACATTTGATAAGATTTTCAAGATTCTTGATGATCTTGATATCAAATATTTCTTCTACATTGGTGGTAACGATTCAATGGATACTATCAAGAAGTTATCTGATTATGCAATTGTTACCGGAAGTGACATTAAGTTTATGGGTGTTCCTAAGACTATTGATAATGACTTAGCTGTTACAGACCACACACCTGGATTTGGTTCAGCTGCCAAGTTTATTGCAGCTACTATGAAAGAAATCATCAGAGATGGTCTTGTATATGATTATCCTACAGTTACTATTGTAGAGATTATGGGACGTAACGCCGGATGGCTTACAGCCGCTGCTGCTCTTGCAAAGAGTGATGACTGTGAAGGTGTAGACCTTATCTACCTTCCAGAAAAAGTATTTGATATCGACCATTTCATGGCAAGAGTTAAAGAAATTGCAGCTAAAGGCCGTTCAATGGTTATCGCTGTTTCAGAAGGTATTAAGGTTGCTGACGGAAGATATGTATTCGAGCTTTCAGAGCATGTAGAGTTCGTAGATGCATTTGGTCACAAGCAGCTTGCTGGTTCAGCTAAATTCCTTGCTAACAAGATTGGTGCTGAACTTGGCATCAAGACTCGTGCTATCGAGCTTTCAACACTTCAGCGTTGTGCAGCTCATATGACAAGCCGTACAGATATCACAGAAGCATACAACGTTGGTGGTGCTGCTGTTAAGGCTGCATTTGAAGGCGAGACAGGTAAGGTTGTCGTTCTTAAGAGAGTTTCTGATGACCCATATATGTGCATCACAGAGACTAACGATGTTCACCAGATTGCTAACATCGAGAAGAAAGTTCCTCTTGAGTGGATTACAGATGATGACTTCGTAACAGACGACCTCATCCACTACATCAGACCACTTATCCAGGCTGAGCTTTCACCAATCATGGTAGACGGTCTTCCAAGACATCTTAATATTAATTCATAATAATATTATTACATAACAAAAAGCAGGTAGGGAATTTCCTAACCTGCTTTTTTGTTTCTGTCTCTACGCTGATATGCTCTTACCAGTATACAACTGATAATATCTGCCCTTCTCTTCCATGAGCTGGTCGTGTGTTCCACGCTCGATAATTCTTCCCTGTTCCATAACCATAATACAGTCTGCATTGCGGACTGTAGAAAGTCTGTGTGCAATAACAAATGATGTTCTTCCTGACATAAGCGCATCCATACCCTTCTGGACAAGTCGCTCTGTTCTTGTATCAATAGATGAAGTAGCTTCATCAAGAATAAGTACAGGTGGGTCTGCTACCGCTGCTCTTGCAATTGCAAGAAGCTGTCTCTGTCCCTGGCTTAAATTAGCACCTCCGCCATGAAGCACAGTGTTATAGCCATCAGGAAGTCTCTTGATGAATCCGTCAGCATTGGCAAGTCTTGCTGCTGCGATGCATTCCTCATCACTCGCCTCAAGTCTTCCGTATCTGATATTATCCATGATTGTACCCGTAAATAGGTTAGTATCCTGAAGAACGATACCAAGGCTTCGTCTTAAATCATTTTTCTTAATATTGTTGATGTTAATTCCATCATATCTGATCTTACCATCCTGAATATCATAGAACCTGTTGATAAGATTAGTAATTGTAGTTTTTCCTGCTCCGGTACTTCCGACAAATGCAATCTTCTGTCCCGGTGTAGCATACATTTTAATATCGTGAAGCACCATCTTGTCCGAATTATAGCCAAAGTCAACTCCGTCAAATGTTACATCACCGGCAAGTCTTGTGTACTCTGCACTGTTACCATCCTTTGCAGGCTTCTTCCAAGCCCACATCTCAGTATTTTCTTTAGTCTCAATAAGCTCATTGTTCTTATTGTATCTTACATTTACAAGCTCAACGAAACCTTCGTCAACCTCCGGCTTCTCGTCACATAACTCAAATACTCTTCCGGCACCAGCCATCGCCATGACGATACTGCTCACCTGCTGGCTTATCTGGGTTACAGGCTGTGTGAAGCTCTTATTTAAACTTAAGAAAGCAACAAGTGTACCAATAGTAAGTCCTGAAAAATCACTCAGAGCAAGAATACCACCAACTATTGCACATAATACATAGCTGATATTACCTATATTACCATTAACAGGCATTGTGATATTAGCAACCTTGTTCGCATTGTTTGCACTCTCACGAAGCCTGTTGTTAATCTCCTTAAACTGCTCAATACTTTTATCCTCGTGGCAGAACACCTTGACAACCTTCTGTCCTTCCATCATTTCCTCGATATAAGCATTAACCTTACCGATATCCTTCTGCTGCTCAACGAAATATTTTCCGGAAAGTGCACTCAGCTTAGAAGTTACATAAAGCATAATAACAACCATCACAACCGATACGATTGTAAGCGGAATATCAAGCACAATCATACTTACAAATGTAGATACAAGTGTAATGCATGAATTGATAACCTGAGGTATACTCTGACTTATAAGCTGTCTTAATGTGTCAATATCGTTAGTATATACTGACATGATATCGCCGTGTGCATGAGTATCAAAATACTTAATAGGAAGTGACTCCATATTAGTAAACAGCTCTAATCTCAACTTCTTTAAAGTCCCCTGACCAACATTTACCATAATTCTGTTGTAGCAATATGAACATAATACACCGACCATAAGAACTGCAGCGAGCTTGATAAGTGCGCCTGCAAGCGGTGCATAATCATGTACTGCTGACTGTGTCAGCGGAATAATATAACTGTCAATAAGCTTCTGGATAAACAGCGTTGCTATCAGTGTTGTAAGCGCTGAAACAAGAATACACACAAGCACTGCTATACACGAAAACTTGTAATTCTTTAAAATATATCCAAGCAGCCTCTTCATAAGAGGAAGTGGATTTTCTTTATTCTTTTTATTCTTCATATCAATATTCTTATCCATATGCTGCCTCCTATTCTCCTGCCTCGTCAAAATCACCGCCGCCCTGTGTCTGGACCTCGTAGATTTCGCGGTAAACCTTATTGTTCTCAACAAGATTTTCATGAGTATCAAAACCACTCACACAGCCATTCTCAAGCACCAATATTCTGTCTGCGTCCTGAATACTTGAAATTCTCTGTGATACGATAATCTTGGTAGTTCCTGGTATCTTTGTTGCAAATGCTTTCTTAATCTTAGCGTCTGTGGCTGTATCAACAGCACTTGTTGAATCATCAAGAATAAGAACCTTCGGGTGCTTAAGCAGCGCTCTTGCGATACAGAGTCTCTGTCTCTGACCACCGGAAACATTGCTTCCACCCTGCTCAATCCATGTATTGTATTTATCAGGCATTCTCTCAATGAATTCATCTGCACAGGCCTGACGGCAGGCTTCTATGCAATCCTCCTCAGACGCATTTTCATCGCCCCATCTCAAATTATCAAGAATAGTTCCTGAGAAAAGCACATTTTTCTGAAGAACAACTGAAACCTCATTACGAAGGGTTTCAAGGTCATAGTCTCTTACATCAATTCCGCCTACACATACGGAACCGTCCTTAACATCATACAGACGGCTTATCAGATTAACGAAGCTTGATTTACCACAACCAGTTCCGCCGATAATACCGATTGTCTCACCCGCATTTATATGGATATCTATATCTTCAAGGGCATCCTTGTCGCTGTCCTTCTTGTATGTGAAGTTCACATGGTTGAAATCAATTCTTCCATCAGGTACTTCCATCACCGGATTCTCAGGATTAGTTATATCTGCCTTCTCGTTAAGAACCTCAGCAATTCGTCTTGCACTCGCTGCACTCATTGATACCATAACAAATATCATAGAAAGCATCATAAGTGCCATCATCATGCTCATTACATAGCTGAACATTGATGTCAGATTACCCGTTGTCATAGTTCCATCTGTAATAAAATGTGCCGCAAACCACGAAAGCGCAATAATACTTCCATATATAACAAACATCATAATAGGATTGTTGAAAGCAAGCCATGATTCTGCCTTAACAAATATCTTATAAAGATTCTCGGCAGCCTTACTGAATTTCTTATTCTCATGGTCTTCTCTTACAAATGCTTTGACAACTCTGATTCCTGTGATATTCTCCTGGACACTTGCATTTAAATCATCATATTTAGCAAAACCTTCTGTGAATATTGGAGTCACCTTATATATAATAAAGAAAAGTACAAACCCAAGAAAAATAAGCGCACCTAAGAATATAAGACTTAATGTAGGATTGATAACAAAACACATAACCATACTACATATCATCATAAGTGGTGCTCTTACTGCAATTCTTAAAATCATCTGATATGCATTCTGCACATTTGTAACATCAGTAGTCATACGGGTAATAAGACCTGCTGTGCTGTATTTGTCTATATTAGAGAATGCGAAGTTCTGGATATTCGAATAGATTCCCTCTCTTAAGTTACATGCAAATCCGGTAGAGGCCAAAGCCGCATATTTTCCTGCCTGAATTCCAGCAAACAGACTTATAAATACAAGCACAAGCATAAGTCCTCCATACATTAACACCTTGCTCATGTCTCCCGCCTGAATACCCTTATCGATAATACTTGCCGTAACAAACGGAATAAGTATCTCCATAAGAACTTCAACAATTATATATATTGGCGTCTTTATCGAGACTCTTTTATACTCACCAATATATGCCGATAAAGTTTTTAACATTTCTTACACTTCCTTTCACAGTTATTCACATCATCGTATACTTTTTGTAACAGACGGTGTAATTCTTCTTTTTCATCAGCAGAAAGCGCTGAAAGAAACCATTTTTCTTTGTCATGCATTGCCTTGCCTGCATGAACGCACATGGCTCTGCCCTTGTCTGTTATTCTCACATGCTTGACTCTCTTATCTGAAGGGTCATAGAAGCTTTCTATCATCCCCTTCTTTTCAAGCCTTGCTGCTGTTCCCGCTATTGTCGCCTGGGCTACGCCAAAGTGCTTCTCTAGCTCCTTAAGCGTAATACATTCATCTTTAGTTTCATTAATTATCATAAGCATCTTAACCTGTGAAGATGTCATGTCATCTGCTCTTAACTCCTCATTGGCACATCTTCCAAGAATATCATTAAGACGCTTTATAAGTTCTCCACAATGGAGTGACTCTCGCTGCATATCTGCTCCCTTCGTAACAAAACGACATACGAACCTGCCATTCTTTTAATAAAAATCTTAAGTAGCTTTGATATATTACAAAAATGACAGCACGCTGTCAATAGCGTGCTGTCATTTTTATTTTTATTTAATATTTTATGTTATCTGTAATAAGCAGGCTTCAGATGAACCGGCACCCCATCTGAATACTCCGCAATATTAGTTCCCTGAATAAGTGGTCTTACATACTTAATATACTCATCAGAAATATCTGTTCCATCTGCGGTTATCCACTCTGCTGGGAACTTCTTTTCCTTATTGCATATATCGTTCACATCTGCAAGTCCGTAATTAATCTCATATCCGTTAGTATCATCTCTTACAAACGTAATCATTTTTCCAGTTTCACCGTCAAGAGCTGCTACAACCGCTGCCTTTCCTGCTTTTTCGGCTTCATCAATATCTGTTGCTGAAGCAAGAAGTGATGAGCATCTCTGTGGAAGATTAAGCTCAATACTTCTGCATTTGATTCCAAATTCTGCTTTCACATAATTTTCAAGATACTTTCCACAGCCTGTAAGCATCTTATGTCCAAAACCATCAACCGATGCTGCATCTGCATATTCACATATGAATCTGCCGTCTTTGTCCGCAATTCCTTCTGATACGCACACAACAACTGCAGTTTCCTGTTCAAGTGCCGCCTTAAGTGACTTCTTGAATTCTTCCATATCAAATGCATGCTCTGGCATATATATAAGATAAGGATTTCTGCTATACTCTGTTCTAGCAAGTACTGATGCCGCTGTAACCCAGCCTGCATGCCTTCCCATAAGTTCAACAATTGTCACAGACGGATGTGCATAACATGTTGCGTCAAGTATAATTTCTCTTAATGTTGAAGCAACATATTTTGCTGTTGAGCCGTATCCTGGAGTATGATCTGTCATAACAAGATCATTATCAATTGTCTTAGGTACACCTATAAATCTTATGTCCGATTTCTTCAATAATGCCACTCTTGATAATTTTGACACTGTATCCATTGAATCATTGCCACCAATATAGAACACATATCCAATGTTCATCTGTGCAAATGCATCAAACAATTTATCATACACCTTATCTCCTAAATCTTCTGGAAGCATATACCTGCAGCTTCCAAGAAAAGAAGCCGGTGTTATCTTTAATCTGTCAATCGGCTCATTATCTGCCACTTCAGAAAGATTAATAAAATTGCCTGCCAGAAATCCCTCAATTCCATGCACCATGCCGTACACAGTGCCAATCTTTTCCTTATTTCTAAGTCCTTCCTCAATCACTCCATATAATGATGAATTAATAACCGCTGTCGGTCCGCCTGACTGACCTACCAGAATATTCTTTAACATACTCATGCCTCCTACATTATTGCTGTTGCTGTTGCTGTTGCTGTTGCTGTTGCTGTTGCTGTTGCTGTTGCTGTTGCTGT
>OGDD01001808.1_pt1 | contig 14798 bp, 8 predicted proteins | sample 1570301 | NCBI WGS metagenome assembly OGDD01 (sample SAMEA2581971, study PRJEB24529) | metagenome | biome: Human gut stool | place: China | collected 2011 | reverse complement strand
TACTGCCGGATATATTTTCTTCGGTAAAAAACCAAGCCATAATATTTATTACCTCTTTTGTTTTAAGAATTGCATAGGACACGCTCCCTTTTAATATACCAAAAAATAAAAACAATTGCAATATTCATATTGCGGTGTTAAAATATGGATAGAAAATTTATCGGAGATGATTATAAATGATAACTCTGACAGATATAGATGTGATTAAGCTTTTGAGAAAAAACAACCTCAACGCCGATACGCTTCAGGAAAATGTTGTTGCAAAGCTCCGTGAAAAGGGTGTAAGGCTTGCAACCGCAGAAAGCTGTACAGGCGGTCTTTTAAGCGAAAGAATTACCGCAGTCAGCGGCGCAAGCGATGTGTTTGATTTTGGCGTATGCACATATGCCAATGAAATGAAGCATAAGGTTCTCGGCGTTTCAAACGAAACGCTGTCTGTGCTTGGCGCAGTTTCGGCTGAAACGGCAATGCAGATGGCAGAGGGTGCAAGGAAAATTTCGGGCGCGGATTTAGCCGTAAGCACAACGGGAATTGCAGGGCCTACGGGCGGAACTCCCGAAAAGCCTGTCGGTCTTGTTTTTTGCGGAATCAGCACAAAAGACAAAAGTTATGCCGTAAAGCTTATGCTCGGCGGCAGTATAAACAAGACAAATTCGAGAAGCTATATAAGAAAACTAACTTCTGACGCAGTTTTTCTTACTATTTTGAGTATATTGCAATAACTTGTCATTGTTAAAAAAATAACTTGTAAAAATGAAGATTATGTGATAGAATTATCTTGATACTGTGGGTTCAGGGGCGAATTGCGCCCGAAACCACAGATTTAAAAATTTAATATTCCGTCAGAATGGAGTTGATTTTTATGGCTAGAAGCGCAGGTGTTCTCCTTTCAATTACTTCGCTTCCATCCCCCTACGGTATCGGCACCATCGGCAAAGAGGCTCGCAAGTTTGCTGACTATCTGAAAAAATCAGGTCAGAAGATTTGGCAGATTCTCCCCGTTGGACCGACAAGCTACGGTGATTCACCGTATCAGTCCTTTTCAACCTATGCAGGCAACCCTTACCTCATTGACCTTGACACTCTTTGTGAAGAAGGTCTTTTGACTAAGGAAGAAATTATGAGCTACGACTGGGGCTCAAACGATGCCGAGGTTGATTATGAGAAAATTTACAACAGCCGCTTTGAAGTTTTGAGAATTGCTTACAATAACTTCAAAAAAGGCGACCAGAAGGCGTTTTCATCCTTCAAGCGCAAAAACAGTGCATGGCTCAAAAACTACGCCCTTTATATGGCGGTTAAAAAGAGCTTTGACATGGTTTCCTGGACAGAATGGCCGGATGAGGAAATCAAAATGCGTGATGAGGCTGCCGTGAAGCGTTATGAACGCAAGCTCAAGGATGATGTTGATTTCTGGAAATTTGTACAGTTTAAATTTTATGAGCAGTGGGAATCCTTCCGTGCGTATGTAAATGGTCTTGGCATCAAGATTTTGGGCGATATGCCGATCTATGTTGCCATGGACAGTGCAGACACATGGGCTAACCCCGAGCTATTTCAGCTTTATGACGACGGTGATCCTATTGCAGTTGCAGGCTGCCCGCCGGATTACTTCTCGGCAACAGGTCAGCTCTGGGGCAATCCTCTCTACGATTGGGATTACCTTGAGGCTACCGACTATGAGTGGTGGTTTGAGCGTATCAAAGCTGCATCAAAGCTTTATGACATCACCCGTATTGACCATTTCAGAGCTTTTGCAAGCTACTATTCAATTCCTTATCCTGCCGAAAACGCAATCAACGGTGAATGGGTTGAAGGTCCGCGCATTAAGTTCTTTGAGATGATGGAAGAGGCGCTCGGCAAGATTGATATTGTTGCTGAAGACCTCGGAACACTCACCCCCGATGTAACAGAGCTTATGGAGCAGACAGGCTATCCGGGAATGAAGGATCTTGAATTTGCTTTCGACAGCGGTGAAGAGAACGACTATCTTCCCCATAAATACACCGAAAACTGTGTTGTTTACACAGGCACCCACGATAACGATACTGTTATGGGCTGGCTTGAAACAGCTAAACCCGAAGACATTAGCTATGCAAGAAGTTACTGTCAGATGCCTGATGACGAACCGTTCAACTGGGGACTCATCCGTGTTGCTTATGAAAGCAAGGCAGATACAGCAATCGTACCTATGCAGGACATTCTCGGCCTTGGCAAGGAGGCAAGAATGAATATTCCGTCAACACTCGGCGGAAACTGGGTATGGAGACTCGATGGCGCAGCTCTTACTGATGAGCTTGCAGATAAATTAAAAACTATGTCTGAAAAAAGCGGACGACTGGAGGACTAAACAAATGGGTAATATTATGGAAAAGCTTGAACTCACAGCTCAGTCTATGTACTGCAAAAAGATTGAAGAGCTCACACCCGCTGAGCTTCACTACTCACTCGGCAAAGCAGTAATGGGCGAAATCGCAGGCAACTGGGAAGCAAGCAAGATTAAACATGACAGCGAACGCAGAGCTTACTATTTCTCTGCAGAATTCCTCATGGGCAGAATGATGTACAACAACCTCTACTGCCTCGGCATTCTTGAAGATGTTACAAAGCTCCTCAAAAAGAAGGGCATTGACATCAATGTATTTGAGGATATCGACGATGCTGCTCTCGGTAACGGCGGTCTCGGCAGACTTGCCGCTTGTTTCCTCGACAGTGCTGCTACACAGGAAGTACCGCTTGACGGCTACGGAATCCGTTACAAGTACGGTCTTTTCAAGCAGCTTATCGAAAACGGTTATCAGGTTGAAACAGCTGATAACTGGCAGAGATTTGAAGATCCGTGGTGCAACCGTGTTGAGGATGAGGCTGTTACAGTATCATTCAAGGGCCAGACAGTTAAGGCTGTTCCTTACGATATGGCTGTTATCGGCTGTAAGACAACAAACATCAACACACTTCGTCTTTGGCAGGCTGAGGCAATAAACGATTTTGATTTTACTGCTTTCAACAACACAGAGTACAACAATGCCGTTCAGGAAAAGAACGATGCCGAAAACATCACAAAGGTTCTTTATCCTAACGATAACAAGTATGAGGGCAAGGTTCTCAGACTTAAACAGCAGTATTTCTTCTGTTCTGCATCACTTCAGGACATTATGCGCCGTTATAAGAAGAAGCATGGCAATGATTTCAGCTTCTTTGCCAAGGAAAACACAATTCAGCTTAACGATACACATCCCGTATCTTGTGTTCCCGAGCTTGTAAGACTTCTTATGAACGAAGGCTTCAACTTTGACGATGCTTTTGAAATTGCAAGAAAGACATTTAACTATACAAACCACACAGTTCTCGGCGAGGCTCTCGAGAAGTGGCCTGCTGACCTTATGACACAGGTTATTCCTGAGATTTATCACATTATCTGCCTTATCGCCAACAAGTGCCAGGAAGAGCTTACTGCTAAGGGCGTGCATGAGGATACAAAGGCTAAGATGCGCATTATCGACGGTAATGTTGTTCATATGGCAAGACTTGCAACATACGCATCAACATATGTAAACGGTGTTGCCGAGCTTCACACAGAAATTCTCAAGGCTGATGTACTCAAAGAGTGGTATCAGGTATATCCCGAGAGATTCCAGAACAAGACAAACGGTATCACACAGCGCCGTTGGCTCGGTCTTTGCAACCCTGAGCTTTCTGCTCTTATCACAGAAAAGGTTGGCTCAGATGCATGGCTTACAGACCTTTCACTTCTTGAAAAGCTCAATGACAGCATTGACACAAGAACAATCACAAAGTTCAACAACATCAAGAAGAAGAAGAAACAGCAGCTCGCAGACTACATCAAGAAGATGGACGGCTACGATGTAAATCCCGATTCAATCTATGATATTCAGGTTAAGAGACTTCACGAGTACAAGAGACAGCTCCTCAACGCTTTCTCAATCATGACAATCTACTTCAGATTGAAGGATAAGAAGCTTAAGAACTGGACTCCTACAACATTTATCTTCGGCGCAAAGGCTGCTCCGGGTTATGCAAGAGCAAAGGCAATCATTAAGTACATCAACGAGATTGCTAAGCTTGTAAACAACGATCCCGAAACAAAGGATCTCCTTCAGGTTTACTTCATTTCTAACTACAATGTATCTTACGCTGAGAAGATTGTTGTTGCTGCTGACCTTTCTGAGCAGACATCAACAGCAGGTCTTGAGGCATCGGGTACAGGTAACATGAAGTTCATGCTCAACGGTGCTCCTACACTCGGTACACTTGACGGCGCTAATGTTGAAATCGCTGAGTGCGCAGGTATTGAGAACGAGTACATCTTCGGCGCAAAGGTTGAGGATATCGAGAGAATGAAGAAGGAAGGCTACCATCCAAAGGCTCTTTATGACGCTAATCCTGAAATCAAGAGAGTTGTTGATACTCTTATCGACGGCACATTTGATGACGGCGGCGCTCAGGGCGAGGGCAGCTTTAAGGAGCTTCATGATTCACTCCTCAAGGATTCTTCATGGCAGAAGGCTGATAACTACTTCCTCATCTATGATCTTCCCGATTATGTTGATACAAAGATCAGAGCTAACACAGAGTATGCCAACCGCAAGGAATTTGGTAAGAAGTGCCTTATCAACATTGCAAATGCAGGTAAGTTCTCATCTGACCGTACAATCCTCCAGTATGCTAAGGAAATCTGGCACACATCTTACAAGAAGTAATTTGTTAAAAGGTTTTACTTTAAATATTTGTGCGTAAAAGCATTCAAGCCTCCCGAGATATCGGGAGGCTTTTTTGAACTTTTAAAATTTATTTCTTTCCTTGCTTACTCAAAAATTACATCAAATGGTGTAATTATTACATAGATATAAAAATACGCTCTAGATGATTGATTTTATGTAATAATTGTTGTATAATTCCAAATATAGGGGATATACATAAACCTGAGAATGTATAAGGAGGAAATGGAATGAAAAGAATATTAAGTATGTGTTTATCTATTGTTATGGTTTTTTCTATGCTGACTGTTGTCGCACCTTTGACAGCAAGTGCGTGGGGAGAACCGGAACAGACTTGTGGTAATTATACATACATAGTTAAAAACAACGAGGCTTATCTTACAGGTTATAAAGGCTCAGCAACAAGTGTAACTATTCCGGCAACACTTGATGGGTATAAAGTTGTATGTGTTGGCAAAACCGTGCAAGATGAACCTTTAGGTTATCCACTTAAAGGGTTTAATAAAGTTACATCTTTGACAGTAGGAAATAATGTAAAAAAAATAGGTGTGGCTGCTTTTCTTGACAATAAGTCTTTGAAGTCAGTACAAATAGAAAAAGGTGTTATTGAAGTTGGGTGGCATGCTTTTTTGGGGTGTTCGTCGCTTTCTTCAATCAAACTTGCGGACTCAGCAGTAATAGTTGACAGTTCTGCCTTTGATGATACAAAATGGTATAGTAATCTGCAAAATGGTCCCGTTTATATAGGTAAAGTTTTATATGGTTATAAAGGTACGCTCCCGAAAAATTATACATTAAAGGTTAAAAGTGGTACTTTGGGAATTTGCCGTGGCTTTGGAAATGTTACGAAGGATTCTATACCTGATTCAGTAGAATATGTGGGTTATCAGGCTTTTGATTATTGGTATAATAAGCAACCAAACGGAATGGTGTATATAGGCAAATGTGCTTATAAATATAAAGGAAAAATACCGTCATCTGTTACATTAAAAAAAGGAACAAAGAGCATATCTCCTTCAGCCTTTAGAGACAGTGCCCTTTGTTATTATGGATGTACCGGACAGCCGAGTAGCTATAATTATGAAAAAAATTCGGCAAATCTAAAAAGTATTACTATACCAGATGGATTGAAATATATAGGTGACTCTGCTTTTGTGAATTGTTGTAATCTAAACAGTATCAATATTCCTGATTCAGTGGTGTATGTTGGGGATAGTTTTTACGGATTTGGTGCCGCATATAAGGGCGGTTGGGTTAAAATGAGAGAGTATAGCTTTACTTTGAAAAGTTATAAAAATTCCCCTGCGTATAGGTATGCAAAACTTTATGATGTAAAATTTATCAGAAATTCATATTTTGAAATAAAGGCGGACACAAATAATTTTTCACATAGCGGTTTAGCTTATCGTATTGACAGTAAAAAATTGAAAACAAAATTGTTTTTAGATGCAACTGATTTTAATATGATGTTTAATTTATATAATGAACTTAACGGTGAAGTACAAGGTGTGTGCCATGGAATTGCACTTTCCATGTGCTATGGAAATCAAGAATATTTAGATTTTAATACAATAGTGCCGCATGCAGATTGTTATTGGGAACTTGGGTCGCCAAACAACAATAGGAATTTTAGTGACATTATTATGTATTATCAATTGACGCAAGACACAAATAAAGGCAAACCTACTAAGTTGCTTTCAAAAGATGGTTGGAGCATATTTTCGTTAGAAAATAGAATGGAATCTTTTTTTAAATCACTTGTAAGTGAAGCAAAAACAGCCAAAAATAAAAGTGAGCCATTTGTGTTTAGCTTTTCTTGTCACAACCCCGTTAAAAATAATGAAGTTGAGGGACACAGTGTTGTTGTGTGTGGTTATAATTGGAACAGCAGTAAGAATAGACATGAAATAAAAATATATGATGAAAATTCGTATGTTAAGGATTCGAATCCTGTCGCAAAATATACTACACTTTCAATAGCCTCAGACTATAAATCATTTTCATTTGCAGATGCAAACGCTGAAGCGTTAGGCTATAAAATTGAGAATGTTTGGACAAGTCTTTCATATTATGGCTTAAATAAGTTATATAATGATATTTCAATAGGAACTCTTAGTGATCAAAGCACAGCGAAACCTGTAGTTGTGTCAGATAATGAAGTGTCTGCTAATAACCGAGCTACTATTCAATTGTCATCATACAAGAAATTCAGGTTAACAAACAGCGAAGGAAAAGAACTTGTATATGACGGAAAAAATTATTCCGGAACAATGAAAGTTTATGATTGTCAGCTTTTCAATGACGGAAATAATTCGTATTGGATAATCACAACTGATGACAGTACTATGTTTAAGGTTACTGATATAAGCGGTTCGTTTAGCATAGTTTATTCAGGTAATAATATTTCAAATGTTGGAATAACAACCGAAAAAGCGACTAATATATATATCGATAAAAACGGTGTAAAAGCATATGGAAATAAGTTTGATGCATCGGTTGCAATGGATACTCAGAAATGTGATTTTGTAAAAATCCATTCAGAGAAAAACGAGGGTTCTCTAAATGTAGCTAAAACAAAAACAGATAGTATTATCTTAAGCTCTAAAAACAATGCTCAGAATATATCTGTAGATTCCTATAAAGGTGCTAATTCTGTTGATAAGGCTTTGTATAAATCATTAGACAGCAACCTTACAGTAAATAGTGAAGGAAAATCATTGGGTAAGAATCCTGATTCTGTAAAACTTAATAAAACATCTGCAACTCTGTTTAAGGGCAATAAACTTACACTATCTAAAACAGTGACTCCTGCTAATTCAAATCAAATTTGCACTTGGAGTAGCAGTAATACAAAAATTGCTACGGTAAGTGACGGTGTAGTTACAGCAAAAGCTGCGGGTACAGCCACCATTACGGTTAAAACTTCAAACGGCAAATCTGCAACTTGCAAAGTTACTGTTACACCAACCCTACCAGCACCATCTGTATCAAGTCTTACAAACACGGCAGGCGGTATCAAACTTTCGTGGAAGAAGATTGACGGTGCTTACGGTTACAGAGTTTATCAGAAAACTTCTAACGGTTGGAAACGAATTAAGGACACAACTGCAACAAGTTATACCGATTCGGCAGTAAGTGCAAATCAGACAAAGACTTACACAATCCGTTGCATTGACAAGAATGGCAAAACAATCAGCGGTTACAACTCAAAGGGTTGGTCAAAGAAATACACAGCCGCAACACCGAAAATCACAAAGCTTAAAAACACTTCAAAGGGTGTAAGCGTGACATGGAACAAGGTTGCAGGAGTGTATGGCTACAGACTTTACAGAAAGTATGCAGGCGGCAGTTGGACAAAGGTTAAGGACACAACTTCAACATCTTTCACAGACTCCGGTGCAAAGAAGGGCAAGAAGGTAACTTATACCGTTCGTTGCATTGACAAGAAGGGCAACACCGTCAGCGGCTACAACAAAACAGGTTGGTCAATCACACGCAAATAATTTGATATTTCTCAACAATCCCGACAGAGCAAAATCTGTCGGGATTGTTTGTATATACAATAATGTAGCGGCGAACCGCCGTTCCCAATTCGTGTAGATAGTTTGTAATGTCAAAAAAAACATATTATGTCCGAGCATAACATTGAAATTGTTCGTTTCAATGTTACCATCGAAACGATTGGCGAACAAGGTTCGCCGCTACATTGGATTGTACAAACGGTTGCAATGTTACGCTCGGGCATAATATGCTTTTTAACATTACAAACTATCTACACGAATTGGGGGCGGCGGCTCGCCGCTACATTGAATTGTATAAACGGTATCACAAGATAATCACAAGGTTTTTAGCTGTCAGACCTTGTATTTTTTTGACAGATTATGTATAATAAATTAGATATACATTCTGAAAAGCAGTATTATTGAATCTAATTTTAGTTTCGGGGGAATATACGGATATGATGAAAACTGTTTTAAAGCGAGTTGTAACACTTGCCGTTTGTGCCGTAACTGTGTTGTGCGGTGTTTTTGCGTGTGCAGGTGCAACAAATGATTACGAAATTCCGCAGATTGACGATATGACGCTTTCAATGCCTGACGGTATGAGTGCCATTACAAGGGACAGTAAAAGTACTGACAAATATTTTTCGGTTTTTGGCATTGATTACGAAACCACTATGAAAAGTTTTGAAAACGGAAACATATACTTACAGGGTATGGACAGTATGTCATCGGTTATTTTGACAGTGACTATGGCTAAAAATGAAAACAGCGAAAATGTTGCCAATTATGCCCAGCTTTCTTCAAGCGAACTTACCAACATTCGCAACAACTTTTTAAATTCCGAAGAATACAAAAGCTGTACTCCCGATCAGCAGGAAAAGGTTGTATGGCTTGTGTTTGACGCAATTGCTCAGAGCAGTGACGGCAATGTTAAAACCTTTGTGGCAAACACTGTTTATGACGGTATGAACATCAACATCACAATGCAGAGAACAGAGGGCGATGTTACAGCCGTTGATTATGATACATTTTCAAAAATTGTGTCGTCTGTAAAGTTCAGCGACCTGCCATTTTCAAAGGGAATTATTCCATATATAATTATCGGCGGCGGCGCTCTCATTGTTATTCTGATTATTCTTATCATTATCTTTGCTATAAGAATCAGAAAGCATAAAAAGGCAAAGAAAAATAACGCTATTCTTGAAGAGCTTGCGTCAAAGTATAAGCTTGGTGACAAGGACGGCGATTATGACATTGACAACTTTGACGATGAACCAAAACCCGAAAAGCGTTCAAAGAAAAAGCAAAGATATGTTGAAGAGGCTGAAGAAGAACACGAACCAGAGGGAAGAAGATATGCTCCCGAAGTGATTGCAGATTATGACGAGCCTGACGATTCGGACTACGATAACTCAACTTCCGACAACGGCTATGCAAGCGACAGTGAAATTGACGAGATAATCAACTCAGCAAGAGCTTATAAAAATGAGCTTGAGCGTGAGGCTTATAAAAACAATTACGGTTACGAGGAAAACAGCACGGAGGACGAAAAAAAAAAGGAGCCTACCGCAGCAGACACCTCAAAGACTGAACCCGAAAAAAATGATGAAATCGAAAAAGATAACGCAGAAACACCTGAAGAATACGAGGACATAAGTTCTTCGTCAGGTCCGACACTCGTTATCCCCGAGCCTGAACACGACCTTTTTGAAACAAGCGAACCCGATGACATTGACCGTGAGGACAATGCCGATGTTGAAGAAACAGAAGAAGTTCCCGAAAAGAAGCATCCGCTTGAGAAAAAAGTTGACGAGTACGCAAACCTCATTTTTGGAAGCGATGACCCCGAAGAGGAAACCGAAGAAGAGGTTGACGACGAAGAACTCGTACGGTCAAAGGCGAAAAAAAACAAGTTTGACAGCGGTTACGACTTCTTTGAAGAAGCTCCCAAAAAGTCAATGGGAGTTATCAAAAGTTCTGACCTCAGAGATGCCGAAGACTTTGATGTTATCGGCGAGGTTGAAAAGAAAGCTGAAACCGTTAAGCAAAAAGCTCTTGAAGAGGAGCAGAATAAAGAAAATGAAGGCGAACCGACCAATAAAAAGTCAGCAGGCGAAGTTCTTGCCAATGTAGGTGAAAATGTCGGAAATGCTCTCAAAGGATTTGCAGGCGGAGTTAAGAATTTTGGCGTTCATTGCGGATACTTCTGCAAGAATGTTTCAAGAATGATAAAGCGTAAGCGTGCAATTGCCAAACGCAAAAAGGCAGAGGAAGAGAGAAGAGAGAGAGAAAGACAGAAAGCGGAGCGTGCAAGATTGCGTGCCGAAAGAGGTGAAAGTGACGGACTTGTTCAGGTTCACAGCAGAACCGACCGCCGTCCACAGCAAAACCGCCGTCCCGCAAATAGAAACAAGAGAAGATAAATCTTTTCTTAACGGAGGAAAACACAATGGAAATGCTAATTAAAAACGCAGTGGTTGTTTCCCCTGCCGACAATCTTAATGAAAAAACAGATATTCTCATCAAAGACGGTGTGATTGCCAAAATCGGCAGCGGTATCACATCAAACGGTGAGATTATTGACGCAGACGGTCTTTGTGCCGTTCCGGGTTTTGTTGATATGCATGTGCATCTTCGTGACCCCGGTCAAACTCACAAAGAGGATATTATCACAGGCTGTAAGGCGGCTGCCGCAGGCGGTGTTACAAGCCTGCTTGCAATGCCAAACACCAACCCCACAACCGACAGTCCCGAGATTGTAAAGTATATTCTTGACAAGGCTAAAAATGCCGACAGCCGTGTTTATGTTGCGGCAAGCGTTACAAAGGGACTCAAAAGTGAAGAGCCGACAGATATTGAAGCCGTGAAAAATGCAGGTGCAATCGCACTTACCGATGACGGCAGACCTGTCGAAAACACCAAGTATTTGAGCGATGCAATGAAAAAAGCTCCAAAGCTCGGTATGACAATTGTCGCACATTGCGAAGATTTGTTCCTTGCCGATGGCGGTAAAATCAACGAGGGCGAAGTTTCCGAAAAACTCGGTGTAAAGGGAATCCCTGCAGGTGCTGAGGACTGCGGAACTGCAAGAGAAATTGCACTTGCCGCCGCTCTTGACGAGCCTGTTCATATCTGCCATGTCAGCACCAAAACAAGCGTTGCGCTTATCCGTGATGCCAAAAGGAGAGGTGTTAAGGTGACCGCCGAAACCGCTCCGCATTATGTTTCGCTCACGGACAGGGAGCTTTTAAGAGGTGACGCTGATTACAGAATGAATCCGCCTCTCAGAACTCAGGCTGATGTTGACGAGATTATCAACGGGCTTTGTGACGGTACGCTTGATGCCATAGCAACTGACCACGCACCGCATACCCCTGAGGAAAAGGCTGATTTTGTAAAAGCCCCCAACGGTTCAATCGGTATGGAAACCTCGTTTGCGGTCTGCAACACATACCTTGTTAAGACAGGAAAAATGACGCTTTCACAGCTTGTTGAGAAGATGAGTGTTAATCCTGCAAGGATTTTAAAAATCAACGCAGGCACACTTTCAGTCGGTGCAAATGCCGATGTTGTTCTTATAAATCCCGATGAAGAATGGACAGTTGATGTCAATAAACTTCACGGCAAAAGCAAAAATACCCCGTTTAAAGGCAGAACCCTCACAGGTAAAGTCAAAAAGACAATCCTCGGCGGTAAGGTAGTTTTTGAAGATTGAGCAAATAAAACCCGTAGGGGCGGATATTATCCGCCCGCAAGTAATAGTACGAAATTGTTGTTAAAACAAATTATATTAATGAAACAAAGATAATGATATACTGTAGCGGCGAACCGTGTTCGCCGATCGTTTTGGTTGTAAAACAAAACGAATAATTGCTATTTGTTTGCTCATTAAAATATGTTGTTTTGTTTTAAAAATACAAATGTTTTATTTCAACGGGATATGATTTTAAAACAACATTGACGATATCAAATAATTTTTTATAAACATAAATTCACATCAAGCGGGCGGATGATATCCGCCCCTACAAATTAATTTAATATAATCTTTAACATAAAGGAGTAAAATTATGGCACAGAAGGGTGACCTCCTGTCGGTAAGACAGGACATCAGAGTAGTAGACGCAACAATCCGTGACGGTGGTCTTTGCAACGATTTCAGATTTGACGACAAATTTATCAAGGCTCTTTACAATGCAAATGTTAAAGCCGGTGTTGATTATATGGAATTCGGCTACAAGGCATCAAAGGAAATCTTTAACGAAGAAGATTTCGGTAAGTGGAAATTCTGTAACGATGCAGATATCAGAAAAATTGTAGGCGACAACAAGACTCCTCTTAAAATCGCTGTTATGGCTGATGTCGGCAGAACAGATTTTAAGAAGGATATTATTGCAAAGAAGGACAGCCCGATTGACCTCATCAGAATTGCAACATACATCAACGCAATTCCTGCGGCTGTTGAAATGATTGAAGACGCCGCTAAAAAGGGCTACGAAACAACAATCAATATTATGGCTGTTTCAAAGGCAAGAACAGAGGATATTACAGCGGCTCTTGAAACTCTCGGCAAAACTCCCGTAAACGCTTTCTACATTGTTGACAGCTACGGTGCACTCTATCCCGAGGAGTCAAGAAGACTTGCAGACCTTTACTGCTCAATTGCCGACAAGTACGGCAAGTCGGTCGGTATTCACGCTCACAACAACCAGCAGCTTGCTTTTGCCAACACAATTGAGGCTATGACTCAGGGTGTCAGCTACCTTGACGCAACCGTTGACGGCATGGGCAGAGGTGCAGGCAACTGTGCACTTGAACTTCTTCTCGGTTTCCTAAAGAACCCGAAGTATCAGGTTGCTCCTATTCTCAGAATCATCGAGGAGTACACCCACAAGTTTAAGGCTGAGGGTGTTAAGTGGGGTTACGATATTCCATACCTTCTCACAGGTCAGTACAACACACATCCCCGTCCTGCAATTCAGTTCGTAAAAGAGGACAGACGGGATTATTACAAGTTCTCAAATGAACTTTATGATATTATAAACAGCTAAAAATAATTCGTAGGGGCGAACACGGTTCGCCGCTACAAGTGAATACGCAACATTGATAATATCAAATAATTTTTCACAAACATAAATTCACATCAAGCGGGCGGATGATATCCGCCCCTACAAGCGAACAACAGCATTGTAAAAAAGATATTGCAGTCGGGATATGAATTGTTTGCCCGACCATAGAAAGAATAACAAAAAATGAGGAGAATCACTATGGCATTTGACAGACTTATCGAAAACATTGTAAAAATGCAGAATCCTACGGTTGCAGGTCTTGACCCAAAGCTTGACTATGTTCCCGAATCAATCAAAACAAAATGCTTTGAAAAGTACGGCAAGACGCTTGAGGGTGCGGCTGCTGCACTTTTTGAATTCAACAAGGCGCTTATTGACGCGCTTTATGATATTGTTCCTGCCGTAAAGCCACAGGCTGCATATTATGAAATGTACGGCTGGCAGGGCGTAAAGGCTCTTTGCGACACAATCGCTTATGCAAAGTCAAAGGGTATGTTCGTTATCACAGACGGCAAGCGTAATGATATCGGCACAACTATGGAGGCATATGCTACGGCACATCTCGGTCATACAGATGTTGCAGGCGAAAGCATTGACGCATTCGGTGCAGACGCACTCACGGTAAACGGCTACCTCGGAACAGACGGTATCAAGCCGCTTGCAAAAATTTGCGATTCGGATGACAAGGGCATTTTTGTTCTTGTAAAAACTTCAAACCCAAGCTCGGGCGAACTTCAGGATATGAAGCTTGAAACAAACGAGAGCGTTTATGAGCATATGGGCAAGATGTGCGAAGGCTGGGGCGAAGACCTTATGGGTAAGCACGGCTATTCGGCAGTAGGTGCAGTTGTGGGTGCAACATATCCCGAACAGCTCGGTGAAATGAGAGCAAAACTTCCGCACACATTCTTCCTTGTTCCCGGTTACGGTGCTCAGGGCGGCGGTGCCGATGATGTTAAAAACGCATTTGACGAAAACGGTCTTGGCGCAATCATCAACTCAAGCCGCGGCATTATGTGTGCTTGGAAAAAGCAGGGACTTACAGAAGAAGATTTTGCCGTTGCCGCTCGCAAAGAAGCAGAGCGTATGAGAGATGAAATCGTTGGTTGCATCGGCAAAATTAAGCTTGGCTGATTCATTTGCACAACAGAATCACGAAATTTTTCGCTTTTTTATGCTTTATCGCTTTGAATTTATTGACTTTAGCGTGCTAAAAGCGTATAATTTAAATGTATTTATTTTTACAACTATATTTTTAAATTTTCTTTAAAAAGGGAGATATCAGAAATGGCAAGAGTATATAATTTTTCGGCAGGTCCTTCAATGCTGCCTGAGTCTGTGCTTAAAAAAGCTGCGGCAGAAATGCTCGATTATGAGGGTAGCGGTCAGAGCGTTATGGAAATGTCACACCGCTCAAAAATTTACGGTACAATCATCGAGGGTGCCGAGGCTCTTTTGAGAGAGGTTATGAACATTCCTGACAACTACAA
>OGDD01001806.1_pt1 | contig 14809 bp, 10 predicted proteins | sample 1570301 | NCBI WGS metagenome assembly OGDD01 (sample SAMEA2581971, study PRJEB24529) | metagenome | biome: Human gut stool | place: China | collected 2011 | reverse complement strand
ACTTTTTCACCGGGGATATTCGTCATTTTTTCTCAATAAATGTTTTCAGTAACAATCGGTATTAGTTACATCTAACTTGTGGTTGCGGGAATATTTTTTCTATGTTAAAATGTCTGAAGAATTCTGATAATTCCATTTTGGATTTTTTTGAGAGGAGAAAATAGATTTATGAAGCAAAAAACAGCCTGCCTTGGGCTTTTTTCAGCTGTGGCGATCATTCTGGGATATGTGGAATCACTGATTCCGGTTTTTGCGGGGATTCCGGGGATTAAACTTGGACTTGCCAATCTGGGAGTACTTTTTATTTTGAAGAAATATTCATTTAGGGAGGCTGCCCTGGTTTCTGTTGTCCGCATTCTGGTGATTGGATTTATGTTCGGAAATCTGTTCAGTATCCTGTACAGTCTGGCAGGCGCTGCGCTTAGTATGACGGTTATGACACTTATGCTGAAAAAAACCTCCTTCAGTCTGATCGGTGTCAGCGTTGCAGGAGGTGTTTCCCATAATATCGGTCAGTTAATCATTGCCATGCTGATCGTACAAAATGCAAGTGTGTTTGTATACGCACCTGCACTTCTGGTGGCAGGTGTTGCTGCCGGGGTAGTGATCGGCGGACTTACTAACGAGATTTTGAAAAGAGTTCATCTATAACTTTAAAAGCATCAGTTATCTGAATTTATAATCTTTCAGATAACTGATGCTTTTTTCAATCTTCTTCTATATGTTCCCGTCCCTGCGCAATGATTCTTCTTACATGCTCATCCGCCAGCGAATAAAATACAGATTTTCCCTCTCTGCGGCTTTTTACCAGTTTGTTCTGTTTTAAAATCCGAAGCTGATGGGAAATGGCAGACTGCGTCATCGACAATACTGCCGCCAGATCACAGACACATACTTCGGCTTCAAACAACACAAACAAAATCCGGATACGGGTAGAATCTCCAAATACCTTGAACAATTCTGCCAGATCATACAATTCTGTTTCTTCTGGCATCGTATCATGGACGATCTTCAACAGATCCGGATGTACTTTGTTCTCACTGCAACATTCTATCTTTTCTCTTTCCATGAGTTTCTCCTCTCCGCCGGAAAATGGATAACCGCAACATTATAACTTCTTTACAAACAATGCGCGGATCGCATTTAATACTGCAATCACCATAACTCCGACATCTGCAAAAATCGCCATCCACATATTTGCAATACCAATCGTTCCGAGGAACAGGCAGATCAGTTTGATTCCGATTGCAAAGTAAATATTTTCATATACAATGCGCATACATTTCCGGGCAATCCTTATTGCTTTGGAAATCTTGATCGGATCATCATCCATCAGGACAATATCCGCAGCCTCAATCGCTGCATCCGATCCAAGTGCCCCCATCGCGATACCTACATCCACGCGGGAAAGTACCGGTGCATCGTTAATTCCATCCCCGACAAAGGCAACCGTGGATTTCTCCGGCTTATTCTGTAATAATTGTTCCACCCGTGCCACTTTATCTGCCGGAAGCAGCTGGGAATGAACTTCCGTAATACCAACTTCTTTTGCTACCTGCTGTGCCACACGGTCATCGTCTCCTGTCAGCATCACAAGACGCTGCACACCGGAATGCTTAAGCGACTGCATTGCCTCTGCGGCATGTGGTTTGATCACATCTGCGATCAGAATATGCCCCGCATAGTTTCCGTCAATGGCAAGATGGACGATCGTTCCGGTGCAACTGCACTCGCGGTAAGCAATGCCTTCTTTTTTCATCAGCTTGTTATTTCCGGCGGCAACCTTATGCCCATCGACTATGGCAATCACTCCGTGTCCGCCAATTTCCTGCACATCGCTCACACGCTCCATGTCCAGTTTCTTTCCATATGCTTTCTGCAAACTGATACTGATCGGGTGTGTGCTGTGACACTCGGCAAGTGCCGCATATTCTAACAATTCTTCTTCCTTTTTTGTATAAACCGGATGTCCGGATTTTACCGGGCAGCTCTCAGCGTCACAGGTATCACTGTGGATTCCACAGACTTCAAATACGCCCTGTGTGATCGTGCCTGTTTTATCAAATACAACGGTTTTGGTGGCTGCAAGTGCCTCCAGATAGTTGGAGCCTTTGACAAGAACACCTGCGGCACTGGCTCCTCCGATTCCGGCAAAGAAACTCAGTGGAATACTAATGACAAGCGCACACGGACAACTGATAACAAGGAATGTCAGGGCACGGTAAATCCAGGTTCCCCACTCTGCCGGAAGTCCCATAAAAAGCATTCTTACAATTGGTGGCAGAAATGCAAGCGCCAGTGCACCGTAGCAGACTGCCGGGGTATAATAGTGTGCAAATCTTGAAATAAAATTCTCGGAGCGTGATTTTTTAGAGCTTGCATTTTCAACCAGATCAAGGATTTTTGACACTGTAGATTCCCCGAATTCACGGGTGGTACGGATCTTTAACAAGCCGGACAGGTTAATACATCCGCTGACGATTTCTTCTCCAACAGCCACTTCACGCGGTACACTTTCTCCGGTCAAGGCACTGGTATTTAAAGAAGAATGTCCTTCTACTACCACGCCATCAATCGGCACTTTTTCTCCTGGCTGAACGATAATCACGGTACCGATCTCCACCTCATCCGGATCAACTTTTTCCATCTGTCCGTCTTTTTCGATATTTGCATAATCCGGACGGATATCCATCAGATCGCTGATGTTCCGGCGGCTTTTGCCAACGGCATAGCTTTGGAACAATTCTCCGATCTGGTAGAACAACATAACTGCAACGCCCTCTTTATAATCTCCCAGCGCGATCGCACCTACGGTTGCGACTGCCATCAGAAAATTTTCGTCAAAGACCTGCTTGTTGCAGATGCCTTTCCAGGCTTTTTTTAAAATATCATAACCGATCACAAGGTATGGAATCAGATAAAGGACAAATTCAAGTACCTTCGGAATGGAAACAAAGTTCCCTGCTACCGCAAATGCAATTATTAAAATAGCAGATAAAATAATCCGTTTTAATACTTTTTTCTGTTTTTTATTCATAGCAGCCTCCTGTCTGATATCTATGGGAAAAGCCAGAAATCCTTTCCTGTCTGCCGGAATGATTTCTGACTTTCTGCCTTAGACATCATCTTTATGTTTGGATTAAAGGAAAATTTCACAATCGTCTTCTACTTTTTTGCAGTTCTTTAATACGTCCTGCATAACAGACTTTGCGTCTGCACCGTCTTCAAATTCTACGTTCATCTTCAGTGTCATGAAGTTTACAGTTGCATCCTTTACTCCTGCAGTTGCTTTTGTTGCTTCCTCCATTTTATTTGCACAGTTTGCACAATCCACATCAATTTTGTAAGTTTTCTTCATAGCCGGTTTCCTCCATACTTTTCATTTTACATTTTATTACTCTTTCATATGAGCACTTGTTCATATGTTTGATTTTATTATAGCGTAAATTCAATAAATGTCAATAGGAGCTTTCATGATTATGAAAATTTTAAAATTTTATGATTTTTATTTCGATATAAAAGACAGGTTGCTGATTAGACCTTGCATTTTCCTATGTTGAGACATATAGAAAATTTCTTACAGATTATGTCCCTCCTTTTTTCTTCTGAGACTTATAGAATTTAACTTATCGATTATGTCCCACTTTTCTTTCCTCTTGGGACTTATAGAACATTTCTTGCAGATTATGTCCCGCCACTCTTTCCCAGCGGGACTTATAGAAGATTCCTTTATTGTTATGTCCCCTCAACAACATTATATGGGACATACTGTAATTTTTTTCTCTATATGTCCCAACAGATCTAATCTACGGGACATTTCTTATATTTGCTCCGCATATGTCCCACTTTCCGATTCTGTCGGGACATTTCTTACATTTTTTTCTGCATATGTCCCCGTTGTCAGACATTGCCAATTGCAAATATGTATTATTTAAAATTCCTCATCCAATCCCTCGTCCGATTCCGTACCTTCATAAAGATATTTCTCATTCTCCAGATCCGAATCATCATAGATCGGCTGCACCAATGATTTTTTTGTCATCTTTTTATTTCCGACAAGCCAGGCTGCCGCTGCTGCTGTAATCGGTACAGTCAAAACTACACCGAGCGTTCCGGAAAGCCCCTGCATGATCTCCGTGACAATCACATAGGAATTGATCAGCTGATTATAACTTAAATTATATGCATAATTGACCACAAGGGTAGATAATGCACCCCCAACATAAGCAAAAATCAGAGTATTTGCCATCGTTCCCATCATATCGCGCCCCACACGGATACCGGATACAAACAGATCTTTCCCACCCAGCTTGGGATTTCGGTCATACAACTCCTGAATGGTAGAGGCAATCGACATTCCAACATCCATCGTTGCTCCAAGTGCTGCTATGATAATTCCGGCAAACAGAAGCTGCCCGATCTTTATATGTGTATTCTGTGCAACATAGTTCAAGGTTTCAATATCTGACACATTGTAACCAGTGATGCCTGCAGCTTTACCGAACAGAATGGCCGCAATCGCTGCTATGATAACGCCGCTGACCGTACCGATTACAGCAGACGCTGTTTTTTTGGAAACCCTACCTAAAAGCCACAGCGTTAATAGTGTTGATAACAAAACAACTACAATGGTAATTCCAATTGGTGATACTCCCTGATACATCAGTGGAAACATCAGATAGATGATACAAACGCCGGTAAATACCAGACTCGCGATGGCTTTGATTCCTTTCTTTCCGCCAATGACACAGACAATCAGACAGAAAAACAAACCAAACAGATAAATTGCTGCGGTCCGATCCTTACTGTAGACAGTCACTACATTATTATCTCCTGTCGTACTGACGATTACGATCACGTGCGAACCAATCTGGCAGTTTTCCATTCCAAACAGAGAACCACTCGGATTCACTGCATCCAGTTCTTCTCCGGTATGCGCTCCGGATTTTATCTGCACACGCACTTCCTGTGTTCCATAACGCTGCCCGTCTTCCGCCAGATTATCCTTTGTAATTTTTGTCACGATGGCTTTTTCGTAACTTTGGCCTTCCGTGGAAATCAAAGGTACTTTTTCGAATTGATTTACTTTTCCCAACAAGAGCAGGAACCCCAAAAGGCACAGGGTTCCTACTAAAAATTTCTTCCAGTTTTTCTTCATTGTTATTTAGCTGCTTTCTTTACTGCTTTCTTTGTAACAGTAATTGTAATTATTTTACTTGCTGCCTGATACTGGCTGGTTGCTGCTGCCTTCACCGTAATTGTAACCTTTCCGGCCTTTTTTACGGTAACTTTTCCGTTTTTATCAACAGTTGCAACCTTTTTGTCGGAAGATGTATAAGTAAGCGCCGTTTTGGCTTTTGCATTTAAGGAAAAGGCTTTTTCTCCTACGTTTTTCTTGTAAGAGTTCTTCGCCTGTACCGTCTGTTTTACGGCATCTTTTACAATCGTATAGGTTGTTGATCCCTGTAACTTCTGTCTGGTTGTTGCATCATAAGTTGTAACAGAAAACTTCTTGTCAGTTACCTTTACTACCGAATAGGTTGGTGTCCATGTCTGGCTTCTCTCGGAAATATAATCCTGCTTGGAAGCAATCAGGTTATAGAATTTTGATCCGGTTGCAGAGTTTGCCTCTAAGTATACGGTTCCTTCCGGATTGGTAACAGTTCCGCCAACAGTCTTATTCACAATCTCATAGCAGTTGTTCTGTGCCTGATATGCACTGTCCTGTTCTGCTTCTTCTACGGATTTATATCCATAAGCACTGTAAGAAGTATGATCTTTTCCATCTCCCTCAAGCTGGAAGGTTCTGGAATATGTATGGTCATGTCCCTGCATCACCACATCAATCTTATACTTATCCATCAGTGGAGTAAGCTGTGTACGAAGCACCATACCATCGGAATCGGAATGGTCGTAACCACTGCCGTAAATATCCTGATGGAATACCACAATACGCCATTTGGCATCTTTATTCTCATTGATTGCTTTTTTCATGACATTCTCATGCGTTGCACAGTTATAGTTGTTTGTGTCAAGAACAATGAACAGGACATTTCCATAACGATAATAGTAATCGGTTCCTGCCTTTGTCTTTCCCTGTACATAACTGGTATCGGTATCGGAAAAAGCATTTGGATTATTAAAATGCAGGCTGTACTGATTCGAAACACTGTCGTGGTTACCAATGGTCGTTGCTACCGGAAGGGAAGTCAGTGCCTCTGCCCCAAGATATCCTGCATATTCCCGCTCGTTGCTTCCGTAGTTCACCTGATCTCCTGCGGACACAAGAAAACTTACATCGGAATGATCCTCGAGTGCTTCATTTAATACGTTGTTCCAGTTATAGCTGTCATTTCTTGCTGCAAGATTTTTTTCCGGTGCAGAAGTTACAACATTTCCTGCATTTTCCATCTTTTCACTCTCACTGCTGGTCTGGCCTTTGGAAGCCCCGATCTGCGGATCCCCGACATACAGGAAAGAAAATTCATCAAACGCCTGTGTGGTATAGTTTTGTGTATCCTGCCACTTTCCATCCTGAAATACCTGATAATAATAGCTGGTATTTTCTTTGAGCCCGCTTACGGTTACTTTATTGGAAAAATATTTTGTGGTATCTATGGTCACAGCTTCGGTCTGCGCTCCGGTGAACTCTGTCGCACCATCCATATTCTGTCTGGTAGAAATTCTCACCTTTGGAGTCTCAGCCGTTTTGCTGTACCATGCATAATTTAATTTTGTCTCATCCGCACCCGGAGTCAGCGATACATGTTCATACTCACTGCTGTAAGCAGCCCAGTTCTTTTTCCAGTTGCTCCAGTCTGTAGACTCCCGGGAAGCATCATTCCAGTGTTCCGTTGCTGCTGCAATCTTTGTCGGGATACCAGTGGCAAACATTCCTGCCAATACAGCGGTGGAGAGAACTCCTGCTGTAAGTTTCATCACATTTTTTCTCATAATTCTTTTGTTCTCCTTGTGAAATCTGTAAGATTTATTACAGGATTTATAATAAACGGGTTATGTAAGATATACTATCCGGTTTCTGTAATCCTTTTGTAAAAACAAAAAGAGTGGATGCTTTGGGACATCCACTCCACATGCCGGCTATGCCATACCGTTTACGGTTTTATATTTATAGAGCATCTCCGCGTGGTTTTGTTCTTCCACCTGGATATCTGCCAGAAGTTTGCGCACATCGGAATCCCCGAATGCAAACACATCGGTATTATACGTTCCGGACACCATTTTTTCAGAACCAATGCTGTCTGTGGCAAGGAAATTATCGTTTTTCTTATCTTCCGGATTGGTCATGGAATCATATGTTGCCTTTGGCTCATACATCTTTCCATCCCTGTCATTGACGTTACAGGACGGGACGCTGCCTTTCATGACCTGTTCCAGAGACTCCACATGCTTCTGCTCCTTTTTTTCCAGATCGGCAAACAAATCCCGAAGCACCGGGTCCTTTGCTTCCTGTCCGTAACGTTTGTACTTCTCCACGCAGGAAAGTTCCTGTGTGTGCAGATCCTCAATTGTAGCCATCTCTTTTTCTGTTAAAACCATGGTTTATACCTCTTTCTTTCCATAAGATAATCTTGTTGATTGCAGAACATGAACACTCCGCAACCTTCTCCTCTAGTATCTGTAAAAAAATACAACACATACCTGGTAAAATTTCGTCAAAAAGGGTTGAAACTTCTCACAACAGATTGTATAATTTCGTTTGTATTTTATACAATGTTTACAAAAAGGTGGATTATTTTATGGAAGAACGAGAAAAATTAAAATCCCGTCTGGGATTCATTCTCCTGTCAGCCGGATGTGCGATCGGAATCGGAAACGTATGGAAATTTCCATACACTGCCGGACAGGGCGGAGGCGGTGCCTTTGTGCTGTTTTATCTGTTGTTTCTGATTATTCTCGGACTCCCGATCATGACGATGGAATTTGCGGTTGGGCGTGCCAGCCAGAAAAGTCCGGTCAAAGCCTACCATGCACTGGAAAAACCCGGACAGAAATGGCATATCCACGGGATTATCACATTGATCGGCTGCTATCTTCTTATGATGTTTTATACAACGGTCACCGGCTGGATGCTTCATTATTTTTATATGACGGTCACCGGACAGTTTCAGGGACTGGATGCCGACGGTGTATCCGGACAGTTTACCACAATGCTGAGCAAACCTCTGACCATGGGCTTCTGGATGGTGGTAGTTGTTTGCGCCGGCGTATTTGTCTGCTCCCGTGGACTGCAGAACGGTCTGGAAAAAGTAACAAAGGTCATGATGACTTCTTTGCTTATCATCATGATCATTCTGGCGGTCAACAGCTTTTTTATGGATGGTGCAAAAGAAGGCCTTGCCTTTTATCTGATCCCGGACTTTGAACGGATGAAACAGATCGGTATTGCAAAAACCATTACGGGTGCCATGAACCAGGCATTTTTCACGTTAAGCCTTGGAATCGGCGCGATGGCAATTTTAGGAAGTTATATCGGAAAGGAACGCTCTCTGCTTGGTGAATCGGTAAATATTGCCATTCTGGATACGTTTGTTGCTATCACCTCCGGACTTATCATTTTTCCGGCATGCTTTACGTTCCATGTTGACCAGACTTCCGGACCAAGCCTGATTTTTATCACCCTGCCGAATATTTTTAACCATATTCCGCTTGGCAGACTCTGGGGAAGCCTGTTCTTTTTGTTTATGTTTTTTGCAGCGTTTTCCACAATCCTGGCAGTATTTGAGAACATCATCTCCTGCGGTATGGAACTGACCGGATGCAGCCGCCAGAAATCCTGTGCCGTTAATCTGGTACTGATCATTGTACTCTCCCTGCCATGTGTACTCGGATACAATGTATGGAACTGGAAAGGTTTTTCGATCTTTGGCGGGTCTGTGCTTGACCTGGAAGATTTTCTGGTAAGCAACCTGTTCCTGCCTCTCGGTTCCCTGGTATATCTGCTGTTTTGCACAAGCCGCTACGGCTGGGGCTGGAAAAACTACACAACCGAAGCCAATACCGGAAAAGGACTAAAAATTAAAAACTGGATGCGCGGCTACATTACCTATATTCTGCCGCTGATTGTGCTTTTTATCTTTGGATTTGGCATTTATGATAAATTTTTTACAAACTAAGGAGGATTTCTTATGTATCACGCAAATGAATCACGTTACGAAACCATGAAATACCACCGCTGCGGCGACAGCGGACTGATGCTGCCGGAAGTATCTTTGGGCTTCTGGCACAATTTCGGAGATACCGGTGTTTATGAAAATATGAGACAGATGTGCTTTACGGCATTTGACCACGGGATCACACATTTTGATCTGGCAAACAACTATGGACCGCAGCCGGGCAGTGCGGAGGAAAATCTCGGGAAGATCCTTCGGGAAGAACTTTCTTCCTACCGCGATGAACTGATCATCAGTTCCAAAGCCGGTTTTGACATGTGGCCGGGACCTTATGGAAACTGGGGCAGCCGCAAGTACCTGATTGCCAGCCTTGACCAGAGCTTAAAACGACTCGGTCTGGACTATGTGGATATTTTCTATCACCACCGCATGGACCCGGATACACCGCTGGAGGAAACCATGGGTGCACTCGACCAGATCGTGCGAAGCGGAAAAGCACTGTATGTCGGTCTGTCCAACTACGACGGGGAAACGATGAAACGCGCAGCTGCCATCTTAGAAGATCTGCACTGCCCGTTTATTATCAACCAGAATTCCTACAATATCTTTAACCGTACCATTGAAAAAAACGGTTTAAAACAGGCCGCAGCAGATGGGAAGAAAGGAATTATTTCTTTCAGCCCGCTCGCACAGGGTATGCTGACCGACCGTTATCTGCACGGCATTCCAAAGGACAGCCGTGTCAATACCGACGGACGTTTCCTGCATGCCGACCAGTTCGATGAAAAGCGGCTGAACAGTATCCGGAGCCTGAATGAGATTGCGGCTGCCCGTGGTGAAAGCCTCGCACAGATGGCACTCAAATGGGTGATCCGGGACGGTGTGGTTACTTCCGTTCTGATCGGAGCTTCCCGCCCGGCACAGATTCTTGAAAATCTGAAAGTGTTAAACTCTGCTCCGTTTACGGAGGAGGAACTGAAAAAAATTGATCAGTGTGCACTTTCTCTCTAGGTAAAACAAAAACCCCGGATATTTATTTCCGGGGTTTTGTCTTTTCCTGCATCTGCTACTTGACTTTGACTTTTAATTTTAAAACTTTGGTCTTTCCATTGTTTAAGGTTACTGTCACGCGAATGGACGCAGTTCCTTTTTTGTTCGATTTTATGGTACCCTTCTTGTTTACAGATGCAATTTTTTTGTTATTGCTCTGATAAGAAATGCTTTTTACATTGTCCATATTTAAGGTGGCTGCCAGAGAAACCTTCTTTTGTTTTCCCTTCTTCACCTGAACGGTTTTATTCTTCAATGTAACCGTTTTTAATATTTTCGTTGTGACCTGATCCATATCTTTCTGATCCATAAGGACATAATCCTTATTGGAATCTGCTGAAAAATTCACATTTCCGGCTTTTGTAACCGTATAACTCTTATCGTTTACAAGGATATAGGCACCTGTCTTTGAGTCCTTTGCGCAGACATACAGCCTGTTTCCGGTCTGTATGTCTGCTGTATTTACGGTCAGTGTATAGCTTACGTCGCCAGCCGGATCGGTAACCTGGATCGTCACATCTGTGTGTTTTCCATCGTTTTCTTCCAGTATCTGATTTATCAGACCAGCGGTCACCGTTGTTTTGATGGCTTTATTTTTCCGGGTTCCGGTAACGGTTACGGTTGGTGTATTTTGTCCGGCCGCGTTTCCATCGGACGGTGTTTGTGTACCAGCTGTATTTCCGTCAGACGGAGTTTCTACATCGGTTTTGTTTCCGTTGGACGGTGTTCCCCCTCCGGCTGTGTTACCACCCGAAGTATTTCCACCACCAGAACTTCCTCCGGAAGATGAACCGCCTCCGGTTGTTCCACCGCCTCCGGAAGATGAGCCGCCTCCGGTTGTTCCACCGCCTCCGGTGGAACTGTCCTCTTTGATTGTAACAGTCACGGCTTCACTTGTCACTGTTTCGTAATAAGTCTGTCCATCCTTATCATCCGGCTCATATACTGCCTTAAACTGATAAGAACCGCCACGTTTTAAGCCTGATACAACCGTATCGGCTTCCCCATATACGAGTTTTTCCTGTGCCTTTATTATGGTTCCGTCCTGATAAAAAGAAATCGAACCAAGCGGAATACTGCCATTTCGGACTCCATCTACCTTTGCATACAGATGTACGGAATTACCGTTTTCTGTCTCTGCCGTAAGACGAATCGATGGTTTCGCCGCTGTAATGGTAAAGGTTCCGACTTTTTCCACTATCACATCGTACTGGTTTCCAGTTACTTTAAACCACACCTCATAGCTGCCCGGCTGCACCGGAACAACATTTTTCCCATCCTGCCGATAGAAAACTTCAGGCTTTACCTGCGAATCTACCGTCTGTCCGTTGTCCGTTCGGACTACATTTACCGTGGAAACAAGGCAGCTCTGTTTCAGCCCTGTGTACGCAGCTGTCTGCTGGATGGTATCATACTGCATCTTTACGGCAATTGGATTTACCGTCACGGTTTCGTTTGCCTGGGAAGGAAGTGCCCTGTAGTTTTCATTGGCTGCTCCTGCACCTGCATAAGAAACTGTAATTGCATTTTCTCCCATATGAAATCCGTTTGTCTCTGAAACCGGAATCTTTATGGCTGCCTCTCCGTTTTGAAGCGTGATGCCGGATACTTCATAAGGGGTCTGGTTAATGTATACCGAAAAACCAGCAGACGGCACGTTCTGTCCCTGTAAGCTGCTATCTGTATAGACCGTCTGCACGGTAAGATTCAGTTCATCCTGCATGGACACGGCCGTTGGTAATCCATTTATCGTAGTGGTTGTTTCCTTTGAAGTAGCTGTCGAACCGGATGTATCCGGATCTTTGTTTACAATCAAAACTACCTTCTGCTCAATTTGTTCATCTGCTGAAAATGGACGGATTGTGATGTAGTAGGTTCCCGGTTCTGGCAGTTTCAGTTCGCCACTAGTAGCATCATCATAAAATTCCGGTGTAATTGTATGTACCCCGTCCTGATTTGTCTCCGGATGAAATGCCAGTCTAAGATCCGAAACATTGGCATTTCCATCATCACCAACCGTTGAATAATATATATGATTATTGAACTCTACTTCGTATGTAAGTGGAACCTGATATAAAGTTTTCCCATTTTCGGGTGTCCCTTCCTGCCATTCCACATCCAGATAATACGATTTATCACTACTCATAATATTTGAAACATTCGCCAAAAGTACAGGATTTTTTACTGTAACATTTTTTACCGCAACCGGTTCATCCCCTGACAACTCACTGGTTTTCCAGATTTCTCCGTTTCCAGACGATGTCCGTTCCAGTGTCATTCCCGCCTGTCCGTCTGTCGGTGTAAAAGAAACCGCCGTATCCGCAGCCCTTCCAAGTTCCAGATAGGTGTGACCATACTCCGCAATTCCGGATTTTCCATTTCTTCCATTCAGGGTTTCAAATGTAAGTGCACCCGTAATGGTATCTGTAACTTTCAGCTTCTGTTCTTTTCCTAAGATCAGTCGGTTTCCTGCTGAATCCGCACTCACAATCGAATGTACCTGTGGAGTTTCCATCTGGGAAAGATCAATCGCACTTGCCCCTTCCAGCCTGACCGTACAGCTGTCCAACGCTGCCGGTGCAAATGTTCCACCGCCCTTTACTGTGAGGTTTCCTACTTTGCTTATACCTGGAATTCCGGTATAGGACTGGTCGGTATCTATGGTCAGAAATGTCTTCCCTGCGTGATTTTCAGATACTCCGTACACCTGTTTCGTGTCGGAACCGGTAAGTGAAATTTCCACATCGCCGGAAACCGTATATTGTCCATCCGCTGCCGGTGGATCCGGCTCCTGCGTGGAAAACCAGTCATCCTGATTTACATATGGTTCAATGGCACCGGATGCATAGATTTCCCCATTTTGCGTACCGGAAACGTGCGCAAGCACGATCTGTGTCTTACCGTCATATGTTCCGTTCATGGAACCGGCATAAATATTCCCCAGATTGGTACCACCACCCGTAATCAGAATCTGTGCCTCTGATCCCGGATGATTCCCCATATTCTTTCCATTCTCATAAAGGGATCCGCCAAAGATATCTACATAGCGGAATCCGCTGTCGCACGTAACATTCTCAAGAACAAGTTTATGCCCATTTGCAAAAATTGCATCGTGCAGACGATTGGAAAACCGCAGCGTAATGTTTTTAAATGTCACATCCGTATTCAGGATAAATCCCCCCTTACGGTTGGAAAAAGTATTTCCATTTCCGTTGACGGTCACGCTTTTATCAAAAATAAACGGTTCCGCAGCCTCGGCATTTAAAAAAGCACCACTTCCCAAAATTGAGATTTCATCCCCATTGCCGGCAGCCGCATAGGCATCCTCAAATAAATTGTAGGGATTTCCATAGCTTCCATCTCCGGAACGAGTAGAATTTCCATGTTTAAATTCCGTATAGATCGTTCTTGCCGCTGTCTGCACAGCCTCCTGCGCCTTTACCGGCACGACAGGCTGCACGGTAATACACATGGTGAGCACGATAAAAAATGCCCATAGACGTTTTGCTACATTGTCTGGTTTCATCTGATTGTTCTTTTTCATCCATTTCTCCTGATAATCAGAACAGGGGGATGAGTCAAAAACTCATTCCCCTGTCACTTCATTGATAGTCTCTGCCATCATCCTAACATGGTTTCCTATCATCGTCAACAAATTTATGACCTGTTTTTATACCTATATCATCTGCTGATTTTATATTTTATTATTTCTATCTGTTCTATCTGTGTGATATCAATCTTCTGATTGAAAATATAACGAGCCCCACAATATTTCATTTCACTTGCAGATGCATAGCCATCTCCAAGTTCTTCAAGATCTGTACCATCCATGAAAGGATGTTTCTTTTTTTCAGTTCCTTTTCTGTCATCGGTAAGAGGTAACTCTCCTATGGAATATTGCTTTCCGTCTTTTGTTGTTGCAACTACATGATAAAAACACCCTTTTTCTCTCCAGTCATTGACGGGACAAATACTAACCGTATAAGGTGTAATTTCAACAGGGATTGTTTTTTTTGTTTTCTTAACATCCGCTTTTAACATCTTCTCCTTCATTGGAACAACTTTTCCATTAACCAAAACATTTTTTAATGGCGTATTTGAATTATCCGGTGATTGAAATCCCTTATATACTTTCGGATTTTTCCACGCAGTATCATCGGAATAAAAGCCGCACACATTGATCTGAATACCATCACCTGTATCTATTACATCCACCTTACTGGTAGTATCTAACCCACCTAACCAATAATTTGTTCCTTCCAAAGATTTTGCGTTCGGAAGGAACACCTTTGCACGCATAACCTTCGTATTTGAAGCAACCTGAATTGATGATATGATTATCTTTTGTTCTTTTCTGCCATCATCTTCTCTACTGTTTGATTTTGCATCAGAATTTTTTCCACACGCACACAGACAATATAGCATTGTAAAAATTAATAAGTACAGACTGATTCTCTTCATTCATAATCCTCCAAATACATCCTGTATTTTACCATCCTACTTTCGCATATATAACACTGTCCTTATGTGCAGTTAAACCAACAAAAAACTCCAATGTCTTCCCCTGTCATATTGTATCCGAATCTCCAAAAAACGATCTTTTATCTGCTCCATTGCCTCAATTG
>OGDD01001805.1_pt1 | contig 14814 bp, 15 predicted proteins | sample 1570301 | NCBI WGS metagenome assembly OGDD01 (sample SAMEA2581971, study PRJEB24529) | metagenome | biome: Human gut stool | place: China | collected 2011 | reverse complement strand
TTAACTTGTTTTCTCCGATACGGAAATACTTTGACGCTTCTTCAATGGTAAGGGTGTATTTTTCCCATACGGGAATATCGTTGTTATTCATCAGATACCCCCTTTCCCATGTTTCGTGTCATACTGGATATAGGGGATAAGGTCGGTGCGGTTTATCCTCTGTAAGTGGGCGGTTAATTTACTGGAAAGGGAATTGCTGTATCTTGCCTTATCAAGCATAGTTCCCACTTTTTCCAGTCCACCTAATGCGTCATGTTCTTCCAAGAAGTAAAAACTTTTGACAGCGGAAATCACGCCACCCTCTGTGAGCCATTGCTGTGTTTCTTCAAGGGAATTTTGCTGTTTTGGTACTTGCAGTTTCAAGACTTCCACAGCCCCTAAAAAGCGTTCCCAAAACCGACACGTTTTCCATCTGCTCTTATTACTTTCATTTCTGTTTGGCACGACAAAGCGTAGGTTGTTTGCCAATAGCCCGAAAGCCAGTTCCCCAAGTTCCAGCGGTCTGTCTTTGAATGTCATGGCAAAAGCATGAGCCTTATCATCACGCAGTTGCATTTCTGTCCGTTTCCAACTGCCGACTTCATCAAGTGTCTTATTATGTTTTGAACAGACTTCCTTATCTTTATCATAAAAGCGGTAGGATAATCCCGATTTACCAGCACCAATATAAACAGTCTTTGCAGTGTAAAAGTAACGAGGGCGAGGAAGGATATGTACGTATCATAGAAAAAAACGTAAAAAAATGTTGCTTCCGCTTATCTTAATTTTTGCCTTGTTGGTTGGCGGAGGAATCTGGTGGGCGTTAAACCGGCAGCCGAAAGTTGATTTAGATAAAGAAGCGATTGCTTATCAGATGCCGAATGGAATGAAAAATGAAAATCCTAATGAAATTATGATTCCGGTCTTTTCAGAACTGACGATGAAGACAGGGAAAAATAAAGTAGAAGCAGGCTTGGTGAATCCGGAAGGAAACCCATGTTATTTTAAATATCAGATTTATTTAAAAGAAGGAAACAAACTTCTATATGAAAGTAAGTGGTTAGAACCCGGCACAGCGATTGTGGAAATTGAGATAAAAGAGAAATTTGAAGTTGGCAATTATCCGATTACAATTTCCGTTAAGACAGGCTCATTGAAAGATCCTGAAGTTGAGATGAATGGCGGAGAGGTAGAGACTATACTTAAGGTGGAATAATTATGAAGAAAAATTGGAGGAAAGAAATTATCTGTCTGTGTTTGTCGGTTTTGCTGTTATCAGGCTGTGGAAATACTAAATATGAGGCAAAAGATACTGTAGAGCGGGAAGGAAATACATTTCAAATCGGAAATTTGCAGTTGGAAGTCAAATCATGGGACAAAAGAGAAGAGGTTAAACCCAAAAATCCGCAGGGATATTATAACCACTATAAAAAAGAGGAGGGCTATTACTATCATGTATTATACGGAACACTGAAAAATACCGGAGATAAAAAAGTAAATGTAAACCAGATAAAAGTGGAAGGGCTTTCCAACAAAGAACATTATCAGGGGAAAATTGTGCTTATTAACGAAATTCAAAGTTATTTTTGGGAAGAAATAGAGCCGGGAGTAGAACTCGATTTCTATATATTTTCAATTGTTGAAAAGAAAGAGAAAGCGCCTTCGGAATACATTTTCTATTTTGATGAAGATGGAAAAATAGATAAAGAACAGGTAAGTTTTGACCACAAGATAAAATATTCTATACCTTCAGAATTGAAAAGGGATAAGGAGAATTAAGAATAGGAGGGAGAAAAGTTGGGAAAAAAATCTTTTTTACTGTTAATCATTGCTTTGAGTATTATGGTGAGCGGCTGTGGAAAATTTTATAATAGGGACACAAGACCGGGGGAAATTATAAAGATATCCATGGAAGAAATGGAAACGATGATGAAAGAAAAGGAAACATTTACGTTAGTTGTTACCCGTGACTATTGTAAATATTGTGCGGAATTTTATGAACTGATGGAAAGTTATCTTAAGAACCACCATGTGAAAATTTATGATGTAAACATTGATGAAAATTTTGGCGCAAAGTCAGATGAGAATATAGAAAAAATAGAAGATATGTTTCCGGATTTTGTGGGAACACCCGGAATATTCTATATTGAAGACGGAAAACTGGTAAATCAGTTAGATAATGAAAGTCAGGATTTAACTAAAACATTATTTGATAATTGGGTACAAGATTATAAAATGGACAAGAAAAAATAATGAAGACTTTTCTACTGAGAAACAGGGTGAGTATATTTTGGAAAAGAAAAAGAAAAGTGGGAAGAAAATAAAATATTTTAATGTAGACACGTGCGTATGCTGCGGGGAAATCGTTCCCGAAGGGCAGATGATATGTGAAAAATGCCGACAGAGTTTAAATGAAGAGAAAAAATCTAATACAGATTAGAACTTTTTCTTGCTTTTTTATTTAGAGTGTGATATAAATAGATATTGTTAGGCATATGGATGGATTCCCGAGTGGCCAAAGGGGGCAGACTGTAAATCTGTTGGCACCGCCTTCGAAGGTTCGAATCCTTCTCCACCCATTAACCTGAAAAGGTTAAGAGCTAATGTTAAAGGCTCATGGTAAGCCGATGTGGCTCAATTGGCAGAGCAGCTGATTTGTAATCAGCAGGTTATCGGTTCGAGTCCGATCATCGGCTTTTTTGAAGGAACAAAAGTCCTTGAACAAGGACCATTAGCTCAGTTGGTCAGAGCAACCGGCTCATAACCGGTCGGTCCTGGGTTCGAGTCCCCGATGGTCCACTCAAAAGAAAAGAATAAGGCCTAATGGCTCAGTTGGTTAGAGCGCCGCCCTGTCACGGCGGAGGTCGCGGGTTCGAGTCCCGCTTGGGTCGTTCTGGAAGTTTAGCTCAGCTGGGAGAGCATCTGCCTTACAAGCAGAGGGTCACAGGTTCGAGCCCTGTAACTTCCACTTGCATCGGTTTCTGGTGCAGAAATGCCGGCGTGGCGGAACTGGCAGACGCGCAGGACTTAAAATCCTGTTGTAGCGATACAGTACCGGTTCGATTCCGGTCGCCGGCATTCATCGAAAGGGCACTTGACAAGAGTGTTATAATAGATGAGAAGAAGTTAATAGAATATGTGTGCGTAGCTCAGCTGGATAGAGCACTTGGCTACGGACCAAGGTGTCGGGAGTTCGAATCTTCTCGCGCACGTATCTAAGTCCTTGAAATTTATTTTCAAGGACTTTCCTTATGCAACAGAATAATGAGGATAGTGGTTAAAACATATGAGTGAAGTAAAAGAAATAAAGAAACGTATCGATTTTTTGGACTACCTGAAGGCCATTTGTGTTATTATGGTAATTATTACACATTATGATTGGGGAGATAAGGATTCTCCATTTTTTACAATGCTGATCAATATGGCAGTTCCTGTTTTTATGATTATTAGCGGTTATAATTTTGCTATGTCAAATCGGAAAAAGACAGGTGGAAATTTAAAGAAAATGTATGCATGGGAGATGATAAAACCCAAATTGATCCGTTTTCTTGTGCCATTTTTTACAGTGTGTCTCATTGAAATTGTTCTTTTAGTGATCGAGGACAAGCATATTAATCCACCTCGGATTTTCCTTTTAGGAGCATATGGTCCCGGTAGTTATTATGTGCCTATCATGATCCAGTTATTGGTAATCTTTCCTATTATATATAAGCTGGTAGAGAAAAATGCCAGGCTGGGAATCGCATTGTCAGGCGCAGCAAATTTATTGTTCGAAATCAGCGTAAAAATATTTGATATGGATAAGTACTATTATCGCCTGAGCATTGGACGTTATTTGCTTTTGATCGCATTTGGATGTTACCTTTATTTATATCCGGAACACAGAGTGAAAAGGTACCAGCTTATCAGTATGTTTTTGATTGGGCTGGGATATATTGTTGCTGTGTTCGGATTTGATTGGGATATCATTCTGTTTGACTATTGGAAAACAACAGCAATGCCGATTGCATTTTATATTTTTCCGATTATAATTATATTTTTCCGAAGATTTTATCATATAAAATTACCGGGACTTATCGGAAATACATTGACATGGATTGGACAGGCATCGTATCATATTTTTTTGGTACAAATGGTATATTATCATTTTGAACTTGGTGGTAGAATTATGGCAAGTGCATGGTATATTGCACTTCCATTTAATATTTTGGTAACGGTCGCAGCCGGACTTGCATTTTATGAAGCTGACTGCAGGTTTATCAGGAATATGAAATGTTTAAAATACAGAGTAAAACAGAGAGTTGCGTAAAATAACACAGGAATGTTGGAAAAACAGTTTTGCATATGACTTGTAGGAGCGTAGAGCGAAAACATGAGTCTAACAAGAGTGTGATGATATAGATATAAAAAATTAGCATCGTATCTCAAAGAAGAACGAGAGCAGGAGGAAAAAATGTCTAGCAAAAAAACATTTGAAATGGTATTGACTGCATTATTTACAGCAATTATCATCATCATGGCATTTGTGCCATACTTAGGTTATATTAACCTTGTCGTAATTAAAGCAACTTTGATTCATGTACCGGTAATTATCGGCTCCATTGTTCTTGGACCGAAAAAGGGTGGATTTTTAGGATTCGTATTTGGATGTACCAGTCTTATCAACAATACGTTTAATCCAAGTTTATTGTCGTTCGCATTTTCACCATTTTATTCCGTAGGGGAAATCGGAGGCAATTTCTTTAGTGTTATTATTTGTTTTGTACCACGTATCTTAGTAGGAGTTGTTCCATATTTTGTATATGTTGGAATTAAAAAATTGTGTAAGAAAAAAGCAGCCGGAGACTGGATTGCACTTCCGATTGCAGGCGTTGCAGGTGCATTTACAAATACGCTGCTGGTTATGAATTTAATTTATATTTGTTTCAGTTCGGAGTTTGCTTCGGCAAAAAATATTGCGCTGGATGCAGTTTACGGAGTGATTTTAACGATCATTGCGACGAACGGTGTGCCGGAGGCAATTGTTGCAGCGGTACTTACAACAGCAATTGGAAAAGTACTCATAAAGTGGAGGAGATAGGCTTTGTTAACAGGTAAAACAGTTGTATTAGGTGTCACAGGAGGGATTGCGGCATATAAAATGCCAAATGTGGCAAGAATGTTGAAAAAAATGCACTGTAATGTTCATGTGATCATGACACAGAATGCAACAAATTTCATTACGGCTACTACATTTGAGACACTCACAGGAAATAAATGTCTGATCGATACATTTGACCGCAATTTCGAGTTTTCTGTAGAACATGTTGCAATTGCCAAACAGGCAGATCTGGTCTTAATTGCGCCGGCGACAGCGAATGTGATTGGGAAAATTGCAGGAGGCATTGCGGATGATATGCTTACTACAACTGTGATGGCCTGCACCTGTAAAATTTTGATCGCTCCGGCGATGAATCACAATATGTATCATAATTCCATTGTTCAGGAGAATATCGAAAAGTTAAAACGACATGGGTATGAAATCATTGATCCTGTATGTGGAATGCTTGCAAATGGGGATACTGGAGACGGAAAGCTTCCATCAGAAGAAACATTGGTAAGCTATGTGGTAAGAGAACTTGCGCATGAGAAAGATTTGCATGGGAAAAAAGTACTGGTAACGGCAGGACCAACGCAGGAGGCCATTGATCCGGTTAGGTATATCACGAATCATTCTACCGGGAAAATGGGGTATGCGCTTGCAGAAGCTGCCATGTTAAGAGGAGCAGAAGTCACATTGATCAGTGGACCGACCGCTATTGAGCCGCCGATGTTTGTAAATGTGATTCCAATCATTTCAGCGCAGGAAATGTTTGAAAAAGTAGCGACAAACGCCACAGAAAACGATATAATAATAAAAGCAGCGGCTGTTGCAGATTACCGACCAAAAGAAGTCTGTGATGAGAAGATAAAGAAATCGGATCATGACACAGAGATTGAGTTAGAACGTACAACAGATATTCTTGCATACCTTGGAAAGAATAAAGGAAAAACTTTTTTATGTGGGTTCTCCATGGAAACAGAAAACATGTTGGAGAATTCCAGAAGAAAATTAGATAAAAAAAATCTTGATATGATTGTTGCAAATAATTTGAAGGACAAAGGCGCTGGTTTCGGAGTGGATACGAATTTGATCACGATCATCACAAGAGACCGGGAATTGCAACTAGAGTTAATGAGTAAGCAGGATGCTGCAAACTGTATTTTAGATGAGATTATCAGAAAAATTGGAAATCGTGAATAGATAAGAAAGTGGCAGGTAGATTGCATGGAAGTATTGAAAGTACAAAAAGGTCAGATCGTTGCAAAAAAGAATGACAAAGTAAAAGAATGGTATTTTATACAGGAGGGTTCTGTCATTCAGAAGTATGCATTTGTTGAACTGGAATTGAAACAGAATGGCATTGTTGGTATTCTGGAGAATGACAGATTCCTTTGTGATTATATCGCAGCGGAGGACAGTGCACTGGCTGTTTTTCCATGTGAATCGTCGGAGGATCTGCAGGGGATTTTGTCAAATGATGCAAAGATCCGAAGATATTTTTTGAAGGCAGCGATTGAGCAGAGACAGCAGATGCTCCAGGTATACGCTGGTCTGGAAGTGAGATGCAAACAGTTTCATACGTTTATAGAGACGTTTTATAATGACTATAAAACAATCTGTAACCAGTATCAGTTAGAAGAACAGCCTTTTTCTAAAATGGATTATTTCCATTCTCTGGAAATGCGTCATAAAGCGGAAAAATGGGAGATGGACAACAGCAGTAGTCTGGTGACAAATTATCTGGAAGAATATCTGAATCTGCTGGAAAAGGATGATAGTCTGTGCGTTGGTGCAATTATGGAGGCTTCTGCACAGATGCGAAGAGTTGCGCAGGGAATCAGTGAGATGGTTGCGTATCTTCTATATAATAAGGATCTGCTGATCAGTGAATCCGGAAAAGATATTTTTCAGTTATTCTTTGATCTGGCGATTCGCGCAGGGCTGAATCATGAAGAATTAGAACCAATCAATAAAGAAGTGAAACTGATCATTGAACTGGTAGAAAAATTAAAGATTTATGATCAGAGAGTCATTGATTACCGCTGGAGTGAATACCAGAATTATGAATTTGGAAGCAATGGGTTAGAGGAAGTGGCATCTGTCGGAGTTTTTGGCGAAGACGAAGAAGAGTTTGAGAGCGATGAGGAAGAAAGCGAAGATTGCTTAGAACATATTCTTACCTACGCGGGATTTGATGAATCACAGATCGAGGATGTACGCAATAAGATCAGGGAATACCGGGAACTGCCGGATATGCTATCAACGGATGATGAGGCATACCGCATCAGAAAACAGCTGACGCCTGTTTTTTATGATGTATATTATAAGGTATTTATGCGTGCAATGCAGGAAGAGGGGCAGATAACGCCAATTCTGGAAATGTTCCTCAATTTTGGCTTTATGGATGTGCAGATGGTTGGTGAGGATAATGCCAATGCATTGTACGATCTGACAGAACATTTGGATCTATGCAATTCAGAGCATGTGTATACCATGTATGAGTGGCTGAAGGCAATTTATGAAGGCCGGAAAGAGCCTTCTAAGAATGAATTTGATCTGGATTATAGCCAGTATTTATTAGAAAAACTGAAAACAAAGAAGATTACGGAAGCACAGATGAAACAACTTCAGGATAACCGGGAGCTGAAAGTAAAATATGAGATTCAGAACATGTTTACCTCTGGAAACCGTGCAACGTATGGAAAAATAACGACATTCTGTCCGATTTTAGGAGAGTATGATCTGATCAACTCTGTAGAAAAGATGCTTGTGACAGCAGAGCGGTTAGAGGGAGTTATCAATCAGATCCGTAAGATCGATTTTTCTGTTTTTTACAGAGAAGTATTATTTTCAGATCCGGACAAAGGAATTAACCATGAAAATATTATGAAAGAGGTATTGCCGGATATTATTCTTATGCCAAATGCGGGAACCAAGGCAATGATGTGGCAGGAGACAGCGGGAGTGAAGCGCGACACTTCAGCACGTTTTATGTTCCCTGTTTTTACTGCGGTAGATCTTGAAGATATGATGATCGAGACTATGGGTAGATATCGTTGGGAAATCTGCAGAAAGATCCAGGGTGTACATTGGAATGATATCCGTGAAAAATCTCTGACGGCGGAGTATTGCGATTATATGCAGTTTTACCGTAAAAATTTTGAATTGTCTGCTGATGCAAAAGAAAAGCTGAAAAATGCATTGTTCCGCGCAAAGAATAATTACAGGGAAGTTTTTGTAAAGGATTACCAGAACTGGATCAAATATGAGTCAAGAGGAAGCTATCGTCTGAACAAGGTTTCCAGACAGATACTGATGACTTATTGTCCGTTCTCGAAAGAACTTCGAAATGAATTGAAGGCAAACCCAATGTATCAGGAACTTCTGAACCGATATGATATCCAGAGTTCCAGAAGTGTGAAACGTATTCTTGCCGTTTACGACAAGTATAAGCGTGCTGGCGGAGAATTAAATCAGGATTTAAGAGATAATTTATTATATTATCAGATGTAGAAAAATCCATCGGAAAAAAGATATAAACTTTTCCGATGGATTTTTTGTGTGTGAAATATCAATAGAAAAAGCCAAATGCAACCGCACCTGGCTTTTTCTGAGGGGAGTATAAATAATTAATAAGGGGTATAACTATGATACGTTTTTGTATCACAACGTTAGTATATCCTATCTATATTTAAAAAGCAATTTAAAAAATGTATATTTTGTGTGATTCTTCAAATAATAAAAATGCATGTGACAAAGTAATTTTACATGCAGAAAAAGAAGAAAATTTTGTACACAAAACAGGAGGACATTTTATCATGGCAAAGAACATGGATGGTACAAACAAGAGTGAAAACAGCTACGAGCAGAACAGTTATGAGAACAGCAATGGACAGAACAAGAGTGGTCAGAACAAATCTACCAATAAGTCAACAAATAAGTCCACAAACAAATCCACAAACAAAACTTCTGACTGCCATCACGAATAGTAGCAGCACGGAAAACAAATCATTGCATAATATGTAATAAGGAAAGAATCAGAGACAGATTACAGATCACACTGTAATCTGTTTCTTGTTATAAAGGGGGAAATATGGCATTTTATACCATTCATCCAAGAGATATCCAGAATATTTGTTTTCAAAAGAGGGTGCGTGTAGTTGATATCAGAGAACCTCAGGAATACAGAAAATATCACTATCCGGGTGCAGTAAATATCCCGTACAGCGATGATGACAGCTGGTGCTGTCGTTTTTCAAAGTATCGGCCGCTGCTTTTATACTGTGAGTATGGGAGTACAAGTCTTCTTGCTGCACGCAAGCTGGGAAAAGAAGGGTATGAGGTTTATACTGTGATTGGCGGTGCAAATGCAATGCAGGAGCAGCTAAGGCGTTAGACGGGCAGAACCATTTCTCATGGAAATATTTTTGCAATTGACAGTTCTAAATAGAACAGATAATATAAGAATAGGTTTTTAGACTTATTTTTAGAGGAGATTTCAGTGAGAACATTTGATTTACTTGTGCCCTGCCACTTTGGGTTAGAGGCAGTTTTAAAAAGAGAAATATATGATCTTGGCTATGAGATCACAAAAGTAGAAGATGGCAGAGTGACATTTGAAGGTGATGAGGAAGCAGTCTGCCGTGCCAACATTTTTCTGCGTACGGCAGAACGTGTTATGATCCAGGTCGGAAGGTTTAAGGCAACGACTTTTGAAGAACTTTTCCAGGGAATCAAGAACCTTCCGTGGGAAGAATATATTCCGGAGGATGGAAAGTTCTGGGTGAAAAAAGCGTCTTCTATCAACAGCAAGTTGTTCAGTCCATCCGATATCCAGTCCATTGCCAAAAAAGCAATGGTGGAGCGCATGAAACAGAAATATCACAAGGAATGGTTCAAAGAAGATGGAGCAGCTTATCCGGTCCGTATTTTTTTACTGAAGGACGAAGTGACGGTGGCGCTGGATACATCCGGTGATTCTTTACATAAACGCGGATACAGAACGATGACGAGTAAGGCTCCATTGACGGAAACTCTTGCAGCTTCTTTAATTATGTTAACCCCTTGGAGAAAGGACCGGATTCTGGTCGATCCATTTTGTGGAAGTGGTACCTTCCCGATCGAGGCAGCAATGATCGCAGCGAATATCGCACCGGGAATGAACCGTGATTTTACAGCAGAGGAATGGACAAACATGATTGACCGCAAACTCTGGTATGAGTGTGTGAAAGAGGCAGAGGATATGATCGACACTACTGTGAAAGTAGATATTCAGGGATATGACATTGATGGAGATGTGATCAAAGCAGCAAGAGAAAATGCGAAGCGTGCGGGAGTGGAACACATGATCCATTTTCAACAGAGAGCGGTTGCAGATTTAAGTCATCCGAAAAAATATGGCTTTATCATCACAAATCCACCGTATGGGGAGCGTCTTGAGGATAAGGCGGATCTGCCGGCCTTGTATACACAGATCGGGCAGGCATACCAGAGATTGGATTCATGGTCAATGTTTCTGATCACAAGCTATACCGACACAGAAAAATATATTGGAAGAAAAGCGGATAAAAACCGCAAAATTTATAACGGTATGTTAAAGACTTATTTTTACCAGTTTTTAGGACCGAAGCCTCCTAAAAAACGTAATAAGGAGATTTAAGGGTACATGAAGTATTCGAAGCGTTATATTGCCTTCACAGGAGTGCTGGCAGTTGCACTTTTGATAAAATTTAATAATTTTGGCGAACAATATCAGACTGTGAACCGTTTCCGCGGGGCACAGCTGGAGGAGACAACATGGAATCCATTGATCGCCCAGAGTGTAAATGACGGATTACTTTCAGTAGTCATTGACAACAAAGAGTACACGAATGAAAAATATCCTTTTTTCATGGATGCGAATCTGGACATCATGGTTCCGGTATCCATTTTACGGGATGCATTAAACTGCAGCGCACATATTTATAATGAGGATACACTTCTGGTAGAGAAGCATAACAGTGAACTTTCCTTTTCTCTGAACAATGATATGATAGAGGTCAATGGCAAGAAGGAAAAAGTGGTTTCTCCGCTGATCAAAAAAAACAAAGAGTATTATGTGAGCCTGAATGATCTGTCCAATTATCTGGACTATTCCTACACCTGGAATATTCAGGAAAACAAGGCACAGGCAGCAGATGTGTCGGAGAGTGCAACGATTATTCCGACAAAGTACGATCTGAGGGACAGAGCGAGGGTTTCTGCTATCCGAAATCAGGGAACATATGGAACCTGCTGGTCGTTTGCAGCGTTAAGTGCGATGGAATCCGTTCTTTTACCGGAGCAGAATTATCAGTTTTCGGTGGATCATATGACATTGAATAATGGGTTTCATCTGACACAGGACGATGGTGGTGAGTACACGATGGGAATGGCGTATCTTGCGTCATGGAAAGGTCCGGTATTAGAAAAGGATGATCCATATGGAGATAACAAAACGACGCCGGATCTTACTGCTGTAAAACATGTGCAGGAGATGCAGATCATCGATGGAAAAGATTATGAGAAGATAAAGGAAGCAGTATTTAAATACGGTGGCGTGCAGACTTCGATTTATAACTCGTTAAAAAGTTCGCAGTCGAAATCACCTTATTATGACCGCAGAACAAGTTCGTACTGCTATATCGGTACGGAAAAACCAAACCATGATGTTGTGATCATCGGCTGGGACGACAGTTATTCCAAGGATAATTTTTCCGTTGATCTTGAGGGGGACGGAGCATTTATCTGTCAGAACAGCTGGGGAAGCGAATTCGGTGATGGCGGGATTTTTTATATTTCTTACTATGATACGAATATTGGTACCCACAATGTCGCGTATACAGGAATTGAGGACAGTGATAACTACGATCACATTTATCAGAGTGATCTCTGCGGCTGGGTAGGACAGCTCGGCTATAACAAAGAGAGCATTTACGGCGCAAATGTTTATACTGCGGAGTCCAATCAGAATCTTACGGCTGCGAGCTTTTATGCCACAGGAAAAGATTCGGAGTATCAGCTTTATGTTGTGAAAAATTTTGAAGATGAATCATCTTTGAGTAATATGACACCGGTAGCATCAGGAAAATTGAGTAATGCAGGTTATTATACAATCCCATTTGACAAACAAATCGCACTGGATGCAGGAGAGCGGTACGCGGTGGTATTATTTATCAGTACACCGGATGCAGTACATCCGCTTGCCATTGAGTATGAGGCGGATGATGCCACGGCCGATGTTGTCTTAGATGACGGCGAAGGTTATGTCAGCGCCAATGGTTTTGAGTGGGAAAATGTAAAAAATGTGGAGAATTGTAATATTTGCATCAAAGCATTTAGTAATGACCGTTAACAGGGGGTTACGTGGAAGAGAAAGCAATGAAGTTTGCAACCGTGACAGCGGTTCTTCTCATGATCACAGTGTGTGTGTTATTGCCGAAACTTCCGGCAATCCATACATGGGCAGTGGAACGTGAGGAGGAGCGGATCGCAGAGGCAGAACTTGCAGAACAGCGGATCACCATGAGTGATCTTACAATTAAAAATACAGAAGTGGAAGACGATGCGGAACAGAGGCAGCTGCGACTGAAACTTCCGGCGGGAGTAAAGGGCAGTGATATCACGATCTCAAATGATTATGTGACACAAACTGTCCGTATCGAACTGCCACAGACAGAGGTGAACTATTTTGAGAGCGATCCGCTGACAGGAAGCAGTAATCATATTGATAATCTTTCTTATGCAGTGAGCAGGGGGAGCAGTGGGCTGATCGAGATCACGATGGATCAGGTCTATGAGCTGGATATGGATTATGATGAGAATTATTACTATTTTGATTTCCTGACGCCACATGAAGTGTATGACAAAGTCGTGGTTGTGGATGCCGGGCACGGTGGAAGAGCACCGGGAGCAACGAAGCAGGGGATCAACGAAAAAGATATTGATCTTGGAATTGTGCTTCAGCTGAAAAAGATTTTTGATAACAGCGGCGGGAATATCGGCGTTTACTATACAAGAACGGATGACAGCAACCCGACTTTTGACCAGAGGGTTCAATTGGCGAATAAGTCCCAGGCAGATCTGTTCATCAGCATACATAATAATTCAACGAAAAGCGGGCGGATGTCCTCGACACACGGTACGCAGGTAATGTACAGTGAGTCGGATACGAAAGAGCTGGGAAGTAAAGCATTTGCGCAGATTTGCCTGGATCATGTGACGGAGGTGCTGGAGAGCAGGGATAAGGGGCTTGTGGAAGGCGATGAGATTTATATCATTCGGACCAGCGAAGTACCGGTAGCATTGATCGAAGTCGGATTTATGACAAATCAGGAGGAACTGAATCTTCTCAACAGTACCGATTATCAGAAAAAAGCAGCAGAAGGTGTTTATGACGCTGTTCTGGATGCATTTGCGAAAGGATATTAAAAAGATGACAAAAATTATTTTTGCAACAGGAAACGAAGGAAAAATGCGTGAGATCAGAGACATCATGGCAGATCTGGATGTGGAGCTTTTATCCATGAAAGAGGCAGGGATCAAACTGGATATTGTAGAAGATGGAAAGACATTTGAGGAGAATGCACTCATTAAGGCAGGTGCAGTGGCTAAGGAGGCACCGGGAGCAATCGTGATGGCAGATGATTCCGGACTGGAAGTGGATTATCTGCACAAAAAGCCGGGAATTTATTCTGCGCGTTTTATCGGCGAGGATATATCTTATGATATTAAAAATCAGGCAATTTTAGACCTTCTGGCAGGTGTTCCAAAGGAGGAACGAACAGCCCGTTTCGTCTGTTCCATTGCAGCGGTGCTGCCGGACGGAAGGGAACTTGTGACAAGAGAGACCATGGAAGGCTATATCGGGGATAAAATTGCAGGAGAGAATGGATTTGGTTATGATCCAATTTTTTGCGTGGAAAAATACGGATGTACTACGGCAGAACTTTCAGAAGAACAGAAAAATGAGATCAGCCACCGGGGAAAAGCACTGCGCGCCATGAAAGAGAAACTTGCAAAGGAAAACCTATGAAAATATTGATCATCAGTGATACCCATAGAAAACATGACAATCTTTTAAAAGTGTTAGAGCGGGAGTGCCCGGTTGATCTTTTGATCCATCTTGGTGATGCTGAGGGGTATGAGGATTATATTGCAGAGCAGGCAGGATGTCCTATGGAAGTGGTAGCGGGGAATAATGACTTTTTTTCCTCACTGCCACGGGAAAAGGAGCTGCAGATTGGAAAGTATAAAGTACTTATTACCCATGGACACTACTATTATGTTAATACCGGAATCGAAGATATTGAGCGCGAAGCAGAAGGAAGAGGATTTGATATCGTTATGTTTGGACATACCCATCGTCCAATCATTGATTATCATAAGGATGTCATTGCGTTAAATCCAGGCAGCCTTTCTTATCCGAGACAGGAAGGAAAAAGACCGTCTTATATTATTATGGATATTGATAAAAAGGGAGAAGCAACGTTTGAAATTGAGTATTTATAGGCGCAAAGCCATGAAAAATCAGGGGATTCGGGCAATTAGAAAAAAGTTGAAAAAAATGTAAAAAAAGTGTTGACATTTTCTTTGTGCTCTTATATAATAACTCTTGCGTCACGGAATGAGAGACAAAAACAAAGCTTCTTAAGATGTGAAAGGCATTGAAAATTATCCTTCGGGGTGTGGCTCAGCTTGGCTAGAGCGCCTGGTTTGGGACCAGGAGGTCGCAG
>OGDD01001766.1_pt1 | contig 15071 bp, 11 predicted proteins | sample 1570301 | NCBI WGS metagenome assembly OGDD01 (sample SAMEA2581971, study PRJEB24529) | metagenome | biome: Human gut stool | place: China | collected 2011 | reverse complement strand
GAAAACCCTCCGGGCCCTCTCTCATTTGGGAGGGCGCGGGAAAGGAGGTGTCCCCACATGATCGGTGATTTAATCGGGGAATGGATCAAAGGAATCCTGATCGACGGTATCATGGGCAACCTGTCCGGCCTGTTTAACACGGTCAATACCAAAGTCGGGGAAATCGCGTCGGATGTGGGCAGTACCCCGCAGGACTGGAACGGCGGCATTTTCTCCATGCTGCAAAACCTGTCCGAAACGGTGATCGTCCCCATTGCGGCGGCCATTCTCGCCCTTGTGATGTGCTATGAGCTGATCGACATGATTGTGGAAAAGAACAATATGCACGACTTCGACAGCTCCATGTTCTTCCGCTGGATTTTCAAAAGCGCCTTTGCCATCCTCATTGTGACAAACACATGGAATATCGTCATGGGCGTATTTGACGCCACCCAGCAGGTCGTCAACCAGAGCGCCGGGGTGATTATCGGAGATACCAGCATTGATTTTGACACGCTGCTCCCTGATCTGGAAAGCCGCCTTGAAGCAATGGACATCGGGCCGCTGCTGGGCCTGTGGTTCCAGACCCTTGTTGTGGGGCTGACGATGAACATTCTTTCCATCTGCATTTTCCTTGTGACCTATGGAAGAATGATTGAAATTTACGCCGTGACCGCATTGGGGCCGATCCCCCTTGCCACGCTGGGCAATGCAGAGTGGCGCGGCATGGGCCAGAACTACTTGAAATCCCTGCTTGCGCTGGGCTTCCAAGCCTTTTTAATCATGGTGGTTGTCGGGATTTATGCGGTGCTGATCCAGCAGATCGGAACCGCCGACGACATATCCGGCGCAATCTGGGGCTGTATGGGCTATACCGTTTTGCTTTGCTTCTGTCTGTTCAAGACCGGCAGCATATCGAAAGCCGTATTTACCGCACATTGACAGACAGGAGGAATACCAACCATCGAAGAAACACAAAAGAAAACCTACAACATCCTTTACGCCGACCCGCCGTGGCGATATGAACAGAAAGCAGTACAGGGTGCAGCAGAAAAGCACTATCCCACCATGAGCATTGACGAGCTGTGCGCCCTGCCGGTGGAAACGCTGGCGGAAAAAGACTGCCTCTTGTTTTTGTGGGCGACTTTCCCCCAGCTCCCGGAGGCGCTGCGTCTGATTAAGGCATGGGGCTTTTCCTTTAAGACCGTGGCCTTTGTCTGGCTGAAATTGAACCGCAAAAGCCCCACATGGTTTTACGGGCTGGGCTATTGGACGAGAGGAAACGCGGAAATCTGCCTGCTTGCCAAGCGGGGCCATCCCAAGCGTTACTCCAAAAGCGTCCATCAGTTTATCATTTCCCCGGTGGAGGAACACAGCAAGAAACCAGACATTACCCGCGAGAAAATCATAGCCCTTGCGGGCGACCTGCCCCGCGCAGAACTGTTTGCTAGACAGAAAATCCCCGGCTGGGATGCGTGGGGCAACGAAGTGGACAGCGATTTTTCCCTGTCCGTACCAGAAACGAGGTGACTTTTTATGGCTTATGTAACTGTCCCCAAGGATTTAACCAAGGTCAAATCCAAGGTAGTATTCGGGCTGACGAAACGCCAGCTCATTTGTTTTGGCGGTGCGCTGCTTGTAGGCGTCCCGCTTTTCTTTTTGATCCGGGGCCGCGTCCCGACCAGCGCGGCGGCGCTCATTATGGTGTTCGCTATGCTGCCGGGCTTTCTGCTGGCGCTTTACGAAAAACACGGCCAGCCCCTTGAAGTGGTGGCGCGCCAGATCGTCGAGTGCTGCTTCATCCAGCCCAAGGAACGCCCCTACCAGACCAACAACGCTTATACCGCCCTTGTGCGGCAATCCCAAATGGAAAAGGAGGTCAACGCCATTGTCCAAAAAGCAAAAGAACGAAACGAGCGCAAAAGCGCCGGTCAAGCTCACCCGCGCCGAAAAGAAAGAGATTCAGGCCGTCATCCGAAAGTATAAGGGCGACGGCAAGCCCCATTCGGCACAGGCCAGTATTCCCTATGAGGCCATGTATCAGGACGGCGTATGCCGGGTGACGCCCCGCACCTTTTCCAAGTGCATTGAGTTTACGGACATCAGCTACCAACTGGCGCAGGCGGACACCAAGACCGCCATCTTTGAAAACCTGTGCGACCTCTACAACTATCTGGACGCCTCCATTCATGTGCAGTTTTCCTTTATCAACCGCAAAATCGACCCCAAGCAGTATGCCAAGAGCTTTGAAATCCGGGCGCAAGGAGACGACTTCGACGACATCCGCAGCGAGTATTCCGACATTTTGCAAGACCAGCTTGTGAACGGGAACAACGGCCTGATGAAGCGGAAATTTATGACCTACACCATCGAGGCGGACAGCCTGAAAATGGCCCGCGCCAGACTGCGCCGGATCGAAACCGACCTTTTGGGCTATTTCAAGAGCATGGGGGCCTCCGCGTGGGGACTGGACGCCAAGGAACGGCTGGAAGTCATGCACAGCATTTTCCACCCGGACGGGGAACCGTTCTCCTTTGACTGGAAGTGGCTTGCCCCGTCGGGGTTTTCTACCAAGGACTTTATCGCCCCGTCCTCGTTCCGCTTCGGCAATGCCCGGATGTTCGGGCTGGGCGGCAAATACGGGGCGGTGAGCTTCCTGCAAATCCTCTCCCCGGAGCTGTCGGATGAAATGCTGGCCGACTTTCTCAACACGGAAAACGGCATTGTGGTGAACCTCCATGTGCAGGCCATCGACCAGAGCGACGCCATTAAGACGGTCAAGCGCAAGATCACCGACCTTGACGCCATGAAGATTCAGGAACAGAAACGGGCTGTCCGCAGCGGTTACGACATGGATATACTTCCCAGCGACCTTGCCACCTACGGGCAGGACGCCAAGGAGCTGTTAAAGACCTTGCAGAGCCGGAATGAACGGATGTTCCAGCTTACCTTTTTGGTGCTGAACACCGCAGACACCCGGCAAAAGCTGGAAAACGATGTGTTCTGGGCTGCTGGGATCGCACAGAAGTACAACTGTTCCCTTGTGCGGCTGGACTACCAGCAGGAACAGGGGCTTATGAGCAGCCTGCCGCTGGGGGCCAGCCACATCCAGATTGAACGCTCCCTGACGACTTCCAGCGTGGCCGTGTTCGTCCCCTTTGTGACGCAGGAGCTTTTTCAGGGCGGCGACGCCATGTATTACGGGATCAACGCCAAGACCGGCAACATGATTATGCTCGACCGCAAACGGGCGAGGTGTCCCAACGGGCTAAAGCTGGGGACACCGGGAAGCGGCAAAAGTATGAGCTGTAAATCAGAAATTTTGAGCGTGTTCCTCTGCACCCCGGACGATGTGTATATCTGTGATCCAGAGGCCGAGTATTACCCCCTTGTGAAGCGTCTGCATGGGCAGGTGGTGAAGCTGTCGCCTACCAGCAAAAACTATGTGAACCCGCTGGACATCAACCTGAACTACTCCGAGGATGAAAACCCGCTGGCCTTGAAATCCGACTTTGTGCTGTCGTTCTGTGAGCTTGTCATGGGCGGCAAGAACGGGCTGGAAGCCATTGAAAAGACGGTGATCGACCGGGCGGTACAGGTGATCTACCGGCCTTATCTGGCAGACCCCAAGCCGGAAAATATGCCCATCCTTGCAGACCTGCACAAAGCCCTGTTAGACCAGCATATCCCGGAGGCCGACCGGGTGGCGCAGGCCCTTGACCTGTATGTGTCCGGCAGCCTAAATGTGTTCAACCACAGAACCAACATCGACATTCAAAACCGCATTGTGGCCTTTGACATCAAGGAACTGGGCAAGCAGCTAAAGAAAATCGGTATGCTCATTGTCCAAGACCAGATTTGGGGGCGCGTCACCCAAAACCGCAGCAAGGGCAAGGCGACATGGTATTTCTGTGATGAGTTCCACCTGCTTTTGCGTGAGGAACAGACGGCGGCCTTTTCCTGCGAGATTTGGAAGCGTTTTCGTAAGTGGGGCGGGATTCCCACAGGTGCGACGCAGAATGTAAAAGACCTGCTTTCCTCCCCGGAAATTGAGAACATTTTGGAAAACAGCGACTTTATCTGCCTGCTCAATCAGGCCAGCGGCGACCGCAAAATCCTTGCGGAACGGCTGAACATTTCGCCCCAGCAATTACGGTATGTGGACAATTCCGAACCCGGCGAGGGGCTTCTCATTTACGAAAATGTGATCCTGCCCTTTAAGAACCCCATCCCGAAAAATACCCAGCTCTACCAGATCATGACGACCCGGTTAGGCGAGGGGGCGACGGTATGAGGCACAAGGAGGTGAAGTCATGGAACCCTTAAAACCCCGCGACAAGGTAACGCAGCACATGACCCGCGACGGCCTGACGCTGGATAACCAGACCACCGGCGAAAGCGTCAATGTGTCCAGCCGGGAGGCCGAGCAGGAATACACCGCCCAGCCGGAGGGCGCGGCGGAAAAAATACTGGAACGGGCGGATGAACTGCACGACCGCCACAAGGCAAAGAAAGTGGCCAAGGACGCCGGGGAAACTGTGGCGCAGGCCACTGGTCCTGTTTCCCGGTTGCAGTTTACCGCCGAGGAACGGGCCTCTCCGGAGCTGGCCCCGTATATCAAAAAGGCAGAAAAACGGGCGGATAAGCTGGAAGCGGCCAAAGAAGCTCTGCCGAAAAAGCGCGTCGTCACCAAGGAAACCGTCTATGACGAGGCCAAGGGCAAGGCCAAAAGCAGGCTGTATTTTGACAAGGTGGAGAAAGCCCCTCCCCAGCTCAAACCAAACCCGGCCAGCCGTCCCATACAGGAAGCCGGGCTTTACCTCCACGGAAAAATCCATGAGGTAGAACACGAAAATGTGGGCGTGGAGGGCGGCCACAAGGGGGAGGAACTGGCGGAACGGCAGGCGGGCCGCATGATCCGCAGCGGCGTCCATCGCCACAAGCTCAAACCCTACCGGGCCGCCGCCAAGGCCGAGCGAAAGTCCATCGCCGCCAACGCCGAGTTTGCGTATCAAAAATCCCTGCGGGACAACCCGGAGCTGGCGCAGGCGGCAAAGAACCCCGTTTCCCGTTTCTGGCAGAAACAGCACATCAAACGGGAATATGCCAAGGCAGCAAGGGCGGCGGGTCAGACCGCACAGGGGGCGGCAGGCACCGCCAAGACCACGGCTGCCGCAGCCAAGAAAGCCGCAGAGAAAAGCAGACAGGCCGCGTCCTTTGCCGCCCGGCACTGGAAAGGGGCGCTGATCGTCGGCGGCGTGGGCCTTATGCTCCTGCTGGTGATGGGCGGCCTGCAATCCTGCACCGCCATGTTTGGCAGCACCGGGACGGGCCTTGCCGCCACCTCCTATCTCTCCGAGGACAGCGATATGCTGGGGGCCGAAGCCGCCTATGCCGCGCTGGAAGCAGACTTGCAGCATGAACTTGACAACTACGAAAGCCTGCACCCCGGCTATGACGAATACCGTTTCGATCTGGACGAGATCAAGCATGACCCCTATGTGCTGACCTCCATCCTCTCCGCGCTGCATAACGGCGTGTTCACTTTGGGAGAGGTACAGGGCGACCTTGCCATGCTCTTTGAAAAGCAGTACATCCTGACCCAGACCATCGAAACGGAAACCCGCTACCGCACCGAAACGAGGACGGACAGCGAGGGAAACACCTACACTGTGGAAGTCCCCTACACCTACTATATCTGTAATGTGAAGCTGGAAAACTTTGACCTGTCCCACCTGCCCATCTACATTCTCACCGAGGAACAGATGGGCTTTTATGCTGCCTATATGCAGACTTTGGGCAACCGGCCAGACCTGTTTCCCAACGGCAGTTATCCCCACGCCTCCACCCCGAAAGAGCCGACCTACTATGAAATTCCTCCAGAGGCGCTAAAGGACGAAGCCTTTGCCGCCATGATTGCCGAGGCGGAAAAGTATGTGGGCTATCCTTATGTGTGGGGCGGCAGCTCCCCAAGCACCAGCTTTGATTGTTCCGGCTTCATTAGCTGGGTTATCAATCATTCCGGCTGGAATGTGGGACGCCAGACGGCGCAGGGGCTTTACAACATCTGCACCCCCGTTTCCCCGGAGCAGGCCAAGCCCGGCGACCTTGTATTTTTCGTCGGCACTTACGACACTGCCGGGATGTCCCATGTGGGGCTGTATGTGGGAAATTCGGTCATGCTGCACTGCGGCGACCCCATTTCCTACACAAACCTCAATTCAAGCTACTGGCAGCAGCATTTTTATTGTTACGGGCGGTTGCCTTAAACGCCAGAAAGGAGTAAATCACTATGGCAATGAACAAATTGGAGCGCATTGAAAAGGATATTGAGAAAACCAAGGGCAAGATCGCGGAGCTGCAAAAGCAGCTTCGGGAGCTGGAAGCGGCCAAGACCGAACAGGAAAACTTGCAGATCGTCCAGCTTGTGCGCGGCCTCAACATGACCCCACAAGAGTTCGCCGCCTTTGTGCGCGGCGGCGCGTTGCAGGCGGCCCCGGCCCCGATCCCGGACTTTGAACAGGAGGACAGCGCCCATGAAGAAATCTAAACTGTTCCGCACCTTGACGCTGGCTGTGGCCGCTGCGCTCTGCATGGCGACCACGACCGTTACCGCCTACGCCGGGGGCGCTGACCCTGACCCTGTGCCGCTGCCGGAAACCACCGAGGCCCCCGCAGAAGTGCCGGAGGAAACCGAAGAACCTACCACCGGCGGCATGGAGCCGGAGGGCGTACCCGTCACCCCGCAGGGCAACGCTACGCTGGTGGATGATTTTTTCGGGGATAAGCAGCTTATCACCGTCACCACCAAGGCCGGGAATTATTTTTATATCCTGATCGACCGGGCCAACGAGGACAAGGAAACGGCGGTGCATTTCCTCAACCAAGTGGACGACGCCGACCTGCAAGCCTTGTTGGAGGACGGGAAAAAAGAGCCGGAGGTCTGCAACTGTACGGCCAAGTGTCAAGCCGGGGCCGTCAATACGGCCTGCCCGGTCTGTAAAAACAACCTGACCGCCTGCAACGGGCCGGAGCCTAAACCCCAGCCGGAGGAAGAAAAGCCGCAGGAGGAAAAGCCAAGCGGCATGGGCGGCCTTGTGGTGTTCTTTGTGGTGGTGCTGTTGGGCGGCGGCGCAGCCCTTTACTTCCTGAAATTCAAAAAGGAAAAAGTTGACACCACAGGCAATGACGATCTGGCCGAGTATGACTTTGGAGAGGACGAGGACGACGAGGACGAAGCCCCGGAGCCGGACGAGGATATGACAGGTGAAGATGGAAATGAGGAGGATGAAGTATGAGCTATCAGTTAGTAATTGCAGAGAAACCAAGCGTCGCCCGCAGCATTGCGGGTGTGATCGGCGCGGACAAGAAACAGGACGGCTACATGGAGGGGAACGGCTATCTGGTGAGCTGGTGTATCGGCCACCTTGTTTCCCTTGCCGACGCCGGGACTTATGACGAGCGTTTCAAAAAATGGCGCTATGACGACCTGCCGATTCTGCCGCAGGAATGGCAGTACATCATTCCCGACGATAAGAAAAAGCAGTTTGACACCCTGCGTTCTTTGATGGCGCGCCCCGATGTCACCGGCCTTGTGTGCGCCACCGACGCCGGACGCGAGGGGGAATTGATTTTCCGTTTCGTCTACCAGATGGCAGGCTGCAAGAAACCGTTTCAGCGCCTTTGGATTTCCAGCATGGAGGACGCGGCCATCAAGGACGGCTTCGCCCACCTGAAACCGGGGGCTGACTACGACAACCTGTATCAGTCGGCCCTTTGCCGGGCGCAGGCGGATTGGCTGGTGGGGATCAACGCGACAAGACTTTTCTCCATCCTCTACCACAAGACCCTGACCGTGGGCCGTGTCCAGACGCCGACCCTGAAAATGCTGGTTGACCGGGAGGCCAAGATCAGCAGCTTTCAGAAAGAGAAATACCACATTGTTCAGATCGCGGCGGCCGGCATGGAGGCGGCCAGTGAACGCATGGGAAACGCAGACGACGCCAAGGCCCTGAAAGCCGCCTGCGAAACAGCGCAGGCCGTTTGTGTGTCGGTAACACGGGAGAAAAAGACGGAGCAGCCGCCCCGCCTCTATGACCTCACCACCTTGCAGCGGGAGGCAAACCGGCTGTTTGGATTTACCGCCAAGCAGACCCTTGACTATGCCCAGCAGCTTTACGAAAAGAAGCTGCTGACCTATCCCCGCACCGACAGCCAGTATTTGACCGATGATATGCTGCCAACGGCGGAAAGCCTTGTGTCCGGCCTGTGGCCGCTGCTTTCCTTTGCGGCGGGGCTTGACCTGTCCCCGCAGTTTGGCCGGGTGCTGAACAGCAAAAAGGTGAACGACCACCACGCCATTATCCCGACAATGGAATTTGTGCAGAAAGGCTTTGACGGGCTGGCCGAGGGCGAAAAGAAACTGCTGTCCCTTGTGTGCTGCAAGCTGCTGTGCGCCGTGGCCGCACCCCATGTGTATGAAGCTGTCACCGCTACATTCACCTGTACCGGGAACACCTTTACCGCCAAGGGAAAAACCATCCTGACCCCCGGCTGGAAAGAACTTGACCGCCGCTTTAAGGCGTCGTTCAAAACAGACGCCGACGACACCGCCCCGGAGTCTGCGCGGGAACTGCCGGAGATCACCGAGGGACAGACCTTTGACAAGGTAACTGCCGCCGTCACCGAGCATTTCACCGCACCGCCAAAATCCTACACGGAAGATACCCTGCTTTCCGCTATGGAGCGCGCCGGTGCGGACGATCTGCCGGAGGACGCCGAGCGGCCGGGATTGGGAACCCCGGCCACCCGCGCCTCCATCTTAGAAAAGCTGGTGCAGATGGGCTTTGTGGAGCGCAGGGGAAAACAGCTACTTCCCACCAAGGACGGCCATAACCTTGCCTGCGTGCTGCCGGAGGTGCTGACCTCTCCCCAGCTTACGGCACAGTGGGAAACGGAGCTGACGGCCATTGCCAAGGGGCAGGCCGACCCGGAGGGCTTCATGCAGGACATTGCAGAAATGACAAGGGGCCTGATCGCAAACTACTCCCAGATCAGCGAGGACGCACAGAAGTTGTTTCAAACCGAGCGTGTGGTTATCGGCAAATGTCCGCGCTGCGGGGAAAGCGTCTACGAGGGCAAAAAGAACTACTACTGCGGAAACCGAAGCTGCCAGTTTGTCATGTGGAAGAATGACCGATTTTTTGAGGAACGGGGCAAGGCGTTCACCCCGAAGATCGCCGCCGCGCTCCTTAAAGACGGAAAGGCAAAGGTAAAGGGTCTGCGCTCCATGAAAACCGGCAAAACCTATGACGGGACGGTGCTTTTGGCCGATACCGGCGGCAAGTATGTGAACTACCGCGTGGAACAGAGGGGCAAAAACTAAAGACAGCAAGCATAGGGAGTGTAGCCACACTCCCGGCAAAATCCCTGACCCGGCGCACCTGCCGGGCCGGGGATTTTCTCTTTGGGGAAGCCCCAAACCCCTTGTATCAGATCACCGCCATAGAAAGGATGTGAACCCAAAATGTCTTACAGCTCCTACGACCACGACGATTTAGAACCGGCCAGCACTATGCGGATCGAGCGTCGGATTTACTTTGAAAGCGGCAAGGCCGATCTTTCCGAAATGGTAAAGCTGCCCCTTGCGGAGCTTCTTTCCCTGCGGGCGGAAAGCGCCGCCGCAGAACAGGAAGTGTTTGACCGCCTGAAAGAACAGGCCGCCGCATGGGAGGAACAGGCCGGAAGAACCCTGTTTCTGGACAAAGCCCTTGAATATGCCCGGACGCTTCCCGTCACCCACACCGCAAACCAGTGGGAGGCCCCGGACGAATACCGCCATATCCGCAGCAACATGGTTTACCAGATGGATTACTCCATTTCCGAGAACACCCGGTATGACAGCGCCGCCCAAAAATCCGTCCCCTACTCGTGGACGCTCCGCTGGGGTCTTTATACCAACGCACCCCACGGAAACCCGATGGAAAAGATCGCCGGACAGGAACGGAAAGTCTTTTCCAGCCGGGAAGAACTGGACAAGTACCTGAATGGCCGGATCAAAGCCCACGACCATTACTTTACCGAAATTTCCCCGGCCATCCCCAAGGAATACGCCGACTGTTTTAAGGTCAATGGCTGCCTGCTCCCCGGCTATACCATCGAGGGGGAGGAACCGGCAAAAGCCGCAGCACTTCCCACACAGGAGGAAGCCGCACAGCCGCAACAGACCACAGCCACCCCGGAAAGGAGGGAACCCGTGAACGAAGTATTTTCCATTTTTCTTGATAACCGCGCCGAGGCGCAGACCGGCGGGCCGCATGGGTACTGGCTTTCCCTGCCGACTTCCGCCGAACAGGTACAGGAAACCTTAAAGGAAATCCATATCACCGCCGACAACCAGCAGGACTTGTTCATTGGCGACTTTTCCGCCCCGGAGGGAAAACCGCTGGAACTGCCGGAGGACTTAATCAAGACCGCCAGCGTGGACGAACTGAACTTCCTTGCTGCCCAGCTTCAAAAGCTGGACGCCGTGGAGCTTGCGGAGCTGAACGCCGTCATGCAGTCCCCGGCGAAAATGCAGACCATCGGGCAGCTTTTGGACTACGCTGAAAACACCGATTGTTTTGTCTTAATCAACGCCAAGGACAACCGCAGTCTGGGGGAATATTATCTGAATGATTCCGGGCTGTTTGTCGTTCCCGACCCGTGGAAACCGGCCATTGACACCGACCGGCTGGGAAGTTTTATCGCCAACGAGGAACAGGGAACCTTTACCGATTACGGCTATATCCTGCGAACCAGCGACGAATGGCAGCGCGTCCATGAGGGCCAGCCAGTGCCGGAGGAATACCGGGTGATGGCCTATCCTGCGCCGGAAATTCTGCGGGAGGAAAGCAAGGTGCAGCCGGAGGCGGCAACCCCCGCAAAGGCCCCGCAGCCTGTCACCCCCATTCTCTTAAACGGCCAGAACAGCGCCGAGCGCATGAAAGAGATCACCGACCGGCTGGAAACCGGCATACAGGAGCTTTTCGAGAGTGAACGCTACAAAGCCTATCTCACCACCATGTCCAAGTTCCACAGTTACAGCTTCAACAACACCCTCCTGATCGCCATGCAGGGCGGACAGCTTGTGGCGGGCTACAACAAGTGGCGGGACGATTTTCACCGCAATGTGAAGAAAGGCGAAAAGGCCATCAAGATACTGGCCCCAGCCCCGTTCAAGGCGAAAAAGGAAGTGCAAAAGCTGGACGCACAGGGCAGGCCGGTGATGGGAAAGGACGGAAAGCCTGTTACCGAAGTACAGGAAATACAGGTTCCGGCCTTTAAGATCGTTTCCGTCTTTGATGTGAGCCAGACCGAGGGGGAACCGCTGCCCTCTATCGGCGTGGAAGAACTGACCGGCAGCGTGGAACGCTACGGGGAATTTTTCAAGGCGCTGGAACAGACCTCCCCGGTTCCCATTGGTTTTGAGGATATTCCGGGCGGTTCCCACGGCTACTACCACCTGACGGAAAAGCGGATCGCCATTCAGGAGGGCATGAGCGAATTACAGACCCTAAAGACTGCCATCCATGAGATCGCCCATTCCAAGCTCCACGCCATCGACCCGGAAGCCCCGGCCATTGAGCAGGCCGACCGCCCCGACAGCCGCACCCGCGAGGTGCAGGCTGAAAGCGTGGCCTATGCCGTCTGCCAGCACTACGGGCTGGACACCTCCGACTATTCCTTTGGCTATGTGGCCGGTTGGAGTTCCGGCAAGGACTTGAAAGAGCTGAAAGCCTCCCTCGAAACCATCCGGGCCACCGCCCATGAACTGATTACCACCATTGACGGCCACCTTGCCCAGCTTCAGAAAGAACGGCAGGCCCAGCAGGAACAGCCGCAGGCCGCGCCGCTGGAACAGGCCGCCGAGCAGCCAGACCCGGACAGCGTATTTTCCAAGCTGTCCCCGGAGCAACAGCAGGAAATGACCGACAGCGTAAAAGCCATGCTGCAAACCCTCATTGACGCGGATTTGAAATCCACCGGCGAAGTGTCGCAGGGAACCAAGGAGGCAGCGCAGGCGCAGGGCTTTACCATTGCCGGGGATGGAACGCTGGAACAGGCCAAAGCCCCGCAGGAGGCCGCCTACCGTCTGGAAAGCGGCGAATATCTGTATATCCAGACATCAGAAACCGGCTACGATTACACGCTGTACGGTCCCGACTACAAAGAACTGGACGGAGGCCAGCTTGACAATCCCGACCTGTCCCTTGCGGAAGCCGGAAAAGAAATCCTTGCCATCCATGAGCTACCGGCTGGGACGATGGAACCCCTGACCGGCGACAGGCTGGATGATTTTCTGGAAGCAACCGAACAGGCCAACGCCATTCCCCAGCCGCAGGCATGGAACGGGATCGACGGCCTTTTGAATGGAAAGCCATTCATGCCGGAGGCGTCCCCGGCTGACCGGGCCGCCGCCCTGATTGAGCTGGCAGAGAAAAACGCCCCGCGTTTGGGCAGCGAGGAACGGCAGTTGATCGTGGCCTATGCCGAGGCCGTGGGCGATAACGACAAGGTAATCGGGCTTATCAACCGCCTGTGTGAACAGGGCTATGAGCTGCAAAAGGGCCAGATGGATTCCTTTGTGAAAAGCGAGATCGAAAGTGAGATTGCCGTTGCCAACGCCCAGCGGCAGATCGCGCAGAATCCGGCAGCGGAGCCAGTTGTCACGATCCTTTGGAGTGAAAGCCCCCATCTGAAAGACGGCCAGCAAATGTCGCTGCATGAAGCCGAAGCCGTTTTCAAGGAGCTGGACAGCGCCAGACGCCATGAACGGGAGCAGCCGGGCTATACGGGCCATTGGTACGACAAGACCAGGTTCCGTATTGACTTTACCATGCAGGGCCAGCCGGACAGCTACGAGGGACGGCAGGACTTTGGCGACGGCGACGGTTCCCTGATCCAGCATATCCGGGGCTACCACGAATACTACGCACAGGATGAAAGCTGGAAAAACCATGTGCTCCACCATGAGGGGCCGGAGGCATGGGAGGCGGACAAGGCCCAGCGGGATATGCTGCTGCATGAGTTCGTCCCATATATGGAGCTGCATTGCAATCTGGCCACTATGGAGCAGGAGGCCCGGCGTCCCCTGCGATCCGGGGAAACCCTGACGCCGGAACAGACCGCTTATTTCAACGCGGTTTTGGACTATGTAAAAGAGTGCCGCCCGCTTCTCAATCAGGGCCAGTACCACTTGCCGGAGCCGCCGCAGCTTGCCGACTTCGACCAGAGCTTGCAGGACTACAAAAAACAGATCGAGGCAGAGCTGGAACAGGAGGCCGCCGCTGCCGGGCTGACGGTGGAGGAATATGTTGCCTCTGACTATGAGGCCCCGGCGCAGCCCAACTTTTCCATCTACCAAGTGCCGCCCGGCCCGGAGGGGCGCGACTTCCGCTATCGTTCCTATGAGGAATTGCAGGCGGATGGGCTTTCGGTGGACAGGAAGAATTACCAGCTTATCTACTCCGCGCCGCTGGACAAGGACATCACACTGGACGAGATTTACCGCCGCTTCAACATGGAACATCCCTCCGATTACAAGGGACATTCCCTCTCGATGGGGGATATTGTGGTGTTCCGGCAGGATGGAAAACAGACCGCCTACTATGTGGACGAGGGGGCCGACTACCGGCAGGTGCCGGAGTTCTTCGCCCAGCCGGAAAAGCAGCTCACGCCGGACGAGTGCATGACCGGCGAACAAATCCAGACGCCGAGAGGCCGTTTCTATCTGACCGACAGGAGCCGGGAACAGATGGAGGCCGCCGGGTATGGATTCCACCACCAGTCGGAGGACGGCAGGTATCTTATTATGGCAAACGGCACAAGAGCCTTTGCCATCCCCGCCCAGCCAGAAAGCCATATCAAGACGGCGGAAATGTCCACCGAGCAGAACTACAACATGATCGACGGCATGATGAACAACGCCCCGTCTATGGAGGAACTGGAAGCAAGGGCAAAAGCCGGGGAACAGATTTCCCTTTTGGATGTGGCCGAGGCAACCAAGGCGGAGGCCAAAAAGCCCAAGCAGACCCAAAAGACAACGCAGAAACAAAAGAAGCCGTCCATCCGGGCGCAGCTTGCCGCCGCCAAGGAGGAGCAGAAAAAGAAGCCCCCGGCGCGGGAAAAATCAAAAGAAATGGAGGTATGAGGAATGTATTTCACCGTGGAAGAAGAAAACCTGATCTGTCTGTACCACAACGCCGACCGCCGCAGGACGGCGGCAAATCTCCGGGCAGCTTTGCCGGACATGGACAAGGAACTGGTGGCGCTGGCCTGCCAGACCGCAAATAAGCTGGACGCCATGAGCGACGCCGACTTTGCCGCTCTCGCCGTATCTGCCGCCGACGAAGTATGAGCGGGCTGAAACGGCTGACGCCGCAGCAGAGCCGCAAAGCGAACGCCCTTATCAAGAAAACCTGCTGCAACTGTATGGGCGGGAACTGCATTTTGCTGGACGATGGGGACGAGTGCGTTTGTCCGCAGCTCATTTCCTATTCACTTCTTTGCAAATGGTTTCAAAACGCCGTACTTCCCGCCGACAAGCTGCTTTACGCGGAGCTTTACCAAGCCGAGGACAGGCGGCGGTGCGCCGAGTGCGGCGCGGCGTTTGCGTCCACCTCAAACAGCGTCAAATACTGCCCGGACTGCCGCAAGCGGATCACCCGCAGGCAAGCCGCCGAGCGGATGCGGAAACGACGCGCCCGCGTTACGCAGTAGGCGCGAAAAAGCCCTTACGCCATGCCGCTTTTCAGACGCGATTTGAGCATGACAGGGGAATTATACCTAAACCCGCAAAAACAGCGTTCTACTGCGTAACAGACCCTTAAAGCAGCACCCACGAAAAGACGGGGCGCGGTGGCTATTCGTTAGCTGCCGCGTCCCGTCTTTTCTTTTTGTTATTCTTTTTCCGAATTGTGCCATTCATTCAAAACAGCTTCTACCAAAGCGAATAGCTGTTCCTTATTTGGAATATAAGAAACATAGCGAGAAGTAAAGGTATTGATGGATAGCCCACCGAGAGCATATTCAGCAGCTATACTGTCTTTATC
>OGDD01001758.1_pt1 | contig 15153 bp, 10 predicted proteins | sample 1570301 | NCBI WGS metagenome assembly OGDD01 (sample SAMEA2581971, study PRJEB24529) | metagenome | biome: Human gut stool | place: China | collected 2011 | reverse complement strand
GGTACAGCTCAGGCTGTTGTCGTAAATTCAGGCAATGCAAATGCCTGTAACCCTGACGGCTATGAAAAGGCTGAGAAAATGTGCAGTCTTGCCGCAGACGCTCTCGGTGTTGACGAAAACGATGTAATCGTTGCATCAACAGGTGTTATCGGTCAGCCTCTCCCGATTGAACCCATTGCAAGCGGAATTGAAAAGCTCAAAGGCACGCTTGCAAAGGACGGCGGAACCTCCGCCGCAGAGGCGATTATGACAACCGACACCGTGAAAAAGCAGTGGGCTGTTGAAACTGTTCTTGACGGCAAAAAGGTTACAATCGGCGGTATTGCAAAGGGCAGCGGTATGATTCATATTAACATGGGTACAACTCTTTCATTTGTAACAACCGATGCGGCAATTTCTTCCGAAATGCTCAAATCCGCACTTATCGAAGCCGCTGATGTCAGCTATAATATGGTAAGCGTTGACGGTGACACCTCAACAAACGATACCCTTGCAATTATGGCATCGGGTTATGCAGGCAACAAGGAAATCACAGAGAAGAACGATGATTACAAAACCTTTACAGCCGTTCTTACCGATGCATTCAAAAAGGTTGCAAAGAAGCTTGCAAAAGACGGTGAAGGTGCAACAAAGCTCCTTATCTGCAAGGTTGACGGTGCAAAAGACGATAAGAGCGCAAAGATTATTTCAAAGAGCATCATCTGTTCAAGTCTTGTAAAGGCGGCAATGTTCGGGGCTGACGCAAACTGCGGAAGAATCCTCTGCGCAATCGGCTACAGCGGTGCCGAAACAGATGTTAAAAAAATTGATGTTTCATATAAATCCGCAAAGGGTGAAATCCTTGTTTGCAAGAACGGCAACGGTCTTGTGTTTGATGAGGACAAGGCTAAGGAAATTTTACTCGAGGACGAAATTGAAATTCTCGTAAAATTAGGTGACGGCAATGCATCTGCCGAGGCTTACGGTTGCGACCTTACCTATGATTATGTAAAAATCAACGGTGACTACCGCACATAATATGTGATTTGATTGTGTGAGCGGAAATCAACTACATAAAGGATTGAAGAAAATGGATGTTTCAAAGAGAGCCAAGGTACTTATACAGGCAATGCCCTATATCAAGAAATATTCGGGCGAAACAATTGTTGTAAAATACGGCGGAAACGCTATGATAAACGAAGAACTTAAAGCGGCAGTTATGAGCGACCTCGTTCTTATGCAGCTTGTCGGAGTCAATGTTGTGCTTGTTCACGGCGGCGGACCAGAAATCAATGCAATGCTCAAAGCCGTTGGCAAGGAAAGCAAGTTTATCAACGGTATGAGAGTGACCGACAAGGAAACTATCGACATTGTTCAGATGGTGCTTGCAGGCAAAGTCAACAAGAGCCTTGTTCAGCTCCTCGGCAGTCACGGCGGTAAGGCTATAGGACTTTGCGGTCTTGACGGCAGAATGCTCATGGCTGAAAAGCTTGTTACAGGCGCAGACCTCGGCTATGTGGGCGAGATTAAGGAGGTTAACCCCGAACCGCTCAACAATGCTCTTTCAAGCGGTTATATTCCGATTGTTTCAACCGTCGCAGGCGGTTATGACGGCAATGTATATAATATTAACGCAGACATTGCGGCATCGCAGATTGCCGCTAAAATCGGGGCAAAAAAGCTCATTCTTATGACAGACATCAGAGGACTTCTCCGTGATGTTCACGATGAGGATTCACTCATTCCCGTTGTCAATGTCAGCGAAGTTCCTATGCTCAAGCGTGACGGCATCATCAGCGGCGGTATGATTCCCAAGATTGATTGCTGTGTTGAGGCAGTCCGCAGCGGTGTAAACCGTGCCCATATCATTGATGGCAGAATCGAACATTCAATCCTGCTCGAGCTTTTCAGCGATGAAGGTATCGGTACAATGTTTTATTGATTTATGAGTGACAGATTGCCAAGCAGAAAGAAAATCCGTTTTGAAAATTATGAAAACTGTGTATCCAAATTTGCACGCAATGCGTGCAATCCGTACGCAACACATATGGGTAAGTGACCGCAGTTCGCCGTGTGGGCGGATAATATCCGCCCCTACAGAATTGTGCAAATGGTAGCTATGCTACGCTCGGGTATGGATAGTTTCTAATTTATCAAACTGTCTACACGAACGGGGGACGGCGACTCGCCGTGCGGGCGGATGATATCCGCCCCTACAGATTAGATTTTGGAGGGTGCAATGATTATACGAGAAATGACAATTGATGACTATGACGAGGTTTATAGGATGTGGCAGATTACCACAAAGCGTGCGCTCTCTAAGGCTGATGAAAAAGATCAGATGGAGCGTTATCTCAAGCACAACGCCGGTATGAGTCAGGTTGCCGTGGTTGACGGAAAAATTGTCGGAACCGTGCTTGCAGGTCATGACGGCAGACGGGGATTTATCCACCATATGGCTGTTCTGCCCGAATTCAGACGAAAGAAAATCGGTCACGCTCTTGCACAGACCGCTATCCAAAAAATCCGTGAACAAGGCATCGACAAAACTCACATTTTCTGTTATCAGAACAACGAAACAGGTCAAAGCTTCTGGCGTGATTTCGGCTTTGAAAAGCGTGAGGATGTTTTTGTTTACTCCTTCAGCAACGATAAAATATGAAAGGCTGTGACTAATTTGACTGTAAAAGAGAAAGATTTAAAATATATTATGCACACATACGGTCGCTACGATGTTGCTCTCAAAAGTGCAAAAGGCGTTACCGCATATGACGAAAACGGCAAAAAGTACATTGATGTTTCATCGGGTATCGGTGTAAACAGCCTTGGCTATTGCAATGACGGCTGGGTTGAGGCTGTTTCAAAGCAGGCAGGCACAATTCAGCATATGTCAAACTATTTTTACTGTTCACAGGCAAGTGACCTTGCCGAAAAGCTTTGCACACTTACAGGTCTTTCAAAGGTCTGCTTTGGCAACAGCGGTGCAGAGGCTAACGAATGTGCAATCAAAATTGCCCGTAAGTACAGCTTTGACAAGTACGGCGAGGGCAGAAATGAAATCGTAACGCTTAACAATTCCTTTCACGGCAGAACTGTTACAACTCTTGCCGCAACAGGTCAGGATGTTTTTCATAACTATTTCTTCCCGTTTACAGAGGGCTTTAAGTACGCAGACGCAGACGATATGGACGCTCTGAAAGCAGTTGTTTCAGACAAAACCTGTGCAGTAATGCTTGAACTCATTCAGGGCGAGGGCGGTGTAAATATCCTCGATCCCGAATATGTAAAAGAACTTGTTAAGTATTGCAACGACAACGATATTCTCGTTATTGTCGATGAGGTTCAGACAGGCGTCGGCAGAACAGGCAAGCTGTTTGCTCATCAGAATTACGGTATTCTCCCAGACCTTATGACGGTTGCAAAGGGGCTCGGCGGCGGACTTCCTATCGGTGTTTGTATGTGCGGTGAAAAGCTCAAGGATGTTATGTCACCGTCAACTCACGGCACAACATTCGGTGCAAACCCTGTTGTTTGTGCAGGTGCAAACTATGTTCTTGACACAGTTGCAAATGACGAATTTCTTGCCGAGGTTGAGAAAAAAGGTCAGTATTTTGAGGACAAGCTCACAAAAATTGACGGCGTAAAGAGCGTTCGCAGAATGGGACTTATGATTGGTATTGAGCTTGAAAAGGGCGATGCACACGATATTGCAATCAAATGCGTTGAAAACGGCTTGCTTATTATCACGGCAAAAGATTTGCTCCGTATGCTCCCACCGCTTGTTATTGATTACAATGAAATTGACGAGGCGATTAATATACTCGAAAAAACAATAAAGGAGAACAACTAATGAAACACTTACTTAAACTTGAGGATTGGTCAACAGAAGAAATTATCAACACACTTAACCTTGCCGATCAGCTTAAATATGAGCAGAAACACGGCATTGAGCATAAAATTCTCAAGGGCAAGTCTCTTGGTATGATTTTTGAAAAGTCAAGCACCCGTACCCGTGTTTCATTTGAGGTTGGTATGACACAGCTCGGCGGTTATCCGCTTTTCCTCTCATCAAATGACCTTCAGATTGGCAGAGGCGAGCCTGTTGAGGATACAGCCCGAGTTCTTTCCCGTTTTCTTGACGGTATTATGATTCGTACCTTTGAGCAGAAAGAAGTTGAGGCTCTTGCAGAGTACGGATCAATCCCGATTATCAACGGTCTTACAGACTATTGTCACCCATGTCAGGTGCTTGCAGACCTTATGACAATCCGTGAATTCAAGGGCAAGCTTGAAGGACTCAAGATGTGCTTTATCGGTGACGGCAACAACATGATGAACTCACTCATCGTCGGCGCACTCAGCACAGGTATGAGCTTCTCTGCCGCCTGCCCAAAGGATTATATGCCGCCTAAGCACATTATCGAGTTCGGTGAAAAGTACGGCAACGGCAAGTTTGAAATCGTAACAGATCCGCTTGAGGCCGCTAAGAATGCCGATGTTGTTTATACAGATGTATGGGCATCAATGGGACAGGAAGAAGAAAAGAAAATCCGTGAGGCAGCATTCGCAGGCTATCAGGTTAACAAGGAGCTTATGGCTGTTACAAACAAGGATTGTATGGTTCTCCATTGTCTCCCTGCACACCGTGGCGAAGAGATTACTGCAGATGTATTTGAAGAGCATGCAAATGAAATTTTTGAAGAGGCAGAAAACCGTCTTCACGCTCAGAAGGCTGTTCTTGTTGAATGTATGGCAGATGAAATGCCTGAAAAAGTTTGATGACAGTTTGATTCTTTAAAACTTCATAAAAAGCAAAAAAGTCACATTGCACAACAGTAAGATAGCTGTTTTGTGCAATGTGACTTAATTTTTATTGCAAAACGGAGTATAATTCCATTGGGGGATAATAGCAAAATCAGAATTGCAGGTGTATAATTATGTTAAACAATTACACGTTTTATGGCGAAAAAGGAAGTCTTTAAAATGACAAGAGAACAAAAACAGCATATTCTGCATTTTGCGGTCAGCTCTCTGGGTGGATTTATGGGCGGATATGCAATTTACAATCACTGTGATGTGTTCGGTAACGCACAGACAGCAAATATGATTCACCTTGTCAGCAAAATTTTTACGGGTGATTTTGAGGGTGTTGTGTTTATCGTCATCGCTCTCCTTACATATATTCTCGGCAATGTTTTCTTTGTAATTGCCGACCGTTTTATTAAGCTTGAAACCAAAACCGTAAGTCTTATTGCAAGTGCGGCTGCACTTTTGATTATCGGAATTTTCCCTAATATTTCAAACAACTACCTTGCAATTCTGCCGATTCTGTTTGTAACCCCTGTTTTGTGGAACTCCTTCAGAACAGCCGGAAGTTATGTTACATCTCCGATTTTCTCGACAAACAACCTTCGTGTTGCAACGGTTTCAACATTCACGGGTATTATTGACAAGGACAAGGATATGCAGAAAAAGGCTAAATTTTATTGGCTTACGCTTGCAAGCTATCATATAGGTGTTGTCCTTGCCTGCGTTCCGAGTGCTTTTATGGGTGTGAACAGCATCTGGTTCGGCTTTGTAAGCATTGCCCTTTCAACAGCTTCATATATGTGGCTCTGCGGAGTGTTCGACAGAAAAGAATCTTTTGCAGCATCCGAAAGCTTAGCCGCACAGTCGGAATGAGTTTGTCGAATTGAAAATTGACGGCGAGCCACCGTTCGGACGGCGAGCCGCCGCTCCCACTTCGGGAAGACGGTTTGTACTATTAAAAACACATTATGCCCGAGCGTAGCATTGTAATTGTCTTCGCAATTCTGTAGGGACGGATATTATCCGCCCACTTGATGGAATTTTATGTTCATATGCATATATTTTGATATAACATAAATTGTGTATTCAATTTGGCACGGATTCTTGGCGACAGAATAAAAAAAGCACAGGAGAAAAAACACGGTTCTCCTCTAATGAAATTCCAAAAAAGAAACCCCCGAAGGTCGCCGCCTTCGGGGGTTTTACTTGTGTGAACCTATTTACATAGTTTCTCTTTAGCTGTCTTGATTGCAGCACATAGGTTATTTGCTTGCAAGTGGTTATATAATAATTCATTTGATACTATTATAATGCAATAAGTATATGAATTGTCAACCGTAAGAAAACTCACTCTTTCAATTTGTTAAGCTTTTCGATGTGTTTCATACGCTTGTAGCGATAGAGAATATTCTCCGCCCATTCACGGTCAATTTTGAGGAAGCCTTTGAGCTTTTTATCCTTATATGCAAGCGAATCGACAATTTTCTTCGATTTTACATAGATTTCAAGCCTTGCTGTCTGAACATACGGCGTATGCTTTTCACCTGTAAAATATGTAAATCCCATTGTGTTGCGTTCGCGGTCGTACATTGAAAGGTAGCCGTCATGGATTTCTGAACCGCCGAGTTTTTTCGAAACGGTTTGGCTGATTGCAAGCTTTGTAAGCTCAACCGACATATCGTCAAGTCCTGATTCAAAGATGAAAATTTTTTCCTTGAACGAATTGAATGACGGAACAATACGCTTGCTGATGTTGCGAAGATTGCTGTATTTTTCTTCAAGCTCCTTGTCACAAAGCTGAAAATGATCAATTTTCGGAATGAAATATACCATAAAACGATTCTTCATATCATTGTAAAGAATCGGATATGTGAGCCTTGCAGAGTATCCGCATGACGGACATTTCCACGCAAAAAGCTCACCGTCAAGCGCCCTTCTGCGCACACCCTTTGTTACGGACGGGTTGATGCTGGTATAAACATCAGCCTTACTCATTTCACCGCACATTGGGCAGACGATTGCCTTGGTAATTTTCTTTTCAGGCATCCAAACCACCTCTTTAACACTCTATGAAACTAATTATAGCAATTGACCGTGATTTTAACAAGTAAATTTTAAAAAAATGTTGATTTTATCAAAAAAATCTGTCATAATAATAGAAATAAGTTTAATATTATTCGCCGCGGCAGGATATGTCAGAGTGTTTGTGCCAAAGCGGTTTTAAAGGAGAAATTTACTATGACGATACTTGACAGTGTAAAAGGAACAGTAAATACAGCCGTTGATACAATTTCATCGGTAGCTCAGACAATAGTAGAAAAGAACAGAACAAACGCAAAGCTCAACAGATTAAGACTTGTTATGAAAAGCGAAAGCGAGCTTATGAACAGAGCATATATTGCTCTCGGAAAGGTCATGTACGACAGCAGGAAGAAAGGCACTGAAATTAATGAAGCCGAGTGCGAAAAGCTTTTGAAGGTTATTGACACTTCAAAAGCCAAAATTGCAAAAGCAAGAGAGTGTTACAGAAAGATTGTCGACAGCTCAAACGATATTTTCTACGGCAATCCCGAGGCTGCTCCCGAGGTTAAAGAGGACGATATTGTTGATATTACGGTAGCCTGCTCAAATGAGAACGAGTACAAATCTTCTCCCTTCAAAGAGGAAAAGCCTGTTGAAAAACAGCCCGAAGCTGCCGGCGAAGAAAAGGCAGAACCCGAGCATCTTACAAACATCTGCGACCTCAAGGCAGAGCTTGAGGCAAAGCGTGAAGAAGGATTTTCCGAGTCCGCAGATTCAGACGAGGCAGATGACGGTGAAGCTCCTCACGGTGAACTTTTCTGATAATTTAAATACTTAAAGCTGAAGACCTGCCGATTTCGGCAGGTTTTTCTGCATTTTTAAAGTATAATTATACATTATGCCCCTTATGTGTATTGAATTTTTGTTATAAAAATGGTAAAATTCATCAAAGGTGAAAATATTCTAAAACAGAATTATTTTCTTGGCAAAAAATACTATAATTAATTAGATATGCACAATGAGATTACTATGTATTGATTTCGGAGGCACAAGTTGAAATTAGGATTGGATATTGGCTCAACAACAATAAAATGTGTTGTGCTTGACGACGAAAACAAATTAATATACAGCACATATGAAAGGCACTATTCCCGAATTACGGAAAAGATTGCCGAAATTCTTGCACTTGTACGGACAAAGATTGACGGCGTTGAAAATGCCTCGGTGGCTCTTTCGGGTTCTGCCGGAATGGGCGTTGCCGAATCTGTCGGTGTTGATTTTATTCAGGAGGTTTACGCAACAAGAGTTGCCGCCAATACTTTTATTCCGGGTACAGATGTTATAATTGAACTCGGCGGTGAGGATGCCAAAATATTGTTCCTTACAAACGGACTTGAGGTAAGAATGAACGGTACCTGCGCCGGCGGCACGGGTGCGTTTATTGACCAAATGGCAACACTTCTGAATGTTAAGCTTGAGGATATGGACGAGCTTGCAAAACAGCACGAAAAGACATACACAATCGCATCAAGATGCGGTGTGTTTGCAAAGACCGATATCCAGCCGCTCCTTAATCAGGGTGCGAGGAAGAGCGACATTGCAGAGAGCATTTTCAATGCGGTTGTAAGCCAGACCGTTGCAGGCCTTGCGCAGGGCAGAGAGATTGAAGGTCAGATTGTATATCTCGGCGGACCTCTTACATTTATGAGCGAACTGCGAAACTGCTTTGACCGCACGCTCGGAACAAAGGGAATCTGCCCCGAAAATTCACTTTATTATGTTGCCTGCGGTGCGGCTTTGTGCGCCGAAAAGACTATTGATTTTGACGAGGTTATCGAAAAAGTAAAGAACTACCGCGGCAGCGGTAACTTTGCGTTCAATCAGCCGCTCTTTAAAAACGAAGAGGAGTACAGGAAATTCTGCGACCGTCATGCAAAGGCTGATGTTAAGCAGAAGGAGCTTGGAGGCTACACAGGCAAGGCTTATATAGGAATGGACGCAGGTTCAACAACCGTAAAGGGCGTTGTCCTCAATGATGACGGCGAGCTGCTCTATTCAAAATATCTGCCTTCAAAGGGAAATCCCGTTGAGATTATGAAGCAATTTCTTGACGAGGTTTACGAAATCAATCCCGAAATAAATGTAGTTTCTTCTGCCGTAACAGGTTACGGAGAGGACATTGTAAAGAATGCATTTGCGGTTGATTACGGTGTGGTTGAAACAATTGCCCACTTTACCGCCGCAAAATACTTTATGCCCGATGTTGAATTTATCATTGACATCGGCGGTCAGGATATCAAATGCTTTAAGATACATAACGGTGCAATTGACAACATCTTTCTTAACGAGGCTTGTTCATCGGGCTGCGGAAGCTTTTTGCAGACCTTTGCAAACGCTCTCGGATATGAGATTGCCGACTTTGCAAAGCTCGGACTTTTTGCAAAGCGACCCGTTGACCTCGGTTCACGCTGTACCGTATTTATGAATTCAAGCGTTAAGCAGGCTCAGAAAGACGGCGCTACAATTGAAGATATCTCGGCAGGTCTTTCACTCAGCGTTGTAAAGAATGCCCTTTACAAGGTTATTCGTGCGTCAAGCCCTGACGAACTCGGCAAGCGTGTTGTGGTTCAGGGCGGTACTTTCCTGAACGATGCCGTTTTGCGTGCATTTGAACAGGAAATGGGCGTTGAAGTTGTCCGTCCCAACATTGCAGGACTTATGGGTGCTTACGGTGCGGCTCTTTACGCAAAGAAAAAGTCAAAGGGTGTTGGCAAGAGTACAATTACCGACAAAAAGGGACTTGATGAATTCGTTCACGAAATCAAGGTTGCAAACTGCGGTATGTGCAACAACAACTGCCGTCTTACAATAAATTCATTCGGCAAGGGCAGAAAGTTCATTGCGGGAAACCGTTGTGAAAGACCAATCACAAAGAAAGCTCCTGCAAACGATATGAATATGTATGCCTATAAGCTGAATCTCATTGATTCCTACAAGCCTGTTGAGGGCTTGAGAGGCAAGCTCGGGATTCCTATGGCGCTCAATATGTACGAGCTTTATCCGTTCTGGTACAGATTCTTTACAGAGCTTAAATTTGAGGTGTTCCACTCACCGTATTCAACAAGAAAGCTTTATCAGAGAGGTCAGCAGACAATTCCGAGCGATACTGTTTGTTTCCCTGCAAAGCTTGTTCATGGACATATTCAGACTCTTATTGATATGGGTGCAGAAACAATTTTCTACCCGTGCCTTTCCTATAACTTTGACGAGCATCTCGGTGACAATCATTACAACTGTCCTGTTGTAGCCTATTATCCCGAGGTTATAAAGAACAATATGAAGGACATTCGCAAGGTGCATTTTATCAAGGAATATTTTGGTATTCACCGCCCGAATGATTTTCCGAAAAAGGCTTACGAAAGGCTTTCTTTCCATTTCCCCGACATTACTCTCAATGAAATCAGAAATGCGGCAAAGCTTGCATATCAGGAACAGGAAAATTACAGAAAAAAGGTCATCGACAAGGGCAACGAGATTATTGCCAAGGCTGAAAAAGAGGGCAAAAAGATTTTTGTTCTTGCGGGCAGGCCCTATCATATTGATCCCGAAATTAACCACGGAATCGACAGGCTTATCTCGGGCTTTGATGTTGCAATCGTCAGCGAGGATGTTATTTCCCCGAGAGTTGAACATTTCCGGACCCATGTTCTCAACCAGTGGACATACCACGCGAGACTTTATGCGGCGGCAAAATATGTTACAACAAGAAAGGACATGGAGCTTGTTCAGCTTGTATCCTTCGGCTGCGGTGTTGATGCGATTACAACCGATGAGGTAAGAGAAATTCTTGAAAGCAAAAATAAGATTTACACTCAGATTAAGATAGATGAAATTACGAACCTCGGAGCAGTTAAAATCCGAATCCGCAGTTTGCTTGCTGCACTTGAAAACGATTGATGAAAGGAAATTCTGTTATGGCAGAGTTGAAGTATGACAAAAAAACAGGTCGTTTGCTGTTTACAAAGCAGATGAAAAAGGAATATACAATCCTTATGCCCAATATGGCGCCTATTCATTTTAAAATACTTGAAAAGGTGTTCAACTACTATGGCTATAAGTCTGATTTGCTCAACACAACAGGTCCGGAGATTGCACAGACAGGTCTTAAATATGTTCACAACGACACCTGTTATCCGGCTTTGCTGGTTATCGGTCAGTTCATCAATGCTTTGCAGAGCGGAAAGTATGATGTTCACAAGGTTGCCCTGATGATTACTCAGACGGGCGGCGGATGTCGTGCGTCAAACTACATTTTCCTTTTGAGAAAGGCTCTCAAAAAAGCAGGCTTTGAGTTTGTTCCCGTAATTTCACTTTCATTCGGTATGGAACACAACAGCGGCTTTTCGCTCACACTTCCGCTTATCCGCAGATTTGTCGGCGGTCTTGTGTACGGCGACCAGTTAATGCTTCTTTCAAACCAGACAAAGCCCTATGAGGTGAACAAGGGTGAAAGTATGGCGCTTGTAGATGAGTGGACGGATAAAATTTCCGATATGCTCATACAGGGCAAGGGCTACACGCTTGAAGAAATTGACGAAACCCTTGATAAAATTACAAAGTCATTCACAAAAATTGAGCTTAACAAAGTGCCGAAGGTTAAAGTCGGCATAGTTGGTGAGATTTATGTAAAATATTCCAAAATGGCCAACAACGGCCTTGAGGACTTTCTTGCAGAACAGGATTGCGAGGTTTGCGTACCCGGTCTTATGGGTTTTGCTTCATTTAAGGTTGATAACCGTATTGAGGATTATAAGATGTTCGGAGGAAGCAGAGTTAAATACAAATTCTGTTCGATGCTTCTTAATTACCTCACAAAGCTTGAGGGACTTATGGTTGATGCCGCTGAAAAGTACGGCTTTGTTCCGCCACACAGATATGCTCACACAAAGGAGCTTGTAAAAGGTGTTATCGGCTACGGCAGTAAGATGGGCGAGGGCTGGCTTCTTACAGCCGAGATGATTGAGCTTGCCGATACAGGTTATGAGAATATCATATGCACGGTAAGGGCGCAATCAGAAAAATTAAAGAAATCAGACCGAATGCCAATATCGTTACCATCGACTATGATCCGGGTGCTCCGAAGGTAAACCAAGAGAACCGTATCAAGCTGATGCTTGCTGTCGGCAAAGAGGAACTCAAGAAAAAGCTTGAGGCTGAAAAAAATGCTGAATCAGCTGAAAAGTAATTTAATATCAGAGCTTATGAGTCATCGCAAAATTGCGGTGGCTCTTTTTGTTTTTAGTAATATACGGCAGAAAAATTTAATACAATTTTACAGGGGTTTATCATGCTCAAAAGGGAAAAATAAGTTTAAAAATCGGGTGAAATTATGAATAATCGACTTAAAATGTTTTTTCAAAGGCTTGCACGGTGGCTGAATGTGCGTGAAATGCGACAGCACAAGGTCAAGGCAGGCGTTTATATAGTGATACGGCTCATACTCGCGCTATTGATTATCTCCGGCATATTAAACGGTAAATGGGAAAATGTCATGACCTGTGCGCTGACGCTCGGTCTGTTGACTCTGCCGTTGTTTGTTGACAGAAAATTGTCGGTAGCTTTGCCGAGTGTGCTTGAAATAATCGTTGTACTGTTTGTATTTGCGGCAAATGTTATGGGCGAACTCGGTGCATTTTACGAAAAAATCCCCATATGGGATTCAGTACTTCATGCCGTGAACGGATTTATTTGCGCAGGTGTCGGATTCGGCTTGACCGATATTTTGAACCGCAGTAAGCGGGTGAAAATGAGCCTTTCGCCTATGTTTATATGCCTGTTTTCGTTCTGCTTTTCAATGACAGTCGGTGTTGTGTGGGAGTTTTTTGAGTTCGGAGCAGATATGCTTTTCGGAAAAGATATGCAAAAGGACACCGTGGTTACGGTGATACATTCGGGCTTGATTTCAGGCAAGCCGAATGTGATAATGCACATCAGAGATATAACTTCAACCGTTGTAAACGGTGAAAATCTCGGCGTCAACGGTTATCTTGACATCGGCTTGATTGACACAATGAAAGATTTGCTTGTTAATTTTGTCGGAGCGGCAGTCTTTGATACCATAGGTTGGTTTTACCTGAAAGGAAGAAGTGCAGGATTTTTGCGGAATTTTATCCCAAGGAAGAAGTAGCGGCGATCACTGCGAGCCGCCGCTACGGGAATGCACATTATTTTCAGACAAACAAAAGGCAGTCACAACAATGTGACTGCCCTCGTGTTTTGGTGGTATTCTTTTATTTAAAATTACTTGTCTTCCTGAAGTGTGATTTCAATTTCACCGTTGCCTGTTGATGAACTGTAGTATTTAACCTTAATTTTATCCCCAGGCTTGTGAGTTTCAAGAATTGCGTAAACATCTGCAAAACTTGTGATTGTTTCGCCGTCAACCTCTGTGATGATATCGCCTTCTTCAAGGCTTGTGCCGTCACACGGACCGCCCGAAACAATGCTTTGAACATAAATGCCCTGCGGAACATTGTAATTTGATGCCTGATCGGAAGTTACCGCAATGCCCGAAATGCCGATTTTTACTCTGCCTTCAACATAGCCGTTCTTTACAAGTGTGTCAACAATGCTTTTTACTGTCTGTGACGGAATTGCAAAGCCCATACCTTCGTAAGTTTCGGAAACAATCTTTGAAGTTGTAATTCCGACAACCTGACCGTAGTAGTTTACAAGCGGACCGCCCGAGTTGCCCGGATTGATTGCGGCATCGGTCTGAATGTACTTTGTAAGGCTTGATGTTGAAAGCTTTCTGTCAAGCGCCGAAATAACACCCTTGGTTGTTGTGTTCTGATAGTCAAGACCGCCCGGATTGCCGACTACGATAATATCCTGACCTACCTCAAGCTGTGACGAATCGCCGAATGTTGCAGGAGTAAGTCCCTTTGCATCGTCCATTTTGAGAACCGCAATATCGGTTCTTGAATCGTAGCCCACAACACCTGCCTTGTATACCTTGCCGTCAGATGTTACAACTCTGATTGCATAGGCTGTTTTGCTGTTGCCGATTACATGAGCGTTTGTGATAACATAGCCGTCCTGTGAGAAGATAATTCCGCTTCCCTGTGAAGATGCGGTTGTTGTGTCAGCCTGATCGGGTACATCGCCCGAGTAACAAAGAATGCCGACTACCGAGTCGGAAACCTTTTCGGACGCTTTTGCGGCTGTGTAACTGCCGTTTGTTTTTGCGTCCTTTGGATTGCTTTCAAGCTTCATACCCGAGTAATCCTTGTTTACCTTGTCACTGTAGTCCGACTCATCGTGAGTTTTGCCCTGTGATGAGGTGTTAGGAAGGGTTTCAAACGGTGTTGTGCTGTCTTTGTTCGGAAGTCTGAACGAATTGCCCGAATCGCTTCGGTCGTTGTTTAAATCTTCTTTTATGCCAACCGAAAATCCGTATACCATCATACCGATAAAACCGATTGCAAGAAGCGAACAGAGAACGATAATCAATGCAACTATTCCGCCGTTTGTTTTCTTTTGTGGGTACTGTGCGTACATCTGCGGATTGTACTGCGAATTATATTGATTATATGTACCGTTGTTGCCGTAAGGCGGCTGTCCGTACATATTCTGCTGATACGGAGGTACATTCTGATTGTATCCTGTGTTGTTTTGATACTGTCCGTACTGCTGATTGTTCTGATTATACTGCGGATTCTGTCCGCTGTAGGGATACTGACCGTAACCGTACTGCCACGGCTGAGTAGAGGGATTTTGATTCTGCGGCGGAATATTTTCAGTCGGATTTGCATCGTTTGCCGTATTTTGATTGTTGTTGCCGAAAATATAATCGCCGTACGGTGTGTTGCCGTTCTGCGGTTGAACATTTTGAGCCTGTTCTTCCTGTGTTTCGGGTTCGGAAACGGGACTTGTCTGTTCCGTGTTCATACTATTGTTTTGTACGGGCTTTTCGGTGAACGGCTTCTGCGGTTCAAACCCTCCCATATTGTTGTTGTCAAAATTGTCCATAAAAGTTACTCCTACATTTATTTGTTACCGTGGGGTACAAGCTTTGTTTGCAATAAAATATCTGTCATTACTTGCGGTCGCAAGACTGCCCCTACGGGATAGCTTACAAAAATATACCATACAACGCTCGACCAAAATCAAGCATTGTAATTTACATTTATATTATACCTTTTCACAAAATCAAAATCAACCTTGTTGTGTTACGGAAGTGTGAGTTTATTTTGAAAGTTTAGTGATAATTGACTAAAACAGGACAAAATGAAAATTTTTTCGACTAATTGTTAAAATTTTCACTAAATCTTCTTTTTAGGT
>OGDD01001754.1_pt1 | contig 15175 bp, 7 predicted proteins | sample 1570301 | NCBI WGS metagenome assembly OGDD01 (sample SAMEA2581971, study PRJEB24529) | metagenome | biome: Human gut stool | place: China | collected 2011 | reverse complement strand
TGCCAAGCAGTATTCACGAAGTACTGATTCTTGCCGCCGATGAAAACGACAGGCAGAATCTCGACCATTACACCGCAATGGTAAAAGAAGTGAATGCCTCACAGCTTCAGGATGAAGAAATTCTGTCCGACCATGCCTACTATTACTGCCGGCACAGCCATCTGCTGACCATGCCGCAGCCGGTCTGCACTTCATAGATTATATTTCCAGACACAAAATCCCCGCAGAAAAAATTCTGCGGGGAACATCTATTACATTTCTACCAGTTTATCATATAGCTTCTCATATGCATGTGCCGAAGCATTCCAGGAAAAATTGCGATCCATCGCACGATAGATCAGTTCTTTCCATGCGGCCTTTTGTTCATGCTCCACACGATACGCATACCGGACAATATCTGCCATTTCCTGTGCATTAAAATTCGCAAATGAAAAACCACATCCTGTATTTTCATATTCATTGTATGGTTCTACCGTATCCCGGAGTCCTCCGGTTTCACGTACGATCGGAAGCGTTCCGTAACGCATGGCAATCATCTGTGCCAGCCCGCATGGTTCAAACATGGAAGGCATCAGCAGCACATCACTTGCCGCGTATATATGGTGCGAACGCTCCTCGGTGAATCCGATATGTACGCTTACCTTGTCCGGATACTTACTCTGATAATGGTGGAACATATTTTCATACTGGCTCTCTCCGGAACCAAGAACCACCAGCTGTATATCCATTTCGGTTAAAAGTTCATCCAATACGCAGCCGATCAGGTCAAATCCTTTCTGGCTGGTCATACGCGATACGATTCCGATCAGGAAAGCATCCTCCCTGACTGGAAGCCCAAGTTCTTTCTGTAATGCAGCTTTGTTTTCTTTTTTCCCACTCACTGCATCTTTTTTCGAATAATTTACCGGAATATAAGGATCTGTCTGTGGATTATATTCTTCATAATCAATTCCGTTTAAAATACCATAAAGGCGATCCTTTCGGGCAGTCATCAGGCCACTTAAGCCCTCTCCACCTTCTACGGTCGTAATCTCATTTGCATACGTCGGGCTGACGGTAGTAATATAATCTGCATATACCACGCCACCCTTTAAGTAATTTGCCTCCCCATAAGATTCCAGTTCATATGCATTGAAAATGTGTGCCGGAAGTCCTGTAATATCCATTATCTCCTGAATTCGCCAGCGTCCCTGAAACTGCAGGTTATGAATCGTAAACACGGTTTTGATTCCCGCATAAAAATTATCATCTCCAAATACCGTATGCAGAAACACCGGAATAAGTCCTGTCTGCCAGTCATTGCAATGGATAATGTCCGGGGCAAAATCAATATACGGCAGACTAGCAAGTACTGCCTTGGAAAAATATGCAAACTTTTCCACATCTTCATAGATATTGTTGTATGGAGATTCTCCTGCGAAATAAAATTCATTGTCCACAAAATAAAAGTGAACACCATGATATTCTGACTCGAAAATTCCAACATACTGCCTGCGCCAGTTCAGATTTACATAAAAATGGCACAAAAATTTTAAATTTGGAAGAAATGAGCGATCCATGCAGGCGTATTTCGGAATAACTACCCGCACATCATACTCTTTTTTGTCAAAATAATTCGGAAGTGATCCGACAACATCGGCAAGACCCCCGGTTTTCACATATGGCACTGCCTCTGATGAAACAAACAGAATCTTCTTCATACACAACACTCCTTTACTTACCCTTCATCTGTAATCGTATTTTGTCCGTAATAAGAGCGATAAATTCCGAGTTGGTCGGTTTTCCTTTTCCATTACTGATGGTATATCCGAACAGATCATCCAACGTATCCATCTTGCCACGGCTCCATGCTACTTCAATTGCATGACGGATGGCACGCTCGACACGGCTTGGTGTCGTATCAAATTTCTTTGCGATCCCCGGATATAAAATTTTCGTAATAGAATTTAACATGTCCATATTCGTCACAGACATGATGATTGCCTCCCGCAAATACTGGTATCCCTTGATATGTGCCGGAACCCCAACCTCATGAATTATCTCTGTGACATCCTCTTCCAGTGTCTGTAACGAGTACTTTTCCGATTTCTTTTCCATCTCAACCGGTCTGCCAATTTCTTTTCGTACTTTGTTTTTTCGACGGTTGAGTGTCTTGATCCGGTCCAAAACAATATTCCGGTCAAACGGCTTCATAATATAATAATCTGCTCCCCGCTCAAACGCATCTTCGGTAATTTTTTCATTGCTGATTCCGCTGATCATCAGAAATGTCGGCCGGTTTTTTAACGTGTGATCTGCCCTGATCCTGTCAAGGACTGCCAGACCGTCCAATTTCGGCATAATAATATCCAATAATACAACATCCGGTTCTTTTTCCCTGATCAGATGACAGGCTTCTTCTCCATCCTTCGCCATCCCGATCAGGTGCAGTTCATCATCACTGGTTACCATTTCTTCCAATAAGTCACGCATAACCTCGTTATCATCTGCAATTGCGACATTTAGTTTTCCCATGTAGGCCTCCTAGAATGTCAAATTCAGTCAAAAATAAGCATACCAGAAAGCACTGTCCGATTTTGTCAAAATTTGTCGATAAATACAGTTAAACTATAGCACAACTGCCAATTTATTTCAATGTCTTATGCATTCTCTTCGAACTGGGAATTATACAGATCTGCATAAAATCCCTTTTGTGCCAGAAGCTGTTCGTGTGTCCCCTGCTCTATGATATCGCCATCTTTCATCACCAGAATCAGATCCGCATTTCTTATCGTAGAGAGTCGATGCGCAATGATAAAGCTGGTCCGTCCACGCATCAGATTATCCAATGCCTTCTGAATCCGCACTTCGGTACGGGTATCTACCGAAGAGGTTGCCTCATCCAGAATCAGAATCGGGTTATCCGCAAGGATAGCACGTGCAATTGTAAGAAGCTGTTTCTGTCCCTGGGAAACATTACTTGCATCCTCGTTTAACTCCATCTGGTAGCCACCCGGAAGCGTCTGGATAAAATGGTGGGCATGTGCGGCTTTTGCCGCCTCAATCACTTCCTCATCTGTGGCATCTAAACGGCCATACCGGATGTTTTCCATGATAGATCCCTTAAACAGCCAGGTATCCTGCAATACCATACCAAATGCATCCCGAAGTTCCTGACGGTTAAAGTCGCGGATATCATGCCCATCCACCTGAATGGCTCCGCCTGTCACATCATAGAAACGCATAAGCAGTTTGACCATTGTGGTTTTTCCTGCTCCCGTTGGTCCGACAATTGCAATTTTCTGTCCAGGTGTTACATGAGCGGAAAAATCCCTGATAATGATCTGGCCCGGATTGTATCCGAAACTTACATGGGAAAAATCCACGTAACCATCCACATGGTCGAGATGCACAGCATGTTCAACCGTCAGTTCTTCTTCCTCTTCGTCCAGAAATTCAAATACGCGCTCGGAGGCTGCAGACATCGACTGCAGCATATTTGCCACCTGCGCAATCTGCTGGATCGGCTGAGTAAAATTCCGGACATACTGAATAAATGCCTGAATTTCACCAACCCCGATGGTTCCGCGGATTGCCAGAAGTCCTCCGGAAATTGCCACTCCGACATAACCGAGGTTTCCGACAAACTGCATGATCGGCTGCATCAGTCCGGATAAAAACTGGGACTTCCATGCCGATTGAAACAGAATCTGATTGGTATCTTCAAATTTTTTGATGGTGCTCTCCTGCTTATTATATGCCTGCACCACCAGATGTCCGCCATAGACCTCTTCCACCTGTCCGTTGATATGTCCCAGATATTCCTGCTGCTGGCGGAAATATTTCTGCGAATGTTTGATAATAAACGAAATCAGGATGGCAGATACCGGAAGAATCACAAGTGAAATCAATGTCATAATTCCGGAAATTGAAATCATCATCACAAGTGTTCCGACCAGTGTTGCCACACTCGTAATGATCTGCGTCACACTCTGATTTAAACTCTGTCCAAGTGTATCCACATCATTGGTGATGCGGGATAGCACCTCTCCGTACGTGCGGCTCTCGAAATATTTCATTGGCATGCGGTTGATTTTCTCTGAAATTTCCTTACGCATGCGGTAACAGGTTTTCTGCGTGATTCCTGTCATGATCATTCCCTGTATAAAACTGAATACTGCAGAACAGATATACAGGCCAAGTGTAAACAATAACACTTTGGCAATATAGGTAAAATCAATAGATCCGGTTCCCGCGATCTTTTTTCCGAGACCTTCCACCAATGCATTCGTTGCACGTGCCATAACCTTTGGTCCGGCAACGGAAAAGACGGTAGACACCGCCGCAAAAATCATAACGGCAACGATTGCATACCAGTATCTTCCGAGATAACGAACCAGTTTTTCGATAGAGTTTTTGAAATCTTTTGGCTTTTCTCCCGGCATCATTCCTCTGCCCGGGCCGCCCATCGGACCGTGAGGTCTTCTTGTACGTTGTTCTGCCATCTTATTTCACCTCCTCAGAAAGTCCCAGTTCTTTGGCAGACAGCTGGCTCCTGGCAATCTGCTCGTAAACTTCGCAATTGTGCAGTAATTCCTCATGCGTGCCTTTTCCGACAATCTTTCCATCGTCGAGTACCAGTATCTGGTCCGCATGCAGAATTGTACTGATTCGCTGTGCGACAATGATCACGGTCGTATGTTCCGTCTTTGTCTCAAGCGCTCTGCGGAGTGCCGCATCGGTCTTCATATCCAGAGCGGAAAAACTGTCATCAAACACATAAATCTTTGGATTTTTTGCAATTGCTCTGGCAATGGCAAGCCGCTGCTTCTGTCCGCCGGAAACATTGCTTCCGCCCTGTGCAATCGCACTCTCATACCCATCCTGTTTGCTGTCAATAAACTCTGTTGCCTGCGCAATCTCCGCTGCTTCCCGGATCTGCTCATCTGACGCATCCTCTGCCCCGAAGCGCAGATTGCTTGCAATTGTACCAGAGAAAAGAATTCCCTTCTGTGGTACAAATCCGATATGTTCCCGCAGATCCTGCAATGTATACTTGCGGATATCCGTTCCGTCAAGCGTGATCTCTCCGCCTGTCACATCATAAAAACGCGGAAGCAGGTTGACCAGCGTAGATTTACCACATCCGGTACTTCCGATAATTGCAGTGGTCTTTCCCGGCTCTGCAACAAAATCAATATCCGAAAGCACATCTTCCGTGGCTCCCGGATACCGGAAATTTACATGATGAAAGGCAATCACACCCTCACACTGTTCCATGGCAGCCGGCTCTTTCGGATCTGTAATCGTACTTTTTGTGCGTACAACCTCATCTATACGCTCTGCAGCTACACCGGCTCTCGGCATCATGATAGACATCATGGTCAGCATCAGAAATGCCATAACGATCATCATTGTGTAAGTAATAAATGCCGTCATGGAACCAACCTGCATATATCCGCCATCGATCCTCTTTGCGGCAATCCACACAATCAGAAGCGTAATGCAGTACATGATCATCATCATTCCCGGCATCATAAATGTCATAACACGGTTGGTAAACAACTGCGTCTTTGTCAGATTGCGGTTGGCCTCATCAAACCGCTCTTCTTCCCGTTTTTCCCGTCCAAATGCACGAATGACATTTAATCCTGTCAGAATCTCTCTCGAAACCAGATTCAGCCGGTCCACGAGATTCTGCATAATCTTAAACTTCGGCATGGCAAGGGAGGTAAGAAGCATTACAAATCCAAGAATAACAAGCACCGCAAGCGCGATCACCCATTCCATTCCTGCATGGGTCTGTGCAACCTTAATCACACCACCGATTCCAATGATCGGAGCATAAAGAATCATTCGCAGAAATACTGCAGTCACCATCTGAATCTGCTGTACATCATTGGTACTTCTCGTAATCAGGGATGCCGTTGAAAAATGATCCATCTCTGCATTGGAGTACTGTACAACATTGCGGAATGTCTTATCACGCAGATCCCGTCCGATGGATGCTCCCACACGGGAAGCACAATATCCGACAACCACTGCCGCCACAACCATCAGCAGCGCAAAACCAAGCATCTTGGCTCCGGTGGTCCATAAGTAATGTTTCTGAATGGCATCTACATCCACACCTGCATTTTTATCACAGGAGATCGCATAGGTCACACCCATGGATTTCAATGTAGAAGATCCGATCGCATCAATCTGTCCAGACACCTGCTTTCGCATCTTAAGAATCTGCTGATCCGGTACCTGGCCGGCTGCCAGTGCCTGCATCAGCTGCTTCATATCTACCTGCGTCCCATCCGTTCCCATTTTCCCCGTGAAAGCCTTCTCGTCAATATCGGACTCCTTCATCTGGGACATCTGATATACCATGACGATCGGCTCCAACAGAGACTCATCCATATCGTCAAGCGTATCCTCTTCACAATTTCTCACATAGTTTCCATCTTTTTTCGGCTCCTTATAACAGGCGGCAAATGTTTTCTTTTCCCTGCTGGTCATAAAAAGCTGTGCTGACACAAAATCTTCCTGTGTCATTTCTTCCGGAAGAATATGCTCCACTCCGCTGCTCATGATTCCGACATCGATAATATCCGATGTATACTGTGGCAGGGACAGATCACAAAATGCCTGCATCACAAGAAAAGCCACAATAACCAGAATCCATTTCCAGTATGGGAGCATGTTTTTAAATATTTTTCCCATGATTTAACTCCTTTTCATATGCATAGCTTTTATACTATCATGAACTGATTTCCAGAACAATTCCTATTATATAAAACTTTTCTTAAATTAAAATGAAATGTGTGGTGCAACCACGGGCACCACACATTTTATGTTCTGATTTTATACTGCAGGAATTACATAACCGGCCTTCTTCATTTCTTTTGTAAAATCATCGACAGACATTCCTGCTTTCTCTGCACCAATTTCCACTGTAATGATTCCATCCTGTACCAGGGATGCATATGCCTGAATCTGACCTTCACGTTTGCCTTCAATTCGCCCTTCACGCTGGCCTTCAAGACGACCTTCGCGTTGGCCTTCAATTCGACCTTCCACGCGTTCCTCATTCAATTCATCTGCCATCAAAACACGTAATGCCTCACACATAATCCTTTCACTTCCTTTCCATTTTTGCACTTTCTCCATGTTACTGTTTACAATAACCTGGAGCACAACATCTGCAAGATTCTTCTCTCTTTCCGAAAATGCACTCACCCTCAATAAATACTGACGCATCAACGATTCTTCCAGATGATTCGTCAATGCTTTTAGCTGTACATGCATATCCACATCCAGTTCCGATGACGCTATGATCTGCACCGGAAACATCACTCCACTGACATAGTAAATCCCTACTGTTTCTTTTTTACATTCATACCCGGATTTTTCCAGTTCCTGCATCAGCTTCACCGGCTTCCGATCACGAATCAGTGTAATGGTAATCTCCTCTGCCGGAATCTCATCCACATGATTTGGCAATACTTTATACAGGCACGCATACGCAACCGCCTTGTAAAAAGTATCAATGTTCAGCTCATCCATCGGGGATTTATATTCAAAAATATTGTGTTTCCGGAAGATCTTCCCGATTTCATTTTTTATTTTGCAGTCCCTCTTTACTTTTACAACCGTACAGTCAATCTGCAAGGGTTTCTCCGTAAGCTGGAACTCATCGGTAAATTCCAGATTTTCTGCATCCTCCAGCAGTTCCAGGCGCAAGGCTGAACAGAATGCCGGATGCCACTGCAGCTTTTGGGACTTTTTCTGATTCTTCTGTTGATTTTTCGTTTGTTCTTTTTCCAAATGTTCTCCTTATATTATATGTGGTTTTTGCTTTTATTTCAACGCATAAAAATTGCAGACTGTTAAACCCTGACCGTCAATCTCCGACCGTCAAAACCTGACTGTTAAAACCTGACCGTCAAAGGCACATTAAAGTTCACATCTTTCACTTATACAACAAAACAAATGGGATTTCTGGCAGAAACTGCCACTGAAAAAAGATATGTTTACCATAGCATATCCCCACCTTCCTAGCAAGGAAAACTTTACGTATACTGCATATATGTAATTGCAAAACGTATTCTACCTGTGACCATCATAAAAAAGACACACAATGCGATACTCTCTCACATTGTGTGTCTTTTCTTAAATCCCCATACTAATCAAGCAGGAACAAATTCTGGGATTCCATTTTCACAGTAGTTTTTCCCACTCTTGGTGTTCCATCCGGATTTTTGGACTTATTGTTATAAATTTCAAAAACAATATCCCCTTCCTTCTTTTTGTTTTCCCCTGTCGTATCATAAATAAAGTAATACTCACTCATATTTTTCAGGTTTTCAAACACATATTTTTTAGGATTCTCCTTTGTTGCTTTTCCCTCAATCACCGTTCCGTCTTTTTTATAAATTTTATCTACATAAGTTCCATCCTTGTATTGGATCGAACAGGTCAGCTTCGTTCTGACGGTATTCAGTTCGACCGGGCTGAAGCGGATTTTTTCCTTAGTGCCGTCAAGGTTATTTCCATATTCTTTCATCCAGTTCATCTTATACACCAGATTCGGATCACTTCCATTTCCGGACTCCTCTTTTAAAAGCTCCGCCTCTTCATTCAGGATCTCGACCATTGGTGGCTCATATGTGGTACGGTATGCGGCAATCATCGTATTAATGAAAAGCTTTGCCTCCATATCTCCATCTACCGTAGAATGACCTACTCCGGAATAAAAAACATTTCCCTTACTGTAAATATAGTAATTATTGGCGGCATCATTCGGGGAAGCCCCATAGGTGGCACCGGTTCCATCTCCGTTTGAAGCCGTACCCGCCCATGCACACGGATCTCCGTTCTCATTATCCGAAAGACAGTACCAGACCGTAACTTCCGGATCTTCCATGTCCAGCTGATACCACTGCCCATGCGTTGATGCAATTTTAAGTGTTTCGTCAATTTTAAACGGATATTCCGTAATCTGTCCCGTATTCGTCTTCGTTGCACGCGTTGTCAGGTCATTATTATTGTTAAATCCTGTCAATTTCACATTATCGTTACTCACGCCACAGATATATTCATCATTTTTATAACTTCTGATCATATACCGGTATGGGATGATCTGATCCGTATTTTTCTTTTCCCATCCCAGACGTTTCATGGCATAGTAAGTAAATCCCTGGGTATTACCAAGTGCCGTTGTAGAAAGTGTACCGTTGCTGCCAACGGTTGTCTGGGTCATTGTATCATACTTATGTTTCGCCTGATAAGCCAGCAGTTCCTTTCGTTCGCTCTCGGTCAGTTTCCCACTCACAGCTTTATACCGGTTCATTCCCATGACATCACGCAGATATGTATTGGCAGAATATCCGAAATCCCCACTGTTCACATTATGCATAGAAGTAAAATCATGCGTAAACAAAACACTTTTTCCAGAGGCGATAAAATATTTCAGGAAATCAATCGCACCGTTTTTATTCGACATATTTACCTTATGGAACGTATCGCCAAATCCCAGAATAAACATATTGTATGTATGATACAGTTCCTTTTGTTTTGTCGACATTTTAACTGGATTTTCGTTTCCCTTTTGGGCTGAAATATCCCTGGAATAATCATACACAAATTTCTCCCCGAAATAATTCTCCTGAAACTTAGAAACCGTAGTCGTTACCACGGTAATATGATAATCATTCAATGCATTATAATATTTCGTAAACAGCGTATTTTCGTGCAAATTCAGATACCCCTTATTATTAGTATCCGTATCCGGCATAATCTGAAGCACCTTAATCTCCCGTTTCTGTCCGGTCTGGTTTTTTGCAACCGAGCAGCCGGTACGTGTAAAATGAATGTCCGGATTATCCTTGCGGTATACAACAATCTTCCACTGGATCAGCCCAAAGTACAGTCTGGAAAGTTTTACCGGTGTAATGTTCTGTTCCCCGTCTCCTGCCGTAAAAACATCTCCCTCATAATAAACTTCCCCTGTATCATCCGAATCATCCGCATCCCCGGAGCCATCCACATCTGCCAGCCCCTCTTCAAATTTACCATCCTGATTCTGGTCAATATAAACTTTACACTGATACTGTGCGGATGGCACATCCGTCACCTGAAAACCAAAATCAAGTTTTGATCTGCCAAAACCGTCCACATCCAGATAATTTGCCTGACTGTCATCTACGGAAACAGACGTATCATTTTTCCCCCCAGACGAAGTCGTTCCCTGATATTCATTTGGCAGTTTTGTAAACGTAATTTTCGGACAGACCTCTTTTACCTTTACAATCAGCCCATTGCTATCTGACGTCTGGTAAATGGTTTTCTTTTCCTTCTTACTCTCCCTGACCAGATCCGCAAGGTTTGAACCGGCATCTATTTTATCGGACAGGCAATAGAGATCATCAACCGCAACAACCGGATAACCGGCATGTAAAAAGTTCTCCAGTTCCGCTTTCTTAATCTTTGTAATGTCATTTCCCGGGAAACGGAGTGTCGTATCCTCTATAACATTATTTCCGCTTCCAGCCCACAGAAACTTGACCGAACGGCTTATGCCGTCTGACCTGCTATACTCTGCACTGGTCATTTTATCTCCGGTATGGAAATATATTTTTCCGTTCATCGTGGTATCATTCCACACCGTCTGATTCTCTTTGATCCATTTCACATTGCCATCTGCATCTTTATAGGTTACATCCTTTTCTACCAGATTGTAAGCACCCTGATCCAGCCCAAGATAAATCATGTTGTACTTGCTGTTTAGATCCTCCGTGGAACCAATAAACTCTGCCGTAGTCATATGGGTAATCTTAATATCCCCGATAAAATTCGGAATCATAAGCTGGATATAACTTTTTTTCAGCGAATATCCGTTCTTTCGGTCATAGCATGGCTCAATATCCAATATCCGCAGTTCTCCATCCACATGATCCTTTGATGTTTTATATCCGAGAATATAACGGACTGCATCTGCCGGTGTCGCCTTGGGATCATTTCCCGTAAACTCCTTAAAATCCGTAAACTTAGAATTCGGATCCGATGCCGGAACTGTTCCCATGCCAAAATCCTGTGTGGAAGTTTTATCCCCCTTAAACACAAACATTCTGCCATTTAAATATCCCTGATTTTCATCGGATGTAATTTCTCCTGCTGTTTTATATGTTTCCCATTTGTCCAGCTTCGTCCAGTAATGGTACCAGTTTTCACCAATCACACGTCCATCCACATCGGACGGAAGGAACGTAAACTTCGACCAGTATGCCCTTGCATCCCCTGTCTGTGCAGTAAACACACCCGTCTCAACCCCGTCAATTTTCTCCACCTGAATCAGCGCATCCTCTCCGCCATCCAGATACAGACGCTGAAACAGTTGTGCATCCATGGAAAACAGCATCACTGCCAGTTTATACATATTATTGTTATAGCCGGTATCATTATATGTATAAATGGTAGGGTTCATATTCCAGTCCAGAATATGAAACGTAACCGATTTTCCCTCACCTAAACATCCCTGTGAAGGTATATACACTCCGGAATCCATAAAGATCGGAGCATAGTTCTCCTCCTGATTAATCTTCTGGTACATTTTCACGGCAACATCCCAGCTGATATCTTTCGATCCATTAAATCCATTCGTATACGAAGAAACAGACGAATGCTTTCCGTACCTGTTGTGTTTTTTCCAGATCTTTCTGATATTATCACCCCCGGAATGTACCTTTGGGGAAACCACATACAGATCCGCATAATCTGCCCATTCCGGCCGTGCATTCAGCTCTTCCGGTGTAATCGTTTTAATAATCACCGAATAATTGTCTGCTTCCTCCTGTGTTTTACAGCCGATACTGTCCTTTAAAAAATAATCATTGTTTTTATATAGATAATAATTCTCTGTTACATTGATATTATCCTTTGATTTATCACCGGTACTTTTTCTTTTTGTATAAATCCGGTCGCCCTCATTGGTAAGTTCACGATCCGTCTTTTCATCAAATGTCTGATCTTTATCATCCGATTTCTCGAAATCATTTACTGTATGCCAGATAATATTTCCATGATCCTGTCTGACAAACGATAAGCTTTCATTTCCGTCTTCCCCTTTTACAATTTTTTGGACAAACGTTCCTTTCCCGTCTTTGACGCGCTCATAGTATCCGCTATATTCTGCATCTTTCATGCCATCCTCACAGACACGCATCTTTCCAGAATATTTTGAAATGTCCCCTTCCGGCTCATCCGGGAAAAAATAAGCCGTTTTCTGTTCGCATTTTGCACCGGTTATGGATGTAACCGTTGTAAGATCCCCATCCCCATAACGCATCTCTTCCACATTTACCGGTTCACATCCACTGATCTGGTATCCAAACTCTGCGTATTCCTCATAAGGCACAATTTCAAGAATCAGAAACGGGTTTTCCCTGGTTCCAAGCTTTGCCGCTGCGGCATTCGCATCGTAAATGTTGCGCTTCGACTCCGGAATCTGCTCTATCTGGTCAACGACCCCTCTTGTCATCACCGGAAGTTTCTCATCCGCCTTTAATTTATTCCGGTACCCGACAACCCCAAGACAGACAACAAGCACCCCCAGCATACAGACTGCGGATGCAATTCTCTTTTTCCTGTTTCCGTTATTTTTTTTCTGCCGATGCCATCTTACCATCTTCAATACGAACGCCCCTTCCTTACCTGAGTACATTTCTCAGCTTGAATTCATTTTGTATCGTATACTTCTGTTCCAGATATTGCATATCAAAAGAAACCGCAACGGATGCCTTTTCCGTGGAAGCATTTACTGTGCCGGTAAATGCCGTAACATATTCGCCGATCAGATTTTCCTGCACCTCATCCGTAGCTGCAGAAATCACCGTTGTATCGGTTTTTGGATCTGCCACAGCCATTTTCTTTGTATATAATTTCTTTCCACCTGCAGAGATCCAGATCACCCGCTTGCTTGCAGCCTCCGGGGCTGCGGCACCTGCCGGATTGGTTACCGACGGGGTGTTCGGAATCGTATAAATGGCGATCCCACGGACACCGGACACGGATGGGTCAAGTTCCTCCACCCGGTTTCCTTCCATCACCCACATGCCGATCTGCTCCATCAGAATCTGTGACTCCGACTGCAGATCAATCTGCGCAGACGCGTGGTTATAATTTTTGTGCGCCATTCCAAGGAAAAGCGTTGCAGCGCCTAAAATAACCGTTGAAATTGCAATCGCGATAATCAGTTCCACAAGCGTAATTCCTCTATGATCGTTCGGCACACTGCCACCCCCTTTAAAAAGTTACTGCTCCGTAAAATGCCTTCCGGTATCTTTCACCAGCCGGATTGTGTATGCCGGGACACCATCAATATAAATGGCATTCACATTTGTACAATCGTCATAAAATGCCGTTTTCTTATAGGCAATCTTAATAAATGTCCCACCGGCACCCGGTTCTGTCAGTTCCTCCCCGATGCTGCTGTCCTTACGGATTTTAATTGTATTATTACACAGCTTCGTCCCGTCAGATGTCAGCTTTGTATCGTCAAAACTGTCCAGATTATCGGACAGAACACGCGTATAATATCCATTGTCCAGCTTGTAAATATACAGATAAGAACTGCCGGCTTTGCTCATCGTCCTGACCTGAAGCGCATCCAGCGAAGCATCCAGCGTCCTTACCACCTTCTGCGTATTGGCATAGTGCAGATGCCCGATCATCATGACAGACGTGCTTGCAAGAATGCCAATAATCGCAATAACGATAATGATTTCAACGAGCGTAATTCCATTCTGCCCCAAAAGTTTTCGTTTCTTCATTGGCACACCCCTTACCCGTTCTTCTTCCAATTATCATAGTTCAAATAAGAATCCAGATCAAGGTTTCCGGAAATATTTGATGCCGCAAGGGAAGAACAGCCTTTGAAAAACTGGGAAAACAGCGGAGTATCCCGTTTCTGGTCCTCGGTAAACAGCTGGGAAACCAAAAGCTTGTTTCCCCGTACCGAAGCATTGGAATCAAAAGAGATCACCCCACCGGAAATAATCATTCCCTCAAACTGGCCGGACACCCTGACATCCCCGGTTGCAATGACAATTCCCTTTGTAACCGTAGCTGGAAGTGCATAAGTTCCGGCATTTTCAATCAGGTATACATCTGCGGCCGGGGAATACACCGTTTCCGAAGCCGTCGGGGATGCCTTGTGTTTCTCCACCTCTGTGGTAAATGCACTCCGGTCAATCAGATAGTCAAACAGCGGATTTACCGTTTTGTCAATCACTTCATGCCCACTGGCATCCGTAGATGTCAGACGGACATTGTCTTCGGTCACTCCCTGCCCCTGATCCGTCAGTCCCAGTTCCAGCGACTTATAGCGCACGGCAAGCTTCGAACAGTACTTCCAGTATAACCCACTGCTGTCTTTCCAGTTGTCCGGTGCAATCGTATACGTTCCAACTTCCAGCATATCTGCAGAAGCCGCCCGTTTTAAAATGTCCCCGGAAAACGTCATAATCGTATTGGAATCCACAATCAATGCATCCTCATCCAGATAGATATTGGCATACTGTGCCGTTTTCCCCTGATTGTTCACATAATAATCGGAAAAAAAGTCATTCGCAGACTTCTCTGAATTAAAATTCAGGTAATAATAGACCCCACCCGGAAAATAATAGGGAACCACCTGCCGGCTGCTGTTTAAATATCCTTTCAGCGTACTTTCACTGATTCCGGTATATGCCGCATACTTCTTTTGATCCAGACTTCTGCCATCTCCCGACACATATTCCAGTGGAACATAATATGCCAGCTGGTTCGTCCGCGCGGAGATGGACTCGCCCATCAGAATATCCTCGTTACTGGCATCGAGCTTTCGCGAAATAAACGTCCGCCCTGCCAAAAGCAGGTAATTCAGCCCTTTGATATCCAGATGGCTGCTTTTTCCATTGACCATCATGGCACTGCTAAACTCCGCCTTTTTTGCAGAATCCAGATCCTGTGCGCCATAATTTTTCTGGAAATTATAGCCGTAATAATTGCCCTGCAAAGTCACGGAGCTCCCCCTGCCAGCCAGTTCCAGATCATCCGCCACATACATATTTCCGTTCATATGGATAGAAGAAGCACCGTTGGTTCCGGCAGACGATGTCTTTATATTTTCTGCCCAGATCGAGGAACCACCGTCCCCGACCGTCAGGTC
>OGDD01001734.1_pt1 | contig 15309 bp, 10 predicted proteins | sample 1570301 | NCBI WGS metagenome assembly OGDD01 (sample SAMEA2581971, study PRJEB24529) | metagenome | biome: Human gut stool | place: China | collected 2011 | reverse complement strand
CGTATGAATCTCCGTCTACCAGGCGGATCATGCGTCGGATGTCCCGTCGAGACATGGGGATATTCGCGGGCCCCACACGGGTGAATGTCCCGGCGGGTACGGGTCCCTTGTTCGCAAGATAGTAGGGCCGTTCGTCTCCGACGTCGACGCCGATCTTGATGAGCGTCTTTCCGTTGAGATCATATGGTTCTATCGATACGAACTGCATGATCTCGGGACAGACGAGATCATGGATGAGATTACTAAGCTTGAGCATCTCACCGTCGAGCTCTTCGGAGGGGACACCGATTGGATTGCCAAAATCGTCGATGCCGACGTAGATGGTGCCGCCGAGCGTGTTGGCAAACGCCACGACCGTCTTGCAGATGCGCTCGTTTACCTCGAGCTTGAATTCGATGCGGTCGGATTCCCTCAGCCCCATGACGACCCCCGGTTCTATCGGTATCGACGATATGATGAGTCTATCATCGCTAAATCGACGATTCAACCTACGATACACTGTCTGCACGAACGGCTATCATCGTGTGCGGTATCGAAAGCGAAAGGTGCGGCGCGTGATAGACGGGGCAAAGCAGACACTCAAACAGTACTTTGGCTACGACTCCTTCCGTCCGGGTCAGGAGCGGATGGTTTCTGCCATCCTCTCCGGTGAGGACGCGTTGGGCGTTATGCCCACGGGCGCGGGCAAATCCATTTGCTATCAGGTCCCGGCCCTCATGCTGCAGGGGCTCACTCTGGTCATCTCGCCCCTCGTCTCGCTCATGGGCGACCAGGTCCGCGCACTCAAGGAAGTCGGCGCCCGACCGAGTTATCTCAATTCCTCGCTCACGCCCGCCCAGCAGAACACGGTGCTCAAGCGCGCCTCAGAGGGTTGGTATCAGATCATGTACGTGGCGCCCGAGCGTCTGTCCGATCCTCGATTCGTCGAATTCGCCCAGCGCCTGGCCCAGTCCGGTGGATTGGGCCTGCCCTTGATCGCGGTCGATGAGGCGCACTGCGTATCCCAATGGGGCCAGGATTTCCGGCCCTCCTATCTCGCGATCGCCGACTTCATCGACGCGCTGCCCCAGCGCCCCGTGGTGGCGGCTTTTACGGCCACGGCGACGAACCGCGTACGCGACGACATCTCCGAGATGCTCGGGCTCCATTCGCCGCAGTCGGTGGTGACTGGTTTCGACCGTGCGAACCTCTCCTTCAACGTGGAGGAGATAGGAGACAAGGCCAAGGCGACCTGGATCCGCGATTACGCGCTCGCCCACAAGGACGAGAGCGGCATCGTGTACTGCGCGACGCGCAAGGCGGTGGACGAACTCTCCGACGAGCTCGGCCGTGTCCTGGGGCCGCATGGCATCCGGGTCGCGCGGTACCACGCAGGCATGGGGCAGCAGGATCGCGCTTCCGAGCAGGCGGCCTTCATCGCCGACGCCGCGCCGCTCATGGTCGCTACGAACGCCTTTGGCATGGGCATCGACAAGCCGAACGTGCGCTACGTGATTCACCACAACGTGCCGGAGAGCATCGAGGCGTATTACCAGGAGGCGGGCCGCGCGGGGCGCGACGGTGACCCTGCGGCGTGCTATCTGCTCTGGAACGGGCACGATTTCAGCCTGCGTCGCTTTTTCATCGAGAAGGATGTGCCGGACGACACGTTGGGCCCGGAGGAGCGCGAGTTTGCGCGTCAGAACCGTTATCGCCTGCTCGCCCAGATGGAGGGCTATTGCCAAACGACCGGCTGTCTGCGCGCCTACATCCTGCGGTATTTCGGCGACGAGGGGGCTCTTGGCATCGAGACCGGCGGGGCCTCGTCATCTGATGGGTGCGGAAACTGCTCCAACTGTTTGACGCACTACGAGGTCGAGGATGTGACGGACGTCGCGCTCGCCGCCCTGCGGATGGTCGCCGCGACGGGTGGGCGCTTTGGCAAGGCGCTCGTTGCCGATGTGCTGCACGGTGCGAATGCCGAGAAGATCCGGCAGTTCAACTTGTTCGACGCTCCCGGGTACGGCGCTGTGGGCGAGGTCCCTCTCAAGCGCATCAAGGAGGTCGTGGACCAGTTGGTGGGCTGCGGGCACCTGGTGCAGTCGCAGGGGCGCTTCCCGGTGGTGGGCCTCGGCCCTCGCGCCGATGAGGCCCTGGCGCCGCAGCATGCGGGCGAGTTTGCCTTCACCGTGAAGAAACGCGCCTCGAAGACCAAATCGGCCAGCCGTGCGCGGCGCGCCGTCGATTTGGTGCGTGAGGAGGCGGCGTTGGACGTCCGCTCGCGCGTGGGCGATGATGCCGAGCTGTTCGAGGAGCTGCGCGATCTGCGTCGAGAGCTCGCCGACGAGCATCAGGTTCCCGCCTACATCATCTGCTCGGATGCCACGTTGCGTGGCATGTGTCGCAAGAGGCCGGCCACGCGAGAGGAACTGCTCGACGTTCCCGGCATCGGCGAGAAGAAGGCTGACGCATATGGGGCGGCCTTCCTTGCTGCGATCGCCGATTATGAGGCGAGCGTGCGGTAGAGCGCGCCGCTCGAATGTGACATTATTGGTGTCAAACGAAGTGAGCCGAAGCGCAAGAAGGGGCGGTCAATGGAGGGTCGAACGGACAGGCATGGCGGGTCGTATCACATGAACCTGCACGGCATGGCGTGCGCCCTGGTGGGCGGAGCGCTGTGGGGCTTTTCCGGTACGGCCGTGAGCTATCTGTTCCGCTCGAGCGGCATCGACCCCATGTGGGTGATGAGCGTCCGCATGGTCCTCGCGGGCATCCTGTTCCTGCTGTTTTCCGTTGCGCGCGGCGATCGCCGTCCCTTTGAGCTGCTGCGCGACAAGTCCGCTGTGCGAGATTTGCTGCTTTTCGCGGGCGCGGGGCTGTTTCTCAACCAGTTCTCCTACCTCATGGCCATTCAGGCGACGAACTCCGCCACGGCAACGGTCCTCCAGAGCCTGCAGCTTCTGCCCGTTGCGGCGGTTGCGTGCGTGATCGGCCGACGAGCGCCCAAGCGTCGCGAGGTCATCGGCATGGTCCTCGCATTGGGCGGCACGTTCCTCATAACCACCGGCGGAGACCCCTCTCGGATGGCGCTTCCCCCGGCGGGCCTCGCATTCGGCCTGCTCGCCGCTCTCGGCGGTGCCGGCCTTGCGGTGTTTCCCGGCAAGATCCTCTCCACCTACGGTGTTTCGGCGGTGAATGGCTGGGCCATGCTGCTGGTCGGTCTCATCGCCGCTCCGTTCGTGCCCGATTGGGGGCAGGCCGTCGCCTCGTTCGACATCTCGTGCTGGGTGGTCTTCGGCGCGCTTGTGGTCTTGGGCACTTGGTGCTCGTACCTTTTCTATATGCAGGGTGTGCACGAGATCGGATCGCTCAAGACTGCGATGCTCTCCACGGTCGAACCCATTTCCGCCACGGTGTTGAGCGCACTGTGGATCGGCGTCGTGTTCTCACCGACCGACCTGTTGGGCTTCGCGATGATCATCATCATGATGCCGCTCGTCGCGTGAGGCGCGTCTCGCGGCTACTTGGCGTCCCAAGCTGCCTCGTCCCACCAATTAAGCTGGGCGATGTTGTCGCGGATGTGCTGGCAGCTCTTGTGGAAGCCTTCGAGCTCGCGCTCGGAAAGATCGAGTGTGTAGACCTCCTCGACGCCTTCGGCTCCGATCACGCACGGCAGCGAGGTGAAGATGCCCTCCTCGCCATATTGACCGGTCATAAGGGTGGAGGCCGAAAGAACGGCGTGCTCATTGTGCAGAACGGCGGCGCAGACACGCGCGGCGGAGTTGGCAACGGCGTACTCGGTGCACTGCTTGCCGGCGTATGTCACATAGCCGCCCTTGCGTGCGAGTTCCTCGATCTGCATGTGGTCGAACGCGTACTTCTCGGGGTTCTCGGCCTCGAGCTCGCTGAGCTTTTTGCCGGCGATGGTCGCCGCCTTGAACGCGCCGATCTGGCTGAAGCCGTGTTCGCCGATCATGTACGCGTCGATGGACTTGGGCGAGATGCCGATCTGCTTGGAGATCTCGGTGCGCAGGCGCGCTGAATCCAAACCGCAGCCCGAGCCGATGATTTTCTTGGGATCATAGCCGGTCAGGTGCCAGAGTTCGGTGCACACGACGTCGCAGGGGTTGGAGATGCTCACGAAGACGCCGTCGAACCCGGCGTCGACGACGCGATTGGCGAAGGTACGCGCGGCGTCGGTGGTGTAGAACAGCTCGCCGTCGCGGTTGGTCGCGGCGAGTGCGACCTTGCCTGCGGCGTTAACAACGATGTCGCAGCAGGAGAGTTCTTCGTAGCGGTCGCCGCAGTTCACGATCTTGGTGTTGTACGGCGCGAAGCTGAGTGAGTCGCGCAGGTCCTGGACCTCGGAGGTCACCTTCGTCTCATTGATGTCGCACAGGTAGAGCTCGTCGGCGATTCCCTGCATCAGCAGGCTGTTGGCGGCATGCGCGCCCACGTGGCCCTGGCCGATCACGCCGATCTTTCGAGTCTGGTACATATCCGAGTCCTTTCGGCCGAAGTTCGCGTAAGGGAAATTGTAATTCGCACCGAGCACTGCGCCGAGATAAAGTGACATGACTTCGTTCTGACACATTGCGGTGGCGGCATGTGGGGGGCGGACGTTCCGGGCGTGATGGGCTCTGCGGACGAAGCGGGTTGCGGGCGCGGCGGGGTTGCGGGGCAGCGCGGGCACGCACGTACGGCGTCTGTGGCGCGCGGTTCGCTCCGGCACCGGTTCGCATCGAGCCAACCTCCCAGCGCGCACGTTTGTGTCGTACCATAGGGGGATGTGAACCAAGGAGGCCCCATGCCCATTCGCATTCCCGACGCCCTGCCCGCTACCGCGGCGCTCGAGAGCGAGAACATCTTCGTCATGACCGAGTATCGCGCGCTGCATCAGGACATTCGTCCGCTGCGCGTGCTGATCTTGAACCTCATGCCCACCAAGATCGCCACCGAGACGCAGATCATGCGGAAGCTCTCCAATACGCCCCTGCAGATCGAGGTCGAGCTGCTGCGCACCCGCAGCCACGAGGCCAAGAACGTCTCGCCAGAGCATCTCGAGACGTTCTACCGCACGTTCGACGAGGTGCGCGACGAGCGCTTCGACGGGCTGATCATCACCGGCGCCCCGGTCGAGAAGCTCGATTTCGCGGACGTCGACTATTGGGACGAGCTCGTGGAGATCATGGATTGGTCCACCACCAATGTTCACTCCACGCTGCATATCTGCTGGGGCGCGCAGGCGGGCCTGTTCCATCATTACGGGATCGACAAGCACGAGCTGCCCGCCAAGCTCTCGGGGGTGTACGGGCACCGTCTGGAAAAGCCGAGCTCGCCGCTCGTCCGCGGCCTGGACGATCGCTTCTTTGCCGTCCACTCGCGCTATACCGGCGTTGATGAGGACGCTGTGCGCGAGCATCCCGAGCTCGAGGTCATCGCGAGCTCCGATGAGGCGGGCCTGTACTTGGTGAAGAGCTTGGACAGCCGACGGTTCTTCGTGTTCGGACACCCCGAGTACGACGCCGACACGCTGCGCCTTGAGTACGAGCGCGACGTCCGCGCCGGAATCGACCCGGACGTGCCGGTGAACTATTTCCCCGACGACGACCCCGCGCGCGAGCCTCTGTGCTCGTGGCGCGCGCAGGCCCAGTTGCTCTACACCAACTGGCTCAACTACTACGTGTACCAGACCACCCCTTACGATGTGACCCGCGTCGGCGCGTAGCGCGCATCAGCGCGATAGGCGGTGGGTTCGCCCGCGTGTGGTCCCTCTTGCGGAGAAGGGGTTCATCCGCGCGCCCGGGGCGTTTCTATCCGCACGCCTCGGTATACTGAATGAGATCAAATTGAAGGCCGGCCTTGTGTCGGCCCTCGTGTGTTTTGGAGAGAGTGTATGTCGAATCAGCCTGGCCTCTGGGACGCCCCCGCTTCCGTTCCGACCCCCGAGCCCGACCTCGTGCCGCTCGACGCGTATGGCGCAACACCCGACCATGTCGAGGTTCCCGCCGACTACATCCCCGTGGACTATGAGCCCACGGCCCCCGCCGCTGTCCCAGCCCCGGCGTACGCGGCGACCCCGAACGTCGCCGCCCCGGCGCGCCCCCTCGTCGACATCGACACGCTCAATCCCGCCCAGCGCGAGGCGGTCCTCACCATCGAGGGCCCGCTGCTCGTGCTCGCCGGCGCCGGGTCGGGCAAGACGCGCGTGCTCACGTTCCGCATCGCCCGCATGATCGGCGACCTGGGCATTCGCCCCTGGCAGATTCTCGCCATCACGTTCACCAACAAGGCCGCGGCGGAGATGCGCGAGCGCCTCTCCGCCATGCTGCCCGATGGCGGTATGCGCGGCATGTGGGTGTGCACCTTCCATGCCATGTGCGTGCGTATGCTGCGCGAGGATGCCGATCTGCTCGGCTACACCGGCCAGTTCACCATTTACGACGATGACGATTCCCGCCGCATGGTGCGCGAGATCATGACCCACCTGGGCATCGAGCAAAAGCAGTACCCCATCAACATGATCCGCTCCAAGATCTCCACGGCCAAAAACGCCATGATCGGCCCGGAGGAGCTCATCGAGAAGGCGAGCTCGCCGCAGGAGCAGAAGGCTGCCCAGGTGTACCTGGAGCTGGAGCGCCGCCTGCGCGCCGCGAACGCCATGGATTTCGACGATCTGCTCGTGCGCACGCTCGAGCTGCTGCGAACCCGCCCCGAGGTGCTCGAGAAGTACCAGGAGCGCTTCCGCTACATCAGCGTCGACGAGTACCAGGACACCAACCATGTCCAGTACGAGATCGCCAACCTGCTCGCCGCCAAGTACCAGAACCTCATGGTCGTGGGCGACGACGATCAGTCGATTTACTCCTGGCGCGGCGCCGACATCTCGAACATCCTCGACTTCGAGAAGGACTTTAAGCAGGCCAAGGTGGTCAAGCTCGAGCAGAATTACCGTTCGACCGGCCATATTCTGGCCGCCGCCAACGCCGTGGTGCGCAACAACTCGCAGCGCAAGGAGAAGCGCCTGTTCACCGATTTGGGTGACGGTGAGAAGATCCAGGCCTATCAGGCGAGCGACGAGCGCGACGAGGGGCGCTGGATCGCCTCCGAGATCGAGAAGCTGCGCGCCGCCGGCACCAGCTATGACGACATGGCCGTCTTCTACCGTACGAACGCGCAGTCCCGTATCTTGGAAGATATGTTCCTGCGCGCCGGTGTGCCCTACAAGATCGTGGGCGGCACGCGATTCTTCGACCGCGCCGAGATTCGCGATGTCATGGCGTATCTCAAGATGATCGTGAACCCCGCGGACGAGATGAGCGTCAAGCGCGTCATCAACACCCCGCGTCGCGGCATCGGCTCAACCTCCATCGGCAAGATCGAGGACTTGGCCCGCATGAATGCCTGCTCGTTCTTCCAGGCGTGCGAGCTCGCCATCGCCGAGACGGGCATGTTCTCCGCCAAGGTGCGTCATGCCCTCGGCGACTTTGTGAACATCGTGCGCGAGGGACGCCGCATGGATGGCGAGCTCAAGGACGTCGTCGAGATGATCGTGGACAAGAGCGGCCTGGTGCAGGCGTTCCGTGCCGAGGGCACCATGGAGGCCGAGTCCCGAGCCGAGAACATCCAGGAGTTTCTGGGCGTTGCCGCTGAATTCGAAGAGACGCACGAGGACATCGAGGGCACGCTCGAGAGCCTCGAGGAGCTGCGCGCCGCCGGTGTGGCGGACGTACCGGAGGTCGCCCCCATGCCTGCCGGCACCGCGATGCCGATGGGCGCTGCGATGACCGCTGCCGCGAGCGGCCTGTCCGATGCATTGGCGAACCCTTCCATGGCGCCCGCTCCCACTCCGAACGCCGCCGCTCTCGCCGCAGTCGAGGTCGAGCGCATGTACGGCCCGCTCGCCTGCAAGGCCCTGCCGGCCCTGCTCGAGTGGCTGGCCCTGCGTAGCGACCTGGACGCCCTGGCGGGGGAGAGCCACGCCATCACCATGATGACGGTCCACTCCGCCAAGGGCCTGGAGTTCCCCGCGGTGTTCGTGGCAGGCATGGAGGAGGGCATCTTCCCGCACGTTGCCGGCTGGTCCGACGACGATCCGGCAAAGCTGGAGGAGGAGCGCCGTCTGGCCTACGTTGCCATCACGCGCGCACGTAAGCGCCTGTTCCTCACCTACGCCGCCACGCGCCGCACCTACGGCTCCACGCAGGCAAACCCGCGTTCGCGCTTTGTGAACGAGATTCCCGCCGAGAACATCGAGTTCTCCGGGATCGGTTCTTCCGGGTTCGAGGGCACCGGCTGGGAGAAGCGCGGCGACCGCCGTGGAACCTTTGGCTCGGGGCAGGGCTCGGACATGTACGGTGGCCGCGTGTTCGGTTCTTACACGCGCTCTACGCCGGGTACGCAGCGTCGCACGGCAATCAGCCCGGATGCCGGCCGTGTGGGCACGGCGGGTTCCGATAGGGGAGCGGCATCGCGCAAGCCGGCAACGTTTGGCTCCGGCGCCCCGCGCCCCAAGAAGAGCACCGTCTCGGCAACGGTCGAGCGCAAGGTGGATGTCGAGGCGGCGGCAACGACGTTCGTCGCCGGCGATCGCGTGAGTCACAAGACGTTCGGCCCCGGTACGGTCATCTCCGCCGCCGGAGATATGATCGAGGTCCAGTTCGAGCGTTCCGGCCAGACGAAGAAGCTCATGAAGGGATTTGCGCCCATCGTCAAACTCGTCTAGCGGATAGGCACTCCACTCTGATACAGTTTCTCCCATTACGGAAACGACGATCCGGAGGGAGGCGCACATGACGAGCGCAAAACTCACGTCCCGACAGTCCCTGTTCGTGGGCGTCACCTTGTTCTCTATGTTCTTCGGGGCGGGCAACCTCATTATCCCGCCCCTTCTCGGCCTGCAGGCGGGCGGCGCCGTCGTACCCGCCATGATCGGTTTTCTCATTACCGGAATCGGCCTGCCCATGCTCGGCATCATCGCCGTCGGCCTTGCCGGCACGATTCGCGACCTCGCCTCGCGTGTGCACCCGGTGTTCTCGAGTGTGTTCGTCGCCGCCATCTACCTGGCGATCGGACCGTGCTTGGCCATCCCGCGCACCTCGTCGACCTCTTTTGAGATGTTGCAGCCGCTGCTTCCTGCCGGCATCTCGCTCGAAGTGGCGCGCCTTGTGTTCTCGGTGGCGTTCTTTGCCGTGGCCTACCTGCTGGCCATGCACCCCAGTGCGCTCACCAAGCTGCTGGGGCGCATCACCGGTCCCGCGCTTATCGTGCTGATCGTGGCCGTGGTGTGCGCCGCGCTGCTCAATCCTGTGGACGCCGCCCGCGCGACGCACGACGCGTATGAGGGCCATGCGGTCATGGCGGGTTTCCAGACGGGCTATCAGACCATGGACTTGCTTGCGTCGCTCACCTTCGGCATCATCATCGCGACGAATATCCGCGAGCTCGGCGTGACCGATGATGCGGGTCTCACGCGCGAGGTCTCGCGCGCAGGCGTGTTTGCCGGTTTGCTCATGGGTCTCATCTACTGCGGCCTGGCCGTGGTGGGCCTGAATATGGCCCCAGCCATGCCGGATGCGACTAACGGCGCCGCGATCCTGACGGCTTCGGCCACCTTGCACTTCGGCTCCATGGGAACGGTGGTTGTCGCTGCGATTTTCCTGCTCGCTTGTCTGAACGTGTGCATTGGCCTCATCAGCTGCTGCGGCACGTATTTCGCCGAGGCGTTTCCGCGCGTTCCCTATCGCATGTGGGCCTTGGGTTTCGCCGTGTTCTCCTGCGCCGTTTCCAATGTGGGCCTCGATGCGATTCTGGCGTTCTCGGTCCCGTTGTTGAACGCGCTGTATCCCGTGGCGATCGTGATCGTGCTCATGGGGATGATGCACAAAGGGTGCGACCTCGTTCCCCGCGTGTGGCCGTGGGTTGTGGGCTTCACGGGCGTGGTGAGCGTTGCCACTGCTCTGCGCGATGCGTTCTTCGCGGGCGCGTGGTTGCCCTTCGATGCGATGCCCTTCGCCGACCTTGGCATGAATTGGGTCGTGCCGGCGCTGGTGGGCATGGTCGTCGGCGTTGCTGTGTCGGGCATCCGCTCCTCTGCCGTCGAATAGGCGTCAGGACCGTCTGTCGGGTTGTGGCGCGCACGTCGCGCGATGCTGGGTATAGTCGAGAGCGGAAGCAATGCAGTCGCCTCAGTTCGGTTTGGGTGGCGTGAAAGGAGACCTCATGGCGGAGAGCAAACAGTACTACATCGGTGTCGACGTCGGAGGCACCTCCGTCAAGCTCGGCTTGTTTGACGAGGAGGGCGACCTGCTCGGCAAGACGAGCGTTCCCACGCCCTCGCTGGCATGCGGTGAGGGCCACGCCGCCGTGATTGGCGGCATCGAACAGCTTATGGGCGCGGTGCAGCAGCCCATGCTGTTCGTGCGAGGTATCGGCTTGGCAGTGCCTTGTCCGGTGCCCGCAAGCGGTGTGATCACCATGGCGGCCAACATCGAGATCGACGCCCCGGCACTCAAAGAGGCGCTCGAGGTACGTTGCCCGCATGCGTTGGTTCGCTATGTGAACGACGCGAATGCGGCGGCGATGGGCGAGGTCTGGCGCGGCAGTGCACAGGGGCACCGCAGCATGGTTATGGTGACCATCGGAACGGGCCTCGGCGGTGGCGTGGTGGTGAACGGCGATGTCATCGACGGCGCGTTCGGTGCCGGCGGCGAGATCGGGCACATCTGCGTGAATCCGGCCGAGGAGCGCGCGTGCGGCTGCGGTCTGCACGGATGCCTAGAGCAGTACGCATCGGCTTCCGGCGTGGTCAACAACTACCTGCGCGTGTGCGAGGAGCGCGGTGTCGAGCCTGTCGAGCTGGTGGGTCCGAGCGATTCGCGTTCGGTGTTCGACGCGGCTCGTGCGGGCGATGAGACGGCGCTCGCCGCGATTGATGTCACCATGGACTATCTCTCGCTCGGTTTGCAAATTATCTCTGCCGTTGTGGATCCCGAGGTTTACGTGCTTGGCGGCGGTGCGTCCGCTTCGGCCGATATGTTCCTGGATTCCCTGCGCGAGAAGTACGCCGCCCGTGCCCTCAGGGTGAGCCGCGGAACCTCCATCGAGGTTGCGAAGCTCGGCAATGATGCGGGCATCTTTGGTGCGGCATACGTGGCCCTGCGAGCTGCAGCCCGCGAGGTGTAGGCTTTCGGCTGCAGTCGCGTTGCCATTGCGGTTGCGAGCAGCTGGAGGTTATGAACGGTTTTCTTGTCACGTTTTGGAGCTTATGAACCATTCGTTCATAAGCTCCATTTTTGCACATGCCCTGAGCTGCAGTTTTAGTTGCTCTCAATAATCGACGTGCGGCAAATCGTTCATAAGCTCCAATCGTGCGCCCTCCAGCCGCGTGGTGTCCGGGCGCGCGGTCTCCAGCCGTGCATGGCGTTCGCTCTTGCGCGGCCTCCGACCGCGTGCAGCTCTCAGCGTCTCGCGGCGCGTTCGGCGAGAAAAACGTTTGTCGCCAGGAGCGCGAGCGCCATGAACGGGATGAGCGGTGATCCGCCTGCGCCTGCGACCAGGCCAAAGATCGGCGGGACGAGCATGGAGCCGGCGTATGCGCAGGCCATCTGCAGGCTGACCAGTCCCTGGGATGCACGCTGGCCGAAGCGTTTGGGCGTGAGAGCCACGATGCTGGGGTAAATGGGCGCGCATCCAAGTCCGGCAACAAGGACGCAGGCGCCGGCCGCGAGGGGACCGTCGAGCATGATGAGACCGGTCAACCCGGCGGCAACGAGTGCCTGGCCAAGGCGGATCTGGTTCTCGCTTGTCAGCCACTGGGCGATAAAGCCCGAGATGAGGCGCCCGAGCGTGATGCCGAGATAGAACTGGGCCACGATCGATGCCGCGGTGGAGGCATCGATTCCGCGTGCCATGGTGAGGTAGCTGGCGATCCAAAGCCCAATGGACCCTTCGAGCGCGCAATACGTGCCGAAGGAGCCGATTGCCGCCCGAGCGCCGGGGAGGCTGAGCAACTCTCGATTTGTGGGGGTGCTGCCCTCATCCTCGGCCGGGCCTTCGCTTTTGCCCTCGCCCGCAGGGTTGGCATCTGCCGCCCGCCTCCACAGGGGAATCGAGAGCAGCAGCACCACGGTGATGGCGACTTGCACCGCACCGATGGAGAGGTAGCCACCGGGCCAACCCATGCGCCCGCCGAGCGCCCAGCCCATCACGAGTGGGCCGACGCTTGCTCCGATACCCCAACAGCAGTGCAGCCAGCTCATATGTCGCGCGCCGTAGTTGAGCGCGACGTAGTTGTTGAGTGCCGCATCGATCGCGCCTGCTCCTAGGCCGTACGGGACGGCGATGAGGCAGAGCTGCCAAAACGCGTTCGTGGCCGAGAAGCTCAAGATGGCCACGGCGGTGAGCGCTACGGAGAGCGCGGTGAGGCGCCCGGTGCCCAAACGGCGCACGAGGCGTGCGGTGAGCAGCGAGGAAACGATCGTGCAGCAGGAGATGATGATCGAGATGAGGCTCTGCGCTGCCACGGGCGCGCCAAGGTCGACGTGCATGACGGGCCATGCGGTGCCCAGCAACGAGTCCGGGAGGCCGAGCGAGATGAATGTGAGGTAGATAATGGGAAGCAAAAGGGATGCCATGAGAGCTCCGGAGCGCGGTCGGACGGGATCAGCGGGGTGGTGAATCGCCTGTCTACAGCTTGTGGAACATGGGCTCCATGTCCTGGAAGGTGCAGAACTCGGTAAATCCGATATCCTTCAGGCGCTCGCGCATCATGGGGATGTGCGCGCCGAGGTGCTCGGGCTTGTGCGAGTCGCTGCCAATCGTGAGGATGCGCCCGCCCAAGTCGCGGTACAGGCGCAGTAGTTCGGTGCTCGGGGTGAGGTCGGTGAGTCCGTAGCGGATGGACGACGTGTTGAGCTCGATGCCCTTGCCGCGGCGGATGGCCTCCTCCAAGATCTCGGCCACGATGTCGCGGGCGTTTGCGTCCGGCCAGGGGCCGGCCTGGTCGTAGCGCTTGATGAGGTCGAGGTGCCCAAGCACCGACCAATGGTCGAAGCGCTGCACCACACGCAGCATCTCCTCGTAATATCCCATGTTGTACTCGTCTTGCGTGCGGCCCTGCTGGAACGTGCCGTTCCAGAACTCCTGGTTGTCCACCTGGTGAATGGACAGGATGATAAAGTCCCATTCGCCGGCAAAGCGCTCGAACAGCTCGTCGAAGCGTCCGATCGTATGCGACTGCACGCCGAACTCCATGCCCGTCTTCACGGCGAGCTCGCTCACAAAACGGTCGCGAGCCTCGGCGATCGTGGGGAAATAGCGTTCGTAATCCACGTTGATGGACGGCTGCCCCTCGATGATAGGTGCGCAGCTGGGGTCTGCGCGGTACTCGTCCCAGTCGGGACGGATCTCAAAGTCCACGTGGTCGGTGAAGCAGATCTCGTCGATGCCGCGCTCGATGGCGAGGGCGCAGATGTCGTTCACGGGAAAGACGGAGTCGTCGGAGAATTCGGAGTGCACGTGGTAGTCGGCGAGCATGGGGGTCCAATCTGCGATTCGTCTAGTAATCGACCATCGAGAGCTTCGAACCGGCCGCCGCGCCGATCTCATCGCTGGACAGGTAATTGATGCTGCCAGGAATCGTGGATTTGAGGGCGCTCGATGTCAGCGCGTAATTGATGATGGTCGACGATTCCCATCCGACGCGCACGCCGTGGATGATTCCGGCGGCAAACGCATCTCCGCAGCCAGAGTGCTCGTCGTTCATGACTTCGTGGGTGACGGAGAGGGTGGATTCCCCGTCGTGGACGAGCAGGCCCCGCCAGCGGCCGATGCCGCTTGATGCGAGGGAGCGAATCTCGATGGCGACGGACTGGCATCCGAACGTCTCGGCGAGTTCGAATGCGACGTCGGTGTAGTAGTCGATGTGCCCGAACGTCGTGGTCCGGTCGGGGTGGACTCCCGGACGGGGGAAGATGCTCCAGATGTCCTCATCGGAGGCGATGAGGACATCGACATAGGGAAGCAGACGCTCCCAAGTGTCGTGGGCCACGGCGCGGTTCCACATGCGCGGTCGATAATTGAGGTCGCAGTACGTCTTGACGCCCCTGCCCTTGCAGGCGATGAGCGCATCTTCGCAGGCCCTGCGAAGTTCCTCGCTGATGGCGGGGACAATTCCGGAGAAGTAGAACGAATCGATGCCGTTGAGCATGCGATCCCAATCGAAATCCTTGCATGAAAGATATGTCATCGGCGTGTGCTCGCGGTCGTAGATGACGGCTGATCGGCGCTCGCCGGCACCGCGTTCAAAGTAGATGATGCCCATGCGGCCCGGGTGGCGCGTGACGCGCGTCACGTCGACGCCGGCGCTCAGCAGGTTCATCAACCCGCGGTCCGCGATGCGGTTGTCGGAGATGCAGCTCGCGTAGGCGACGTTCTCCCCCTGGTGGGCGAGGTCGATGGCGACCATCGCCTCCGCGCCTTCGTAGTAAACCTGAAGGTTGGCACTCTGCTCGATGCGCTCATGCGCAGTAGGGGAGAGGCGAAGTAGCAATTCTCCGAAGCAAAGGATCTTATTAGAGTATGCAAAGGGCTCCATTGTCCCTCCCAACTGAACATTTTCCCTAGAGTGTCATTATATAAGCGTTCCAGAGGCAATGGTGATGCAGGTCATCATGAAGATGCCGATGAAGATGCTGACCGTGTTCGCGAGCCCGGCGAGGCCGTGGTCGCCTCCAGCCCACAACGTGAATACCGGGCCCATGGCTCCGATCGGGGCCCACAGCAGCACCGCGATGATGCAACGGATGCTGAACGGAAACGGAAGCGCCGCCATGACCGTAGCGCTCATCGCGGCGCTGAGGGCGATGCGCGAGAAGAGGAGCTTTGCGAGCGCGTGCAGCTTGTTCTCATCGACTGAGAAGCTGACCATGAGCCCGAGCATGAACATGGCGAGGAATCCGTTTGCGTTCGCCATGGGCTCGGTGAAAATGACGACGGCGTCCGGAATGCGGATTCCGAAGACGGCCAGGCAGATCAGGGTCACATAGCAGTCGAATGGGATGGATGACGCGAGGCGTTTGACGATGTCGCAAACGGGATGATCGATCCGCTCGCTGCTTGTGATGACGCGCGTGATGGCGAATGTGCCCCCCGTCATCATGAGGGCGTTGCCCGCATCGAACATGCAGGCGGCGACGACGGTGGAGGCGGGGAAGAACGCCTGCACGAAGGGAAGGCCGAAAGAGCCGATGTTGAAGCCGCAGATGTTCATCAGGTAGAGGATCCGTGCATCGTGCTCGAGTTTTCGGGTCGCGGCGAGCGCGATGAGAT
>OGDD01001727.1_pt1 | contig 15358 bp, 10 predicted proteins | sample 1570301 | NCBI WGS metagenome assembly OGDD01 (sample SAMEA2581971, study PRJEB24529) | metagenome | biome: Human gut stool | place: China | collected 2011 | reverse complement strand
CTACTCCGTACTCCCGTTTTCCCCCTCTACCCATACTACAATCTGAACAAGGCGTTTTGGCCAGATTTCGGAGGATTTTTTCAAAAAATCAACCTTATCCGCAACTTTTCTCTGAACACTTCGCCGGACGCCTTGTGTTTCTTCGGTTATTCGTATATAATGTATCGTGTTGAGTATTATCCATGCGGAGGTACGGTATGAACGGGATCAAGGGCTATATCTCCATTCGGGAGGCGTCCTACCGTTGGGGCGTGTCAGAACGGCGGGTCAACCAATACTGCGCCGAAGGGCGGATTCCCGGCGCGTCCCGGTTCGGGCGCTCATGGGCGATCCCGGAAAATACGGAAAAGCCGTCCGACCCGCGCTTTCAGGAACAGCACCGCGATCCCGACAGGACAAGCATCTGACGGATACCCCTCTGCATTTTAGCATCCGCAAAAAGGAAGTGAACGCTATGACCTGCGATGAGAGCTTGTATCGCCAATATCTGAGCGGTGATGACGAAGGGCTTAATGCCCTGATGAAAAAATACGGTGACCCCCTGACCCTGTATATTGACGGCTATCTGCACGACGTTCACGAGGCGGAGGAGCTGATGCTGGATGTTTTCGCCTATCTGTTCACAAAAAAGCCGAAGATACGGGACGGCGGCTTCAAGGCGTATCTCTATAAGGCCGCGCGCCACATGGCACTGCGCCATAAGAGCAAACGAAAGCCCCTGTTCAGTCTGGACGAGCTGACCGGCGAGCCGGACGGGCAGCTGCTGGCGGTGGAGGTCATCCGGACGGAGGAACGAAACCGCATCCTGCATTTCTGCATGGATGAAATGAACCCGGACTATCGGGAAGTCCTCTATCTCACCTATTTTGAGGATATGAGCTACGCGCAGGCGGCGGAGGTCACGGGAAAAACGGTAAAACAGATCACCAACCTGGTGTATCGCGGAAAAGAGAGCCTGCGAAGGCTGCTGGAACGGGAGGGGATCACAAATGCGGAGTCATGAGGAGCGCGTTGCGGAGACGAAGCGGCGCATCGCCCAAATTGAGCGGGAGAAACGGCGGCGGCGCAATACGATCACCATGGCTTCCGCCGTGGCGGCGTGCCTCGCGCTGCTCATCGGCGCGTCCCTCGCCATGCCCGGCATCGCCGCAAATATCCAGACAGGCGACTATTCCGGCTTTGAAACGGCGGCAAGCATCTTTCACGGCGGCGCGGCTTTGGGATACATCGTCATCGGGCTTTTGGCGTTTTTACTCGGCGTGTGCGTGACCGTTCTGTGCTTCCGGCTGCGGCAGATGAACCGGGAGGACGGGCAGAACGAGGAAAGCGGGGATGCGCATGGAGCTGATTGAGAACCTGCTGCAACTGCTGGTCGCGTTCGTTGGTGCATTGCTTTCGGGTATCGCTTGCCGCAAAAGCGGCAGACAGTCGTATTTTCTGCTGCTGTGCTTCTACGGCTGCTTTGCCCTCGGTTCACTCTACTGGACGCTGTATCTGCTGCTGTTCGATACCACGCCGCAGGTCTTTTATGTGTCGGAGTTCGGCTGGGTGGCCAGCCTCATCTTCCTGCGCATTTTGCAGGCCACTCTGGCGGGAGCAGATGAGCGAGGCTTCCGCTGCCGCAGGGCGTGGCTCGCGCCTGCGTTCGGTGTGCCGCTGCTGGCGTTCTACTGCATCTTCGGGGATATTCTCTCCAACCTGATCTGGTGCGGCATGATGATATGGCTCTCCTTCTGCGCCATTCGTGGGCTTGTCTATGCGAAAACGCAGACGGGCGCGGCGTGGAATACGCGGTACTTCCACATCGGCGTGCTGTGCTTTGCGTTCGCGGAGTATCTGCTCTGGACGGTGGGCTGCTTCTGGCCGGAAACCTCACCGGCAAGCCCCACCTTCTGGTGTGATATGCTGCTGACGCTTGCGATTCTGGGGCTGCTGCCCGCCACGAGAAAGGCGGTGGAAGCGTGACCTACATCGAAAACATCTTCCTCTGCATGGTATCTCCCCTACTGGTGGCTGCCCTGTGCATGGGCAGGCGGCAGCTTCGCTTCTTCCTGTTCTGCATTGCCGGGATGGGGGTGTGCCTGCTTTCGGCCTATATCAACACCTTCCTCGCGGCGGTATGTCAGGCGGACGCCCTTGCCGCCACGGCGGAGATTGCGCCGGTGGTGGAGGAAATGATGAAGCTGCTGCCGCTGGTGTTCTATCTTCTGGTATTCGAGCCGGAGGGGGATAAGATCAAGCCCGCCGCCATCACGGTCGCCCTCGCCTTCGCCACCTTCGAAAATGTGTGCTATCTGATCCAAAACGGCGCGGACCGCTTCTCCTTCATCTTCTTCCGTGGCTTCGGCACGGGCGCGATGCACGTCCTCTGCGACTTGATCGTCGGCGGTGGCCTTGCATACACGTGGCAGCGGACGTGGCTGAAGATTGCAGGCACCTGTGGGCTGCTGGGCGCGGCTATCACCCTCCACGCCATCTACAATCTGCTCATCGCCTACGGCGGCGCGGCGCAGTATGTGGCCTACGCCCTGCCGGTGCTGCTGGTGGCGGCGGGAAAGCTGTCCGCTTTCCGCTTATCGCGGAGAAAATAACCGAACATTCCCTCCTTGAGAGCTGCTTTTTGGCGGCTCTCAAATTTTTTGAAAAATTTTGCGTTTTGGGTGAGAGTTTTTTCGATTTTTTGTACCTATATAAGTGAAAGGGTTTTTAGGCCACAGTTTCAGACAAACCGGAAAGGGGATTCAAACGAAATGTACGATACCGCAAGACGGGTCGCACTCGTCAAGCAGCGGGTGCGGGAAAACACCCGCCGGAGGCAGCGGCGCGGCATCTATGGACTGAGCGCTATGTGTATGCTGCTGTTCGCGGCACTGATGCAGGCGGCGGGCACGGTCGTCGGGCCGGGGCAACCGGAAGCATGGGGCGTGTTCGGCGCGATGCTGCTGCGGGAGGACGCGGGCGGTTATGTGCTGGTAGGCGTTGTCTCCTTTGCCGCGGCGGCAGCGTTCACCGCGCTGTGCTTCCGGCTCAGAAACAGAGAAAACCAGAAAAAAGGCGGGGCGGACAAACCGAACCGACACGAACAGGAGGAGAAAAGCCAATGAAAAAACGAATACTTAGCATACTGCTCGTCTGCTGCATGGTGCTGACCATGCTGCCGACAGCGGCGTTTGCAGCGGTGAGCGATTCGCTGGGCAACACACCCAAGGAAAATCAGGCGATTTTGGAGCAGCTCTCCGCCCTGACCGGCGGCAGCAGCGACCAGGTGCTTTCCATGCTGAACGCTTTGGGGCTGCTGGATGAAGACGGCAATTTCAAGGTGGATCAAACCATCACGCTGGACGGCCAGGTGTTGACACTGGCGGCTGTCATGGAGCTGCTGGAAAATCCCGCCACGGATCTCACCCGCATAGCCGACGTGGATGGGACTCCGGTGGCGCTGGGCGATTTGAAGACCATGATCCAAATCGAACAGGAGCTGCAGCGGATCAAGGACACCTATTTCTCCGGCAGGGAGTTTGCCGGGGAAGCACTGGAGAATCTCAATAGCCTGATGGAGCAGCTGGAGCTGCAGGGCATCAGCTTGCGGTATTCCGCCTTTGCCACAAAGCCTGAGGGCGTTGAGACGGTGGATATGAGCGGCATGATGAGCCAAACGCTGGGGAATCTCGCAAACAACACCTGGAACTCCGGGCCTTTTACTGTATACAGAGGAAAACCGGCCGGCTTTTCCTACCGCATTCAAAAAGGCCAGCTCAGCGATTATATCACCAATGTGGAGGTCTCGATAGGCGCGGCGAGTGGGGTCGAGCAAAGCGACGGGTCCTACAGGCTGACCTATGCGGTAGACGGCTACAGTTTAGGTGGTCAGAAAATCACTGTCAAGGTTCAAACCAAAGGAGGGAACCCAGCCTGGCTCGAGAATTCTTATTCCTATGGCGACCTGCTGGGGATGATTGAATTTTACGATGCGGAAAATCTGGTGTTCTATGACGGCGCCAGCTATGCCGACCACTGTCAGCTCAAGCTAATAAAGACGGTTGGCGTCCCCACAATACAAACATCAATGACCGCGCCGAACTATGAGGAAAGATACGAAAGTACAGACACAATACAGGGGGATATGTATATTCCTTTGCTGGCAGATGAATACACTACAGCCCTCGGTGCCAACAATCCGGACTTCGTTGCGCTAAGCGATACCATCAGAATTCTGGATGGCGCTCGCAACTCGGTGCTTCCCGTCGGCTCCGACCCATTTTATCAACCATACCAAATCGACGCCAGCATCGAGTTTAACTGGAGTACCGAAAAAGCTGCCTATACTGGCGATGCGCCGTATGGCTGGTATAAAAACCAGCCCTTTGCCCCGTTCTATCTGACGGAGTACAAGTTCAATGAAGAATCTCTGGGGCTCAGCAACAACAGAACAAAAGCACTGAACTGTACGATCAACAAGGGCGAAACAGTCAACATCTCCCTGCAGTCTACCACGCAAAACAGAGGGGATCAGCGGTACTGGCTGCCCTTCCGACTGTATATGAAAAGTGTACAGGGCGAAATCCAAAATTCCTGGGCCACCACCAAGAACAGCAACGTCACCGCCAGGCTGGTGGACACGGACGCCCCCACCATTCAAAGCGTCACGGCTCCGGCGGGAACCTATGCCAGCGGACAGCATGTGCCCATCACAGTTACCTTTAGCGAGTTCGTGGATCTTAGAAATGCCAGCGTGACCATCAACGGCAAAGAGTATAGCGCCGCTGATCTTTCCATGAACAACTACGGTGTCACGGCAATGCTCTGGTACCCAGTGCAGGATACGGATGCCACCACGGTCACCGTCAATGGTATGACCGGCGTGAAGGATGTTTTCGATCATACGCTGGATCCCACACACTATCTAAGCGAGCCGATTACCGGCGTTGCGCTGGAGAGCGTCTTGATGCGCAACGCCCCCACCGCACTGACCGCCGACTACGACAACGGCAAGGCATCGTTCACGATGCAGGCCAACATGGAGCAGGCCTACAAGACCGTATACAGCGATTATCACACCCCGGAAGGCACAGACCCGAAGGAAGCCCCTTTCCGCCTCGAACTGAGGGACAACTCCACGGATGAAGCAATCCATCTGCAGGTCTATCTGGACACAGAGAAGGAAGCCTTCACCATGAGCGACTATGCAATCGCACCCGCAGCTTACACCCGCACCTATACGGTGACGCTGCAGGCCAACGAGGGCACGAAAGACTCTCCTAACTGGGTGAATGTTCTTCCCCTGACCCGGCAGTTCACGGTGGCAAAGAAAGTTTCCGCGCACACGGTGACCATCGTCCCGGAAGCGAATGATGCCGACTATACGATTTCCCTCGCCGATTCCGCCCGCCCCACGCTTCAGGCCAAGGTTTTGGGGAAAAACGGTGAGCAGGCCAGCTACACCACCGGTAAATGGAGCAGCAGTGACACGCTCATTGCCACCATCGACGAGGATACCGGCCTTGTTGCCACCACAGGAACCAAGGTGGGAACCGTCACCTTTACCTTTACGGCGGACAACGGGACTGAGGACCCTGCCGATGATGTGACGGGCCAGTCACAGCCCTATACCGTGACGGCAGGCGATTCCCTGGCACTGGTGATTCCCGGCGGCTCGTCCATCGTGACGCGGGTAAATCAGCCCGCCACCGTGCTGTGGAGCTCCAATGCCGCGCTGATGGCACCGAACAAAGAGTTCGATTACAGGATCGACCTGTATGAGGGCAACTACGAGAATGAGGCGGCGCTGAGCGGCCTCAAGCCCGTTGCGACTTATACCGCCGGCAAGGATGAAAACAGCGTGCGGATCGAGGAGAATGTGCTCTCCAAGCTCTCCAACGGCAATATCCCTGCCTACACGGTATTGGTCTCCATGCCGCACCCCAACGCCGGGGGTGAGGACGTCCGCCTGTCGGCACTTGCCTGGATCATCGTGCAGGCACCACCTGCCACAGCCAAGCTGACACCGCCCCAGAGCATTTACCTCAAGGATACCGACGGCGCCGTCAATATCGACTGGTCGGTGGAAAACACCACTGAGGGCGCCCCTTTGCAGCCCACGCTGACCATTACCCGGGTCACAGAGGACAACACCACCACCAAAGTGGTGGACAGTGCGCCCCTATCCGGTACCTCCGGAAGTTACTCCCTGTCACTATGGAGTGTGGAAGCCGGCAATCTGAAGGACACCTATCAGGTGGTTTTGAGCGTGGAGAACCCTGGTGAGGAATCTCCCAGCACCGACTCCTTCCCCCTGTATGTCTACGATGCCGACGCACTGAAGGTGCAGGACGGCGAAGGAAAGACGATTTCTAAGCTGACCATGGACAATACCTCCAAGGTCAGCGGCAGCCTGCCCGCCGATACAGCTAAAATTTTGCAGCTGCGCCAGGAGCTGGGGCTGATCGAGTACATCGGCATCAACTATGACGAGTACGGATGGAACTCCTTTAAAGACGGCATCCAGTGGGCCTCCGACAACAATGCCATTTCCGTCAACTACAAGCAGGGCGGACTGTATGAGGACATCAGAAACTTCTCCTTTGATTCCTACCTTCCCGAAACCAAAATGGCGCTGTCCGGCTTGGCCAACGGCACCGCAACCGTCACGGCTACCCATGCCGCCACGGGCATGAGCGCCGCCGTACAGGTGACAGCGAAAACGCTGCAAAATAAGTTCTATCTCTTCCAGCTGACGCCTGCGGCGGAAACTACGCTGCAATACACCGACGGCAAAGGTGTGCCCAAAACGGTCACGACCAACAGTGAAGGCGTGCTGGCGCTTTACGAACCCAACGGGATCGCCAGTGAGGTGTCTCTGCGGTCCGGCTCCGGCGCGGATATTTATCTGGGCACCATCTATAAAGAAAATCTGCGTTCCGGCGAGCGGGATGCCACAAAACTGCAGCTTTATCCCTTGAATACCTTCAGCCTTCGGCGAGTCGCCCGGGCATCTGTGACGCTCATCACGCCGGGCGGCGATCCGCTGGCGAACAAGACGGTGACCGTTCGCGGCGGCGTTTATAAAAACGGAGGCTACTGCCAGACAGCTCTGCTGGGCTCCAGGGCAGGAGCACTTGTCAGCGGCATCACCGGCGACACCTATACCACGGATGCGGCGGGAAATATAACCGTCTATCTGGATTCCACCCAGTTCTGGTCGGCCGAAAAGGGCGAGAGCAGCACCACGGCGCTTTCCGCTCTGGATCAGCTGGAGTACATTCTGGAGATCAGCGCAATTGACGGCGACAAGTACTATCCACTGCTGCTGACTGTCAACGGCAAGCTGGGCGTGGACGATGTAATGCGCACCGCAGAGGGCGTTGTCTCTCTGGAGCGCGTGCCGGCGGGGGAGGCAAACAAACCCTTCATTGTGGCGCAAAGCGTTGATTACGGTCTTGCCAACGGTCAGAAGGTGGATGTCCGCAGCTCGACCGGGAAGATTGGCCCTAACAGCAGCTTTAAAACAGCAACCCTGCACACCACCATGTTCCTCTGGGGCGAGAAGATTGCCGACGCGAAGAATTACAGTCTCAAGCTGGCGGACGAATACGGCGTTCTTCCTGCCGCCCAGAGCAGCAGTACCAAGCAGTATCCCTTCTCATCCATCCCTGTAGCGGAAAACGATCTGACCCTCACCGAGGCCACCATGACCACCTCTGGATGGATCGCCGACGGCAAGGATGTGGGTATGAAAACGCAGCTGAGCCTGAACGGCAGCCTGCTGCAGGAGAAAATAATGCCCTTCCGGGTCGTTGATTTGACCCGAGTGCCCAAGGTGACAGAGGATGACCGCGTCACCGGTATTCTGGCGACGATGGAAGCCTCCAGTATAGTGAAGGGAGTCGACTTTGGCGGAGTGGGCGACAGTAACATTCTCAAGGTGCTGACCGGACGGCTGGATGAGCTGAGCGGTCCGGTGAAGGGTTCCATGTTCAAAATGATCATCACCCCCAGCGAAGATCCCTCCGTGTTCCGTGCCATGATTTGGGCCGGGTACAATACGCTGGAGATGGAGGACATGGACTATTCCGAGGACGGCGTGGCGTTGGGTGCGAATGTGCTGACGCAGAACCTGGAGGTGGGCGTGCCCGGTACCGGGGATCTGAGCCAGATGGCCCAGGGAACCTATGATCCCAAGGGGGACTACAAAACCAACTCCTTGGCCGACAATGTCACCAGCACGGATCTCAACTTGCAGTTGGAGGGCTTTTACGAAGCGGAGATCCGCTATAACGCCGAAAAAAAGGAGTGGGAGGTTTTCACCGTAGGCGGCGGCTTTACCTCCGGCGTTGGCGTGGGCTTCTCCTTCAGCGTGAACGCCATGGCTGGCCCCGTGCCGTTGACAGCAACCTTTGAGCTGGGCGGTGCCATTCAGCTGGATTTCCGTACCGCAGTGCGCTACGGCCAGCAGGGACAGGGCACAGAGCTTGCCTGGAGCGATCCCACGGCCACGGCAGTGAATGACTTTTTGACCACGCTGCGTATCAACGCCTATGTCCACGCGTTTGGCGGCATTGGCTTTGACTATTCGATCGTGGCGCTGAAGATCGGCCTATTCGGCAATTTGGATGTGGACAGTCAGAATAAGTTCCTTTCCCGCACCTATCTTGCCGACGAGACAAAGCGCCAGATCAACGGTCAGGCCCTGGGGATCCAAAGCGAAGTGGGAATCAAATTTGTGGCCACCTTCCTGTTTATCTCCTACGAGGCGGTGATCGCCTCCGGGACCTTTGGAGCCACCAAGACTTTTAATAACTGGAAAACAATCGACGACTACTGGAATAGCGCCACCAGTGGGCTGAGCCTTGCCTCGCTGCGGATGGCGGCGGCCCAGAGCGGAATGCAGGTGGCTTCTGCCAGTGCGACGCTCCAAAGCCGGGACTATCTGGAGCAATATGCCCGTACTTGGGGCCAGCCCCAGCGGCGGATGATGCTGTTCTCTCTGAACTCCACCAATGGGCTGCAAAACATCCAGTCCAATGCCAACCCCACATCCTATCCACAGCTCAGCGATGACGGGAAGGTATTGGCCTACATCAACGACGGCAACATCGGCAATATTTACGCCAGCCGGGCACATTTCTCCACCCTTAATGGCGGCAGCTATTCTGTCTCCAGCCAAATTGCCGATCCCACAGGGTTCCCCGGCTACGGCGACACGAGCGTTTCTCTGTCCGGCACTGACAGCTTTGCGGCGGCGGCTTGGGTTCGCATGGGCACCGACCTGCCGGGTAAAAATGCCGGTGATCCCGTGACATTGGAAGAGCAAAACCTGCTGATGAACAGCACGGAGATCGTAGCGTCCGTCTATAACGGCACAACCTGGACTTCCACCCGTCTAACCAACGACGGCACGCCGGATCTGGCCCCAGCCACGGCAGTGGGCGGCGATGGCAAGGCCATCGTGTTCTGGCGCAGCGTCTACACCCCCGATCCCGGTACGCAGGGCAGCAACAACCTGCTGAACTTCACTACCAGAGATTGTATCATGTACCGTTGCTATGACAGCGGCACCTGGAGCGAGGCCAAAATGCTTTATAACGGTGCTACTGGCAGCGTGAAGGCGTTGCAGGCGGCCATGCTGCCCGACGGAACCGCTATGGCGGTTTACTCGCTGGACCGCAGCGAAACCGGAGATACCTCCGACTACGAGATCGCCTATTGTCCCGTGGCTGCTGACGGAATTCCCGGTACAGCCATGCTGGCAACCCGTGACAGCAATCTTGACGAAAACCCCCAGGTCGTTGCAGCCAACTTCGGCGGCGGGGGCGACCGATTTGTCATCGGTTGGCATAGTGTCCGAGACGGCAGCAGCGATATCCAGCTGTTGGCTGTGGACGGCGGAGGCACCATGTCCAACAGCTTCCCCGGCTCTCTGTCTGCCCTGACCAGCAGCGGCAACGCCGTCGTGGGCGGAGACTTCCGCTTCGCTTCCCTCAGCGGGAATCATCGCAGCCTCAATGACCTTACCATCGTCTGGAATGAGACTGTCAATGACGCCAACGGCGCGGTAGATCACGGCATTTTGAAGGCGGCCAAGCTGCGCTATGCCGCAAATACCTACACGCTCTCCGCACCATTGGAACTGGCAGAGCTGCCGGATCGCACGCTGGCTGACCACTTTGATGCCTATGTCAGCGGCAGCAATCAGGTGCAGGCTGCCATTCAGGCCACCCGGTATGACGATGAAAAGCCGGAGGTAATCGGCGGCGTGACCGTTCCGGGTGAGGAAACGATCCTCTATACCGCTACTTCTAATTTTATCACCGATGCGGTGGCAGTGGAACAGATCGGTGTGGATTATGCAACGCTGGCGCTGAACAGCCTGACACCCATTCGCTTTACCATCCGCAACACCGGGCTGAACGATGTGACAAACCTAACGGTCAAGCTTGGCAGCGGGGAAACCGCCACCCTTACGGAAAAACTGCTGCCCAACGAAAGCACCACCCTTACCGTCTGGCACCATGTGAGAGACCGCGTGACCGACCCGAGCTATACCATCACCGCCGCCGGCGGCATCAACGAAAACGGCACAGTGTATCTGGATTATCCCGACATTGGCATCTCGCAAATGGAAGTGATTGCGGAGAGCGCCGGCAAGCGCACGGTGCGCATGACCCTCTATAATTCCTCTGCCGCCACGCTGGCCGGCGGAAAGAACCGCGAGGTGAAGCTTGCGTTCTATGCGGATGATCTGCATACCAAGCCTGCAGAGGTAGCCTGCACCACAAACGGCGTATCGGTTAGCGGTAATGAAATCACCGTTTCTGGAGACAGCGCCCTCGCCCGCATCGATCAGGGGACCTTTACACTGGACCTGACCTATGATCTGGGCAGGTATATGACATCCATTGGCAAAACCGAGATCCCCAATGTGGGTACCTATCTGTACGCCGAGGCGTGGGCGGAAGGCCAGATCGGTGGAACGGGAGGCAATCAGCGCCTCCCGGAATATGACGGCAGTGACAGCGAGGCCAGCGTCCATATGACCGGCGCACTGGCCCGCACCGGAGAGCATCTGACAATGGATGTGACACAGGGGAACGACGGCAACGGTCACAGCACCGCCGCCATTACCCTGCGCAACAACTGCCTGCAGCCTCAGACTAGCGCAGAGCTGGTGGCCACGCTGCTGGATGCTGCCGGGGCCGTTCTGGAAACGAAAAAGACCAGTATTGGCGGTGCCATCTCCGGGGAAACCTTCCAGGCAGAAAACGTCACCTTCTCCCGGCTTGGCACCCGCGTAGTGGTGCGAGCCGCAGTGCCCGGTAATGACCTTCTGACCTTTGAAGGTCTGGCAGTGGGGCTCGGCGATTTTACCGCCAACGGAACGAACTATACCTATACGCTGCAAAATGATAGCGGAGCAACATCTACGCTAGTCACAGCGGTGTCTGGAAACGGAGAGCCCGTGAGCATCAACGGACAGGCTCTGTCCACCGGCGGCAGCGCAACCGTTGCCATCCCCAACAGCGGCACAACCGACATTGTCGTGGAGATCGGCACTAAAACCTACACGCTGACGATTCTGCGCAATAGCGGCACAGGCGGCGAAGCGACCAGCTACACGCTGACCTTCGACACCAACGGCGGCAGCGCCATCGCGCCCATCACTCAGGACTACGGCACTGCCATCACCGCCCCCGCCGATCCCACCAAGACCGGCTACACCTTCGCAGGGTGGACCCCGGCCATCCCCTCCACCATGCCCGCCGAAAACCTGACCGTCACGGCTCAGTGGCGCTACAATGGCGGTGGAAGCAGCGGCTACAGCTACTACACCATCAAGGCAACTGCCGGTACTGGCGGTTCCATCTCTCCCTCCGGCAATATCAGCGTCCGCGAGGGCAGAGATCAGACCTTCACAATCACTCCGGATAAGGGCTATGCTGTCGCTAATGTCAAGATCGACGGCAAGAGCATCGGCGCGGTGAAGTCCTACACCTTTGAGAATGTCCGCAGAACCCATACCATCGAGGTCATCTTTATGAAAGCCAACGGCAACCCCCAGACCGGCGTGTTTGTGGATGTAGCGGAGGGCAGCTACTATGAGGAGGCGATTGATTGGGCAGTGGAGAAGGGCATCACCAACGGCGTGAGCAGTAATATGTTCGCTCCCAACGATCCCTGCACCCGCGCGCAGATCGTCACCTTCCTGTGGCGTGCGGCCGGTTCTCCCGCCCCCAAGAGCATAAGCAGCTTCACGGATGTTCCCGCTGACGCTTTCTATGCCAAGGCTGTTGCCTGGGCTGTCGAAAACGGCATTACCAGCGGCACAGGCGAGAGTAAGTTCAGCCCCAACGCTACCTGCACCCGTGCGCAGGCGGTGACCTTCCTCTATCGTGCCTCCGGCAGCCCCGCAGTCAGCGGTAGCGCCGAGTTCAGCGATGTTTCCGCCACAGCCTTCTATGCAGACGCAGTGGCATGGGCAGCGAAGAAGGGCATCACCACCGGCATCGGCGGCGGACTGTTCGGCGCCGACAACGACTGCACCCGCGGTCAGATCGTGACCTTCCTCTGGCGCTGCAAGAAGTAAGCGGCTGACATACGGCTAAACATCAAAGCCGCTGGCATGACCCCATAAGCGAACATCGGACAGCGCAGCGGACGGGCATCTCGCCCCGAAGCTGCGCTGTTCCTTTTTTGCTACAGGAAACATTTTGTCCGAACACACAACACTTTGAGCCATGCCGCTGCTCCAGCGCGGCAAGGAGACAGCATTATGAAGAGAATCACAAGAATCATTCGTCCGATCATCTGCATGGCCGTCCTTCTCTTTGCTATGACCACGGCAGTCATGGGCTGCTATCAGAAAGAGGCGGGGCCTATCGACATTCCCGGCAGAACGCCTTCCGGCACCTACATCGAGCGCGCGACCTACGAGCTGCGCCGCGAACGCCGCGTGCGCGTGGCGACGTCCGACGGCCCCGAGCAGGTCATCATCCTCGGCCACAGGGCGCTGCGCGTCTCCGCCCGCGCGTTCCATGCCGAGGTCGAAGCCGCCGAGGGGCAGATCAGCGCCGTGCTGCAACGCCTGACGAACCGTCCGCGCAGCGAACGCACCATCAGAAACAACGTAAAGCTCAAGCAATAATTCAGTCAAAAAGCGGTGGTTTCCCTCGCCTCCTAATAAGAAAACATGAGAGAGTCCAGTAAAATCAATGTTTTCAGAGGCAAGGAACACGATGTGAAGTCAAAAAATCAAATACTGGCAGGATAAAGGGTGCTGATGTGAAATATCAGCACCCTTTTCCTGTCCCAAACGCCATAGGGAATCCTATGGCGTTTTTACTTTCCATCAAGTACACGGAAAACTGTATTGAAAGGGGTGAGAAATCGAAGGTATTTCTTCATGTAGGAAATGCAAATTAAGTGTCCATAGGTTTTCTCACATGGAGAAGCAAGTGGGCACAGAATTGAATTTTTTCCGAAAACGAACACTTTTCCAGACCGCCGGAGGGAGGTGAGATTATGGCGGTATTTCGCATTGAGAAAACCCGCGACTACACGGTGATGGCAAACCATCATCTGCGGAACACGGCACTGTCGCTGAAAGCGAAGGGGCTGCTGTCCCTCATGCTATCCTTGCCGGAGGATTGGGACTACACCACCAAAGGTCTTGCGCGGATATGCCGGGATGGAGTGGACAGCATTTGTGCTACGGTCCGGGAGCTGGAGGATGCGGGATACATTATCCGTGAAAGAGTCCGCAACGCCAACGGGCGGCTCGGCAGCATCGAGTACACGATTTTGGAGCAGCCCAGGCCGCCGGAACCTAAACCGGGAAAACCTGAACGGGAAAATCCAGTTCAGGTAAAACCAGTCTTGGATTCTCCTGTCTTGGGAAAACCTGAACAGGAAAAACCCGCACAATTAAATACTAAAGGATCAAGTAACCAAATATCAAATACTGATTCATCAAGTACGGAAGGATCAAATCCTATCCAATCAAGTCCCCAAACCCCCGCAGAGACCAAACGAACCGGACGGGACTGGATGCGGGAGCGAGAGGGCTATCGGGAACTGATTTTGGAGAATATCGAGTATGACTATCTATGCCGGGATGACCGGCTGGATCGGGATATGCTGAATGAACTGGTGGAACTCATGGTGGATACCGTCTGTTCCCGCAGGGAAACGATCCGCATTGCCGGGGACGACTATCCGGCGGAGGTGGTCAAATCCCGGTTCCTGAAGCTGAACAGTTCTCACATCGAGTATGTGTTGGACCGTATGCGGGAGAACACCACCTATGTCCGCAACATCAAGAAATATCTGCTGGCTGCCCTGTATAACGCCCCGGCCACCATCGACAGCTACTATGCGTCCCTGGTGAACCACGATCTGTACGGCAGCGGAGAAAGGAGGTAATCACTCATGCAGGAAGAAGTCACCCAGCGCACCGTTGCCCTCTGCGTGGAGGCCACCAAGCTCTCCGCCGGGATGCTGCAACAGGCCATGAAAAAAGTGCTGGACGAGATGCAGAAAGGCGTGACCGACCACAAGAGTAAACTGCACCACGGCAAGCAGACCCTCCGGCAACTGATGAAGCACAACACCGGCGTTTCCAACATCGAGATCACCGACCAAAACATCCGGGCCTTTTCCGCCACCGCCAAGAAATACGGCATTGACTTCGCGCTGAAAAAGGACACCAGCGGCGAGATACCCCGCTACCTGGTGTTCTTCAAGGGCCGGGATGCCGACGTTATCACGGCGGCCTTCCGGGAGTTCTCCGCAAAGAACCTGGAGAAAGAGAAAAAGCCCTCCATCCGCAAGGAACTGGAGCAGGCGAAGCAGCAGGCCAAAGCCCAGCACCGCCAGCGGGAGAAGGTCAAGACCAAAGACCGGGGTGTGGAATTATGACGGTTGACTGGAAGAAAAAGCTGCTCCCCAACCTCCCATATCTGCTGTTCGTGTATCTCTTTGATAAGCTCTGCCAGGCGGTGCGCCTCGCGCCCGGCCTTGACGCCTCTGAAAAGTTTCTGCATTTGAGCCAGGGCTTTACGGAGGCGTTTTCTTCTGCGGCGCCCAGCCTGCACCTATTAGACCTGCTGGCAGGTATCGCCGGGGCGATCATTGTTCGGCTGGCGGTGTACGCCAAAGGGAAAAACGCCCGCAAATACCGCAAGGGCATTGAATACGGCAGCGCCCGATGGGGCACGGCGGCAGATATTGCCCCCTATGTCGATCCGGTCCCCGACTGGAACATCCCTCTGACCCAGACGGAAAAGCTCACCATGTCCAGCCGCCCGAAAAATCCCAAGTACGCCCGGAACAAAAACATCTTGGTCATCGGCGGCAGCGGCAGCGG
>OGDD01001724.1_pt1 | contig 15390 bp, 13 predicted proteins | sample 1570301 | NCBI WGS metagenome assembly OGDD01 (sample SAMEA2581971, study PRJEB24529) | metagenome | biome: Human gut stool | place: China | collected 2011 | reverse complement strand
AAGCGGAATGGGGCGAAGTGGAACTGGGAAAAGGCCCCGTACTCTGTATCAATCCGATTTGCGACAGGGGAATTAACCAAAAACTTATGGAACTGGCAAATGAAAGAGGAATTCCATATCAGGTGGAAGTAAGCGGCGGGAGAAGTTGTACGGACGCAGACGAGATTCACATGGTGGGGAAAGGAGTGCCGGTTGCGTTAGTTTCCATACCTTTGCGCTATATGCACAGCCCTGCGGAAGTGGCAGACAGAAAAGATTTGGAGTATGCAGTAGAACTGCTGACTGCTTATTTGGAAAATGCGTAAGCATTTGCGGTTGACAAACAGGGGATTTTTGCATACACTATAATATATATTGTAAATGCAAAGAACGAAGAGAGTAACATTTCAGAAACTATCAGAGAGGAATTGTCATCGGCTGAAAGCAAATCCAAGTGAAAGAAATGCGAAGTGCATTCGGGAGCAGATACGGTGAACAGTGAAGTAGCCGTGTACGGTCGCACACGTTACGTGTTTAGAGTGAAGGGGTTACCCCTTTATGAGAGTGGAATCGCGGATATAACTTCGTCTCTTAGTGAGATGAAGTTTTTTTAATTATGGTATGTATTTGCCCTTCCGCTAAATGAAAATAGAAGGGTTGTGACATAATGCGTCTGATTACTTATATAAAAGAAGAATTGCAAGTCATTAAGGAACGTGACCCTGCGATAAAAAGCAATATGGAGATATTTTTATATCCAAGTTTTAAGGTGATGATAAGGTATCGAATGGCACATAAACTGTATTTGAAGAAACATTATTTTTTAGCGCGCTGGATTTCTCAGAGGGCAGCGAGAAAAACGGGAATCGAAATTCACCCGGGAGCAACTATCGGCAAGGGACTCTTTATTGACCATGGAAGTGGAGTGATTATTGGAGAGACAACCGTTATTGGCAATAATGTGACACTATATCAGGGAGTAACACTTGGAGGAACAGGAAAAGAGAAAGGGAAAAGACACCCGACGCTTAAGGATAATGTCATGGTTTCTGCGGGAGCGAAAATTTTAGGCTCGTTTACCATAGGTGAAAATGCAAAAATCGGAGCAGGATCCGTTGTTCTGGAGGAAGTTCCGCCGAACTGTACTGTGGTGGGAGTTCCGGGGCGTATTGTCCGAATGGGAGATCAGAAGATACCACGGGCAGATTTAGACCAGATTCATTTACCGGATCCGGTATTGAATGATATCAGGGAACTACAGAACAGGAATATTCAGTTGCAACAGGAACTGAAAGAAATGGAAAAAGATATGCGATGCAGACAACATAAACATCAGGAGGAGAAAAATGAAGGTATATAATACATTGACAAGAAGAAAAGAAGAGTTTGTACCGTTGGAGGAAGGCAAAGTAAAAATGTATGTTTGCGGACCGACGGTATACAATCTGATACACATCGGAAATGCGAGACCGATGATCGTATTTGATACGGTGAGAAGATATTTTGAGTACAAAGGATATGAAGTGAATTTTGTATCCAACTTTACAGATGTGGACGATAAGATCATTAAAAAAGCTATTGAGGAAGGCGTTTCGGCAAACGAAATTTCTCAGCGTTATATTGCAGAATGCAAGAAAGACATGGAAGGAATGAACGTAAAACCGGCGACAAAACACCCGCTTGCGACAGAAGAAATTTGCGGAATGATTGAAATGATTTCGGATTTGATTGACAAGGGATATGCCTATGAGAAAAACGGAACCGTTTATTTCCGCACAAGAAAATTTGAAGAGTACGGTAAACTTTCTCACAAAAACTTAGATGATTTGCAGTCGGGAGGACGTTCTCTTTTGGTGACGGGAGAAGATGAGAAAGAAGATTCTTTAGACTTTGTTCTTTGGAAACCGAAAAAAGAGGGAGAGCCTGCATGGGAATCTCCGTGGTGTGACGGACGTCCGGGCTGGCATATTGAATGCTCCGTTATGTCTAAAAAATATTTGGGTGAGCAGATAGATATCCATGCGGGAGGAGAAGATTTAGTTTTCCCACACCATGAAAATGAGATAGCGCAGAGTGAGGCGGCAAATGGAAAAGAGTTTGCTAAATATTGGTTACACAATGCCTTTTTAAATATTGATAATCACAAAATGTCAAAATCGCTTGGAAATTTCCGCACAGTAAGAGAAATAGGAGAAAAATATGATTTACAGGTACTTCGATTCTTCATGTTAAGCGCTCACTACAGAAGTCCGTTAAACTTCAGCGCTGCTTTAATGGAATCATCTGCTAACGGTTTGGAACGTATTTTGACGGCGGTAGCAAATCTCAAACATTTATTTGGTGTTGTCTCTGAGGAAAATATGACGGCAGAAGAAAGAGAGCAGGTAAAAGAGACAGAAAATTTTGTGAGAGCATATGAAGCGGCTATGGAAGATGACTTTAATACGGCGGACGCCATCGCATCGATTTTTGACTTAGTAAAATTTGCAAATACAACAACATCGGCACAGTCATCAAAAGAATATTTGCAGACATTATATGATTTAATTGTAAAATTATCAGATGTGTTGGGATTGATTGTGGAAAAAGAAGAGGAGATGCTCGCAGAAGATATTGAAGCGTTGATTGAAGAACGTCAGGCTGCGAGAAAAGAGAGAAATTTCCAAAGAGCAGATGAAATCCGAGATGAGTTATTGAAAAAGGGTATTATTTTAGAGGATACCCGTGAAGGTGTAAAATGGAAAAAAGCGTAGAGACAAACTTTAATGAGTATATGAAAGAAGTGTTTTCAATGCAGGAGGTGGATATAAGAGAATATTCTCCTCTTACATTGGCGTATATCGGTGACAGCATTTATGATCTGATTATTAAAAGTTTGGTAATTAACAGAGGAAACAAACAGGTACAGAAACTTCACAAAGAGACGAGCAGTCTTGTACAGGCGTCAGCCCAGTCTATGATGATGAGAGCGATGCAGGAAGAACTGACAGATGAGGAGAGGGCAGTCTACAAGCGTGGGAGAAATGCGAAATCCGTTTCCCCTGCCAAAAATCAGTCGATTACGGATTACAGAAGAGCGACGGGATTTGAAGCGTTAATCGGCTATCTGTATCTGCAGGAAAAGTGGAAAAGAATGCTGGATTTAGTGAAGATAGGATTAGACAGTCTGGAAAAAGAAGAAGTATAGGAGAGAAAAATGGCTGAGGAAAGTTTAATAATAGAGGGAAGAAATGCGGTAATTGAGGCGTTTCGTTCAGGAAAAACGATTGATAAAGTGTTTGTTTTGGACGGTTGTCAGGACGGGCCGGTCCGCACAATTGTAAGGGAAGCAAAAAAACATGATACGATTTTACAGTTTGTAACAAAAGAAAGGCTGGATCAGTTATCTGAAACGGGAAAACATCAGGGAGTTGTTGCGCATGCAGCAGCATATGAATATGCGGAAGTAGAAGATATACTTGCACTGGCAAAAGAAAAGGGGGAAGATCCTTTTATCTTTATTTTGGATAATATTGAAGATCCGCATAATCTTGGAGCGATTATCCGTACAGCCAATCTTGCGGGGGCTCATGGTGTTGTTATTCCAAAACGCCGCGCAGTAGGGTTGACGGCAACAGTTGCCAAAACTTCAGCGGGAGCGCTGAACTATACACCGGTTGCTAAGGTGACAAATTTGGTAAAAACAATGGAAGAGTTGAAAGAGAAAGGACTTTGGTTTGTCTGTGCGGATATGGGCGGAGAGACAATGTACCGCCTGAACCTGACAGGTCCGATAGGATTGGTTATCGGAAATGAAGGGACAGGTGTAGGGCGTCTTGTAAAGGAAGAATGTGACTTTGTTGCGTCCATTCCGATGAAAGGTGACATTGACTCTTTGAATGCTTCTGTAGCAGCGGGAGTGTTGGCATATGAGATTGTAAGACAGAGATTAAATTAACAACGGTGTGAAAACCGGAGGTGCATATGTGCAGATATAATATGATGGCAGATGAAGAGTTGATCCGCTGCCTGCGAAATGGAGAAAAAGAAATTACAGAGTATATCATCAATAAGTACAAAAATCTTGTCAAAGAAAAGGCAAAAGCAATGTTTTTGCTTGGAGGAGATAATGACGATTTGATTCAGGAAGGAATGATAGGTCTGTTCAAAGCGATACGGGATTACGATGAAGAGCAGGAAACTTCTTTTTATCATTTTGCAGAATTGTGTATTTCAAGACAGATGTACACAGCAATCGAAGCGTCAAAAAGGCAGAAACATATTCCGTTAAATTCATATGTCTCTATTTATGATGAAAAAGATGAGCAGCCGCTAATAGATACGATTCAGGCGGTAAAAGAAACCAATCCGGAGGCATTGTTTTTAAATAAAGAATATTTGCAGATGATCGAGGTGGAATTAAAGAAAAATCTCAGTGAGTTTGAAAATAAAGTGTTATATTTACATCTGTTCGGTATGGACTATCAGAAAATAGCGAAAGTTTTGGATAAGACACCGAAATCCATTGATAACGCATTACAGAGAATAAAAGGAAAAACAGAAAAAATTGTTGGACAAAAGACTAGGGGATAAAAATGAATTGACAAACAGCATGGATATATTGTATATTAATTACGTTGCATATAAATATACATGCTGTTGTGGCGCAGTCGGTAGCGCGTCGCCTTGGTAAGGCGGAGGTCACGGGTTCAAGTCCCGCCAACAGCTTAAAAGAAAAAACATCGGATTCTTAGTAAATAAGAAGACCGATGTTTTTTATTGTCATATAATAAAAATTCCTTTAATTTTGATATATAAATGAGGAAAGCCGGTCAAAGACCGGCCTGGTTATGAAAAAGAAAAGTTAATGAAAAAAGTTTTATTAACTTTACAAGTAATACTATACTGAATATTTGTGATAAAAAAATGATGAAATTGTGAAAAATTTTTGAACAGAAATATTTTTATTTTGTCCGGAACGCCTTTATGCCCTGTGGCAAAGAAACTGTTTGCAAAACATCAGGCAGAATAAAAAGGAAAAAAGTTGTTTGTCATTATGATTTGTGGTAATATATAAAGATACTGATGATATTTTGTGTAAACACAAGGAAATATATGTAAACTGGAGGATAACATGGAAAACGAAGTAGTTTCAAAAAACTTTATTGAACAGGAAATTGATAAAGATTTAAGAGAAGGTGTGTACGATACAGTATGCACAAGATTTCCGCCTGAACCGAACGGATATCTTCATATCGGCCACGCAAAATCCATTTTATTAAACTATGGATTGGCGCAGAAATATAACGGAACATTCCATATGCGTTTTGATGACACGAACCCGACAAAAGAAAAAGTGGAATTTGTAGAATCAATTAAAGAAGATATTAAGTGGCTCGGTGCAGACTGGAAAGATAACTTATTTTTTGCATCAGACTATTTTGATGCAATGTATGAATGTGCGGTTAAATTAATAAAAAAAGGTAAAGCATATGTATGTGATTTAACTCCAGAAGAGATCCGTGAGTACAGAGGAACACTTACAGAACCTGGGAAAAACAGTCCGTACAGAGACAGAACCGTAGAAGAAAACCTTGAATTATTTGAGGCGATGAAGAACGGAGAATTTGAGGACGGTGAGAGAGTACTTCGCGCTAAAATTGATATGGCATCTCCTAATATCAATATGCGTGATCCGATTATCTACCGTGTGGCTCATATGACACATCACAATACAGGGGACAAATGGTGCATTTATCCGATGTATGATTTCGCTCACCCTATTGAAGATGCGATTGAGAAGATTACACATTCTATCTGTACACTGGAATTTGAAGACCATAGACCTCTCTATGACTGGGTAGTGAGAGAGTGTGAATTTAATCCGGCTCCAAGACAGATTGAATTTGCAAAATTATATTTAACAAATGTGGTGACAGGAAAACGTTATATTAAGAAATTGGTTGAAGACGGCATTGTTGACGGCTGGGACGATCCAAGACTCGTTTCCATTGCTGCTTTAAGAAGAAGAGGATTTACACCGGAATCCATCAAAATGTTTGTGGATTTGTGCGGTGTGTCTAAGAGCAACAGTTCTGTAGATTATGCCATGCTTGAATACTGCATTCGTGAAGATTTGAAGATGAAAAGACCACGAATGATGGCGGTATTAGATCCGATTAAACTGATTATTGACAATTATCCGGAAGGGCAGGTTGAATATTTAGACGTGGCAAATAACTTGGAAAACGAAGAACTTGGATTTAGAAAAGTTCCGTTTTGCCGTGAACTTTATATTGACCGTGAAGATTTCATGGAAGAACCACCGAAGAAATATTTCAGACTGTTCCCGGGAAATGAAGTGCGCTTAATGCATGCCTATTTTGTGAAGTGTGAAAGTTTTGTAAAAGATGAGAATGGAAAAGTAGTGGAAATTCACTGTACTTACGATCCTGAGACAAAATGTGGAACAGGATTTACAGGACGTAAAGTAAAAGGCACAATTCACTGGGTACCTGCTCCATATGCAACAAAAGCAGAGGTGCGTTTATACGAAAATATCGTAGATGAAGAAAAAGGTGTATACAATAAGGAGGACGGTTCATTGAACTTAAATCCAAACTCACTTACAATTTTGAAAGACTGTTATTTAGAACCAAGTTTTGATGGTGTAAAAGCATATGACAGTTTCCAGTTTGTAAGACAGGGATTTTTCTGTGTGGATGCAAAGGATTCAACCGCAGATCATCTGGTATTTAACAGAATTGTGTCATTAAAGAGCTCATTTAAATTACCTAATGCATAAGCATTAGCTGCACCGGGATGGTGCATTTGCACCCGGAAACGGGCGTATCAGGAAAGGATATGAAATACATATGAATTTATTTGCAGGATTGGAAAAATTTGGTATCAAAGCGGATAACACAACGGATCTGTTTGAAGAAGAGAAAAAGCCGGCAGCATCTGCTAATGGAGGAAAAACAGAAGCTGCTCCGACAGAAGACAGTTTTTTGTTAGACAAAGCGATCCGCTGTACTGTATGTGATAAGGTATTTAAGACCAAAATGATCAAAAACGGACGAATCAAACGATTAGAGCCGGATCTGGATCTGCGTCCACGTTTTGAATATATTGATACATTAAAATATGATGTGGCATCCTGCCCGTATTGCGGATATACAGCGATGAACCGCTATTTTGAGCATGTAACATCAGGACAGATCAAACTGGTCAAAGAACAGGTTTGTGCGAACTTCAAACCAAGTGGTTCTGATGAACCAATGGTTTTAGACTATGACCAGGCGATTGAGCGTTATAAACTGGCGCTGTTTAACACGATCGTGAAAAAAGGAAAGACGAGTGAGAAAGCATATACCTGTCTGAAACTTTCCTGGCTGTATCGTGGAAAAGGGGAAGAGTTAAAAGGAACTGATCCTGAAACATTAGAGAAGAAAAAAGAGGTAAAAGAGCAGGAAGAAGCATTTTACCAGCAGGCATATGAAGGCTTTATGAAAGCAATGTCTACAGAGATGTTCCCGATGTGTGGAATGGATCAGTGTACCGTAGATTATCTTCTTGCAGCAATGGCATATCATTTTAAAAAATATGATGTGGCATCTAAGTGTATTTCAAGGATTCAGGCTGCGCCTTCCGCATCAAAGAAGATGAAAGACCGCGCATATGATTTAAAAGAAAAGATCGTTGCAGAAATCAAAAAAAGCAAATAGGCAAAATTATAATGATTGAAATAATGATTGATCTACAGGGGGGAGCGAAAGCTCCCCTCTATGAGAAAATATATGAGTATATCAAACGGGATGTCATTGCGGGAAAGATTCCCGTCGGGGAAAAACTTCCATCAACAAGACTTTTGTCAAAACATTTGTCTGTAAGCAGAAGTACCGTGGAAATGGCATATGAACAGCTCCTGGCAGAGGGATACATCAAAGCAGAACCTTGCAGGGGTTTTTTTGTATGCGATATTACGGAATTATATGAATTTGGTCATGCAGAAAATGGATCAAAAGATATAGCTCCATTTGGGAAAAAGGGACAGAAAGAGAAAATGGGGGAAGATATCATTGACTTCTCACCATATGCGATCGATACCGAACATTTTCCATATAATGTGTGGAGAAAATTAAATAAAAATGTGCTGTTAGATGACCGGGAGGAATTGCTTTTATCCGGAGATGGACAGGGAGATTATGGACTCAGAAAGGCGATTGCAGCTTATCTTCATCAGGCGAGAGGGGTTAACTGTGAGCCGGATCAGTTGATTATCGGAGCCGGAAATGAATATCTTGAGATCTTACTGACACAGATTTTGGGCAGAAATAAGCGTGTCCTGATGGAGAATCCGACTTATCTGCAGGCATATCATACATTTTTAAATATGGGATACCAGATGTCACTGGTTACCGTGGAAGAAGATGGAATAGATCCCTGGAAAGTCAGAAAATATGATCCGGATATTGTCTACATTATGCCTTCCCATCAGTTTCCGCTTGGAACGGTCATGCCGTTAAAGCAGAGACTGGAGCTGCTGAAATGGGCTTCTGAAAAAGAAAACAGGTATTTGATCGAAGATGATCACGACAGTGAATACAGGTATCGTGGAAAGCCGATCCCGTCCCTGCAGAGTGTGGATCATTTTGATAAGGTTATTTATATTGGAACTTTTTCTAAAAGCATTGCACCGTCACTTCGAATCAGTTATATGGTGCTTCCGCCGGAATTGTTAAATCATTATCATGAAAAATGTGGATTTTACTCTGCGACTGTTCCTAAAATCCAGCAGGAGGTATTGCGTGCGTTTATTGAAGAGGGACATTTTGAACGTCATCTGAATAAGATGAGAGGAATTTACCGTGCAAAACATGATTTCCTCCTTGCGGAACTAAAAAAGAGAAACTGGGTGGAAAAAGTTTACGGAGATCATGCAGGACTGCATGTTCTGGTGCAGATACGTACAGAAAAAAAAGAAGCGGAGATATGTGACCTTGCAGGAAAGCAGGGAATACGTATCTATGGAATCAGTGAATACGTTGTTCCGGAAATGGCTTCGAATGGATATGAGAATACAAAATACAGCAAGTATTCCATAGAAAGTGAAAAAATCGGATCTGCCGGAACTGCACCGGACAAACCGATTCTTTTACTTGGTTATGGAAGACTGTGTGAAGATGAGATCCGGAAAGGACTTTTGATATTAGATACAATTATATGATGTATTCAATACTGTTTTCGGGCGTTTTCCTGGTATTTGTGTTGAACAGGATCACAGCCTCACGTTCCTCATATGGTCCCATTTCATAAAAGCCGACACCGGTACTAGAAAGCCTGTCGATTGAAATCATGCGGTTAGCACGCTTTGGCTGATCGGTGATAAAGGTGATGCCATCTTCAAAGAATTCTTTGTCGAGTTCAGGGTCATCTATCTCTTCATAATATGGATCAAACACATAAATATCATTGTCCGAAACGCCAGTCAGCAGAATATAATGCGGTACTTCTAAGTAGACACGGAGCAAAACAGCACCACCCTGCTGCAGGGCACCGATAATACAACTGTTTTGGGATAATACGACATCTTTTTTAGATAGAAAATTGCAGGAAATAGGAAAATTTTTCACTTGTCCAAACTGGGTAAGCCAGTTGCTTAAAAACATCATGGCAGATGCGGAAGTACCGCGTTTTCCTACCTCACCGGCTTCATTATAAGAATCGAGACAATAGAGCATAATATATTTGACAATATCAGGATAAATTTCTTCACGGTCAAACAGATATCGGATTGCATTTGTCAAGGTGGTCGGATCACAGTCATATTCAGTGGATTGATAGATTAACAGGTTTTTCATGTGTATTGCCTCTTTTCTTTATTCTAAGGAATACTATAATCAGCCGTAATTTTTTTGTCAATCTGAAAGATGCTAAGTTGTGAATCACCTTTTGACACCTGGATATTCTGAAAAAATGATTGACAATTTAAAAAAGAAAAAATATAATTTACCTAATTCCTAGTGGATTACTAGTAATAATGCGCAAAAAGTACTGGTTTATGTGCGAGAAGCGGGCATAATACAGTTTTTTGTCAGAAAGTGAGGAAATTATGAGAAAAGAAAGAAGATGGAAAAAAGTCCTGTCGGCGCTTATGCTTACGGCTGCGATGGGGATTACTGCTGTTGGATGCGGGACTTCTGGCGGCAATACAGGCAGTCAGCCGCAGGGGGAAAATGCTGCAGCAACAGAGATGGCAGAAGTTTCAGATGATATTGTAAACATTGGTGTTACGGATACACTTGGAACATTAAATCCGCTTTTGATGGATGGCGGTGAGATCAATAAATATGCGACCAGCCTGATGTTTCTTCCACTGGTGGAATTAAATTCCAAACTGGAATTTGAAGGTGAGATCGCTGATTCTGTCACAACGGAAGATAATAAAAATTTTATCGTGCATATCGATGAGAAAGCAACCTGGTCAGATGGCGAGAAGATCACTGCAGATGATGTGGTATATACAGCACTTCGTCTGACTTCCCCGGTTATTGGAAATACCTCCATGATGTATTACGTGTTTGAAGGTGTCGGAGATGACGGTTTTACGGAAGAGGGAGCGGAGAGTATCGACGGTATCAAAGCGATTGATGATGCAACAGTACAGTTTACTACAAAAGATGAGATGTCATTAACCACATTTGAAAATTCCTATGCACGTTATCTGATGACACTTCCAAAACATGTGATCGAGCAGTACAGTGAGGAAGAATTAAAGACGGCTGACTGGTTTAATCATCCGGATGTGGTCAGCGGACCATATATGGTGACGGATTTTGATGTCGATCATTATATTTCTTATAAAGCGAATGAAAATTACTGGAAAGGTGCACCGAAGATCGCAAAACTCAATATCAAGATCGTGAGCGGCAGCCAGCTTTATGCAGGATTACAGTCCGGCGAGATTGATATTACACAGCCGACAATGAGTGTCATCCCGGAGGAAGATTATGATAGTGTTGAGGCACTTTCCAATGTAAATGTTGTATACGGAGAACCGGTGACCAACCAGTCCGTATTTATCCAGACAAAAAATGTTCCGGATGTGCGTGTGCGTCAGGCAATGTTATATGCAATCGACCGTAAGATGGTATTAGAACAGCTTTTAAAAGGAAAAGGGGAAGTTGCAGATGGATTTCTGTCTTCTGCAAGTCCTTTCTATGATGACAGTATCGTTCCGGTAGAGCAGGATGTAGAGAAAGCAAAAGAACTGTTAGCGGAAGCCGGATGGGACGGATCACAGACCTTACGCTTTTATGTGAACTCTGGTGACAGTGCATTTGTAAATGCTGCGAATGTATTTGTGGCACAGTGGGCTGCAGTCGGCATTAAAGTGGAAGTGCAGACTGTAGATTTTGCAACACTGATGTCTGTAGCAGGTACAAATGATTATGATATTTTGGCGGTACAGTATACTTATGCGCCGGTTGATCCATACCCGGATGTAGCATGGCTTTTAGGTGGCGAGGAGAGCTGGACCGGATACGGAGATGACAGTGTAAATGAAGCACTTGCAAAGACACAGACGACAAGTGATATTGATGAGATCAAAGGTCTTTATTCAGTAGTGGATCAGAAAGTGCAGGAAGATGTGCCGATGTTCTCTGCTTATATTGTCAGTGCGCAGGCGGCTGTTAACAAACGTCTGGTAAATGCCACACCAAGTGTGTATGGTTTCTTTAATAATGTAGAACAGTGGGAAATTACGAAATAAGGAACGGGAAAATCAATGTCAAAATTATTACAGGTAAATGATCTGACGACAGCGTTTACCGGAGATTTTGGAAAAAAGATCAGTGTGGATCATGTCAGTTTTGATGTTGCAGAAGGAGAAACGGTTTGTATCGTTGGTGAGTCCGGCTGTGGCAAGAGTGTGACATCACTGTCTATAATGGGATTATTAGGAAAGGGCGGAGCTGTTATTGACGGCTCTGTCTTCTTTGCAAACAAAAATCTGCTGGATATGGATGAAAAACAGTTAGATACGATCCGCGGAAATCAGATGACGATGATTTTTCAGGATCCTTTAACATCGTTAAACCCGGTGTTTACGATTGGAAGTCAGATTACGGAGAGTATACGCATCCATCTGCATCTTTCAAAAAAAGAAGCAAAAGAGAGGGCTGTTACGATTTTAGAGAAAGTCGGGATGCCGGATGCGCGTGCAGCAATGAAAAAATATCCGCATATGTTATCCGGAGGGATGCGTCAGCGTGTGATGATCGCGATGGCACTTTGCTGCAATCCAAAACTTCTCATTGCGGATGAACCGACAACGGCGCTGGATGTGACGATTCAGGCTCAGATCATGGAGCTGATGAAAGAACTGCAAAAAGAGATTGGGATGTCAGTGATCCTGATCACGCATGATATTGGACTTGTGGCGCAGATGGCGGATCGTGTGCTTGTTATGTATGCGGGACAGATTATAGAGATGGCATCAGTGAAAGATCTTTTTTATCATCCGGCACATCCGTATACGAAAGCACTGCTTGATACGGTTCCGGGTATTTATGATGAGAGTGGAAGGACACTTGCATCAATTCCGGGCATTGTACCGGAAAATTATGAACAGATCACAGGGTGCCGGTTTGCAGACCGCTGTGCATTTGCCGGAGAAGGCTGCGTGGAAAAGCAGGAGATGAAAGAGATAGAAAAGGATCATTTTGTACGCTGCCATAAGGCTTGCAGGAGTTAAATGGAATGGATAAAGAACTGATCAGAGTAGAAAAATTAAAAAAATATTATGACATCAAAGGTGGTATCATTACCCATACTGTCAGTCAGGTACAGGCAGTTGACGGTGTTGATTTTTCAATAAAAAAGGGCGAGACACTTGGTCTGGTTGGAGAGTCCGGATGTGGAAAATCCACGATCGGACAGCTTTTAGTCGGGCTGATTTCACCGACGGACGGAGCGATTTACTATCATGGAGAAAAAATCGCTGCAAAATCACTTACCCACAATGAAAAAAAGGCACGAAAACAGGCAGGAACCGGTCTTCAGATGATCTTTCAGGATTCCTATTCCTCTTTAAATCCCCGGAAACGTATCTATGATATTTTGGCACAGCCAATGTTATATCATGGAATTTCGGATAAGAGAACAGTTGACACTGATATAAAACAGCTTTTAGATATGGTCGGACTGCCCCAGAGCACACTTTTAAAATATCCGCATGAATTTTCGGGTGGACAGAGACAGCGTATTGGAATAGCAAAAGCGTTGTCATTAAAACCGGAGTTCATCGTGTGTGATGAACCGGTCAGTGCACTTGATGTGTCGATACAGGCACAGATATTAAATCTGATCCGTGAGTTACAAAATGAACTGGGACTGACAAGTCTGTTTGTGGGGCATGGTCTTGGAGCTGTCCGTTACGTGAGTGACAGGATCGCGGTTATGTACCTTGGGAAGATCGTTGAGATCGCAGATGCCAGTGAAGTGTTCTTACATCCTGCACATCCGTATACAAAAGCGCTGACACATGCAGCACCGGTTGCAGATCCGGGACGCCGGGAAGAAAAGCCTGCAGTTTTAAAAGGCGAGGTTGCTTCCGCGGTGCATCCTCCAAAAGGATGCCGGTTTCATCCGAGGTGTCCGTATGCGAGAGACGACTGCCGGCTGAGTGAGCCGGTGCTTTTACCGATTGCCGGAAAACCGGATCATCTGGTGGCATGTCCTTATTATGAGGGGACAGAAAATGCGTAAAATGCGGTGATGCACAAAAGCAGTGATGCAAAAGTGCAGGAAATGAGGAATCATATGACAAAATATATTATCAAACGTATCCTGATCGCGATTCCGGTATTGCTCGGTATTACTGTGATCGATTATGCGATCATGTGTATGGCGGGGAGTCCGCTTGAAATGCTGCAGGGACCGCGTGTTTCGGAAGCTGCAGTACAGGCAAAAGCAATAGCACTTGGACTCGACAAACCATTTTATGTGCAGTATTTTGTGTGGCTGGGACAGCTTCTGCATGGGAATATGGGATATTCCATTAAAAATTACCAGCCTGTTGCAGATATGATCGCAAGCCATCTGGGACCAACATTGCTTTTGATGGGGGTATCACTGTTTGTCAGTATATTGCTTGCTGTTCCGGCAGGAATTTACAGTGCAATCCATCAGTATTCAAAAGGTGATTATACGGTAGTGACATTATCATTTCTTGGCAGCAGTATTCCGGGATTTTTCCTTGCCATGCTTCTCATCTATCTGTTTACAGTCAAATTGGGCTGGCTGCCTTCCGGTGGAATGACAACGCTTGGCACGTCCGGTGGTGCAGCAGATGTGGCGGCACATATGGTTATGCCGGTCATTGTCCTTGCGGTGTCCATGGCAGGAACAAATATCCGCTATATCCGCAGTGCAGTGCTTGAAATCTTACAGCAGGATTATCTGCGTACAGCACGGGCAAAGGGAATCGGACATTTTCTTGTCATCAATAAACATGCACTGCGCAATGCCTTAGTTCCGATCGTGACGGTCATTGGAATGGAAATACCGGTATTGTTTGGAGGTTCTATTATTGTGGAGCAGGTATTTTCCTGGCCGGGACTTGGTCTTATGACGATGAGTGCGATCACAAACCGTGATTATCCGGTTATTATGGGAGTCTGTCTGCTCTCAGCGATCGTTGTACTGCTCGGTAATCTTCTGACAGATATTTTATATGCGGTAGTAGATCCGACGATAAAACTTCAGTAAAGAGGTTGAATTTGTATGATAAAAAAGAAAAAAGAAAACTTAAATGAAACATATATGCAGATGGTGCTGCGTCGTTTCCGTGCACATCATCTTGCAAAGATCAGCCTTTTGATACTGGTTGTTGTCGGACTGGCGGCATTGTTTGCACCGGTTGTTGCGCCTTATGACCCGGATGCAATTGTCGGAACGTTTAGTGGAGCACCGTGTAAAGAGTTTATTCTTGGAACAGATCAGATCGGCAGGGATGTATTCAGCAGGCTTTTATATGCAACAAGGATATCACTGCTTGTGGGAATCCTTGCTACAGCCATATCGACGGTGATTGGTGTGGTACTTGGCCTGATCGCGGGATATTTTGGCGGAGTGGCAGATATGATACTGATGCGTTTTACGGATATGGTCATGTCTTTTCCTTATATCCTTCTGGTACTTGTTGCAGCAGCGATCTTTAAACCGGGATTGTGGAGTATTATTCTGATTCTGGGATTTGTAGACTGGCCTGGGGTAGCAAGACTGGTACGTGGAAATGTGCTCAGCTTACGTGAAACAAATTTTGTCAAAGGAAATGTAGTAGCAGGCATGCCGCTTCGGCATATCCTGTTTTCCGAGATTTTGCCAAATACGGTTGCGCCGATCCTCGTATATGCAACTTCTGTT
>OGDD01001722.1_pt1 | contig 15392 bp, 18 predicted proteins | sample 1570301 | NCBI WGS metagenome assembly OGDD01 (sample SAMEA2581971, study PRJEB24529) | metagenome | biome: Human gut stool | place: China | collected 2011 | reverse complement strand
AGTTCCCTAACGGGCGTTGGCGCAGCGCTTAGTAACGGGGGGGGGGGCTTTCTTGTCCGCCGTGGAAACTACCGGGGCTTCCTGCTTCGGCTCGCTGGTGACGCTCTTTTCCGCCTCCGGCGCGCTGTCGCCGTTGTACAGCGTCGTGGTCTTGGCGATGGTCTCGAGTGTTTTGAGCGCGGTGTCAAGCTCTGTGGGGCTCTTGCCGGTCAGCGTGACGCTCACATCCGGTTCTCCCTGAAACTTGAAAATTTCCATCGAGACTTCAAACTTCGTACTTGTCATGTTGGTTATGCCTCCTGCTTCTTTTCTTTCAGCTTGTTCGACGGGTCGAACTTCCTGCCATCCTCGACGCCGCGCCATGCTGCGTCGAGCTCTCCAACCGTCTTTGGCTGGGGCGTCTTTTTGAACTCTTTCGGCAGTCCAATCTTTTCGAGCTCGTCTTTGACCTCTTTCGGAACTTTCAGCACAAGGCCGTATTCTTGATTTTCCTCATTCTGTCTTGTGAACGCCTCGTATACGCCTCTGGCGAACCCATAACCGTAGGAATCACAGATTTTTGCAATCTCCTGCGGTGTGTAATAGTCCCGGTGCTGTTTGCGGAGCTTCTTCTGCTCCGATTTAACGCACCGGACCGCATACCGGAATATCTTTACGCAGATTTCAAAATCGCCCTCTAAACCGATGAATCCGACGTGCCAAACGGTTGTTTTTGCGCTAATCTTGCATCGAAACGCTGAGCAGCAGTAGTTTTCTCCAATAATGACTGAGAGCGGGTCCATCCACGAGTTTGCTTTCTTGGAAAACGTCTCGCCGATGGCTCGTTTTATGACCGTCGTGTTCCGTTCCTCGAGGTCCCTCTCGGTGAGCTTGTGCTCCGCCATGAGCTTGCGGGCCTTGAGCAGGGCGAGCTTTGCCTCCTCCGGTTCCGGGCTCTTTGCGAGGGCGAGGAGCTTTCGGATTTTGTCCTTGTAGTCCATCAGGCTTCAACCTCCTGCGCTACAACTCCCAGTAGCTTACAGCGTGTAAGCATCATCTTCTCTAGCGAGGACTGGTACTTCTGAACTGGCTCCGCAGAGCCCTCAAAACACCGTCCTGCGTACCGCCATGTTCCGCCCCGTCGCTTGAACGTAAGGTAGGTCGGCTGCCATCGTCCGTTGACGTCCTTTGCGGTGCTGATTTCTCCGCCCACCTGCAACAGGCCTGCGCGGTTTGTGCGTGGCGGTAAGACGTCAAGAAAGTAGCCAATCAGGTCCTCGTCTACCTCGTCGCCCGGTTCGAGATAGTCCTCTGCGGTCGGGAGGCCGCTCTCAAACCATTTCCCGAGCGTCTTGAGGCCGATTTCTGCGCACTCTGCGCGCCGCCTCTCGACTTCGTTGGCAATTAACGCCATCTGTGTGTCGCTCAAAAAAATGTCGCTGCCGTCGTCGAGGCGGAGATAAACGACGCCCGCCTCAAGGAGCGTTACGGGCAGGTCGAGGTACGTCGTTACTGCTCCGCTCCTGTCCACTACCGGGATGCAGATGCGCTCGCGGGCAGCTCGTCCTCCCCTGTGGTAAAGCATCCGGTCGAATGCGTACCTGCGGCAGTCGCATTTCTCGGTGCAATAATTGACCGCGTCGTCCGGCCACAGGCCGATAATCATAAGTCGCTTCATGCTGTCCTCCTCAAACGTAATCGGCGTACCGGGTGCTGATGCTCTGCACCCACTCTTTGTCCAGCTTGTCGAGGTAAGTGCTCCACGCCTCCTCGTAACTGTTCCACCACCATTTCCGGCTCTTGAGCGCAACAATAAGCTGCTGCCGAGGCTTCATAACGAACTTGATGTACGCCCGGTCGCCCATCGTGTAGGCGACGAGATTCTCGTCCTCGAAAAACTTCTGCCGGTTCAGGTTTGCGAGTTTGCCCTCTTTCCCGGCCGCGTAGAGCTTGGCGATGACGCTGTTCTTACGCCAGCGGTACTTTTCATGAAGCTTCTCGTAATACTCCATGAAGAGCTCCGGGTCCTTGTTGGCGAGCTCACACAGGCTCGCGGTAGGATTAAGCGTCGGCCGCTCGATGCAGAATTTAATGTCATCGACCAGCCGCGCAATCTCCTTTGCGTCCTTGTCCTCGATGCGGCCCTGCCAGACTTGCTCCTGCAGGCCGTTGAACCACTCCACGAACTCAGAGGAAAGGCGGAGAATGGTGTCGCTGTGGTCCAGCTTCTTTGCGTTGTACCGCGCCGGTCCTGCGACGGCGACGCTCACATGGGCCGCCTCGTGCCGGAGCTGCTCGCTCCACCGGGTATAAATCTGGTCCACGATTTTCTGCTTGCGGCTGTCCGGGATGTTCCAGCTCATAACTTTCTGGCAGTATACCTCGTACTCGTGGGCCGAAATGTCGCCGCGCTTGCCGCTCATGCTGTTGTTGTTCGCCTGATGAATGAGGCTCTTGTCCAGCTCCTTGATTTTCACGTCACTCATGGCCGTCCTCCTCCGGTGCCAGCACCAGCTCGTAGTCCGAGACCTGCTGCGGGTCGAGCGGTGCGGTGTACTCGATGTAGCCCCACGCAGGCCGGTCAATGTCCTTGCAATACGTCCGCCCCTCCTCGAAGTTGACGATTGTGGTAATGCTCTCTCCGGGCTGTTTCGGGAACGGGATGCCACCCACCATCAGCGGGCGGAGGGTGCTGTAATACCTGTAAGCCATAATTTTCTTTCTGCCTCCTGTAATTCAAATGCGAGCTCGTCAAGTTCTTTTTCGATTTCCTCTGCATCGTGGACAATCTGCCGCGCGCCCGGGACGCCCTGTGTGCCGTTCTGCTTTGCCTCTATCCACATCGCAATATGCTCGTCCACGTCAAAGCTGTCGGAGTAGTCCAAAACCTCGTCCGGGAATTTCTCGACGCCTGCGCAAATGATGAAGCCCTCTCCGGCCGGTGAGTACCACTCAATTTCCACGCGGCCGTCATCGGTGTAGCTGCTGACACTCCACTCGCGCTTCTCGAGAATATCCAAATACTCCTGTCTCAATTCAGGCATTTCGTCTGCCTCCTCCTGCTCTGTAATCGGCCCATGCCATTGTGATGACCGTCGAGACCTCCCGCAGGCGGCTTATAATGGCCCGGGCTTTCGTGCCGTCGCCGCCTTTCGGGGTGAGGGCTCGCACCAGCTCGTCGGCGTTGTAGTTCGTCGTGATGATGGTCGGCTTCATATCCTCGTACCGGTCGTTGAGAATGGAGTACAGGGTGCTCACGCTCCATTCTGTGCACTGTTCCTTTCCGAGGTCATCCACAATGAGCAAATCGACCGTTTTGTACGCCTTGAGTATCTCGTACTCGGTGGCATCTCCGCTGTCGAAAGCCTCCTTAATGTCGGCCAGCAGGTCGCCGGACGTCTTGCAGACGACCGGGACGCCGCAGCCTATGAGCTGCAAGGCGATGGCGGCCGCGAGGTGCGTTTTGCCGGTCCCGTAGGTTCCCTCTATGTAGAGACCCTCGCCGCGCTCTGCGCGCTGTGGAAAGCTGTCTGCATAGGTTTTGGCCGTGTCGTAGCACCGCCGCCGCTCCGGGGTGTCCCGGATGAAGTTGGCGAACGTCCGCTGCTGGAAGCGTTTCTTGATGCCGCTCCTGCCGAGCAGCCTCTCGATTTTGGCGCGCCGTTTGGCCTGCGCCGCCTCTTTCTCGGCCTCCGCCTTTTGTCTGGCCTCCTCCGCGTCCGCCTCCGCCCACTTCGCCTTTGCTCGGTCACAGGTGCATCTCTGCGGGAACGGGGCGAACATCAGGACCGTTCGTCCCATCACGAGAGCCTCGTGGTACAGTTTCCGGCCGCAGAACTCGCACTCGACCGGCTCCGGGATTTCGCGCTGGCAGTTGTAACCACCAGCCAGAATATCCTTGCTTGTCGGCCGTCGGTGCTGTGTGGTCTCAGCCGAACGAGCCGAATCCGCCGGACGGAGTGAATCCAGCATAGCCGTCATCGTTTCCACGCTGCTCACCTCCTGTGTAGTCGTTCATGTAGCCTTTTGCATTAAGCCAGCTTGCCGGGTTTGGCGTGAATTGCCGCTCCCTGAACCGGCTGTCATATTTCTTTGCGGCCTCAACCGCCGCGATGATTCTGTCGGTCGCCGCGTCGTCCGGCTCCGGGTTGATTTTGGCCCACGCTCGCTCTGCCGTGGCCCGGTCCACCTTCTTCGGATAGGCCGCGTAGAAGCGGTCAAACCGTTCGGCCTGCTCTGCCGAGAGGCTCCCGGCTTTACGCCGGGGAGCTTTCGGTTTGTCGTGCTCCTCCGGCGCGGGCTCCGGTACGGCCGGTGGCGTTCCCTCCGCCTCTGTGGCCGCTGCGGGCTCCTGTGCAGGGCTTTCCACCCTGCGGCCGGGAAAGTTATCAGCCGACGGTTTTGTCGGTGCTGCGGTGCGCTTGGAGTAAAGCTGGCGGAGGTTCTCAAGGAGGGACTGCACCCAAATGACGCGGCAGCTCTCCCACAGTTCCTTGTCAACCTTGCCCATGGAGGCGAGCGTGTTCAGGATGGCCTCCGCCGTTTCGGCTGTAACTCCGGTGACGGCGAGTAGGTACTCCCATCCCATCTTGTCCCAGCAGTCGTAATACTGGCCGTCTGCCGCGCAAAGAAGTTCGAGTAGCTTAAACCAAAAGGCATACCCGTCGTTTCCCCAGTTCTTTTCAAGGATGAACTTTGTCCGGCTCTTTTCCCCGACGTAATGGGGGAAGTAGTCGGCGGTCTGCCTGTTGCTTCTTCCCAAGTCTCGCACCTCCTTTCTGCTGGTGATTTCAAGAGTAGATAACCTTACTGCCCTCCGCCGTCTTTACGACGTCCACGGACTGCGGGAAACGAGCTTTCATCTCCGGGTCGTGAGTAATAGCCATAATCTTGAGCGAGGAGTACCGTTTCTGGATAGCCTCGAGGGCGTCGCAGTAGGCCTGTACACCCTTGTCATCGAGGAACGGCGGCTCGTCGATAAACAGGAATCCGAGCTGCACTCCTGCGGTGCTGCTCTTGAGCTCCGCCAGCGCAAGGATGACCGAGAGGGCTGCCTTAACGCGCTCGCCGCCGGAACGGCTCATGTAGGGCAGGGCTCCGGTCGCCGCGTCGTTCACGATGACGTCCAGCGCGGTGACCTCTTTCTTGCTGTTGCTCTTGAGGGTCTTTTCCATGCGCATCTCGATGCTCATGTGGCCGCCTGACATCTGGCCGATAATGCTCGTCGCGGTCGCCTCGAACAACGGGACGATGCTGCGGACGATGTTATGCGGAATGCCGTCCTGAGAGAAAGCCCGCTTGAGCTCCTCGTAGCCCGCTGCTAGCTGGCCCTGTTCCGTCGCCTGACGGCGAAGGACTTCGAGCTTTGCCTCTGCCGTCTCGATTTCTTCCATCTGCCTGCGGCCATGTCCGGCCTGCTGGTCCAGCTCTTCAATACGGGTATTGTCCACCGTGAGGGCTGCAACAGCCTCCGCGTACTGTTCCTTGAGCTCGTCAACATCAGCCTGCGCCTTTGAGAGGGTCAGAATCTCCGCATTGATGCCGTCAATCGCCGTCCGGGCCTTTTCTGCGTAGGTCAAGAGCTCCGCGAGGCGGGTCTGTGCTGCGCTCTTTTTAGCCTCTGCTGCCGGGAGCAGCTTTTCCAGCTCGATGTATTTCTTAACGTCCGAAAGCTGCGCTTCAATGCTGGCGAGCTCCGCTGCGTTCTGCCGGAGCTTTTTCAGCTCGTCCTCAACGACGAAACGGTCTGCCTCGAGGTTCTCGATATTGGCCGGGATGGTTTCAAGCTCCTCGTCGATGGCCTTGATACGCTCTTTAACTTCTGCGAGGCGTTCTTTCTGCGCCGTCAGCTTTGCGAACCGTTCCGAGGCTTTCCGCAGGTCTGCAACGAGGAAACGCTGGGCCTGCAAATCCTTGCGGCAGTTGAGGCCCGTTGCCTTTTTCTTTGCGGTCTGATACTCAGCATCGAGCTGCTCGGCGCGCTCCTCGGCCTGCTGCCGGTAGGTTTCCAGTTCCGTCTCGGCCGCAGGCAGTTTCTTTTTCGCCTCCACTGCATCCTGCAGGAAACGGCACTCCGGGTTCTCGACCGGGCATCCACAGGTTTCAAGCATGATGGCCCGGGAGCGGATATGTGTGACCTCGTTCTCTTTTATGTCGAGCCATGTCTGTATCCGCGCGGTTTCTGCGTTCTTTGTTTGGAGCAGCTTCATGGCCTCTTGGTCTGCTGCGAGATACTGCTCGTCCTGTTCTTCCAGCGCGGTGAGCCGTTCGCTTGCTCCGGCGAGGTCCGCCGCTTTCCGCTCGAGCTCGTCATAGTCTGCGAGGGCCTGCTCATAGCTCCAACACGTTGCCTGCGCAGAAAGTTTTTCGGCCTCGAGACTGCTTTTCTTTTTCCGCTGGGCAGAGAGCGCGGCCATAACGTCCCGCAGCTTTTCTTCCTTGGGCCGAATCAGGACCGCCGTTCTCAGCAGCTCCTCCCGCCGTGCGGAAAGTTTTTCGTAACTCTGGCTGCCCGCCTCGACCTCCTCGCGCTTATCGAGGAGAGCCTGCGCATCGGAAATCTGCGCTCTGCAAACAGCCTGCGCGCTGGCGTTCGCGTTCTTCTCCGCAGTCCAAGAGCCGAGCTCACTGGCAAGTTTTTCCGACCGCCTCTGTGCCTGCTTGGCAATGTCGAGCTTTGTCTGCGCCTCGCTCATGGCCTTTGTGTGGATGGCCCTGTCTGCTACCGCGCTGGCCTTTTCGACGGCCGTCTTGTTCATGGCCGCCTCGACCGTTGCCTTGTCCGGCATCGTCCGCCCGGTCTCCTCCTGCAAATCCGCGACGCGCCGGAGCTCCCGGTTGGCGTCTGCTGCCCGGTTGGCCGCCATGCTCTCCATGCGGTCATAAATGCCGAGGCCGAGGATGTTGCCGAGAATTGCCATGCGGTCCGCCTTGTCGGCTTGCAAAAAGAGTCCGTACTGGTCCTGCATGATAAGGCCGGTCGCCTTGAGCGTCAGGCTGTCCATGCCGATGGTGTTCTCGATGATGGCCTGCGTATCGCGGTATTTCTCCGCGCTGCGGTTCTGCCAGCTCTCGTCCACATACTCGGAGAGATTCAGCGTCGCCTTGCCGCTCTTTGTGCGGGTGCGGGTAACGCGGTACAGTTTGTCGCCGAGGTAGAATGTAAACTTGATGGAGCCGCTGCGGGCGTCCGGGTCATTGCGAATCCATCCCGTGAGGTCTCCCTCTCTGGGCTCCTCGAAAAGGGCATCCAACATGGCGTCCATAAACAAGCTTGACTTGCCTGCGCCGTTCTCGCCGTTGATGGTGGCAAAGGAAATGCCATCGTAGGAAAACAGCTCGTCACGGTAGTTTCGGTAGTTCTTGACCTCAATCTCTACCGGCATAAACACGCCGGTCGGGGTCTCAAGGCGGCCTTTTTCCATCGCCTCCGAGATAATCGGACGGGCCAGCTCAATGATGCGCTGGGCGTCCTCCGGGCTCTTTTCCTTTTCGGTGAGGTACTCCGCGAGGTTCTGCTCCGGGCTGTTGTCGCCGTGGAGCTCGTCGCGGTTCACGCTTGTCGTGATTTCCTCCGGCGTGATTTCGGAGACGTAGAACACGCCGCCGTCATAGAGCCTTTTCTCAAGGACAGCTTTGTTGAAAGCCTTGTTTGTCTCGTCCGAACAGGTGTAGAGAACGCGGACGATTTTTCCCTTGAGGCGGTCAGGTACAACGACCCGCTCCGCGCTCAACATTGTGCAGACATCGTCCTCGTTGAGGCGGATGGTCTCGAACTCCCGGTAGGGCGTTTCGATGTACTCGCTCCATGTCTCCCCGTCGTCGTCGATGTCGTGGATATAAAAGCCTCGCGGCTGATTCTCGTCGTTGAAGTTGAGGCCTGTAATGCTGCCGCAGTAGAACACTGCGCGGCCTGCCTCCGGGAGCTGCTGCGGCCGGTGGATGTGGCCGAGTGCTACGAGGTCAAAGTCTGCGGCTTTCAGGGTGGCGGGGTAGATGACGGGCTCAAACTGTGCAAATAGCGCGGTCTGGCCGCTCTCCATGTTGCATCCCGGGACGGTGAAGTGCGTAGACAGGACGCTCGTCACACCGGGCTCGCACTGTGCTTTCAGGCCAAGAACGACCTTTGCCAGCTCATCCGTGAATACCTGCGTTTCCTCCACTCGAGAGAGGCCCGGGTGCGCTGCCCGGTGTACACCACGGTCAAAGCCCGGAATACACGCCACATCTACGCGCTGCCCGTGGTAGGTGTGGATGTGGAGCACCTCCGGCTCCGTTACGACACTGACCGAATCATCGCCGTAAAAAGCCGTCACCAGCATCTCGAACTGCTCCTCGCTGTCGTGGTTCGGAGTGCCGCGCAACACGACGGTCGGGGCCACGTTGGAAAGCCGCCGGATGTGGTCTATAGCCGTCCGGCTCTCGCGGAGGCCTCTGTCCGACCAAACGCGGGCCTGATGGAAAATGTCGCCAGAGACGACGATAAGGTCCGGCCGGTGCTCCTCCGCGTACATCGCCTGAAAATCAAGGCAGCGGCAGATGTCCTGAAAGCGGGCATTCTGTCCGCCGACCTCCGGCCCGGGGAAACTGCCGATGTGCCAGTCTCCGGTGTGCAATACTTTCAGCATCACATATCCTCCTTGAGCAGCTCCTTGATGATGTCATCGAGCTTGCCGCGCCGCGCTGCATCCGCACGAGACTTCGCGCCCTGAATATTCCTCATTTCATCTTCGGTCGGAACCTGCGCAGAGCCCTTGTGGCCGGAGCCGATACTGAACGAAATGTAGTCCAGCGCGAGCTTTGCAAGTTCGGTGCGGTCCGTGCTGCGGAACGCCCCAATAGAACGGCTGAATCGTGCGCCGTTCGTGATAAGGATGGTCGCGCAGAGCCGCGTTTCGCGAGGAAGTGTTTCGCTCTCCTTGACCTCAAACATCACCACGTTGTCCGAATTGACGGCGACCATGCCGTCCTGCGAAAGAATCATCATAATCATTTCCTCCATGTATGGTTTCTCTGGCAGTCGCGGCAATAAGCCACTCCGCCGAAATGCTTGCGGCTGTACTCTGCTACGTCGAGGCCGACCTGCTTACCGCAGTCCGCGCAGAACTCGCTGTCGCCGTTCTGGCCCTGCTGCCGATTGCTCGGCGTGGGCTGCTGCTGGCGAGGCCGCTGCGCCGGTCTCTCGGGCGGCTGCTCCTGCTGGGGCTGCTCCTGCTCCGGCACGACTTCAAAATCCGGCTGCACATATCCGTCGTCATCATCGTCCACATAGACCGTGTGGCTTGTTTTCGGGCGGCTGCCGTACAGCTCATTCGCCGCGCCAAACATGGACTTTACCGCCTCCTCGCGGACGGCCGGGTTGTCAAGGTTCGGGACGAGGTAGGCCACAACAAAGGGCTTTCTGAACTCCTCGATAAGGTAACTGGACTTAATCTGCATCGCGGTGCGGAGGGCGCGGTTGAGAGCCTTGCTCTCGCACATCTCGCTGCGGAACTTCATAAATTCTGCCCGTTGCTTCTCGGTCATACCGGCCGTCACATCCTCGACCGCAATTTCCTTGTGGGCGACGATGGTGACGTTCTCGCCGGTGAGCTGCGGGACGCTGATTCGGACCTCGTGCTTGACGTCCTTGTTGGGGCAGCCTCCGCAGCGAATCGGCTTTCCGATGCTGCGGTTGACCTCCGCGCACTTCTGGCAGGTGGACGGGACGACCGGGCGGCTGGAAAGAATCTTGATGCCTGCGGCTCGCATGAGCTTGGTGAGGCCCTTTTTGGTGAGGGCGTACTTGGCCGGGGTCGCTTTGTGGACGTACCCCTTGCTGTCGCGCCACTCGTCCTTGGCTTTCTCCATCTCATAGATTTCGCCGTCATTGAGGTCGGTACTGATTTTCACGGAGTTCATCACCGGCTTTTGGACGTCGGCAATCTCCGTCACGGTCTGCATCGGGACGAGGAGGTTGTACTGCTCGGGCGGGTACTGCTGCGCAATGGTAAGCGCAGCGTGTTTGTTTTGTTCGTTCATGGTTCACGCTCCTGTTGACTTTTGATGTGGAGCGAGATACAATAGGCTTGTCCGACAAGAGGGTCGCGCTTTCGAGCGCGGCTCTTTTTTTATGCCTGTGTATCCGGCTCCTGCTGCTCTGCCGCTGCTGCGGCCTCCTGCTCGTCCAGCTCCTTGAGCAACTGGGTGATGGTCTTGCCTGTCTCCTTGCGGCAGCAGGTCGAGCCCATACCGACGCGACGGGCAGCCGCGCTGCGCAGCTTGCGCGAGCATCTGCCGCAGAGGCAGAAAAGGTTCTGTTCAGCCATGTGGTTCACCTCCTTTCAGTGGTCCTTGAGCATCTTGAAGAATGCGTTGTTGATGACGTGGAACGCAAGCAGCGTGACGCCGAGCACGATAAGCCACTCGCCACCAAAGGCGAAGTAGCCGCGCGCTGCGTAGCTGGCCGGAATGAGTGCCAGCGCGGCGATGAATCCGCAGATACCGGCCGAGAGGACCTCTGCAATCCAGATGGCCGCAATGAGAATCGCTCTGTGAATCTTCCAGTCCATTTAGTGCTCCCTTCTCTTGATGGCCTGCGCCGTCTCCATGACCGCGCGGCTGTATTTGCTGCTGTGCTGGCCCTTGCTCCATGCGGCTTTCATACCGCTGTCGCCCATGTTGTAGGCCATGAGAGCCCTGTCCGGGTCGTCGTACTTTTGGAACGCCTGCCCGAGGATGTAGAGGCCAGCCTCGATGTTCTGCTCCGGGTCCATCACATCCGTAATGCCGAGTTCCTCGTAGAGCCAGCGGTGATTGCAGACGTTAATTTGCATGAGGCCAAAGTCTCCGGTGTCACTGACCGCGTCCGGCTGATAGCTGCTCTCCCGCTCAATGACTGCGAGTGCGATTTCAAACGGGACGCCCTGCCGCTCCGCCTGCTCCCGGACGTACCGTTGCAGCTCGTCGCTCATGGGTACGTCGTAGAGGAGCTCCGGCTCCTGTTCGGCCTGTGGACGTTCCTCCGTGTAGGTGAGGTTCACATATTCCGTGACAGGTTCTACCGCCGTCTGCCGTGCGAGGTTTGCTGCGGCCGTCGTTGCGCAGGAGTAAACCGCAATGAGTGCGGTGACTGTGCAGAAAAACGCAACGGCCGCAATCTCCATCTTTCTTTTAAGCGCATCCATAATCAGGTGTGGCGGCTGCTGCGAGCGAGCCGACCGTCCTCCGTGCGACGCGGTTGAGGATTTCTTTGACCTCTCCGCTCGTCCGGGTCCGGCAGAAGTCGTCGCAAATCTTGATTCGGGTGTTCCCGATGGTGAAGTCCTCCACGACGTTCCCGCTCTGCTTCGCCTCCAACACTTTTTACACCTCCTGTTTTCCGAACTGCTTTCTATAAATGAGCTTCAAGGTCTGAGCCTTGTTTGTTATCTCGTCGAGTACCTCGAGGTACTGCTCCATGCGCGGCTTTTCTTTCGCGTCGATGACGCCGTCGGCCGCGATGTCGATGATTCCGTCCTTGACCTCCGGCAACGACTTCATTGCCGAAATGAGCTGCAATGTGACCCGCTCAAGCTCTTCCAGCTCAATCGGTGAAATCGTCCCAATGCCGAGCGGGCAGAGGTGCGAGCAGAAATGGTTTTGCAGCTCCGGCGCGTTGTAGGTGTCCGAAAGCATCAGGACCTCCTCCGGGTGCGGGTTGATGGTTCCGAGCTCGATGTTGGCAAGCCGCGTCCGGTCGATGCCGGTCACCTCTGACGCACCCTCTCTGCTGCCTAGCCGGTCGTTCCACGATGCCGCTGCGATTCGTGCCTTGTAGAACACGTTATCTGCTGCTTTCGTTGCCATTTTAGGCATTTATTCCGTGCCTCCTTTCGGTTAAAATATTTACACGGAAACGCCAAATGTTTGCTTTTGGCGTCATCGTTTCGTATCAATGACGCGAAACGGGTCGCTTCGGGTTAAAAAAAAGGTCGTCGTAGGGATAGCCGAGGGCCTGCTTGATTTTCAGGCTCAGCTTGAGGGACGGATTCTTGTCTCCGCTCTCAATCTGTGCGTAGTGGCTCCGGCTCACGCCCAGTCGCTCGCTGAAAGTCTGCTGGGTATAGCCTGCGCCCTCTCGGAGCGTTTGCAGCTTTTTCCGCATTCCGCCTGTCTCCTCCTTTCTGTGTGACCCTTTTGGGGTCTTTCTGCGGTTTATTATAGTCCCTAATTGGGTCAAAGTCAAGTTTTTTTCAAAAATTTTTGCTATTTATGACGCAATTAGCGTCATTTGTCCCCGTGAGGGGATTTTTGTGATACAATATATAAGTCTTAGGGAGGTACGTCTGTATGGATAAGTTTTCTGAACGGTTGGTCGCGCTCCGCAAGGAGAAAGATTTGACGCAGGCCGAGTTTGCCCGCCTCTGTGGTAAGCAGCGCACTACGGTCTCCGGCTACGAGACCGAGGGCAAAGAGCCAGATTTCGCCCTGCTCTGCCAGATGGCGGACTATTTCGGGGTAACCACTGACTATCTGCTGGGCCGCGAGGATGAGCGCGCCCACGGTAACGAGGCGTTCCGTCAGGACAATGCAAATTTCAAGCGAAGATTTGACGCCCTCCCGAAAGAGCTCCGCGCCGTCGTCTCCTCGACGTTCGATTCGGTCTATGTGCTGCTCTCCCGGTGCATGAACGCGCAGAATGCAGCAGAGATGGCCCTGTATCGCGAGCTGTTCTCTGAGCTGCAAACCGGTCGCGGCGAGATAAAGAGCATCCTCGCTGATTGCGGGGGAGACCTGGCAGATGCTTTCCCGCAGATTATGGAGAAGCAGAACACGCTCAAGGCCAAAACCGCCTCTATCCTTGACAGCCTTTTGCAGGCTGACGTTGCGGCCTTAAAGGATAGCAACAAGTAACCTTTCGGCCTGCGCTCCGGCGCGGGCCTTTTTGTTTTGGAGGTCATCATGGAGCAGTATCTCATATACCTGCGCAAGTCCCGTTCCGACATCGAGGCAGAGGCGCACGGCGAGGGCGAAACACTCTCCCGGCACGAGCACACTCTGCTCGAACTGGCGAAAAGGCAGCATCTCAACGTGACCGATATTTACCGTGAGGTCGTCTCTGGTGACACCATCGCTGCCCGCCCAATGATGCAACGGGTTCTCTCCGAGGTTGAGCAGGGCGTCTGGTCCGGCGTCCTCGTCATGGAGGTCGAGCGTCTGGCGCGCGGCGACACCATCGACCAAGGCATCATCGCGCAGACATTCAAGTTCTCCGGGACGAAAATAATCACCCCTATAAAAACGTATGACCCCGACAACGAGTTCGACGAGGAGTATTTCGAGTTCGGCTTGTTTATGAGCCGCCGCGAGTACAAGATTATCAACCGCCGGTTGCAGCGCGGTCGCCTCGCCTCCGCCAAAGAGGGCAAATGGCCGTCCGGTCTAGCTCCCTTTGGTTATCGTCGGGTAAAGCTCAAAAACGAAAAGGGCTGCTCGCTCGAGCCCATCGAGGAGCAGGCCGCAATAGTCCGTATGATTTTCGACCTGTACACGGTCGGTTTGCAGGACGAGGATGGTTCCGCTCGCCCGCTGTCTTTGGGTTCAATCGCCACGAGGCTCAACGATATGCACATCCCATCTCCATCCGGTTCGCAATGGGCAAGAATCACCATTCGCGGAATCATCAAGAATCCGACGTACATCGGCATGGTGCGCTGGGGCAGCCGTGAGACGAAGAAGAAAGTGGTTGACGGCAAGGTCGTTTCTGTGCGCGGTCCTGCAGACCCAGAGAAAGAGTGCGTATTCAAAGGCATTCACCCTCCGCTCATTCCGAAAGAAACATTTGAGCTCGCAAACGATAAGCTCACCCGGAGTGAGAATACTTCCACGCACAAAGAAAAGGTTGTCCGGAATCCTCTGGCCGGTCTGCTCGTCTGTTCCGAGTGCGGCAGGCAGATGATGCGGATGATAAACCCTGTCCATCCAGATATGCCGGTCGTGCGCTGCCCTCGTCGCGGCTGCCCGAATTGCTCAAGTTATCTTCCGATTGTCGAGGAACGTGTAATACAGGGCCTCTCCGAGTGGATGAAAGGCTATGAGCTCGAGTGGAGCTCTGCTGCCGCGTCGTCCTCCGTGTCGTCGGTCGGCGTCCGGGAAAAAGCTCTCGCCAGCGCGGAGGCCGAGCTCCGCAAATTGCAGCAGCAGCTCGAACGCACACACGACTTCCTCGAGCAGGGCGTCTACGACACCGACACCTTTCTGTCCCGCTCCCGGATGCTCTCCGACAAAATCGCTGCCGCAAAGGATAGTGTCGCCCGCTGCTCCCGCGAGCTGACCGAGGAGAAGCTCCGGGAGACCAGCCGCCGTGAAATCATCCCTAAGGTTAAGAATTTGCTCGATGTGTACCCGCTGCTCGAAACGGCCGAGGAGAAAAACGCCCTCCTGAAAGAGGTGCTTGAAAAGGTCGTCTACCAGAAGCTAAACGAGAAGCGCAAAAAAAGTCCCGATGGTTTCACCATTGAGATATACCCGCGCATCCCAAAATCCGAAAAATGAAAAGAGAGGGCCGTTTCGGCCCTCTCTTTCTTATAGTTATCCTGTTTATCCATACTCATAGGGACTGCCCACGATGTCACCCAAGATTGCTCCTAACATGGCTGTTTCCTCCCTTACCTATGATGCCGCTTCTGGAAATCGGCTTCGATTTGTTCTTTCCACTCTGCGCCGATGGACGCGCAGCAGGGTGCTTCCCGCATCCGGGAGACTGTCTCGCTGACAACGTGGTAGTTGACCGCCACGCCCTGTGCGTCATTCTCAAACCGCACAGCCCGGTCGGACGAGATGCCGAAGCGGGCAGCTTCCTTCACGGCGTCCATGTTGGCACCGAGGAACAGGAACTCCCAGCCGTACTGCTCTTTTTCCCGCTCGATCATCCGGCGGATCTTCTCATAGCTAAACCGTTTGCTGGCGTTTTCCAAGCCGTCCGTGGTGATGACAAAGATGACCTTTTCGGCGCGCTCGCTCTCCGGCAGATGGCGCTGGATATTCACCATCTTTTCCATGCCATAACCAATGGCATCCAGCAGCGCCGTGCAGCCCCGGACGTAGTAGTCCTTTTCGGTCAGCGGCGCAACAGCCTTCAGCGGAAAACGGTCGTGCAGCAGCTGCACCTCATGGTCGGACAGGATCGTGGTCACGTTGGCCTCGCCCTCCTGCTCCTTCTGCCGGGTCAGCATAGCATTGAACCCGCCGATGGTATCCTGCTCCAGCCCGCCCATGGAACCGCTGCGGTCCAGAATGAAAACAAGCTCGGTAAGATTTTTCTTCATAATAAATGCCCTCCGTTTTGTGGTGTATCGCTTTCGTTGGCAAAAGGATACCACAAACCGGAGGGCAAAAGGTCAACGGGCAGGCGACAAATCACGCACCCAGCTGTTCCTGATCGTATTCAAACA
>OGDD01001716.1_pt1 | contig 15419 bp, 13 predicted proteins | sample 1570301 | NCBI WGS metagenome assembly OGDD01 (sample SAMEA2581971, study PRJEB24529) | metagenome | biome: Human gut stool | place: China | collected 2011 | reverse complement strand
CGATGCTCTTGCGCAGATAGCCGTCGGTGTAGCCCCGCCGTACGCCCTCGTGGATCGCAGCCTCAAAGCTGCCGTCGATGTGGACGTCTGTCCCCAGCTCCACGAAGACGCAGGCCATGCCGGTATCCTGACAGATGGGCAGATCCTCTTCTTTCGCCGCCGCGAGGTTCGACCAGAGCAGGTCGAGGGTGTTCTTTGCCAGCGGCCAGGGCTCTTCGGCCCGGGCCTTGTCCAGTGCTTCCTGCACGTCCCGGGGCAGGCGGGTGTTGGCCTCGATGCAGAGGCGGGCCACGGTGTCCGTGATCTGCTGCGCGGAAATGGTTCTCATAGGAGCTCCCTCCGTTTACAGGCGGGCCACGCCGCTCTCGCGGGCAGCTTCTGCCACAGCGTTCGCCACAGCCTCGGCCACCCGGGGATCGAAGGCACCGGGGATGATGTTCTCTTCGCTGCGGTCATCGTCGGTGATGAGGTCAGCGATGGCGTAGGCGGCGGCCAGCTTCATCTTGTCGTTGATGTCGCGGGCGCGGACGCTCAGTGCGCCCTTGAAGAGGCCCGGGAAGCAGAGGACGTTGTTGACCTGATTCGGGAAGTCGCTGCGGCCGGTGGCCATGACCCGGACGCCGCCGGCCTTGGCCTCGTCGGGCATGATCTCAGGGGTGGGGTTGGCCATGGCAAAGACGATGGCGTCCTTGTTCATGGTCCTGCACAGCTCGGTGGTCAGGATGCCGGGCTTGGACACGCCGATGAAGACGTCTGCGCCCTCAAGAGCTTCTTTCAGGCCGCCCTTGATCTGGCGGGGGTTGGTCACTTCGCCCAGCCAGTTCTTGTGGGCCTCGGCGCTGTTGCAGCCCTTGTACAGGGTGCCGAACTGGTCCACCGCGATGATGTCCTTCGCGCCGGCGGTCATCAGCATCTTGATGATGGCCGTACCGGCAGCGCCGGGGCCGTTCAGGACGATGTGGACGTCCTCCATCTTCTTGCCCACCACCCGCAGGGCGTTGATGAGGGCGGCAGTCACGACGATGGCCGTGCCGTGCTGGTCATCGTGGAAGACGGGGATGTCCAGCTCACGCTCCAGGGTCTCTTCGATCTCAAAGCACTCAGGGCTCTTGATGTCTTCGAGGTTGATGCCGCCGAAGGTGGGGGCGATGGCCTTGCAGGCCGCGATGACACTGGCCGCGTCGTGGGCGTCGATGCAGATGGGGAAGGCGTCCACGCCGCCGAACTCCTTGAACAGCACAGCCTTTCCCTCCATGACCGGCAGACCGGCCTCGGGGCCGATGTCACCCAGACCCAGCACGGCGGTGCCGTTGGAGACGACAGCCACCATATTGCTCTTGAAGGTGTACTTGTAGACGTCGTCGGGGTTTTCCCTGATCTTGCGGCAGGGTTCGGCAACACCGGGGGTGTAGGCGGTGGACAGGTCATCGCGGGTCTTGACCTCCACCTTGCTCACGATGCCCACCTTGCCGTGGTGCGTCTCGTGCATTTCCAGAGCTGCTTTGTTGAAATCCATGGGTTTATCCTCCTTTATCAACCTCTCAGTCTCGCTGTCGCTCGACAGCTCCCCTAGCGAGGGGAGCCTCTGGCGAAGAGATAAAGCTTTACGGAATGCCAAGGCCTCTCCTCGATAGGAGAGGTGGCATTGCGAAGCAATGCCGGAGAGGTTATTCCTTATTATTACTCTCATTGTATCAGAACCCCCTCCCCATTTCCACCGATTTTCCGCCTTTTCGCACTCTCCGGCCCCAAAAGTCCGACAAAGGGCGGGGAGAGTGTGGAAATTTTGCAAAAAACTTTTCTTTTTCATTTTTACCCGATATAATAGAGGTTGTTTTTCGAACCACCGGCAAAATACCGGTCTACCAACAGGAGGGAATTCTTTTGAAGCGTATTTTTACCAAGGCACTCTGCCTTGTCTGCGCCGGCGCTCTGGCGCTGAGCCTCGCTGCCTGCGGCGGCAAGGCCGACAGTGCTGCATCCAGCACGGCATCTTCTTCCGCACTCGGCAGCGCGTCCGACTACGACTACCAGAACTTCAACTACAGCGATGGTCTGGACGAGAAGGGCTACTGGGAGGGCATCCGCGCTCTGGACTATGTGACCCTGCCCGAAGACTTTGCATCCGTCGCCATCAAGCGCTCGGACATCGAGCCCACCAGCGAGGAAGTGGAGGAGCAGATCAGCAATCTGCTGAGCCAGTATTCCTCCACCGAGCACATCACCGACCGCGCTGCCGCCGACGGCGACACCGTGAACATCAACTATGTCGGCTCTGTGAACAACGTGGAGTTCACCGGCGGCAGCGCCGAGAACTACGATCTGACGCTGGGCAGCGGCACTTTCATCGACGGCTTTGAAGACCAGATCATCGGCCACAAGCCCGGCGAGACCTTCGACGTCAACGTCACCTTCCCCGACGGCTACAGCGACTCCACCGACGCCAGCGGCAATGCTGTGAAGCTCAGCGGCCAGAAGGCCGTCTTCACCGTGACCCTCAACTACATCAGTGAGAGCGTCCTGCCCGAGCTGACCGACGCATGGGTGGCCAGCAACTTCGGCTCCTTCGGCACCCCCAACAACATCTACACCGTGGAGGCCCTGCGCGCCTACTATCAGGAGCAGCTCTACACCTCCAACCTGAACACCGCCGTCATGGACCACCTGCTGGAAAACTCCACCTTCAAGTCCATCCCCCAGCAGGTGATGGATTATCAGGTCAACCAGTGCCTGAACTACTACAGCACGCTGGCGGGCTACTACGGCTATGACCTCGACGGCCTCGTCCAGAATCTGCTGGGCTACGAGAGCACCGACGATATGCTGGCCCATCTCGAGAGCAGTCTGGAAGACTACTCCAAGGAAGCTCTGCTCTATCAGGCCGTGGCTGAGTCGCTGGACATCACCCCCACGCAGGAGCAGCTGGACGCCTACTCCGATTATAAGGACACCTACGGTCAGAACTACTGCACCATGGTGGCCCTGATGGACGCTGTCACCAGCACGCTGACCAGCGGCGCTGTCGTTTCCTGATTCGATCCGCACAAAAAAATCCCTGCCGATGGCAGGGATTTTCTTTTGCTCATCCTTCAGATAACGTAGTCGTTGCCTGCCTCATCGGGTGCGGCGAGGTCGGCAAGGGTGATCTTGCCAAAGTAGTCCTCAATGAGGTCATCAAGGCCCTTCCACATCTCATACGTGCGGCAGCTGCTCATCCGGGGGCAGGGAGCCGCGCCCTGTGCAAGACAGCTCACCGGTGCAAGGCTTCCCTCGGTGAGGGTCAGGATCTCGCCCACGGTGTACTGGTCGGGCTCGCGGGTCAGACGATAGCCGCCGCCCTTGCCGCGCAGGCCCTCGAGGAAGCCGTTCTGCACCAGAACCTTGAGGATGTTTTCGAGGTATTTTTCGGAGATCTCCTGCCGGGCGGCGACCTCTTTCAGCGGGACATATTTTTCAGAGCGGTGCTCAGCCAAATCTATCATCACGCGCAGCGCATAGCGCCCCTTGGTGGAAACGATCATAGACATTCCTTTCTCTTCTTTCCTGTTATGATTGCGATGCAGTCGGGTCAGCTGCGAAACACTCTTCCGTTCATTTTAACCTATTATACAACAGGGTTTATAACTTTTCAATCGGAAATTTTCGATTTTCCATTGACAACTGCCCCAAAGGAGGCTATAATACAGCCAAACCCACAAACCACATTGGTTTAACGGGAATATGAGGGACATCGAGACGACACCGGCTATCTCCGGTGCAGCCGGGCGCATCGCCCGCAATCGGGAGGTTTACTACTATGAGCAAGATCTATACTTCCGCAGATCAGCTGATCGGCCACACCCCGCTGCTGGAGCTGACCCATATCGAGAAGGATGCAGACCTTTCTGCTAAGCTTCTGGCAAAGCTGGAATACTTCAACCCCGCCGGCTCTGTCAAGGACCGTATCGCCAAGGCCATGATCGATGACGCCGAGGCTTCCGGCAAGCTCAAGCCCGGCTCCGTCATCATCGAGCCCACCTCTGGCAACACCGGCATCGGTCTGGCTGCCGTGGCAGCTGCCAAGGGCTACCGCATCATCATCGTGATGCCCGAGACCATGAGCGTCGAGCGCCGCCAGCTGATGAAGGCTTACGGCGCAGAGCTGGTGCTGAGCGAGGGTGCCAAGGGCATGAAGGGCGCCATCGCCAAGGCCGACGAGCTGGCAAGAGAGATCCCCAACTCCTTCATCCCCGGCCAGTTCGTCAATCCGGCCAACCCCAAGGCGCACATCGCCACCACCGGCCCCGAGATCTGGGAGGACACCGACGGCAAGGTTGACATCTTTGTGGCCGGCGTCGGCACCGGCGGCACCATCACCGGTGTGGGCCAGTACCTCAAGAGCAAGGATCCCGGCGTCAAGGTCGTGGCCGTTGAGCCCGCTGCCTCCCCTGTCCTGAGCAAGGGCACCGCCGGTGCCCACAAGATCCAGGGCATCGGCGCAGGCTTCGTCCCCGACGTGCTGGACACCAAGGTCTACGACGAGATCATCCCCGTCGAAAATGACGACGCCTTTGCCACCGGCCGCCTGATCGGCCACAAGGAAGGCGTTCTGGTGGGCATCTCCTCCGGTGCTGCTGTCTGGGCTGCCATCCAGCTGGCAAAGCGCCCCGAGAACGCAGGCAAGAACATCGTCGTCCTGCTGCCCGACACCGGCGACCGTTATCTGTCCACCCCGCTGTTTGCTGAATGATTCTCTCATTCCTTCCGCCCCTGCTGCGGCTTTCCGCCCGGCAGGGGCCTTTTGTTTGCCTTTGTGAGACGATATGGTGTGATTTTTTGCATTTTTGCAAACTTTTTGTGAATCCGAGGCTCTTCTGGGTTTTGCCTATTGACATTGCAGCGTGTTTGGAGTATATTTTTAGCAGTCGATGAGCTAGAGTGCTAAAACAGCATTCCGGCCCACCGCCTGAATCTCAACTTCCGGTACGAATGGAGGCTTGACTTTATGAATACCAATCAATATACCCAGAAGACCCTTGAGGCTCTGCAGGCAGCCCAGCAGCTGGCTGTGGAGTATCAGCATAACGCACTGGAGCCGGAGCATCTGCTCCACGCTCTGGCGACACAGGAGCAGGGCCTGATCCCCCAGCTGCTCCAGAAACTGAATGTGGACGCAGGCAGCTTCTCCGCCGCTGTGGCCGAAAAGCTTTCCGCAATGCCCCGGGTGTCCGGCTCTGGCCGTGACCCCGACAAGGTCTATATCTCGCAGGCCACCGACAAGGTGCTGAGCGCCGCCGCCCGCGAGGCCAAGGCCATGAAGGACGACTACGTCAGTGTCGAGCACGTCTTCCTCGCCCTGCTGGACGAGCAGACCCAGAACACCTCCGAGCTGTTCCGCGCCTTTGGCATCACGAAGGATAAGTTCTTACAGCAGCTCACCGCCGTGCGCGGAAACCAGCGCGTGACCAACGACAACCCCGAGGACACCTACAATGCCCTGCAGAAGTATGGTCAGGACCTCGTTGACCTGGCCCGCAAGCAGAAGCTGGACCCCGTCATTGGCCGTGACCAGGAAATTCGAAATGTCATCCGCATCCTGTCCCGTAAGACGAAGAACAACCCCTGCCTCATCGGTGAGCCGGGCGTCGGTAAGACGGCCATCGCCGAGGGTCTGGCCCAGCGGATCGTCCGGGGCGATGTGCCGGAGAACCTGAAAGACCGTACCGTGTTCAGCCTGGACATGGGTGCTCTGGTGGCTGGCGCAAAGTACCGCGGCGAGTTCGAGGAGCGTCTGAAGAGCGTCCTGAATGAGGTGAAGAAGAGCGAGGGCAAGATCATCCTCTTCATTGATGAGCTGCACACCATCGTGGGTGCCGGCAAGACCGACGGCGCAATGGACGCCGGCAATCTGCTGAAACCCATGCTGGCCCGCGGCGAGCTGCACTGCATCGGCGCGACCACGCTGGACGAGTACCGCCAGTATATCGAAAAGGACGCCGCCCTCGAGCGCCGCTTCCAGCCCGTCATGGTCTCCGAGCCCACGGTGGAGGACACCATCGCCATCCTGCGCGGTTTGAAGGAGAAGTACGAGATCCACCACGGCGTGCGCATCACCGACGGCGCGCTCGTGGCTGCCGCGGATCTCTCGAGCCGCTACATCGCCGACCGCTTCCTGCCCGACAAGGCCATCGACCTGGTGGACGAGGCGGCGAGCCGCCTGCGGATGGAGCTGGACTCCATGCCGGTCGAGATCGACGCCATCACGCGCCAGCTCACGCAGATGCAAATCGAGGAGCAGGCTCTGATGAAGGAGACCGACGCGGCCTCCGCCGAGCGCCTGGAGGCGCTGCGTCAGGATATCGCCGAGGTCCAAGAGAAGCTCAACGTGGCCAAGGCCGGCTGGCTCAACCAAAAGAACGCCATCGACCGTGTTCAGGAGCTCAAGGCCCAGCTGGACGAGGCCCGCGGCGAGGAGGCCCGCGCGACGCGCGATGGCGACCTTGCCCGCGCCTCCGAGTTGCGCTTCAGCGTGATTCCGGGCCTGGAGGCCCAGGTGCGTGAGGGCGAGGAGCAGCTCGCTGAGCAAAAGGAGGCGGAGAACTCCCTCAAGGAGGAGGTCACCTCCGACGAGATCGCCGAGGTCGTGAGCTCGTGGACCGGTGTGCCCGTTGCCAAGATGATGCAGGGCGAACTCGAGAAGCTGTCGCACCTCGAGGACCAGCTGCACGAGCGCGTCATCGGTCAGGACGAGGCCGTGCGCGCAGTGGCCGCCGCCGTTCGCCGCAGCCGCGCAGGCCTGTCCGACCCCGATCGCCCCATCGGCAGCTTCTTCTTCCTCGGCCCCACCGGCGTTGGTAAGACCGAGTTGGCCAAGGCGCTTGCCGAGTGCCTGTTCGACGATGAGCGCGCGCTCGTGCGCATCGACATGTCCGAGTACATGGAGAAGTTCAGCGTCCAGCGCCTCATCGGCGCGCCTCCCGGATACGTGGGATACGACGAGGGCGGCCAGCTCACCGAGGCGGTTCGCCGCAGGCCCTACTCCGTCATCCTGCTGGATGAGATGGAGAAGGCGCACCCGGACGTCTTCAACGTGCTGTTGCAGGTGCTCGATGACGGCCGCCTCACCGACGGCCAGGGCCGCCAGGTGAGCTTCAAGAACACGATCATCATCATGACGAGCAACGTTGGTTCGAATGCGATCGCCGAGTACGCAGGCCGTGACGAGGCCGAGATGCGCCGTCTGGTGGACGAGGCCATGAGCCATACGTTCAGGCCCGAGTTTTTGAACCGCATCGACGACATCGTGGTGTTCCACCCGCTCGGCATGGCCCAGATCGAGAAGATCGTCGACATCCAGCTCGCCGACGTGCGTCGCCGTCTGGCCAAGGAGCGCATGACGCTTACGATCGAGCCGCGCGCCAAGCAGTTGCTCGCCGAGGGCGGCTTGGACCCGGTGTTCGGCGCCCGTCCGCTCAAGCGCCTCATTCAGCGCGAGGTGGTCGACGCGATCGCGTGCGCCATCATCGACGGCCGTGTGCGCGAGGGCGACGAGGTGAAGATCGACGTCGACGGGGACGGCTCGTTCGTCGTCGTGTAAGAAATGCCGCATTGACGACGGGCGCCGGTTGCGTGCTGCAGCCGGCGCCCGTTTTTGGCTGGCTTGATGCGCGACTGCGGGTATGGAAGCAGCTGCAGCCGCTATCGTATATCCTGCTGATACAGAGAACTGAAAGGGTGCCGGCCCACGTGCGCTCGCACGGAGGGTCGGCCTTTGCGAGGGGAGGGCTCATGGTCGAGCCGCAGAGGACGGGCGAGGAAACTGGCGTTTCGGAGTACGACGATCCGTGCATCCGCGCGGAGAATGAGGACGACGACGGTTACGACCCGTATTCTGATCGTCGCCCCGATCCTGAGCCTCTGTTCGAGCGCGATCCGTGGGCGTAGCGACCGCATGATGGGATCGGCAGAAAACCTCGAGGGTGCTCGCGGGGCGTTTTCGCAAAGTACGCGGGCGGCCGATGCGCGGACGGTCGTTGGACGCTTCGCCCCATCACCCACGGGGCGCATGCATCTGGGCAACGTCGCGGCTTCGCTTTTGGCATGGCTCTCCGTCCGCAGCCAGGGTGGAAGGTTGGTCCTTCGCATCGAGGATCTGGACGACCGTGCCCGCAGCGGTCCGTGGGCCGAGTTGCTCATGGACGATCTGCGCTGGTTGGGGCTCGAGTGGGATGAGGGTCCGTATTACCAGACCGAGCGGCTTGACCTCTATGAAGATGCGTTGCGGCGGCTCGATTCGCTTGGGCTGGTATACCCCTGTTTTTGCACGCGGGCCGAGCTCCATGCCGCGAGTGCCCCTCATGCCAGTGACGGCACGCCCGTCTATGCAGGGACGTGTCGAGATTTGACGCGCGCGCAAGTCGCCGAGCGTTCTGCTGTCCGGCCGCCCGCGATGCGCCTGAGGGTGCCTACGGCGGATGGCTCCGATGTGTTCGCCATGGCATCCCGCGCGCCTGCGGCCTCGGCGTCGCGCACGGTGAGGTTCACCGACCGCACGTACGGCGCGCATGTCGAGGACCTCGTGCGCGAGTGCGGAGACTTTCTCGTGCGGCGCAGCGACGGCGTTTTTGCCTACCAGCTCGCCGTCGTCGTGGACGATGCCGCGATGGGTGTCACGGAGGTCGTGCGAGGCTGCGATCTATTGGGGTCGACGGCGCGTCAACTGTATCTGCAGGATGTGCTGGGCTACGAGCATCCCGAGTATGCGCACGTCCCGCTTTTGGTAGCGCCGGACGGTCGACGCCTGTCCAAACGCGATCGCGATCTTGATATGGGGGAGCTGCGTCGCCGCTTCGGCACGCCCGAGGAGCTTCTGGGGCGTCTTGCGCATGCGCTAAGCCTGAAGCCCGACGCCGCACCGTGTTCCGCGGCGCACCTGGTCGAGGGATTTAGCTGGGACCAAGTGCGAGCGCACCGCGATAACTTTGTGGTGACGCCCGGATTCTTGGGCTAGTTTTGAATTGTTGCTTCCGTGCCCTGGTCAAGCCCGCGGAAGTGCGTTATTATCGTCTAGCTGTTCCGGAGAGCTGACCGAGAGGCCGAAGGTGCTCGCCTGCTAAGCGAGTAAGGGCCGCAAAGCCCTTCTGGGGTTCGAATCCCCAGCTCTCCGCCAGTCAGAATTGAGAAGCGAGCCCATGAGGCTCGCTTTTTTGTTGCCGCCCCATGGATTCGAACCTCGTTAGGGGTGCGGAGCTGAGGAAACGGCGGAGCCGTTTTCCAGCGAAGCCCGCAAGCGCCGCAGGCGCGTAGCGGGAGGAGGGCGGCGCTAGCCGCCCGGCGAATCCCGAGCTCTCCGCCAGTCGAAATGATGCGCTCCCTGAGTTATCGCAGCTTAGGGGGCGTTTTTTGTTCTTGCAACTTACTGCTGTGCACTGAAAACAGCGATCTTTGGCAAGAATGCCGACGTTTTGGCAATTGCGCCGCGCATGAAAAGGCCCCTTTCGGAGAGGGGTTCGAGTTTTGTTGCAGTAAAACTTGGGCTTTGCGAGTAGCAGCTTCATGACCGAAAACAAAACCGCAGGTAATGGCAGTGGCCGATTCTGGCTCTACTTGGAGACCCTCCAATCCACTGCAACATTTCTAGAGATCCGCTCGGCACGTCCCGAAAACGCGCTCCGCTACAGTGGCAGCGCGGTCTTCTGCGTATACACACGCGCCTGATACTCGCGGTCCAGGTCGTACAGGCCCTTGGGATCGCTGCCAAACAGCTTCATTTTGGTCACCATGTCGCGGGCTCGTTTGCCGAATCGCCGTTTGCGAAACGCTTGGACCCGCGGTGCATGTGTGCGGGTACAATGTGCGCATGTTCGACTCGGAGAAAGGCGGCTTGCATGCCCACCTTCCTTTCACGCCCTCGCCCGCTCGTTCGCGCCGCGCTGCGTGCGCTTCTGCTGCCCGCGCTGACCACCCTTGTCGCCTTTGCTGCGACGTTTGCATTTCCCCATGCCGCCCACGCCGACACGTATGCCTTGCCGAGTGTGTACATCCAGGCCCAGGTCATGGAGAACGGCGACCTGTTCGTGACCGAGGCCCGCACCTTCGCCTTCGAGGACACGGTCAACGGCGTGTACTGGGACATTCCCCTTGCCCAAAATGAGCAGGGAGCGCCGTCGTCGATCACGGTCTTCTCCGTGCACGAGCTCGACGACGCCCCCGAGAACGAAGCCGAGGCTCGCCGTGCGACGCATTTCATGCGCGTGGCCCCGGTGGCGAACGCCGGCGATAGCGATGCGTACACGGTGGAGAGCCAGGGCGACTCGCTTCGTCTCAAGGTGTTCCTGCCACGCGAGGACGGCGACGAGACGACCGTGTGGGTCAGCTACATGATCGAGGGGGCCGTCATGGCGTGGCCCGATACCGCCGAGCTCTATTGGCAGTTCATCGGGTCCGAATGGGAGGAAGACGCCGAGAACGTCTATCTCGACGTGACGTTTGCCGGTGCGGCCCAGGGTACACCCGCTGCCACGGGCGCTTCCGGTGCCAACCTACGCGCCTGGGGTCACGGTCCGCTCGACGGCGAGGTTTCCCTCAATACCGCCGAGCCGGGCGATCCGCATGTGACACTCGAGGCTCCCGTGGTGCGCGCCGGTCAGTTCGCCGAGGTCCGCGCGACGTTCCCGACGGATTGGGTGCCAGGTCTGGCCGCGTCCGGCGAGCCTCGCCTTGATACCGTGTTGTCTGAGGAGGCGGCATGGGCTGAGGAAGCCAACGCCCAGCGCGAGGGCGCACGGCAGGTGGCCTTCGCGGGTACTGCCGTATTGACCGTCGCGCCCGCAATTATGCTCGGTGTCGTTGTCTACCTGCGTAAAACCAGGTATACGAGCCCCAAGCCCGTTTTTGACGAGACGTACTTCCGCGACCTGCCCTCAAGCGATCACCCGGCGGTCCTCTCAGCCCTGGTGTACAACGGCACAGTGCAGGATTGTGCGTTCATCGCCACGCTCATGAAGCTCACGGACGACCGCGTGATCAAGATCAAGCACGAGACGCGCATCGAGGACAGGTTCCTCGGTTTGGGCGAGAAGAAGGTCGAGGAGTACTCGATCGAGCTTGTGGCGCGCGAGCGCATCACCGATCCTATCGACCTGGCTGCGATCGATCTGTACTTCGGGCCCGGTGCCAAGAACGGCGACGAGGTGCGGTTCGGCGCTTTTCAAAACCAGGAGAGCGCGGGCGAGTACATGCAGTCCTTCAAGGACCAGGTTCTGGCCGAGTTCGAGCGTCGCAACCTCTCCAACCTCGCGCCCGACACCTTCAGGTACGCCCCGGCGGCCCTCGCCGCCCTCATCGTGTTCGGGTGCATAGCCTTTGCAATCTTCACCGATGGCGTCAATTTACCGCTCATCATCCTTGGCGGCGCTCTTGCCATCGCCGCGGCGGTCATTGCCGAGCGCACGAAAGTCCATTCGCCCGAGGCCGTTGAGCTGCTCAATCGCTGCCAGGCGCTCGAGCGTTGGCTCGAGGACTTCACCAATCTGGACGAGGCGGTTCCCGATGACCTCATCCTGTGGAACAAGATGCTCGTCCTGGCTGTCGCCTTCGGCGTGAGCGATGAGGTCCTGCGCCAGCTGGCGGACGCCGTGCCGGTCGACCGTCGGGTGGATGAGAACGGAACGTACTACTACCCGAGCTACTGGTGGTATTACTCGCACGGCAGCCTGCACTCGCCGATGAGCGAGATGCACGATGCGTACCAGGCCACGGTCGCGGAGCTCGCCTCGAGTTCCGATAGCTCCGCCGGTGGATTTGGCGGAGGCTTCTCCGGTGGCGGAGGCGGCGGTGTCGGCGGAGGCGGCGGCGGTACGTTCTAGCCGCCCGATCGGTCCTGTTTACGCGCTCAAGTCGAGCCCGTAGACGTACATCTCCTTGGGGAGTAGCCGGCGCTCATCGCGCGTGCTGCGGTACGTGCCCGCGCGCTTGAAGCCGTGGTGCTCGTAGAACTGCCAGGTGCAGTCGGTGTCGGTGTAGAGGAAGGCGCGGTTGGCACCGAGTTCGGTGAGGTAGGTCGTTGCGGCGTCCACCAACACGCTGCCAATGCCCATGCCGCGTGCGGAGCTGCTCACGGCGAGGAGGGTGAGCTCGGTCGAACCGGCGTAGCCGCTTTTGGCGAGCAGGGAGTCGTTTTTGGACTCGGTCAGCTGGACGCCATGCCAGTACGCGGCCGCTGCCTCGGGCTCGAGCTCGCGCATGCGGCGGAAGTAGTCCTTGGAGATGGTGAACCAGCGCTTATTCGAGCGCGGGCGCGAAGGGTCGGGGCAGGCGAGCACGATGCCGCACGGCTTGTCATCGACAAGCGCGACCTGGGAGAACGTGGAAATGGAAAGCGAATAGGAGAGGTCGTTGCACGCCTCGAGAAAGCCGTATTCGGGCGAGGGGCCCTCGTTGTGCCAAGTCTGTTGCAAGATGGCGGCGAGCTCTTCGAAGTCTTCTTCCTCGAAGGGCCGGTACGTGACGCGCGAGACCATGGAACCTCCTGTCATATCCCCACTGTTTGTACCACCTGCTCGCGGGTCGTGTGTGTCGTACGCGTGAAGTCGCCCCGCGCTCTCAGATTCTCCGCGCAAAGGCCATGTTTTCTCGGCAAGTAATCCAAAAGGGCCCCTGGTGAGCCGCGCGCGCCCCGCCGCCTGCGGTACAGTAGAGGCGTATGTAACGGGGGGTCGCCGGATGAGGCGGCCCCACCTGTGCGAAGGAGGGTCCATGGCTTCCCAGGGGAAGGTTTCCCGCGCGTTGATCTCGGTGACGGACAAGACCGGCGTGGTCGAGTTCGCCCGTGCGCTCAAGGAGGAGTTCGGTGTCGAGATCATCTCGACCGGCGGTACGGCAAAGGCTCTGGTCGACGGTGGCGTTCCCGTGACGCCCATCGAGGAGTACACCGGGTTCCCCGAGATGATGGACGGCCGCGTCAAGACGCTGCACCCCAAGGTCCACGGCGGCCTGCTGGCCCGTCGCGATTCCGAGCAGCACATGGCCGAGGCTGCCGAGCACGGCATCGGCATGATCGACATGGTGGTCGTGAATCTCTATGAGTTCGAGAAGACCGTCGCCAACCCCGACGTCACCTTCGCGGACGCCATCGAGCACATCGACATCGGCGGCCCGTCCATGCTGCGCTCCGCCGCCAAGAACGCCGACGCCGTGACCGTGGTCTCCGACCCGGCCGATTACGAGACGGTCCTCGCCGAGATGCGCGCCAACGATGGCGTCACCACGCTCGAGACGCGCCGCCGTCTCCAGGTGAAGGTCTACACCACCACGGCCGCCTATGACGGCGCCATCTCCACCTGGCTCGCCGCCCAGGCCGAGTCCGGTTGCGCCGACGCGGTCCTCACCGACGATGGCGAGTTCGCCGCCCCCGCCGCGATGTCCGTCAAGCTCGAGAAGGCCCAGGACCTGCGCTACGGCGAGAACCCGCATCAGGCCGCCGCGGTCTACCGTTTCGACGCCGCCAACGCCCCGCTCTTCTCCTCGGAGGCCCCGCTCGTGGGCGCCGAGCAGCTCCAGGGCAAGCCGCTGTCCTACAACAACTTCCTCGACGCCGAGGCCGCCTGGAACGCCGTGCGTGAGCTCGACGAGCCCGGCGTGGTGATTCTCAAGCACCAGAACCCCTGTGGTTCCGCCGTCGCCGCCGACGTGACCGAGGCCTACGACCGCGCCTTCGCCTGCGATCCCAAGAGCGCCTTCGGCGGCATCGTCGCGGTCAACCGCGAGGTCCCGCTGTCGCTCGTCGAGCACTTCGCCGACCGTGACAAGCTCTTCGTCGAGGTTCTCATCGCCCCGAGCTTCACGCCCGAGGCCCTCGAGCGTCTCTCCAAGCGCGCCAACCTGCGCGTTCTGGCTACCGGTGGTGCCGCGGGCCACGCCAAGCTCGAGATGCGCACCGTCGACGGCGGCATGCTCGTCCAGCGCGTCGACACGGTCGAGGAGGACCCCGCGACCTTCACGTTCCCCACGGAGCGCAAGCCCACGGACGCCGAGATGCGCGACCTCATGTTCGCCTGGAAGGTCTGCAAGACCGTCAAGTCCAACGCCATCCTCATCGCCAAGAACGAGATGGGCATCGGCATGGGCCCCGGTCAGCCCAACCGCGTCGATTCCGCGCTGCTGGCCTGCCAGCGCGCCGATGAGGTCTGCGAGCGCCTTGGCCAGGAGGCCGGCGGTTACGCCTGCGCTTCCGACGCGTTCTTCCCGTTCCGCGACAACGTGGACACCCTGGCCGCCCATGGCGTGACCGCCATCATCCAGCCCGGCGGTTCCGTGCGCGACGAGGAGTCCATCGACGCCTGCAACGAGCACGGCATCGCAATGGTCTTCACCGGCACGCGCCACTTCCGCCACTAAGGCGACAAAACAGCGTTTGCTGAGCGTCGGGATGTGTAATGAGGGACGGGCGCGAATTACACATCCCGGCGCATTAGAGCGCATCGGGCCGCCACGTGCGGCTCGATGTGTAATTCGCCCGTCCCTCATTACACATGGCAGGAGAGGAGCAGCGTTGAGCGAGCTTGAGCCGTTTTTCAATTCAGCTGAGGAGTGCGCCACGTACGAGCAGTTTTGCGCAGAGCAGGAGCGCGGCGGCGGGAGGTTCGAGCTCGCCGAGCCGGCGCTCGTGTGTCGCTGGCGCATGGCCCGTCGCGGCGTGCCCATGCTGAACAGGCATATCCGCGCGCTTTCCCAGCGCGTGGTGAACGGTGCTCCGCTCACCACCAACATGCTCTCCTGGGCCAAGCAGCACGTCGAATGGTCTCTTGCCGCCGGCGACTATCAAGATCCGAATGGCGTGCTCATGACGGTGATCGACGTCAACGGCGACGCGCTCATGAGTGTGGGCCCCTATGAGCCGCTCGCCGACCGGTCCCGCGATGCCCTGGTCGCCCGCGCGGAGGAGGCCCGCCGCGAACAGGCCAAGACCGGCGTCGCCCCCGAGCTGCTGGCCGCGGTGACGCCCGAGGGGCGCATGCTGGTTTTCGCCGCGCCAGATGAGCATCTCTGCGGCGCCGCGACCCTTGTGGAGCAGCTCGCCGCCACGCAGGACCGCGAGGCCGTGCGCGCCTTGGGGGACGGTACCCGTCTTGCGGACGCCCTCGCCGTCGTCGAAGAGGGGAGCGTCGTCTTCCTCATCTCCGACGAGCACGGTGTGGTGGTTGAAGACGAACAAGCGGTTTCCGTGCCCGTTTCAGCCGAGGCCCTGGCGGCGGCCCACGCCTTCGCAGATGGTCTGGCAAAGCTCTTCAAGTAGCTCGGCTTGCACTGCGGGTCCGCCCCTTGCCGCGTTTCCCGATACGTCGGCCGCACTGCCGCCGTTGCCCCAGCGACTCTCGATCACGGCTCGCACCCATGAGGCTTACATTGCTGAAACCTCGCCGACCCGCCGCCTTCGCATG
>OGDD01001708.1_pt1 | contig 15521 bp, 10 predicted proteins | sample 1570301 | NCBI WGS metagenome assembly OGDD01 (sample SAMEA2581971, study PRJEB24529) | metagenome | biome: Human gut stool | place: China | collected 2011 | reverse complement strand
GGGCTTGTAATGGGTTAAGTGATAACAGATGTCTGGAAATATAGGGGCAAATCCATGTAGCAATTGGGCGTTAGTAGAAGACGTCTTTAAATTCCAGAGACTATCCGTTGAAATATTAACTATTCCCTTACCGGAGGCATTTCCTCCGATAAATCCATAGCCCGTTGAATTAAGGGTGGCACCATTACTGACATTTACGATACCGCTACCAAAATTACCGACATTGATACCCACAGTATCGAACGATGATGTCACATCCATCAGGTTCAATGTGCCGATACCGCTTGCTTTATCACCCCAAAAAGTAATATTTTGCGATACGAACTTACCGCCATCGCTAATATTGAGGTTTCCGACGCCCGCAACACCAATGGTGGTATAGACATTCTTATTGACCTCCCACATTCCCCCCGTGGTGATGCTGACATTCCCGACGCCGGTTTCTCCATAACCGAGTGAACTTCCTCCGTTGCTGACAACAAGCCCCTGATTACTGATATTCATTTCGCCGTGGCCGTCATAACCAAGATTAGTTCCGAGATTAGTGATAACGGAGTTCTTATCCTTAACAGTAATGTTGCCTGTGCCTGTTTCTTTCATCCCCGCAGTGATAATTCCCGAATCTACTTTGCCTTCACTCGAGACATTAAGTTCACCGTCGCCAGCATCACCGATATAGATATAGCGGAAAGCTTCGCCCGTTCCGAGGAAATTCCAATGCCCTTTATCGGTCACGTTGACGACACCGTGGGAACCGTCCTGAACGCCCACCAATGAATATTCTTTGTTATTAATCAGTCCATTATTGGAAATATTGACTGTGCCATTACCGAAATATCCATTATAGAGTCTGCGTACCGTGATGACAGAGTCTTGATCCTGCACATTCAGGGTTCCGATACCGGTGGCATTTCCACCGATAATCGTATTTTCAGCCGTAACCAGCCCCCCCTCGCGAATAGTCGCCTCCCCAGTTCCTTGATTACCAATTTGAAATTCAATTGAGGAATCATTATTTTTTATTAGCCACTCGCCACCCTTTTCAACGACAACCTGGCCATTACTGCCCGCCTGATAGCCTAAAATGGCGACGATTGAACTCGTGACGTAACCCTTATCCGTAATATTTAATGAACCTGTGCCATAGCTACCTATTTCGAATAATTCGGTCGTCAAAACCGAGTCCTCTCCCTCAACATTAACCGTCCCGACGCCTGCAGTTTGAGTACCTAATCTTAAATAGCCTCCATCGACGTGACCCTTCTGTTTAATATTCAGCGTCCCCGTTCCGGATTGACCCACATTTAAAGGCCTTGCATTATTTCCGCTATCATACAATCGCCAGGTGCCACCCAAAACATTAACGGTACCCTCCGAATCCTCATTACCGCCAATGACGCTGGTAGTAATAGTGGTTAAGGCGGCATTACCGCCAGCCAAAATATTAAGCACTCCAGTGCCATACCAGCCAACCAGGTAGGCATCATAAGCAACATCAGTATCAATATTGGTAATCTGACCATTATCAACTTCCAGACTCGCACCAGACACTGAACCGCTTAGTGCCAGCAAAACACCCAGCGTCAATCTACTGAATTTCGTTGTCAGTCCAGAGGATTTACGCAAATTAACCGTTGATGTTTTACCTACCCTGCGAGTTAATTCAGAGCAGGCCTGAAATACCTGTAGAGTGCAATTCCATATCACGCGATAGATTCTATTCATATAAACGCTCCATATACAAACAATACAGCCACGAAAGAGATGAGTCGTCAGACATTAAAAATGAAACTTATTAAATTGTCAGAGGTCTGTATTGAGTGTTAGTTGGAGGTGCGAAGGTGTCAATTTGGCTAATTTGCTAATGCTTTCGAATTGATAGATTAAAAATTGCATAGTTCTTATTTTATTTAAAAATGAATCATGAGTTATTGCTGCTTAATAAGAAAACTGTTTCCTTCAATAAGAAAATTATCATCATCATATTTAACAAAGAATAGCACTAATTGCTAAAAACCGAGGTTTATTAAACCCCTTCTTCATCCATTAATGCCTTTAGGAATTTTCGTTATAAAATAAGGGTTATGCTTAATGCTTTAAGAAAAATAGCAATTTCCCCTTGAATATATTACTGGTGATGGAAGGATGAATCTGGAAGCTGGCATTTAACAAGCCAGTTCTAAAAGAAGGGAAATAAGAATAACTATACTCAAAAACTAACAGCCACGGTCATCATGATGTGGCTGTCAATGAAACTATAACCCAGGCGCTTTCCATAACGACGTCGTCAGTCCATGATCAACCAGCCCCAGCTGATCCTGATAAACTGCCTGCCACTTATCGCGTGAATCCTGATAAAGTTCATGCTTTTCCGGGGCTGGTGTGTGCGTCCGTTCCCAGCGAACCAGCCGTTCTCCGGTTTCTGCCATTGATGAAAAAATTCCGGCACCGACGCCAGCTGCAATGGCACATCCTAATGCAGTGGCTTCTTTGACCACCGGAATATTGACGGGTAATCCCGAGACATCAGCGAGAATTTGACTCCATAATTTCCCTTTTGAACCTCCGCCTGCAAAGACTAACGATGAAGGATGAATATTCGAAAAATCAGCAATTTGCTGCAAGTTACACGCTGAAACAATCGCCGCATTTTCTTCCAGCGCACGGAACAATGTCGCTTTGTTACATTTATCCGGGTCAATGGACAAATTAATAAAGGAAGGCGCAGCGTGATACCAGGTTTTAAAGCGCATTCTGTCGGAGAATATCGGCATTACGCCCCACGACCCAGGCGGCACCCGACTGGCCATCTCTTCCAGCAGCGTATAGGTGTCGATGCCTAAACGTTCGGCAATCAGTTTTTCTTCGGCACAGAAAGCATCGCGGAACCAGCGCATGGTGAGTCCGGTAAAAAAGCTTATAGATTCAGCTTGTACCATGCCAGGAATTACATGGGGATTAACGCGCACGTTCATTTCTGGGTCTGTCACCGGCGCGGCTAAGTTTACAACTTGCTGCCAGAATGTGCCGCCAAGAACCGCGGTTTGTGCCGGACGCACAACGCCTAACCCCAGGCAACCAAGCTGCACGTCGCCTCCTCCAACGACCACCGGAGTGCCCGCCTTCAGACCGCAGAGTTCCGCCGCTTGTGAACTTACCACGCCCAGCAATGTGCCGGTTTCTTTGACAGGAGAAAGAATATCGGCACACAGGCCAGCCATATCCAGCAATGCAGGTTTCCAGTCACGGGTGGTTAGATCAAGAAGTCCCGTGGTGCCAGCGTTAGAGGGATCCACCGCAAGTTCGCCGCTGAGCATATAGGCCAGCCAGTCGCTGATCATGGTGATGGTTGATGCCTGACGGTAAATATCGGAACGATGGTGCGCCAGCCAAAGTAATCTGGGAATACCGCTTAAAATAAGTGTTTGTCCGGTCGCGCGATAAACTTCGTTTTCAAAGGTATTGTTGTGCAGTTCTTTAAGTTCGCTAACTTCGCGCGCCGCTCTGGCATCCACATTGGCGCAGGCCCAGATCGGTGTTCCTTCATTGTTATATAAAACAATGCCTTCACGCATCGAACATGCCGAAACGGCAGCGATATACTCCGGGGCTATGCCGGCGTTGTGCAACGCCTGGCGCATACACTCACACGCCAGTTGCCAGTTTTTGTTGAGATCAAATTCCATAGAACCAGGAACGTCCGGTACTGCCAGATGCCGCCACTCCGCCTGTCCCACTGCTATTTGATTGCCTTCCAGGTCGAATATCACAGCCCGAATACTTCCGGTGCCTGCATCCAGCGCCATCAGGTAGTACTTTGATTCTGAAGGGGTAAAGAGTCGAGCCATTAGATTATCCTCGGCTTATGCGTTCTGTCTGTTCCTCTATACGTTCTCCATCATTCCCGGTAATAAGGTCATGCAAATTTAACTACGTAAAATCGCCGCTGCTGTGTCCTGATCGGTAACCAGTGCGTTGATATAACCGCCTTTCATTGCAGCGGCAATTGCTTCGGCTTTATTTTCTCCCCCTGCCACGCCAACCCGGACGGGTATGGTCTTCAGCGCGCTTAAAGGTAAGCCAATCAGTTCGTTATGTATTTTGATATCCGTGACAACGTCACCTTTTGCATCAAAAAAGTAGCCTAAAATGTTGCCAACCGCCCCTTTTCGGCCAATCATTAACTGTTCGCCCTGGCTGATATAACCGGAGCGAATGATCGTCGCGTCGTCTTGTTGACTCACGGCCCCAATGCCGACAATCGCCACATCCGCTGCTTGCGCGGCTAGCAGAACATCTTTGACGCAATTTTCATTTTTTAGCGTACGGGCAATGTCAGCGGAGGATGCCCGCAACGGAGCCGGAATAATATTCACACTGCACGCCGCGTTAAGCTGCCCGATACCCGTCATATAAGAACCGACGCCACCGGAGAGCGTGACCAGGCGAATTTGCTGTGACGAAATAAAACCACTTAAGCGTTGCAGCGTATTCATGGTTGCCTCGCCAAAACCAATCGCCAGCATCTGTTGTGGTTGAAGTAAACTCATCAACATATGCGCCGCGCCTATCCCTAGTCGCCCGCCGACATCAGCATCCGCAAGCCCAGGGATCACCCGGACATGTTGCAGCGAAAACTGACGACGTAATTGAGTTTCATATTCCAGACAGCCTTCAAAGCGAGAATTAATCTGTACGCGAATAATGCCGGACTGATGCCCTTTCTCCAGCAATCGCGATACTTTCAAACGTGTCAGGCCGAGACGATCGCTGATCTCACTCTGGGTCAGCCCGTCGTGGTAGTAAAACCACGCGATCCGCGCGACCTGTTCTTCTTCACACATTCCCTGTTCTGAAATTACCGAATCGTTGATTGTCATAATTCATTCTTCACTTTGAACATATTTAAATCTTTAATGCAATTGTTCAGTTCTTGCGCATTTATATCTGTGATGGCAACCACAGTTTGACTCTACGAGTATGAACAAACGCAACCGTGAAAATCAAAATAGCATAAATTGTGATCTATTCGTCGGAAATATGTGCAATGTCCACCTAAGGTTATGAACAAATTAAAAGCAGAAATACATTTGTTCAAAACTCACCTGCAAAACTGAACGGGGGAAATATGCAAACGAGTGATACCCGCGCGTTACCGCTACTTTGCGCCCGCTCGGTTTATAAACAGTATTCAGGGGTCAATGTCCTGAAAGGCATCGATTTTACGTTGCATCAGGGGGAGGTCCACGCCCTGCTCGGCGGCAATGGTGCCGGTAAATCGACGTTAATGAAGATTATTGCCGGTATTACCCCTGCTGATAGCGGTACGCTGGAGATTGGGGGCAACAACTACGCCAGATTAACGCCAGTTCATGCTCATCAGCTGGGTATTTATCTCGTTCCCCAGGAACCGCTGCTTTTCCCAAGCCTGTCGATAAAAGAAAACATCCTGTTTGGGCTGGCAAAAAAACAGCTCTCCATGCAGAAAATGAAGAACTTGCTGGCGGCGCTGGGCTGCCAGTTTGATCTGCATAGTCTGGCAGGATCGCTGGATGTCGCCGATCGCCAAATGGTGGAAATCCTCCGCGGGCTGATGCGCGACTCGCGGATTCTGATCCTCGATGAACCTACCGCCTCGCTTACCCCTGCGGAAACCGAACGCTTGTTTACTCGCTTGCAAGAGCTGCTTGCTACTGGCGTGGGTATTGTTTTTATCTCGCATAAGCTGCCGGAAATTCGCCAGATTGCCGATCGAATTAGCGTGATGCGCGACGGAACCATCGCCTTAAGCGGCAAAACCAGCGAACTGTCTACCGACGACATTATTCAGGCCATTACGCCAGCGCTACGGGAAAAATCGCTCTCTGCCAGCCAAAAATTATGGCTGGAGTTACCTGGTAACCGCCCACAACATGCCGCCGGAACGCCGGTGCTGACACTGGAAAATCTGACTGGCGAAGGCTTCAGGAATGTCAGCCTGACGCTCAATGCCGGAGAAATTCTGGGCCTGGCTGGGCTGGTGGGAGCCGGACGCACAGAACTGGCCGAGACGCTCTATGGTCTGCGTACTTTGCGTGGCGGACGCATTATGCTGAATGGTAAAGAGATCAATAAATTATCCACTGGAGAACGTTTACTGCGCGGTCTGGTTTATCTGCCGGAAGATCGCCAGTCATCAGGACTGAATCTCGATGCTTCGCTGGCCTGGAACGTCTGCGCCCTTACTCATAACCTTCGTGGATTCTGGGCGAAAACCGCGAAAGATAATGCCACCCTGGAACGATATCGTCGGGCGCTGAATATTAAATTTAACCAACCGGAACAAGCTGCACGGACATTATCCGGTGGCAACCAGCAAAAAATCCTCATTGCCAAATGCCTGGAAGCCTCGCCGCAAGTATTGATTGTCGATGAGCCGACGCGCGGCGTGGATGTCTCGGCGCGTAATGATATCTACCAACTGTTGCGCAGCATCGCCGCACAGAATGTGGCTGTGCTGCTTATCTCCTCCGACCTGGAAGAGATCGAACTGATGGCAGATCGCGTGTATGTGATGCATCAGGGCGAAATTGCCCACTCTGCACTGACCGGGCGCGATATTAATGTCGAGACTATTATGCGCGTTGCCTTCGGCGATAGTCAGCGTCAGGAGGCGTCATGCTGAAGTTTATTCAGAACAACCGTGAAATCACGGCACTGCTGGCGGTGGTGCTGCTGTTTGTATTACCCGGTTTTCTCGACCGCCAGTATTTAAGTGTGCAAACGCTGACCATGGTTTATAGCAGCGCGCAAATCCTGATCCTGCTGGCAATGGGCGCGACGCTGGTAATGCTTACGCGCAATATTGATGTTTCAGTGGGTTCGATTACCGGAATGTGCGCGGTGCTGTTGGGGATGTTACTGAACGCAGGATATTCACTACCTGTTGCCTGTGTCACGACTTTACTGCTTGGTTTGCTCGCGGGATTTTTCAACGGTGTCCTGGTCGCGTGGCTAAAGATTCCTGCCATTGTTGCCACCCTTGGCACGTTAGGGTTGTACAGAGGCATCATGTTGCTGTGGACTGGCGGTAAATGGATTGAAGGGTTACCCGCCGAACTGAAACAGCTCTCCGCACCGCTGCTGTTTGGCGTTTCCGCGATTGGTTGGTTGACGATAATTCTGGTGGCATTTATGGCCTGGCTGCTGGCGAAGTCGGCGTTTGGACGCAGTTTTTATGCCACGGGCGATAATTTACAGGGCGCTCGTCAACTGGGCGTTCGTACGGAAGCCATTCGCATTGTGGCATTTTCGTTGAACGGCTGCATGGCGGCACTGGCGGGAATTGTGTTTGCTTCGCAGATTGGTTTTATCCCCAACCAGACCGGTACCGGGCTGGAGATGAAAGCAATTGCAGCCTGCGTGCTGGGCGGCATTAGTTTGCTCGGCGGTTCCGGTGCGATCATCGGTGCGGTACTCGGCGCATGGTTCCTGACGCAGATCGATAGCGTACTGGTGCTGTTGCGCATTCCGGCATGGTGGAACGATTTTATCGCGGGCCTCGTGCTGCTGGCGGTGCTGGTGTTTGATGGACGCCTGCGTTGTGCGCTGGAACGTAATCTACGGCGGCAAAAATATGCCCGCTTTATGACGCCACCGCCATCCGTTAAACCCGCTTCGTCAGGTAAAAAACGGGAGGCCGCATAATGCGTATTCGCTACGGTTGGGAACTGGCTCTTGCCGCACTGCTCGTTATTGAGATTGTCGCATTTGGTGCAATTAACCCGCGGATGTTAGATCTCAATATGTTGCTGTTCAGCACCAGTGACTTTATCTGCATTGGCATTGTCGCCCTACCGCTGACGATGGTGATTGTCAGTGGCGGGATCGATATTTCGTTTGGTTCGACCATCGGCCTCTGCGCCATTGCATTGGGCGTACTGTTTCAAAGTGGTGTGCCGATGCCGCTGGCGATACTCCTGACCTTACTGCTCGGCGCATTGTGCGGGCTGATCAACGCCGGATTAATTATCTATACCAAAGTTAACCCGCTGGTGATTACGCTTGGCACGCTGTATCTGTTTGCCGGAAGCGCTCTGCTGCTTTCCGGTATGGCCGGAGCGACGGGGTACGAAGGTATTGGTGGATTCCCGATGGCGTTTACAGATTTCGCTAACCTGGATGTGCTGGGACTCCCCGTTCCGCTGATTATCTTCCTGATATGTCTCCTCGTTTTCTGGCTCTGGCTGCATAAAACCCATGCCGGACGTAACGTGTTTTTGATTGGGCAAAGCCCGCGCGTGGCGCTTTATAGCGCGATTCCAGTTAACCGTACCTTATGTGCGCTCTATGCCATGACGGGGCTGGCGTCTGCGGTCGCCGCTGTGCTGCTGGTATCGTATTTTGGTTCAGCACGTTCCGATCTCGGTGCGTCGTTTCTGATGCCCGCCATCACCGCCGTGGTGCTTGGCGGGGCCAATATTTATGGTGGTTCCGGTTCCATTATCGGCACCGCCATTGCGGTTTTATTAGTGGGATATTTGCAACAAGGTTTGCAAATGGCAGGAGTGCCAAATCAGGTGTCCAGCGCCCTTTCCGGTGCGCTACTTATCGTCGTTGTCGTAGGTCGTTCCGTTAGCCTGCATCGCCAGCAAATTAAAGAGTGGCTGGCGCGTCGGGCCAATAACCCATTGCCATAAAGGATATCTTCATGACACTTCATCGCTTTAAGAAAATCGCCTTACTTAGCGTTCTTGGCATTGCCGCAATCTCTATGAATGTGCAGGCCGCAGAGCGTATTGCATTTATTCCCAAACTGGTTGGCGTGGGATTTTTTACCAGCGGTGGCAACGGCGCACAACAAGCGGGTAAAGAGCTGGGCGTTGATGTGACCTACGACGGGCCGACAGAACCCAGTGTTTCTGGTCAGGTACAGTTGATTAATAACTTCGTCAATCAAGGTTATAACGCCATTATCGTTTCTGCGGTTTCGCCTGATGGCTTGTGTCCGGCACTGAAACGCGCCATGCAACGTGGTGTGAGAGTGCTGACCTGGGACTCTGATACTAAACCGGAGTGCCGCTCTTACTACATTAATCAGGGAACGCCCGCCCAGTTGGGAGGTATGTTGGTGGATATGGCGGCGCGTCAGGTGAATAAAGACAAAGCCAAAGTCGCGTTTTTCTACTCAAGCCCCACCGTTACGGACCAAAACCAGTGGGTGAAAGAAGCGAAAGCGAAAATCGCCAAAGAGCATCCTGGCTGGGAAATTGTCACTACGCAGTTTGGCTATAACGATGCCACTAAATCATTACAAACCGCAGAAGGAATATTAAAAGCGTATAGCGATCTCGACGCCATTATCGCCCCCGATGCCAACGCCCTGCCCGCTGCCGCACAAGCCGCAGAAAACTTGAAAAATGACAAAGTAGCGATTGTCGGATTCAGTACGCCAAACGTGATGCGTCCATATGTGGAACGCGGCACGGTGAAAGAATTTGGCCTGTGGGATGTGGTTCAGCAAGGCAAAATTTCAGTGTATGTCGCGGATGCATTATTGAAAAAAGGATCAATGAAAACGGGCGACAAGCTGGATATCCAGGGCGTAGGTCAGGTTGAAGTCTCGCCAAATAGCGTTCAGGGCTATGACTACGAAGCGGATGGTAATGGCATCGTACTGTTACCGGAGCGCGTGATATTCAACAAAGAGAATATCGGCAAATACGATTTCTGATGTGCATTACTTAACCGGAGTAAGTTATGGCAGATTTAGACGATATTAAAGATGGTAAAGATTTTCGTACCGATCAACCGCAACAAAATATCCCTTTTACCCTGAAAGGTTGCGGTGCGCTGGATTGGGGAATGCAGTCACGCTTATCGCGGATATTTAATCCGAAAACGGGTAAAACCGTGATGCTGGCCTTTGATCATGGTTATTTTCAGGGGCCGACTACCGGACTTGAACGCATTGATATAAATATCGCCCCGCTGTTTGAACATGCCGATGTATTAATGTGTACGCGCGGCATTTTGCGCAGCGTAGTTCCCCCAGCGACCAATAAGCCGGTGGTACTGAGGGCGTCAGGTGCGAACTCTATTCTGGCGGAATTAAGTAATGAAGCCGTGGCGTTATCGATGGATGATGCCGTGCGCCTGAACAGTTGCGCGGTGGCGGCGCAGGTTTATATCGGCAGCGAATATGAACATCAGTCGATCAAAAATATTATTCAGCTGGTTGATGCCGGAATGAAAGTGGGAATGCCGACCATGGCCGTGACTGGCGTGGGCAAAGATATGGTGCGCGATCAGCGTTATTTCTCGCTCGCGACTCGAATCGCCGCTGAAATGGGGGCGCAAATTATCAAAACCTATTATGTCGAAAAAGGTTTTGAACGGATTGTTGCCGGATGTCCGGTACCCATTGTTATTGCTGGCGGTAAAAAATTACCGGAGCGCGAGGCGCTGGAAATGTGCTGGCAGGCTATCGATCAGGGCGCTTCTGGTGTGGATATGGGGCGTAATATTTTCCAGTCTGACCATCCGGTGGCGATGATGAAAGCCGTACAGGCGGTGGTTCACCATAACGAAACGGCTGATCGAGCATATGAACTCTATCTGAGTGAAAAACAGTAACTGCGGATCTAAGGAGAAGAATTATGCACGTCACACTGGTTGAAATTAACGTTCATGAAGACAAGGTTGACGAGTTTATCGAAGTTTTTCGCCAGAACCACCTGGGCTCTGTACAGGAAGAAGGCAATTTGCGCTTCGATGTCTTACAGGACCCGGAAGTGAATTCGCGCTTTTATATCTACGAAGCCTATAAAGATGAAGACGCAGTGGCGTTCCATAAAACCACGCCCCACTACAAAACCTGTGTCGCAAAACTGGAAGCTTTAATGACCGGGCCGCGTAAAAAACGTCTGTTCAATGGTTTGATGCCGTGAGGCGAATTTATCAATTTTATCTACAATTGGGGTAACGCGCTGACGGGAGTAAAAAAATGTCTGACTGGAACCCCTCTTTATATCTGCACTTTGCCGCTGAACGATCGCGTCCGGCGGTGGAGCTGCTTGCCAGAGTGCCGCTGGAAAATGTCGAATATGTTGCCGATCTTGGCTGTGGCCCAGGTAACAGCACCGCCCTTCTACAACAACGTTGGCCTGCGGCCAGGATAACAGGCATCGACTCGTCTCCGGCGATGATTGCTGAAGCGCGCAGTGCTTTGCCAGACTGCCAGTTCGTGGAAGCAGACATCCGCAACTGGCAACCGGTACAGGCACTCGATCTGATTTTTGCTAATGCCTCACTGCAATGGCTGCCCGACCACTACGAATTGTTTCCTCATCTGGTTTCTTTACTTAATCCGCAGGGCGTGCTGGCAGTACAGATGCCAGATAACTGGCTGGAGCCGACCCATGTGCTCATGCGCGAAGTTGCCTGGGAACAAAACTACCCGGATCGCGGGCGTGAGCCGTTGGCTGGCGTTCATGCTTACTACGATATTTTGAGCGAAGCCGGATGTGAGGTCGATATCTGGCGAACCACCTACTATCACCAGATGCCGTCACACCAGGCGATTATCGATTGGGTGACTGCCACTGGATTACGTCCGTGGTTACAGGATCTGACCGAGAGCGAACAGCAGCTTTTTCTTAAGCGCTACCATCAGATGCTGGAAGAGCAGTATCCACTGCAAGAGAACGGACAGATACTGCTGGCATTTCCGCGTCTGTTTATTGTTGCTCGGCGTATGGAGTAAATATCACGTCAGCTGGTAATGACGATCGGGAAGAATTTTTGCTGGAATTTCGGCTTCATCGTTCATCTGTAACAGGTCAATTTCAATAGCGTTGCAGATGGCATCCAGTGGTAAATCATTGTTTTCAGTACCGAACGGATCTTCCAGTTCTTCCGCCAGACAATCCAGCGAAATAAAAGTGTAGGAAATCAGCACAGAGATAAAAGGCGTCATGTAATGCAGGTCCACGACCAGCGCGAACGGCAGCATGATACAAAACAGATAAACGGTACGATGCAAAATCAGGGTGTAGGCAAAGGGAATTGGCGTATAGGCAATGCGCTCGCAGCCTGCCAGAACCGCTGAAATATCATTAAGCCGATCGTTGAGGCTAATAAACAGGATATCTGAAAGCTGCCCATTGCGGCGCTGAACCGCCAACCACTCCCCCATTATTAACAAGATGCGGTTAGCTGGAGAGTTAGAAGCCAGTACACGCTGAAGATCTTCAGTCTTGAGATAATGAGCCAGCACTTCCGCCTGTGGCTGTTTGCGTAATGTCATGCGTAAACAGTGGGCGAAGGCGATTTGCAGCCGGGCAAACTCCCTTACACTTGCCGAATCCGGCAATGTCGTTTTTACCTCGCGCAGTAACGACCGCGAGGCAATCATCAACTGCCCCCAAAGTTTTCGCGCTTCAACGTAACGGGCGTAACCGGCATTATTACGAAAACCAAGAAAAATGGCGATGGCGACACCGAGAATGCTGAACGGTGCGAGGGTGAATTTAATGCCCAAATGCGTGTACCAGGGCAGCATGAAAATAACAGCGATAGAAAAGAGAAAATTGAGTAGTAAGCGCGAGGATATCTTGGATAATACTGAACCGTGCCAGACAAAAATACGGCGCAGCCAGTGTTGTTGTGGACGAACAATCATGGTTATCTTCAGGCGTGGAAAAGTCGCCCTATTAAACGTGATTACGATTACATTCTCAAGACGCTACTTACAAATTACCTACAAGCTTACAACATTAACAGGTGCTGCATGTGGCACCTGTTAATGATAAAGGCACATAGAATGTTGTAACTAATATAGCGAAATAAGAAACCCGGTCGAAACCGGGTTCAGAGTATTAGCACAACGGGCGTACAGCTTCGCGCATCCCTTTTTCGAGAATCGCATCCAGGTCATTAGCAACCTGCTCGACCAGACCAGGCACTTGCGTCAGGTCCTGCTCCCAGTGGTCTTTTTCTGCCAAAACAATCGCTACCAGTTCCTGGGTGCCGATAACACGGTCACGATGCTGGCTCCAGAGTTGCTGATAACGTTCCAGCCAGTGTGCATCGTCCTGTACCGGATATGTTTCTCCGTTACGCTCACCGCGATAGAAGGCAATCAATGCCGCTAATGCGAAAGTAAGGCGCGCCGGAAGTGTGCCTTTTGCCTTCTGCCCTGCCAGCAGCTGCGGCAGGATGCGAGTGCGGAACTTGGTCATACCGTTGAGCGCGATAGACAGCAGCTGATGCTTAATGTACGGGTTACGGAAACGCCCGGTGACTGCACTGGCGAAAGATTCCAGTTCATCACGAGGCAAATCCAGTACCGGAATAATTTCTTCGTAGATAGCTTTTTCAACGAATGCGCAAATTTCAGCATCGTTCATCGCTTCACCTACGGTATCCAGCCCTGCCTGGAACGCCACCGGCACCAGCGCGGTGTGCGCACCGTTGAGGATTGCCACTTTGCGTTCTTTGTACGGTTTAATATCGTCAACAATCAGCACGTTGAGCGGATATTTGTCCAGACGCAGTTCAGTCGCTAAGGATTTCGGTCCCTGAATCACAAACAGGTAAAAGTGTTCAGCGGTGTCGAGGAAACCATCGTGATAACCCAGTTCTTCTTCCAGTTTAGCCACTTCATCACGCGGATAGCCGGTAACGATACGGTCCACCAGCGTAGAACAGAAGCTGTTAGCCTGATCCAGCCATTGAATAAATGCTTCTGGCAGTGCCCACTCTTGCGCATAGCGCAGCACCAGTTCACGCAACGCGTCGCCATTGTAGTCAATCAACTCACACGGAATGATGATCCAACCTTTATCCAGCGCACCGTTGAAATGGCTAAAACGTTCGAACAGCAGACGGGTCAGTTTTGCCGGATAACTTACCGCTGGCGCGTCATCGAATTTATCGCCCGCATGGTAGCTGATACCCGCTTCGGTGGTGTTAGAGAAAACAAAGCGCATTTCCGGGTTGTGCGCCAGTTTCAGGAATTCATCGTATTCACTGTAGACGCTGATTTCACGATTAACCGAGCGAATCAGACGCGCGTCGCTGACCGCTTCCCCCTTCTCATTCAGGCCACGGATAATGGTGGTATACAGACCATCCTGCGTGCTCAGTGACGGCGGGAATGAAGTTTCAATCGGACGAACAACGACCACGCCAGAATTCAGATCGGTGTGCTCATTCAGGAGATCGATTTGCCAGTCAACAAAGGCGCGCAGGAAGTTACCTTCACCAAACTGAATGATACGTTCTGGATACTGTGCACCGGGAAAATCGCGACGATTTAGTGTTTTCACAATGGGTTCCCTTCTGATTAGTCATACAACCTGTTTGAATTGGTACGACAGGTTAGCAAACTTTAATACGCCGAACCCCTGTTTTGATCAACTCCTGATGATTAATGAGCAGTTTTATGAGAAAAGTGTGGCGCGGATCATGGTTTAATCGAGGAAAAACGCCTTTTCCTGGATCATAAAGTGGTAGAACACATTGCATTCAAATCGCGCGTAATGAATAAAGATGTCAGACAACTTCCTCACCGTAACGCATAGTGCTGGTACGGTTGCGCCCATCTTTCTTCGAGCGATACAGACACGTATCGGCTTCGACCATCAATTTATTAAAGTCATCGGTCAGCGTTCGGTACGATGCGCGACCACTACCGACGCCAATACTTACCGTGAGATAAAGCGTTTTTTGTTGCCAGGTGAATGGTTGCAGTTCAACGCCTTTACGGATTTTTTCCGCCATTAGCAGACCATCGACAGGATTCACCGACGGCACTGCAACAGCAAATTCTTCGCCGCCCATTCGCGCCACCAGCCCCTTATCACCGACAATCTTCTGAATATGCCGGGCAAACACGCTTAACACTTTATCGCCACATTCATGTCCATAGTTATCGTTAATGCTTTTGAAATAGTCGATATCAAGCAGCATGACAGTCAGATGTTGTGTCTGTTTCAGCGATGGACTTTTCAGCGCCTCATAAAGACCGGACCGTGAGTAAACCTGAGTCAGAAAATCAAAGTCGGCTCGCAGCGCAACTTGCTTCATTAGCGAATTGATCGCTGCCACGCTAAAAGAAACCATAATTGGGCATATCGCCATCGTGGCAATACCGAGACGTGCGGAGAACATTTGCGGAATGGAGAACGGCGAACCGACCGAGATATCAATCACCGAATTTGCCACCAGTACGATTTCCACCGCACCGGTGACAAAGGTCAACAGACATGTTACCTGCGGCGTATAGCGCACTGCACACCAGATTAATGCAGGCAGCGGGAACGCCAGACTCCCCGCTCCGCCAATGACTACCGAGGCAATAACCGACACAATAAGCGCGATAGCGGGCATCATCTGTTCTGCTTTAAAGCGCGGCAGCACTCCAGGAATTGCCAACGTCAGCATACAAGGCACGATCAACACGCCCGTTGAGAATTGCTCACTGAACCAGTCCGCAAGCAAAGGCCAGAAATCCAGACTATCAATACTGACCGAACCAA